>Ga0031655_10001416_pt1 | contig 14325 bp, 7 predicted proteins | sample FrelakmetHBP12HB_FD_55187 | JGI IMG/M metagenome (GOLD analysis project Ga0031655, IMG submission 55187) | Freshwater lake sediment microbial communities from the University of Notre Dame, USA, for methane emissions studies -HBP12 HB | ecosystem: Environmental > Aquatic > Freshwater > Lake >... | reverse complement strand
TATGGCGATGCATACGAACCGGACGATCAGAAGTGGGTTCCGAAGTACGCAAATGATTATATTAAGATGTGCGGCTACTGCCCGCCGAAGCTCTCCGAGACATGCCGTGGCGAGCTGGATATAAGCGGGGTCTATCATGACGATGTCATTGAAACAGAGACCATGCACTGGTGCTGCCATGCGCGCTTCATACTGAGTTCGTCAATGTCTGACGGGACGGTTTCCTTTGAAACGGGGAAGAAAGTGCAGAAGCGTGCCGAAGAAATAACCAGAAAACAGGGCATCAAGGGAGTCACAACCATTAATACAACAAATGCATTTGCTGACCTGGCAAAGGATTTCAGCTACCGGCAGGTGCAGGAAAATCCTCCTGAGCCCAAAGAGCTTGCCATGAGCCACGCGGCAGCATGCCTTTTGTGCAGTACTGATTTTGCCAAGCAATGCGAAGTCCAGGTGATAGAGGAGTTTGCTCTCGTTGATACGGTGAAAAAGCACCTTAAGGGAAAGGCTCTGTGGTGCGCCCACACCATACAGGCGCTTGCGGACGTGCTCATTGACAGACCGGACGGCGAAGCGCTCCTTGACAAAATCATTGCGCTCAGCGAGCAGGTGGCAAAAGAAAAAGGACATCCCGGTGTCATAACCAGGGACCTTTTTGTTGCCCTGGGAAGGAGTGTAAGCTAAATATCTGATAATAAACGCGGCCTGCACCTTGACTTACTTTTTATATGTATTATATTATCTACCATAGAGATGGACTTTAAAATTAGGACATTTAAAACTATAAATCAGTACCGTAGCTTATTAGCTGAAGAATGAAGCTATTATTCAGAGGTACAATAAAATAAATTTATGATGAACAAGTTTCTCTCCCTTTACAACTTAAAGATAATAAAGGGATTGATATTATAAAACGGAAAATTCAAAGATTACATTCTTTAATCAAATGAAGAAGTTTGCAAAAATTGCCTTATTATTGATTATTGCAGGTAACTGGGCTGTGCTGCCTGGCAAGGCCTATACAGTATACAAGCAGACCTGCCACTGCTGTAATAAAATAATTTGCGTGTGTGATGAGCATTGTACTGGTTTATCTGATCAATCGCTGAGCAGCTCCGGATATACTGCGAAAAGTTGCCACGGTAGTTTTAATCAATGCAACCACTGTTGCTCACACCGGAACACAGAAGAAACCTTCCTGTTAACCGACTCATCTTCTGAAGTAAAAAAGAAGTCAGTCCTGTTTGCTATCCAAACGGCTGTACCAGACAATAAATTTAAACTGAATGCCAACACTGCAGCCAGTATAAATGGCCAGCTTCTTTTATTCTCANCATCCTTATTTTTCCNCAACGATTGCCCGCGGCTGTAAAATCCNTCTCATAAAAACTGTTCAGCGCAGTTTTCAATTTTCTCTATCNCTATAAATCCGTAAACCAGTATATTTTTCAACAGCGTCTTAAGGGGAACCCGGTTATCAGAAGCAGGATATGCTTATGAACAGGGTACCTTTGCACAAAAACCATAAAACATAAAATCCATATTGGACTGAAAGGAAATACAAATGAAAACTTTCTTACAGAAATCAATCCTGGTTTTAGCAATAGCTATCATGTTTGCAACATCATCATCTGCCTGGGCCCGCATGGCTAGCGGATCTGGCAGTGGTGGGATGATGGGTGGTGGCTGGGGCGGTAATCACGGTGGTAGCCATAACGGCGGTCACCATGGCGGGCGTCGCTAATCAATTATTAACCAAAAAAAGGTGGGGGTGGGTCCTATACAAGCCCATCTCCCCTTTAACCAATAAGGGAGAACAAAATGAAACCTTTAAAGAGCATTATAATAGTTTTGCTGCTTACTTTAGCATTTGCTTTTACCGCAAGTGCTATTGAGACGTATCGCGGAAGCAATACCAGCAACCATAAAAGTACTGCTCCGGGCATTACCCATAGTGTTACACATAATGGTAATCACCATAGTGACACACATCATAATAACAGCAGTAAACTTCAGTAAGACGAGATCAGAACAGGGCTGAAATGGCAACCTGTTATGAGGAGTGCAAAAGGAGGTGATACAAATGGGGTTTTTAATGTCTATTCTAATGTTGATAATGATGTTATTTGGGTTCCCCTTTTAAGGTTAAAACTGCAACTAGGGAATCTAATGCTGATAACTACCGGGAAGGGTTGAGGCAGGGAATGTTCTGACTCTGCCTCATTTCCAATAAAAACCTTATTGTTATGAAGGGAGATAACTAGTATGAAAACAAAGCTTGTTAATTTTTCAGCTGTTGTGACATTCCTGCTTCTGGTTGTTTTATCCCCGGCATGGAGTGCTGAGACTCAATCAATGATGGGTGGTGGCAGCAATACCACAACAACCATGATGGGTGGCGGACGAGGCGGTACTACAACTATTCCCGGTAGTGGCAGCAATACCACGACAACCATGATGGGTGGTGGTATAGGTGGTGGAGGCATGATGGGTGGCAGCGGCATGATGAGCCAGTTCAAGGCAGCAGACTTAGACGGTGATGGTGTTCCGGAAATAGCCTACATTGCCGGCTCATATCTTGTTATTCTTGATAATACGGGGAAGGTTAAAACTTCAAAGCTGCTTCCGGCAATTCCCGGCCTAACGAATCAGTTTTTCGTGCGGGCATCAGGGATAGACATCGCTGATCTTGATGGAGATAAAATTCCAGAGATTATTACGCAGTACTCGGGTTACAATGGAACATATCTGGTAATCCTTGATAACCAGGGCAACTACAAAAGCTCCCAGAAGCTTCCCTACATTTACTATTAACAAGCACTATTGCAGGCAGTAATACCTTGAGTCTCCCCGGAATAACCGGGGAGACTCACAACCTCCCGCGAAGAGCGAGCCATGAATCTTTGTAAATGCTTCATATCCGGTTTCATGCTTATGCTTAGCCTTTGCAGGCCCCTCATTTGCCCGTCAGGGAGGGCGTAATAACCGGGGAGACCGCCGTGACCACTAGCGCAATAACTGATCAATATATGCCATAAGCTGGCTTATCAATGGCCTGAGCTTTTAGCTGAATCAGGTGCCCGTTACCCTTTATAAGGATTCAGCCGCCGTCAGTCTGCGGGAACGCGGTGTTGGCGTAGAGGTATTCGACTTTTTCCTTGTGCCGCAGCTCTTCGCCGGCTATCTTTACGAGCAGCTGTTTAAGCTCGCCGTCAGGGTGAAGCGCGGCAAGTGATGTATAAAAATCATATGAGGCACGCTCGCGGTGCGCTGCCACCAGATATGCATCCTTGCTTTCCATATCTGCCGCAGGATCCGGCTTCTCAAGATGTTCTGCAATCCGGTAATCGACCGCAATATTCATCCGCAGGCTTTCAGTATTATATTTGCCGGCGCGGTAATTGAGCAGAAACTGTTTATGCTTTTTCTCTTCGCCGGCAAGAAACGCTAAAGTGTCTTTTGCCGCTTCATCCTGAACCCTGAGGTGAAGGCCCTGGTAAAATGCAATCGCCTCTTCCTCGCGCTGTATCGCGATGTCTATTACTTCTTCGAGCTGCTTGTCTTTCATGATTATAACCCCGCCCTGATGAAACCTGCAGGCCGTATGGTTGCAGAGAATTTTATTGTTGTATGTTTACAGTATAGAAAAAGCTCCGGAAGGTGTCAAACGCAATAAACCGGTAAATGGTTCATGCCTGCAAAATAATAAGCGGGGCCTGCAACGACTCCGCTATTATTCACCCATATGTATTATTACATATACAGCAGAGGGAAGCTCTCAAGGAGTGCCATATATTACGGCATACACATTACCCCCCTGTTCCTTCACATGCTTTCCGGATTGATCCTTTGATGCGGCGTATGATTGCAATATACTGCTTTCTTATTTTATTTTCTTCATATTATAATATACGATTTAATTAGGCCCATACAAGTCTTTTAACCTCAGTTTTTAAAACCAGCCTTTAATCCGGCCCATCCAAGTTATAATTGATAATAAAAAATAATTGTGGTAGGTTAAAAAACTTTAAAACCATGAGAAATTTACCTAAATTCCCCCTTTGCAAAAAGGGATTTATTGTAATCAAGGTGCTATGCCTTCTTTTAAATCCGCTGCCGTCATTCTTCAGGTAACGGACTACGCCGAATTCGACCGGATAGTTTCTTTTTATACCAGGGACCACGGCAGGTTAAGGGGCATTGCCAAGGGAGCAAAGCGTAGTCAGAAGCGCTTTGGCGGAGCGCTTGAACCGTTCACGCATAATGAAGTGGATTATTTCGAGCGGGAAGGCCACGGGCTGACGCGGCTTGAGAACTGCCGCATTCTCAATACATTCCCCGCCATCAGCCTGGACATAAAAAAAATCGCCTACGGGCATTATCTGCTGGAGCTGGTGAATACCCTGACGCCGGAGCGGGAGAAACATCCTGAGATTTTAGATCTGCTCCTTTTCTTTCTCAACCTGCTCAGCTCACAGCCGCCGCGGGAAGACATCCTGCGGGTATTTGAGATGCGCCTCACATCACTGCTCGGCTATCAGCCGCAGCTTTTGCAGTGCGTGAGCTGCGGCCGGGAGTACGTGCCGCAGGCAGCGTACCGGTTTTCCGTCAACAAGGGGGGCATCCTGTGCGCTGTCTGCCATAAAGAGAGCGATGCGTACCCGTGCCTGTCACACGGTACGATAAAAATCTTTCAGCAGGCACAGCAGCTTAGCCTGGAAAAGCTGAACAGGATACATTTTTCAGCCTCCGCCCATGGCGAGGGCAAGCTGATTATGCTGCAATTCCTTGAGTACCACATAGGCAAAAGGCCAAAGTCGCTGGAGTTCATAGAACAATTGACGAAAGTTTAAAGTTTCATGTTTTAAGTTTAAAGATTTTATAACTTTGAACCTTAAACTTTAAACCTGAAACTATAGCAGGAGAACGAACATTGACCTTTCAGGACTTGATTTTATCCCTGCAGAAATTCTGGGCGGACCGGGGCTGCATAATNCAGCAGCCCTACGATATTGAGGTGGGAGCAGGCACCTTCAACCCCGCAACGTTTCTGCGCGTGCTTGGCCCTGAGCCGTGGAATGTTGCCTATGTTGAGCCGTCGCGGCGCCCTACTGACGGCCGTTACGGAGAGAATCCCAACCGCCTCCAGCACTATTACCAGTACCAGGTGATTATGAAGCCGTCGCCCATGGACATTCAGGACCTGTATCTTGCAAGCCTCAAAAGCTTTGGCATTGATCCGCTTGAGCACGACATCAGGTTTGTGGAAGATGACTGGGAGTCGCCCACGCTGGGCGCCTGGGGNCTGGGCTGGGAAGTGTGGCTTGACGGCATGGAGATAACCCAGTTCACCTATTTTCAGCAGGCAGGGGGCATAGATTTAAAGCCGGTGGCAGTTGAAATCACCTACGGCATCGAGCGCATTGCCATGTACCTGCAGGGGATTGACAATGTATATGACCTGGAGTGGACCAGGGGCATCAAATACGGTGACGTTCACCACCGAGGCGAGGTTGAATTCTCTAAATATAATTTCGAAGAGTCAGATCCGGACATGCTCTTTAAACTGTTTGCAATGTACGAGCGGGAATCAAGCCGGGTGATTGCCAAGGGGTTGATCCTGCCGGCATATGATTACTGCCTGAAATGCTCCCACACGTTCAACCTCCTGCAGGCTCGCGGTGCGATCAGCATCACCGAGCGAACCGGCTATATCGGCCGGGTAAGGAATCTGGCCAAAGCGGTCGCCGAGGCATACCTGCAGCAGCGGGAGACCATGGGCTTTCCCCTGTTAAACATAACGTTATGAGTTAGAGAGTTTGGGAGTGGAGGAGTTGAAAATATTTTTTTCATTTCTGAACTCCTGAATTCTTAAACTCCATAACTTCTCAACTCAGGGATTTTTTGATGAACGAGAAGGACCTTCTACTTGAAGTCGGCACCGAGGAGATACCCGCCGCGTTTCTGACTGACGCTCTCAAAGCGCTCAGGGAAAAAGTAATAAAAGAACTCCAGGCCCGGCGCATTGCGTTTAAAGATATCAAAACCATGGGCACCCCCCGCCGCCTGGCGCTTATCGCAAGCGGCGTTGCGGTTGCACAGGAAGAACTGATCGCGACTAAGCTGGGGCCGGCAAAATCTATCGCCTTTGATAAGGACGGCAGTCCCACCAAAGCAGCCATCGGCTTTGCCAAAGGACAGGGCATAGATATTGCGGACATTAAAACAGTCAAGACCGACAAGGGCGAATATATCTGCGCTGAGAAAAAAGAGCAGAGCGAACTGACCATAAAGCTGCTCCCGCAGATCCTGCCTGACATCATCCTCGCCCTTCCCTTCCGCAAATCAATGCGCTGGGGCGATCTTGAGGTGCGCTTTGCCCGGCCCATCCACTGGATTGTTGCGCTGTTTGGTAATACCATCGTACCCTTCCGGCTTGGAAACATTGATTCCGGAGATACCTCATACGGCCACCGGTTCATGGCACCCGGTCCGTTGAGAATTACCGGCGCCGATTCCTACGCTGCTCAGCTCGCGCAGGCTTTTGTCTTTGTCGATCCGCAGGTCAGGCGCGATACACTTATCCGGGAAATACGCAGCATCGCTGCCTCGGTAAACGGGGTACCGGATGAAGACAGCGCGCTCATTGAGGAAGTTACCAACCTGATAGAAAACTGCTCTCCGGTGCTCTGCCACTTTGAAAATGAATTTCTGCAGCTGCCCCGCGAAGTCCTCATCACCACCATGAAAAAGCACCAGAAATATTTCCCGATATTCGATACGCAGGGCAGCCCCCTGCCCTGCTTCATAGCAGTCAACAACACCCGGGCCAGGGAGCCGGCAGTGTCAGCCCGGGGGCATGAGCGGGTACTTCGTGCCCGGCTCTCGGACGCACGCTTCTTCTACACCGCGGACCAGAAAAAATCGCTCGACGCCATGACTGAGCGGCTGCAGGGCGTCATCTTCCAGGCACAGCTGGGTACTTCCTTTGAGAAGGTCAGACGCTTTCAGGAGCTTGCGCTGTTTTTAACCGACAGTTTTTTTAGTCAGTCAATCAGGGCCAGGGTTGAGCGCGCGGCATATCTGTGCAAGGCAGACCTGGTGTCGGAAATGGTGGGCGAGTTTCCTGAGCTGCAGGGCGTTATGGGCCGGGAGTATGCGCGCATTGCCGGTGAAGACGCAGACGTTGCTGAAGCAATCTTTGAACACTACCTTCCGCGGTTTGCCGAAGACGACATACCCTCCTCTGACATCGGCGCCATTGTCGGCATGGCCGACAAGCTCGATACCATTGCTGGCTGCTTTGGCGTTGGCCTCATCCCCACCGGCACTGCCGACCCCTATGCGCTCCGGCGCCAGTGCCTGGGAATCATAAACATCATAGTAGGCAGACAGTATAAAATATCGCTCACTGAGACAATACACAAAGCAATTGCCCTGCTCAAAGAGAAACTCACCCGGCCGGTTGCTGAAGTGTCAAATGATGTCCTCAATTTTTTTTCCGTGCGGTTTTCCAACCTGCTCACGTCTCAGGGGTATCCTGCTGATGCGGTCGATGCCGTCGTATCATGCGGCATAGATGATGTGCTGGATATGCAGAGGCGTATCGAAGCCCTGCAGCAGGTAAAACAGGTACCTGATTTTGAGGCGCTGGCAATCGCCTTCAAAAGAGTGGTGAACATTCTCGCCGGAGCGGTCTCGGGAGCAGTCAGCCCCGGGCTGTTTGAGGAGCAGGCAGAACGAGACCTCCATCAGAAATATCTGTCGCTGTGCGGCCAGGTGCAGTCCCTTATGCATAAAAAGGAGTACCTGCCGGCACTGAAACTGATTGCAACACTTCGCACCGAGGTGGATAACTTTTTTGATAAAGTAATGGTGATGGTTGAGCAGGAAGCGATACGCACCAATCGTCTGGCGCTTTTGCAGGAGGTCAGCTCCCTGTTTGTGAACTTTGCTGATTTTACAAAACTGTCTTCAGTTTAAACACAGAGAACGCAGGCTTCTGTGCTGTGTTCTATGAAAAATAGCTGAAAGCTGATGGCTGACAGCTGAGAGCTTTCTATATTTAATACATAAGAAGGAGGAACAGTCTATGGCATCAAAGCATGTCTATTTTTTTGGAGGAAAAAAAACCGAAGGCAAGGCAACGATGAAAGAACTTCTGGGCGGCAAGGGCGCAAATCTTGCCGAGATGAGCAATCTCGGCATGCCGGTACCGGCCGGATTTACCATCACCACCAAAGCGTGCCAGCTTTACTACGATAAAAACAAGAAATGGCCCCAGGGGTTAAAGGAGCAGATACTTGCCAACCTTAAGCGGCTGGAAAAGGTGATGAATGCGCAGTTCGGCAACCCCAAAAAGCCCCTGCTCGTTTCCGTCCGCTCCGGGGCTGCTGCCTCCATGCCCGGCATGATGGACACCATCCTCAACCTGGGGCTCAATGAAACAGTGATTGCCGGTCTCACCGCCAAAACCGGCAACGCGCGTTTTGCCTGGGATGGATACCGCCGCTTTATCCAGATGTTCGGCGACGTGGTTATGGGCGTGCCGCATGAAGCTTTCGAGCATATCCTGGATGAGAAAAAGAAAGCGGTGAACGCAAAGCTTGACACCGACCTTTCCACTGAGGACCTGAAAGACATCGTGGCCCGCTACAAGGCGGCCTATAAAAAACATACCGGCGAAAATTTCCCCGACGATGCCTGGCAGCAGCTGATGAAATCAATTAACGCGGTTTTCGAATCATGGAACAATGACCGCGCCATTACCTACCGGAGGCTGAACGATATCAAGGGGCTGCTCGGCACCGCGGTAAATATCCAGGCAATGGTCTTTGGCAACATGGGGGAGACCTCCGGCACCGGCGTGTGCTTCAGCAGGAATCCCTCCACCGGAGAGAACAAATTTTACGGCGAGTACCTCATGAACGCCCAGGGCGAAGACGTGGTCGCCGGCATCAGGACTCCTGAGTCCATTGAAACACTCGCTAAAAAGAACAAAAGAGCCTACAGCAAGCTGGTGGGATTGAAGAACAAGCTGGAAAAACATTACCGGGATATGCAGGACATGGAATTCACCATCCAGGACGGCGAGCTCTACATGCTGCAGACCCGCTCCGGCAAACGTACAGCCGCCGCGGCCGTGAAGGTCGCGGTCGACATGGTAAAGGAGCGGCTTATTTCAAAGGAAGAAGCGCTCATGCGTCTTGAGCCCGAGCAGCTCAACCAGCTGCTCCACCCGAATTTTGATCCCCAGGCGGAAAAGGGTGCAACGGTGCTTGCCAAGGGCCTTCCCGCCTCCCCCGGCGCTGCAACCGGCAGGGTTGTGTTCAGCGCTGAAGATGCTGAAGCATGGGCTAAGCGGGGTGAAAAGGTTCTGCTCACCCGCATCGAGACCTCCCCGGAAGATATCGGCGGCATGAGCGTGGCGGAAGGCGTCCTCACCGCCCGCGGCGGCATGACCTCACACGCAGCAGTTGTAGCCCGGGGCATGGGAAAATGCTGCGTTGCCGGAGTAGGAGCACTGTCCATAGATTACCGGGAGAAAAAGTGCACGGTCGGCAGCGCCGTCATTAAAGAGGGTGACTACATCTCCCTCAACGGCTCAAGCGGCACAGTATACGCAGGCAAAATTAAAACAGTTGAGTCTGAGCTTTCGGGAAGCTTTGCAACCCTTATGAAGTGGGCTGATGAAATCCGCACGCTCGGCGTCAGAACCAATGCAGACATCCCCCGCGACGCTGAAATGGCGGTCAAGTTCGGCGCCGAGGGCATCGGGCTGTGCCGCACCGAGCACATGTTCTTTGAGGGCGACCGCATCATATCGGTGCGCAAAATGATTCTGGCCGACAACAAGGCCGGCAGGGAAGCAGCGCTCAAAGAGCTGCTTCCCATTCAGCGCAAGGATTTCGAGGGGTTGTACCGGGCGATGAAAGGCCGGCCGGTTACCATCCGCCTCATTGACCCGCCCCTGCATGAGTTCCTGCCTGCTGATGATGAATCGCAGATGGAAATGGCNGACGTCCTGAACATTACCCTGCAGCGGGTGAAAGAGAAAGTCTCCGAGCTTCACGAATTCAATCCCATGCTCGGCCATCGCGGATGCCGGCTCGGCATAACCTATCCTGAAATAATCGAGATGCAGACCCGGGCCATCATGGAAGCGGCTATCAACGTCAAGCGCCAGGGGATTAAAATCCACCCGGAAATCATGGTGCCGCTGGTGGGCGAGACCGGGGAGATAAAACTGTGCAAGCAGGTAATTGAAGAAACCATTGCCAAAGTCTTCAAGGAACAGAAAATAAAGATCCCCTACATGATCGGAACCATGATAGAAGTGCCGCGCGCAGCTCTCATCGCGGACAAGATCGCAGAAGATGCCGAGTTCTTTTCCTTCGGCACCAATGACCTGACGCAGATGACCTGCGGATTCAGCCGCGATGACGCGGGCCGGTTCCTGAAAGAATATATTGAAAAGGGCATCTTTGAAAAAGACCCGTTCCAGGTGCTTGACCAGGAAGGCGTGGGAGAGCTCGTCATAATGGGCATTAAGAAGGGCCGCTCCGCGCGGAAAAACCTGAAGGTGGGCATCTGCGGCGAGCACGGCGGTGAGCCCCGGTCTATTGAATTCTGCCACCGCGTGGGCATGAACTACGTGAGCTGCTCTCCCTACCGCGTCCCCATCGCGCGTCTTGCCGCGGCACAGGCGGTCATCAGGGCCAAAGGCAAAGTAAAGTTCACACTGGATAAGTAACCCTTAGTTTTGTGACCGGTTTCATGCCTCGCAAGCCCCGCTTTGTAAGCGGGGTCAAGAGGCATGTATCTGAAAAGAATAATTAAACTCCGGGAAGCCCCGCCTAGTAGGCGGGGAGCTTCACTATGTCAACGCCCCACTGTTATTATAGTAGCAGCGGGGCGTTTGTTTATGTCCGCAATGCCCCGAAAAAGGCTGTGACTTTTGCTGTCTTATAATGGTATAATAAAAATATACCGTTTGTAAAACAACGATAAAATACCAGCATGGTAACCTAATGAATACCCCGAGTAAAGGTCATGTGCATGAATGGGTAGCAGCATGGAAAAAGGCCGGCCGCGATCTGCAGCGAATCAGGCTTGAAGAAATCCGCACTGCGGATACCCGTGCTGTTATTGAAAGCCTTGATGCGGCGTTTCGGTCAGCTCTCCTTCATTACCCCCCGGTGCCTGATTCCGGCCTAGTCGAACAGCAGAAAATTTTCCAGCGATTAAAACAATGATTGACCTTTTTCACCTGTCCGCACAGTTGCAGGACATGTTCATCAGCAGCCAGTGGAAGTTCTGCTTCATCGGCGGCATAGCATTGCAGCGCTGGGGCGAACCACGCCTTACCCGTGACATTGATGTCTGCCTGCTGACCGGATTTGGTGGAGAGGAGCCTTTCATAGACCGGCTGCTTGAACAGTACCAGAGCCGAGTACCGGATGCAAAAGCATTCGCGCTCACCAGAAGGGTGCTGCTGCTGCAGTCGGCAAGCGGCATCGGTATTGATATCGCACTGGGGGGGCTGCCGTTTGAGGAGACTGTTATAAAACGTGCCTCCCAATTTGAATTTCTGCCCGGACTTTCTCTGCTGACCTGTTCTGCCGAAGACCTGGTAATCTTTAAGTCATTTGCCGACCGTGGCCGGGACTGGGCGGATGTGGAGACGATTATCATCCGTCAGCAGGGCAACCTCGACTGGCCGTATATCGTTCGGCAGCTTACCCCACTCTGCGAGATAAAAGAAGCGCCTGAGATTGTTCAGCATCTTGAAAAAATGCGTGATGATTTTGAGCGTTAGTGAAATGATATGTGATGTATGTGCGAAACGCGGAGCAAGCGTGCGCAGAGTTGCAAGGACTTACGGAACAGGAGAGAATATTCTTGTTATAGATAATATTCCCGTTATTGTCTGCCCTCACTGTGGAGAAAGCTATCTTTCGGCCGATACGCTGCATGGTTTTTCGCTACACGTTTATTAACTGCCAGGGCAAGGTGGAACTTGATTTTGAGCTTGGCTGCACTCCGTAAACGGAGAAGATCAAAAGAAGTAGTGGCTGTCTCGAATAAATCCAAAAGAAGGTCTACGGCGTCTTGGATGAACGACTTAGAAAGATCACGAGAGCCTTCATGGCAGAATACTGTGGAGACATATGACCGAATATAGGATAAAGGGGTTCAAACTCAACAGTAAACAGAGATTCATTTGTTGATAGTTGAGGTGACCCCAATCAAGTGATCAGGGCCAAAGGCAAAGTAAAGTTCACCCTGGATAAGTAGTCCTGAATTTTGTGACTATATAAAAGCCCCGCTGTTATAACGGCAGCGGGGCTTTTTATAATTTATAAAATAATTTTTCTTGACAATGCATTTTATAGTAATATGATTTCAACTAAATAGATTTATAAAATAACCATCTATACCCAGGTAGAAATCTCGGGGGAGTAGCAAAATGATTTCTGTTGTTGGGGTTAAAGAAGAACAATGAAACCGCCTTCAGGTTGAACAATAGACCTGCAGGCGGTTTTTTGTTTTCAGAAAAAACTTCATATATGAACCAAATAATTTCATATTTTTTTAGGATATGACTATGTCAGCACCTATTTTTAAAATCTTATTGTCGTGTATTTGTATTTTTTCATTGTTGTTTTCCCCCTCACTAATTTTTTCTGATGAAAAAAAGTTAGCTGAGATTATTACGAGTGAAAATGAAAAATTAATTTCGGCGTTAGAATATAAAACGACTGATTGTAAAACTCGCTTCTTAGTATTTGAAACTGGTTGGGACTCAAACTGTCTTATGAAAATGTTGCGATATGAATTCAATATTTCTAAATCTGATATTGAAGATGAAATATTATTGCAATATATTGATAAAAATAAAAATGACATAGTCTGCCTTCTTGAACAGATCGACTTTGGTAATAATATTAATTCTTTTGTGAACCGTCAAACTAATAAATTGACTGGATACCAAGATTTAATTTCTTTATTAGCAAAAGATAATTGTCATTATTGTGATCTATTAAAAACATTGAGTGAAATCCTTGAAATATTGGATGGGGGAATTGTTTGGAGTTATTTTAAAGAGGCTTTTAGTGCAATTGATACCATATCTCAGGGAATTGCCGTATATAATTTTGCTAGAAAAGTATTAATTCTCGATGAGCAACGTTGTGTGCTAACAGTTTATTTTGAGGAGCGGCAAAATAACAAATCTCCTGCTAATGCCTATACATATTTAACAAACTCATACTGTCAAAATGCCCTTGAGTTAATAACAAATCTAGAAATACCAAAAGATCGTTTGCCTAGTTGGTTGGAATTTTCATATATATGCTATCGATTGGTGGGTTATACGGATTCAGAATATATAAGAAATACCATAGGGAATGCTATTGTAAAACTTATATCAGATAAAATAATAACAAATAATCCGCCAACTGTATCAGATTTTGACGTGACTCCCCGTTCAATTACTTTAGGTGATACTTTCACAATTTCTTATAGAGCTGATGATTTTGATGCTGATCTAAAGCAAGTAGAGCTTTGGCGCAAAAAGACTTATTTATTTGGTTTGATTGAAGATCCTTGGGAACTTATAGACCTAAAATCTTGTTCTGGAAATGAACAAGTCTATATCTCTGGAGAGTTTAGTGATACACCATCCACCACAGGTAATTACACTTATGGTATACATGCTGTAGATTCTAAATCGAATGTAGCTCTAGAGCCTTCACCGATTAGCGTTATAGTTAGACCAAACATTGTTTTATCATCTACAACCTCTATGGGGAGTACATCTACTATTGCTATAAACTCAACTACAAGTAGCAGTTCCAATACTACGACTGCAATTTTCACTACCACAGTAACCGAGCCGCTCTCCATTACTAACATCAGCCCCAGCTCTGCCACCAAGGGCACCACCGTCACCTTTACCTTAACCGGCACCGGGTTCCAGAGCGGCTTCACCGCGCAGATCATAAACGAGCTCGGCATCGCCTATGATATTTCCTCGCGCGAGTTCGTCAGCTCCACACAGGTACGGGTAACGGTCTATCTCGGCTCCGGCCCTACTTCCACCCAGTACATTAAGATCATCAACCCTGATGGCCAGAACGCACAGATCGGTTTCACGGCACTGGGCAATGTAACCACCAGCACCAGTTCCACTACTACGTCTTCCATTGTCACCACCACGACTTCATCCTCTTCAACCTCGACAACCGTAAAGCAGCAACCGGTGATCAGCTCCATTTCCCCATCATCACGGGCCTACCCCGCAGGCACCTTTGATCTGACCAT
>Ga0031655_10001415_pt1 | contig 14327 bp, 8 predicted proteins | sample FrelakmetHBP12HB_FD_55187 | JGI IMG/M metagenome (GOLD analysis project Ga0031655, IMG submission 55187) | Freshwater lake sediment microbial communities from the University of Notre Dame, USA, for methane emissions studies -HBP12 HB | ecosystem: Environmental > Aquatic > Freshwater > Lake >... | reverse complement strand
GTCCGGGTCAGGGCTTGCTGGAAACGTTCCTGCGTAAAGAGAAAATTGCCGGCGGTGAGGTCCTGGGTCAGTCCGATCGCGCCTTGGACGAGGCCGGTGGCCCGGAAGCCGCCTTCCGGCTGCGCCGCGCCACCCGCGAAGATTTCGGTCACCGCCCGCGTGCCATAGACCGCGAGGTACACCGTACCGCACAGCGTGCCCGCCAGCACGAGATGCAGCACGGCGTGGCGGAGGCGGCGCTGCCAGAGGTAAAACAGCGGCAGCGCCGCAAAGGNGGGGAGCACGGCGAAGATGTGCAGCAGGCAACCCAGCGCGCCGCACAGGCCGCTGAGCGCGGCGTTCCGCTGCGTAGGCCGGCCGGCGGCAGCGAACCAGGCCAGCAGGACCAGCAACGTGGCGGGGCAGTAGATCTCCGCCTCATTGCTGTACCGCCAGAAACCGTAGGAACAGGCGAGCCCGCCGGCGCCCATCCAGGCGGCGATCTGCAGGGCGCCGGCCAGGTCCGGGCTGTGCTCCAGATCGGCGGAACGCCGTCGCAGCAGGAGCGCAAACAGAACGACAGCGAGCGCTCCGCAGACACGGCTGAGCCAAATCATGACGGGGAAGGCCCGCTCGGCGAGCCTTGCCTGCCGGGCGCCGATGAACAAACCCTTGCAGGCGGGCAGGTACAGCAGGTGCTGGCCGTGACAGAGTTCGGACCAGCCGGGGGCCTCGACGCGGCGGGCGTAGTCGTACGCATCGTTAGCCTCGGAATGGTTGCCGGGACTGGTAAGCGTGTAGAGCCCGAGCAGCAATCCGAAAGCCACGATGGCGGGCGCCCATCGGTTCAACCCACGTTGGCCGTTCATGCCGTGCATCCCCCAGACGGCCGCCAAGATGGCATAATACCGGCCGGAAAACAGGTGAAATCGGCAACGCCGGCGAATATGCGGCTTGTCATCGGCGCGGTTCCCTGCTTACATCGTGCCCATCCGTCGCCGCACCCTGGCGGCGAGCACGTATTCAGGAATATTAGGAAACCATGAAAATTCTCGTGATCAATGCCGGCAGTTCATCCGTCAAATTCACGCTGTTTGAAATCGATCAGGAAACCTGGCTGGCCAAGGGCCAGATTGAGCGCATTCGCACCCCCGGCGCGTCGCTGAAGTACAGCAACCACCGCGGCCAGAAGTTCGAAAAATCCATCATCGCCAACTCGTACGAAGCGGCCATCTCCGAGGCGTGCCTGGCGTTGTGCGACCAGGACCACGGGGTGATCGGCAACCTGAACGAAATCAGGGGCATCGGCCACCGCGTGGTGCACGGCGGGGCGCAGGTCTCCGGCTCCATGCGCATCACGCCGGCGATCAAGCAGATCGTCCTGAACTGCTACGAACTGGCGCCGCTGCATAATCCGCCCAATTTCGAGGGTATTGAGGCGTGTGAATTCCTGTTTCATGACATCCCCATGATCGCCGTGTTCGACACCGCCTTTCACCAGACCATGCCCCCGGCTGCCTACACCTACGCCATCCCCCTGGCGGTCGCGGCCGAACACAAGCTGCGGCGGTACGGTTTCCACGGCACCTCGCACCACTACGTCGCGCTGGCCGGCGCGAAGGCGCTCGGCAAGGAGTTCGCCGACGTCAAGCTGATCACCGTGCACCTCGGCAACGGCTGCAGCATCACGGCGGTCGACAAGGGCCGCGTGGCGGACACCAGCATGGGCGTCACGCCGCTCGAGGGCCTGGTGATGGGCACGCGCTGCGGCGACCTCGATCCGGCGGTGGTCCTGTTCCTCTGCCGCACCGGCCACAGCCTGGACGACGTGGACCAGATGCTCAACAAGTCCAGTGGCCTGCTCGGCCTCGCCGGCATCGGCTCCGCCGACATGCGCGACCTCATCGCCGCCGTGGATGGCGGCAACGCCAATGCCCGGTTGGCGCTCGATGTCTTTGTGCATCGCCTGCAGAAGTACATCGGCGCATATGCCGCCGTGCTGAATGGATTCGACGCGCTGATTTTCACCGGCGGCATCGGCGAGAATTCCTCGCGGATCCGCGCGCTGGTGTGCGAGAAACTCGGCTATCTGGGCATCAGCCTGGAGGCTGCGAAGAACCGGACCCATGACCTGGTCATCTCCAGTAATGCCGTGGGACCCAAAGTGCTGGTCATCCCGACCAACGAGGAGCTCATGATTGCCCGTGAAACGGCCCGCTTGCTGGCCTCCTGAACCATCCGCAACCATAAAGGAAACCATGCCGAAATCCATTGACCTGATCTGGGAGCGCGCCCAGGCGCAACCGCAGCATATCGTTCTGCCCGAGGGGCGCGATCCGCGCACCGTGCGGGCCGCCGCCCGCCTCGTCGCCGAAAAGCTGGCCCGGGTCACGGTGGTGGGACAGGCCGAGGCCGTCGCCGCGTTGGCCCGACAGGAGGGCGTCAGCACCGCCGGCTGGGAGGTGGCGGACCCGCGCACCTCGCCGCTGACCGCCGGCTTCGCGCGCACCTATGTCCGGATGCGCCAGGGCAAACAGCAGCTCACGGAGGAGGCGGCGTGCGCGATCGTCAGCGAGGAATTGCACTTCGGCGCGATGCTGGTGCGCGAGGGGCTCTGCGACGGCTTTGTCTCCGGCGCGGCCCATGCCACCGCCGAGATCTGCCGGGCGGTCTTCCGCGTCATCGGCATGTCGCCGGACGTCCGGATCGGTTCCAGCTTCAGCCTGATGCAACTGCCGACCGATGAATTCGGCGTGCATGGCGGCCTGATCTATGCCGACACCGGCACCGTGATCAACCCCAACGCCGAGGAACTGGCCGATATTGCCGTGGCGACCGCCAGCGTCTGCTGGGCGCTGCTCGACGTCCGTCCGAAGATCGCGATGATTTCCTGCTCCACCAAGGGCAGCGCCAAGGACCCGATCATTGACAAGGTCATCCAGGCCACCGCGTTGGCCAAGGCGCGCATCGCGGAACTGAAGATCGAGGCCGACGTGGACGGCGAGCTGCAGGGCGACGCCGCGCTGATTCCGGCCATCTGCGCCCGCAAGGCCCAAGGAAGCCCGATCGCCGGGCGCGCCAACGTGCTGGTTTTCCCCGACCTCAACAGCGGCAACACCTGCTACAAGCTCACCGAGCGCCTGGCGCACGCCAACGCCTACGGGCCGGTGTTCATGGGCCTCAACCGGCCGGCCAGCGATCTTTCACGCGGCTGCTCCGCCGACGACATTGTCGGCATCGCCGCCATCGTTGCCTGCCAGGCCATCGGTCTGAAGCGCAAGGGTTGAGGGGCCGCTGGGCCGCGGCCGGCGGCAGCACCCGTCCGGCGTTGCGCACTGGTCGCCATGGGGGCTGGTTGGTACAATAATCCTCAGGGCGCATCGTTTTGCTGGCAGGCCCTGCGACTTGGGCTGCAGGCCGCACGGTTGCGCGCCGCACAACGATCAGCATATGAAAAGTTGGAACTACCTGCTGGTGGCCTTGTGGTCCGGGGGTTTGCTCGCCCTCGCGGCCGCGCCGGTCGCCACCCCGGGGGCGCCGGCGCTGACGCTGGGGGACTGCCTGGCGGAAGCGGCCCGGCAGCAACCGGACATGCTCGCGGCCCGTGCGGCGGTGCAGAAGGCGCGGTTTCAGTATCGCGCGGTGGTGGCCGATTTTCTCCCGCAACTTTCCGCGTCGGCCGGGNGGCCCAGCCGCAGCGGGGGCGAGGCGGCGGACGGCTATCAGGTCGGCAACGCCAACAGCATCGGCTTGCGCGCGGAGCAGTCGATTTTTACCGGCGGTCGCGACACGGCGCGGCTGGCCCAAAGCCGCGCCGCCTTGCGGGTGGCCGAGGAACAGCTCCGGTTGACCCGGGCGCAGATCAGCGCCGATGTGAAATCCGCCTTTGCCCGGCTGCTCTCGGCGCAGGAACTGAGGGAACTGTCGGCCGCCATTGCCCAGCGCCGCGAACTGAACGTCAGCCTGGTGGACCTGCGCTATGCAGGCGGCCGGGAGCATAAGGGTTCGCTGTTGCGCATGCAGGCATTGTGGAAACAGGCGGTCGCTGACCAGGTTTCGGCGCGGCGGGCGCTGGCGGTGGGCCGGCGGCGGCTGGCGGTCGCCATGGGCTGGCGCGATCCCGAGCGCATCGTGATTCGCGGCACGCTGACGGCAGGGCGGCCGGAGGGCCAGCCGGACTTTCCGGCGCTGGCGCTGCAGACACCGGTTCATTGCATCGCCGTGGCGCAGGAGGAATCCGCGCGCGCAGGTGTCAAGCTGGCCCGGAGCGAGTACTTTCCCTCCCTGTCCGCCCAGGGGGCGGTGAACCGCGCCGGCGATACCTGGCCGCCGGAGCAGGATTCCTGGTCGGTGGGCGTGCAACTTTCCTACCCTTTTTTCCCCGGCGGCCGCCAGGTGCACGACGTGCACGCCGCCCAGGCGGAGCAGCGGCGGAGCGCGGCGTTGCGACAAAGCCAGGAACAGCAGGCCGCCGTCCTCCTGGAGCAGGCCTTTGCCGACTGGCAGGATGCCGTGGAAAACGAACGCGTCCAGGAGGACTTCGTGACGGCTTCCCAGTTGCGCGCCGAGGTCGGGCGCAGCCAGTACGGCACTGGCCTGCTCTCCTTTGACAATTGGGATCTGATCGAAAACGATCTGATCACGCAGCAAAAGGCCCTGCTGTCGGCGCGGCGCGATGCCGTCCTTGCCGAGGCCGCGTGGGAAAAGGCGCAAGGCGTCGCGCTGCTGCCGGAGAAATAGGACGCGCGCGGCCGGTGGACCGCGGGAGAACAAAGGACAGGTGCGTGGTGAAAACAGGCAAGCTCATCGGCTGGGTGGTGGTGCTGGCGGCGCTGGGCGGCGCGGGCGTCTGGTTCTGGCAGCAGCGTGAACGCCGCGCCCAGCGGCCGCAATACGACGCGTATCCGGCGCAACGCGGCGACCTCAGCGTGACGATCCAGGCCACGGCCTCGGTCACCCCGGAAAACCGCGTCCAGATTAAGCCGTCGGTCAGCGGCCGGATGGAGGAAGTTCTGGTGAACGAAGGGGACCTGGTCAAGAAAGGCCAGGTGCTGGCCCGGATGAGTTCCACCGACCGCGCCGCGCTGATCGATGCCGCCCGCGCCAGCGGGCCCGCGGAAGTGGCGCGGTGGGAGGACATCTACAAGCTGGCGCCGCTGATTGCTCCACTCGATGGCATGGTGATCCTGCGCAGCATCGAGCCCGGTCAGACCATCACGCCCGCCGACGCCGTGCTGGTCCTTTCCGACCACCTCATCCTGGAAGCGCTGGTGGACGAGACCGATCTGGCGCAAATCCGGCTGGAACAGTCCGTGCAAATCGTGCTCGATGCCTATCCGGAAAAAACGATCGAAGGCCGCGTCAGCCATATTTCCTATGAGTCCAAAACCGTCAACAACGTCACCACCTACACGGTGGATGTCCGGGCGGGCGCCATGCCGGAATTTGTGCGCAGCGGCATGACGGCCAGCGCGATCTTCCGCATCGCCCAGCACACCGGCGTCCTGTTGATTCCGGCGGATGCGGTGCGCGGCGAGCCCGGCCGTCAGCAGGTCTCCGTGCCCAACCCGGCGGGACCCGAGCAGCCGCCGTTGTCCCGCGACATCCAGACCGGACTGACCGACGGCAAGCGGGTGGAAGTCACCGCGGGATTGACGGAAGGCGAGACCGTGTTGTTGCCGAAACTCGGCGCGGCGACTGCGGCGGCGCCGACGCAGGTCAATCCGTTCATGCCCAAATTCCCCCGCCGCGGGGGTGGTCGGCCGCGCTAACATGATCCAGCTCGAACACGTGTTCAAAGCGTACCGCATGGGTGCCATCACCGTGCAGGCCTTGCGCGACGTGTCGCTGTCCATTGCGCCCGGCGAATTCGTGGCCATCATGGGCGCCTCCGGATCCGGCAAGTCCACCCTGATGCACGTGCTGGGCCTGCTCGACCAGCCCACCAGCGGCGCCTACCGGCTGTTTGGCCGCGACGTGGCCGGGCTGTCGGAAGACGAGTTCGCCATCCTCCGCAGCCGCACGGTGGGTTTTGTCTTCCAGCAATTTCACCTGCTGGCGCGCACCAGCGCGGAGGAAAATGTCGCCCTGCCGGCGCTGTACAGCTTCGATCCCATCCCGGCCGGCCGGGCCGCCGCGTTGCTCCAGGAGATCGGGCTCGGCGACCGCCGACACCACAAGCCCAACGAACTCTCCGGCGGTCAGCAGCAGCGGGTGGCCATTGCCCGCAGCCTGGTCAACGACCCGCAGATTCTGTTGGCCGACGAGCCGACCGGCAATCTCGATTCGGCCAGCGCCGCCGAAATCATCGGCATTCTCACGGCGCTCAACCGGCAGGGTAAAACCATCATCCTGGTGACGCACGAGCCCGATCTCGCCGCGTGTGCGCGGCGCATCATCCGTCTGCGGGACGGCTGTGTAATCGGCGATGAGCCCCATGAGCCCACGGTGGCCCAGGATGGGCAGCCGGACGGCGCGGGCTTGGCTGCCCGGGGGCCAGCCGGGGCGCCGGCCTGCGCGCCGGCGGGCGCCCAACGGCTGCCGAACCGCGCCGAGCGCTTGCGCAGCAGCCTGCGGCGCGCGGGGCCGCTGCTGCGGCAGGCGTTCCGTTCCGTCGCCGCCGCGAAGGTGCGCTCGGCGCTCTCCATGCTGGGCATCCTGATCGGCGTCGCGGCGATTATTGCCATGCTGGCGCTGGGCACGGGCGCCAAGGAGGCGATGCGCCAGTCGCTGTCTTCGCTCGGTTCGAACCTGCTGGTGCTGATGCCGGGCGCGGTGCAGGTGCGCGGGGTGACCCAGGCGGCGGGCGATACGACGCGGCTCACGCTGGAGGATGTCCAGGGATTGTGCGCCGCCGAGCCCGCGATTGTGCGCCTGGCGCCGAGCGTCGGCGGGCGCGCCCAGGCGGTGTACCGCAGCGCCAACTGCAACACCCAAGTGCTGGGAACCACGCCGGAGTACCAGGCCATGCGAAGCTGGACGATGCGGGCGGGGCGCTTTTTCACTACGAACGAGGTCACCCAGCGTGCGCGGGTGGCCGTGGTGGGCGCGACGGTCGCGCAGGAGTTGTTCAGCGGGGCCAACGCCGTGGGGGAGTACATCAAGGTCAACAAGGTCAGCTTTCAGGTGCTCGGCTTGCTCACGCCCAAGGGCGACTCGGGCTTCCGCGACCAGGACGACGTGATTATCATTCCGGTGACGACGGCGATGTACCGGCTGCTGGGCAAACAGTACCTGGACAATATCAATCTGGAAGCGGCCAGCGCGGACGTGATTCCGGCGCTGCAGGAGCGCGTGCTGGCGGTGATGAAGCGGATGCACCACCTGCCGCCGTCGCAGGAGGACGAGCCGTATCATATCCACAACATGGCGGAAATCCAGGATGCGCTGATGGCCACGACGCGGACTATGTCCTTTCTGCTGGCCTCCATCGCGGTGATCTCCTTGCTGGTTGGCGGCATTGGGATCATGAACATCATGCTGGTGAGCGTGACCGAGCGTACGCGCGAGATCGGCCTGCGTAAGGCGCTCGGGGCCCGGCGCCGGGAAATCATGAACCAGTTTCTGATCGAGGCCCTGGTGATCAGCGTGACCGGCGGCTTCATCGGCATCCTCCTGGGCTGGGGGATCAGCGCCGGCTTGTCGTCCCTGGCCGGCTGGCCGACGTCCATCTCGACACCGGCGGTCGGTTTGGCGTTTGGATTCTCCGGGCTGGTGGGCATCGTCTTCGGGCTCTGGCCCGCGCGCAAAGCGGCCCGGCTGAATCCCATCGAAGCCCTGCGCTACGAATAAGAACGGAAACGCCGGGCTGCGGGCGAAGGCGGTAATTAAAGCGCATTCCGCCACTGGCCGGGTGGCAACCCAATCTGCAGTCAGTCGGCGCGCCAAGGACTCCGCAACGCGGGACAGGGATGTCCCGCCCACATGAGGAGCCCGATCCACCGCGCCGGCCACGGGCGCGATTAGACGGACCGGTCCGGGGGGAGCAGGCGGCGTTCGAGCTCCTCGTAGCGGTTGATGACCCGGCGGACATAGGCGCGTTTGGCGTTGTAGCTGCCGGGGAAGAAGCTGCCTTTGAAGCCGGCTACGATCAGGTTGCGAAACTGGCGGCGCGTGATTGGGAAGTGCGTGGCGGCCAGATCGATTCTAGTCTGAAATCGGGTGCCGCGGCAGAAGCGTACCGGGCTTGGGAGGCAGTTCCGTTGGGCGTCCGCGAAGGCCTTTCGAAGCGCTTTCCACTCTTGGTCTGCCCGGTACGAAAAATATTTTTCGGCACCATCATAAGCTATTGATTATAAATAACATAAAAAATAGCGAAAATCGTCAAATAGTTTGCCGGCTGGGGCTTTTTTTGCTATCATTTTGTCATAATTGAGGAGCACAAGACAGCTATGGCGACCAGCGAAAAAAATGGCGTGGAGAGCCGGACGGCCAGCCGGGGAACTAACGGGCTCAAGCCAGAGGAGATCGGTTCGTCCGCGCCACCGGCCGCCAGCTACGACGCTGGCTCCATCACGGTGTTGGGCGGTATGGACGCCGTGCGCAAGCGACCGGCGATGTACATCGGCGACACTGGCGTCCGCGGCCTGCATCACTGCGTCTACGAGGTGGTGGACAACAGCGTGGACGAAGCCCTGGCCGGTTTTTGCCGCCATATCCAGGTGACCCTCAACGCCGACGGCTCCTGCACGGTCAATGACGACGGGCGCGGTATTCCAGTGGACATGCACGCCACGGAGAAGCGTCCGGCCCTCGAGGTGGTGCTGACCATGCTGCATGCCGGCGGCAAGTTCGACCACAACAGTTATAAGGTGTCCGGCGGGCTGCACGGCGTGGGCGTGAGCTGCGTCAACGCCCTCAGCGAATGGCTGGAGGCCGAGGTGCGGCGCAACGGCAAGGTGTATCACCAGCGCTTTGAGCGCGGCGTGCCCGTCACCGGGCTGGAGACCATCGGCCAGACCAAGGGCACGGGGACCAAGATCACCTTCTTTCCGGACGCCGAGATTTTCCAGACGCTGGCGTTCAACTGGGACATCCTCACCAACCGTCTGCGCGAGCTGGCCTTCCTGAACAAGGGTCTGGAGATCCGGCTGAAGCAGGAGGAGCCCGCCCGCGAAGACATTTTCTGTTACAAGGGCGGGATCATCGAGTTTGTCGAGCACCTCAGCCAGAACAAGAACGTGCTGCACCCGAAGGTGATCTACTTTGCCCGCGAGCAGGACCGCGTCCAGGTCGATATCGCGCTGCAGTACAACGATTCCTACTCCGAAAACGTCTTCTCCTTCGTCAACAACATCAACACCATCGAAGGTGGCACGCACCTGAGCGGCTTCCGTTCCGCGCTGACCCGCGCGGTGAACCAATATGCCAAGGCGAACAAGCTGCTCAAGGACGACAGCGACGTCATGAGCGGCGACGACATCCGCGAGGGCCTGACAGCGGTGATCAGCGTCAAGGTGCCGGACCCCCAGTTCGAGGGCCAGACCAAGACCAAGCTGGGCAACGGCGAGGTCGAGGGCATCGTCGCTTCGGTGGTCAATGAGCAGTTGACGCAATACTTCGAGGAGCATCCGTCGGTCGCGCGCCGTGCGATCGAGAAGGCGATCCTGGCGGCGCGGGCGCGCGAGGCGGCGCGCAAGGCGCGGGACCTGACGCGGCGCAAGGGCGCGCTGGATTCCGGTTCGCTGCCGGGCAAACTGGCCGATTGCTCCGAGCGCGATCCCGCCTTGTGCGAACTGTTTATCGTGGAGGGCGACAGCGCCGGCGGCTCGGCCAAGCAGGGCCGCGACCGGCGCTTCCAGGCCATCCTGCCACTGCGCGGCAAGGTGCTGAACGTCGAAAAGGCGCGCGACGACAAGATGCTGAACAACAACGAAATCCGTATGATGATCATGGCCATCGGCACGGGCATCGGCAAGGAGGAGTTCGACATCGCCAAGGCGCGCTACCACCGGATCATCATCATGACCGATGCCGACGTGGACGGCTCGCACATCCGCACGCTGCTGCTGACGTTCTTTTACCGGAAAATGCCGCAGTTGCTGGAAAACGGCTACATCTACATCGCCCAGCCGCCGCTGTACAAAATCAAGCGCAAGAAGCGCGAGGAGTACATTGACAGCGATGTCGAACTGACGCGCATCCTGCTGGATTTGGGGCTGGAGGAACTGGACGTGGAGCCCGTCAAGGGCCAGCCGGCGCTCAAGAAGGAGCAGTTGCCCGAACTGCTGAAGTGCCTGACGGAAGTCGAGCGCATCGTCGAACTGTTCCGGCGCAAGGGCCTGGACTTCGAGGACTACCTGCGCCATCGCGATCCCCGGAGCCGGCAATTCCCGCAATACCGCGTGCAAATCAATCAAAACGGCGAGGCGGAGTATCACTATGCCGCCAACGAGGCCGAACTGCGCAAGCTGCGCGAGGAATCGGAACGCAAGCTGGGCTATCAACTGGAAATCTTCACGGAGCCCGCCGAACAGGCCGCGGAGCGCGGCCGGCACGCGTTCCGCTGGACCGAGATCTATTCCGCCCCGGCCCTGGCGAAGCAGGTCGCCTTCCTGGAAGCCCGGGGCTTCAACGTGGCCCAGTTGACGCCCGCCGCGGAGCCGATCAGCGTGCTGCTGGACGCCGAGGGGCGGAAGCTCCCGGTTCACAGCCTGGTGCAACTGCTGGACACCGTGCGCAATGTCGGCCGGCGGGGCCTGGCCATCCAGCGCTACAAAGGCCTCGGCGAGATGAATCCGGAACAACTGTGGGAAACCACCCTGAATCCGGACAAGCGCAAGATGGTCAAGGTGATGTTGGAGGACGCCTTCAAGGCCGACCAGATTTTCAACATCCTGATGGGCGACGAAGTCGAGCCGCGCCGCAAGTTCATCGAAGACAACGCGCTGAACGTGCGCAACCTAGATATTTGAGAAAATTCGAAATCCGAATTTCGAAATCCAAAACAAGCTCAAAACCCGAAAACAGAAATCCTAATAAGAAATTCGGAATAAATCGGAAAACGGGAAACCGGATTCAGAAATGGAAGAAAAATCAAAAACAGCATCATCGGGCAAGCGCTATGATTTGGAAGACCGGTGTTTCCTGTTTGCCCGGCGGGTGCGGGTGCTGGTCGGTCAGTTGAAACTAACGGCGGCCAATGTTGAGGATAGCAAGCAGTTGATCAGGTCTTCCGGGTCGGTCGGCGCGAATTACATCGAGGCCAACGAGGCCTTGAGTAAAAGGGATTTTGTCCTACGGGCGAAGATCAGCCGGAAGGAAGCGAAGGAAAGCTGGTACTGGTTACGTCTGTTGGACATTGGCGTTTCGGAGTTGGAGTGCGAACGCCAAGCCTTGGTGCAGGAGGCCGGTGAACTGGCCAAGATTTTCGACGCTATCGTCCGCAAGAGTGAATGAGGTTGGCGTTTTAATTTTCGATTTTCGGGATTTATGTTTTAAATTTCAGCTTTTCTGGTTTTGGATTTGTTTCGGATTTTGATGTTCGTATTTCGGATTTTCAGGAGAAGGCTGTGTATACCAAGAACGAACGCCTGGATTTCATCAACATCGAAGAGGAGATGCAGAAAGCCTACATCGACTATTCGATGAGCGTGATCATCGGGCGCGCGCTGCCGGACGCCCGCGACGGCCTGAAGCCGGGCAACCGCCGTATTCTGTACGCCATGCGCGAACGCGGCTGGCTGCACAGCAAGGCCTTCGTCAAATGCGCCAAGGTCGTCGGCGAGGTCATCGGCAATTACCACCCGCATGGCGACGCCGCCGTGTACGACACGCTGGTGCGCATGGCGCAGGATTTCTCCATGCGCTACCTGCTGATTGACGGGCAGGGCAATTTCGGCAGCGTGGACGGCGACCCGCCCGCCGCCTATCGCTACACCGAATGCCGCCTCGACCGCCTGGCCGAAGAATTGCTGGCCGACATCGAGAAGCAGACCGTGGACATGCAGCCGAACTTCGACGAGACGCTGCAGGAGCCCAAGGTGCTGCCCGCGCGCGCCCCCAATCTGCTGGTCAACGGCAGCACGGGTATCGCGGTCGGCATGGCCACCAACATGCCGCCGCACAACCTCGGCGAGATCGTGGATGGATTGGTCCACCTGATTGACCAGCCCGACGCCACGGTCGCCGATCTGCGCAAACTGGTGAAGGGGCCGGACTTTCCGACCGGCGGCATCATCTGCGGCGCGGGTCCGATCAAGGACATGTACGAGACCGGGCGCGGTCTGATCAAGGTGCGCGGCCGTGCCGGCATCGAGGAGGGCGTGCAGGGCAAGGACAGCATTATCATCAGCGATCTGCCCTATACGGTGAACAAGGCCGCGCTGATCGAGAAAATGGCCGAGTTGGTTCACGAGAAGAAGCTCGAAGGCATTTCCGACCTCCGCGACGAGTCCGACAAGGACGGCATCCGCATCGTGGTCGAACTCAAACGCAGCGTGCCCCCCCGGGTGGTGCTGAACAACATCTACAAGCATACGCCGCTGGAAAGCACCTTCGGCGCCATCATGCTGGCCATCGATCACGGCCGGCCCAAGGTCATGACGCTCAAGGAACTGATGAAGTGCTTCCTGGACCACCGTTTCGAAGTCATCAAGCGCCGCACGCAGTTCGACCTCGACAAGGCCGAGGCACGCGCCCACATTCTCGAAGGCCTCAAGATCGCGCTCGACCACCTCGACGCCGTCGTCCGCATCATCCGCGAATCCAAGGACCGGGACGTCGCCCGCGCGCAGTTGATGTCCAAACTGAAGCTGTCCGAATTGCAGGCCAACGCCATCCTCGACCTGCGCCTCTACCAGCTTACCGGCCTGGAGCGCGACAAGATCGAAAACGAGTACCTGGAACTGATCAAGCTGATCAACTACCTGCGCGACCTGCTGGCCAACGAGCGCAAGCTCTATGGGGTGATCAAGGAGGATTTGTTCGCCCTCAAGAAGACCTACCAGGACGAACGCCGCACCGACATCGTCCCCGACGAGGGCGAACTGGATGTCGAGGACCTGATCGCCGACCAGGGGTGCGTCATCACCATCAGCCATACCGGCTATATCAAGCGCGTCCCCGTCAGTACCTACCGCCAGCAGAAGCGCGGCGGCAAGGGGGTGGTGGGCATGGATACGAAGGAAGAGGACTATGTGGAGCACGTCTTCACGGCCTCGACCCACGACACCCTGCTATTTTTCACCGAGCAGGGCCGCGTCTATTGGAAGAAGGTGTATGAAGTCCCCGAGGGCGGCCGCGCCACCCGCGGCAAGGCCATCGTCAACTTCCTCGACATCGGCGGCGAGGAAAAGATCGCCGCGCTCATCAACATCCGCGAGTTCAACGAACAGCAGCATTTTGTGATGGCCACCGAGCGCGGCATCGTCAAGAAAACCAACCTCGGCGAGTACCGCAACATCCGTGCCGGCGGTATCATCGGCATCGAGATCGAAGCGGGCGACAAGCTCATCGGCGTCAAACTGACCGGCGGCGAAAACGAGATCATGCTGATCACCCGCCGGGGCATGAGCATCCGTTTCAGCGAGACGCAACTGCGCGACCAGGGCCGTGTCACCATCGGCGTCAAGGGCATCACCCTGGATCAGGATGACCGCGTCGTCGGCATCACGATCGTGGACCCGAACGCCACGCTGCTGGTCGCCTGCGAGCACGGGTACGGCAAGCGCACCGGCTTCGACGAGTACCGCAACCAGAGCCGCGGCGGCAAGGGCGTCATCACCATCAAAACCAGCGAGCGCAATGGCAACGTGGTGGGCGCGCACGTGGTGCGCGAGACGGACGCGATCATGCTCATCACCGGCGGCGGCCAGATGATCCGCATGGCGGTCAATGACATGCGCAGCATCGGCCGCAACACGCAGGGCGTCCGGCTCATCAACCTGGCGGCGGGCGACCAGCTGGTTTCCGTGACCACGGTGGAGCCGGAGGACGAACTGCCGGCGAGCCTGGCCAGCGACTCCGCCGTGCCGCCCGCGACGCTGTCCGACGCGGGCGTATGACTTTCCAAAGTGCCACTCATTCGGGCGGCGGATGGAACAATCCCCAGCACGCCTGGGGCGCATCATTACGTTGCTGGTCGGTGGACGCCGCGGTGGGCCTGCCGCCTCCTTACAGGGGCTGGGGTTGGAGCGCGACCAGGCCGGTTTGATGATGCAGGTGGCAGACGGCCAGGGCGAGCGCGTCGGTGGCGTCCTCCGGCGGCGGTTCGCGCAAGCCGAGCAGGGTCATGATCATGCGGGCGACCTGGGTCTTCGTGGCGGCGCCATAGCCGGTCAGGCTTTGTTTGACCAGGCGGGGCGCGTACTCGTAGACCGGCACGCCGGCGGTGGCGCAGGCGGCCAGGG
>Ga0031655_10001414_pt1 | contig 14335 bp, 8 predicted proteins | sample FrelakmetHBP12HB_FD_55187 | JGI IMG/M metagenome (GOLD analysis project Ga0031655, IMG submission 55187) | Freshwater lake sediment microbial communities from the University of Notre Dame, USA, for methane emissions studies -HBP12 HB | ecosystem: Environmental > Aquatic > Freshwater > Lake >... | reverse complement strand
GTTGATAACCCATCATGGCAAGACTCCTTAATCGTTGTCTTTACCATCCTTATATCTCAAACCCAAAACCATTGCAAGGATTATTTGGGCAACAGCCCGTACTTATGACGGTGACGGCCGCCTCCTTCGACTTGGCCTCCAAGCTTACTCGCTTGGGATTGCTTATGAATTTGATCCATACTTCGGGCTCTCCATCTCACGCGTCGATCCATTGCCACATCAGCTCGAGGCGATCTACGACTATCTGCTCAAACTCGCCCGTGTACGGTTCCTCCTGGCTGACGATGCCGGCGCTGGTAAGACAATTATGGCAGGGCTCCTTATACGGGAACTGAAACTCAGGGGATTAGCTGACCGCACCCTGATCTTGTGTCCTGCGAACCTGACCTTTCAGTGGCAGAGGGAACTCAATGAAAAGTTCGATGAGAAGTTCAAGGTATTAAAAGGTGGGGAAATCCGTGACCAGTTTGGTATAAACCAGTGGTTGGAACAGAAACAGGTTATCACTTCCCTCGATCTCGCAAAGCGTTCAGAAATCCTACCTGGATTGCGCCAAGTCCATTGGGATCTCACCATTGTGGACGAAGCACATCGGATGTCCGCCTTTGATCTGGAGCACAAGACCTTAAGGTACCGTTTGGGTGAGCTTCTTCGTGATGCAAGTGATCACTTACTCCTTCTTACTGCAACGCCTCACAAAGGGGATCCAATCAATTTTAGTTTCTTTTTACAACTTCTCGACCAAGATGCCTATGCCGATGTTCGCTCTATCCGAGAGGCAATGAATCGCCGAAAGGCTCCATTTTACCTACGACGGACCAAGGAAGCCATGGTCTACTTTCCGGAGCGTCGGCCTGATGGGACATGGGTGGCTGAGAAGATTTTCACCAAACGAATCCCCCATACCGTAGATTTCCAAATTGACGGCGCTGAATTCGATCTCTATCGCGATGTTACTCGTTTCGTGAAACAGCAAAGCGCTAAAGCTGCTGCTCAGGGTGATGACCCCCGTGCCCGTGCAGTTGGATTCCTCATGTCCCTGTATCAACGCCGTCTTGCTTCAAGCACCCATGCCATGCGGCACTCCTTAGAAAACCGTGCTAAAAGGCTTGAAGTGGGATTAAAGCGTGCCCACGAAATAATAAGTTTGGTTCCTCCCGACCTTCCCGATCCAGAAGAGATCGAAGAGATGGAGGATTATGAACGAGAAAAATTAGAGAAAATGTTAGACGCCATTACCCTCGCTGCGAACGAAGAACAGATCCGTGAAGAGACCGATAAGTTGAAGCAACTTGCAGAGCAAGCCCAGTTGGTTGAGGATTCATGCACTGAAGCCAAGTTATCCCGTTTAAAAGACCTTCTTCATCAAGAGGGTTTTTTCGACCACCCCGAGCAAAGGCTTCTCCTCTTCACTGAGTTTAAAGATACACTCGACTACCTCATGGGTCGTTTAAAAGAGTGGGGCTTTAAGATTGGATGCATTCATGGAGGCATGAAATCCGGTTTCCGGGATCAACCCGGCACCCGACTTTACACTGAGCAACAGTTCAAAGATGGAGATATCCAGATCCTGGTTGCTACTGAGGCAGCCGGGGAGGGGATCAATCTTCAATGCTGTCACATTCTTTTTAATTATGACATTCCCTGGAATCCGAACCGACTTGAACAGCGAATGGGTCGTATTCATCGCTATGGCCAGAAGAGTGATTGCCTAATTTTTAACTTTGTAGCAACGAACACCATCGAGGGTAAGGTGCTGCAGCGTCTTCTTGAAAAGCTTCAGGAGATCCGGGATGCCCTTGACGACGATGCAGTTTTCAATGTGGTTGGAGAAATTCTTCCCGCAGCTCACATCGAACGGGTTCTTCGTGATTATTATGCTGGACGCTTAGGAGATGCAGACCTGGAGGACCGACTTCTTAAAAATGTTGACGAAAAACAATTTAGGGCCATCTGTCAGAATGCTCTTGAAGGCCTCGCGTCGAAAAAGCTGAACCTTGAGATGCTTGTTGAGCGCCGCGCCAAAGCCCAGGAGTGCCGTGTGGTACCTGAAACAATTGCTCGTTTTATGCGCGATTCTGCAGATTACGTAGACTTTGCCCTAAAAAACCACCCATCTCTTCCGCACACTTTTGATCCTGGTAGAACACCCACAACACTAAAGAACTACGAAAGCCAGCCTGACTGGAAGCTTCCACCACTGGTTACAAAGTATCCACGATTCTCAACAGATCGTGATACTGCCGAAACGAACAATTTGGAATGGATCACGCCTGGCCATCCGCTTTTCGAGGCTCTTCGACGCCATAGCTTCAGCCAGGCACAGGAGACTTTTGGTAAGGGAGCCTGTTTCTATTCTCTTCAACATGATACTCCTGCCCGTCTGGACTTCTACCGAGCACGTGTGGTTGACGGCCTTGGTCAGGTAATCCATGAGCGTCTCTTCGTAGTGGAGCTGACGGCCAATGGAACGGCTCGTTTGCAAGAGCCCAGCGTACTTGGAAATTTCTCCCCTACTAATTTACCAGAAAATCTTCCATCAATTGCATCTCTCCCAGAGGCCACTGCGTGGCTCAATGAAAACAGTCTTATGCCTTTCTTAGAAGAAGTTCGCAACGAGCGCCTATCTGAGATTGACCGAATTGCAGCCCATGTAGAATTATCACTGACAGAGCTTCTTCAGAAGGCTGATGAGGAGATCGGCAGATTAGCTTCTGAAGTTGAAAGAAAAGCCCCAGGGGCCGAAGGCCGCCTTGCTCAAGCAGAATCCCGTCACTCAGAACTTCTATCACGGCGAGAGAGACGCCGCCTTGAATTGGATAGGCAGCGCGCCCTTTCTCTTCAGTCGGTTGAGCGTATAACCAGTGTACTCATTCTCCTGCACCCTGAGAGAAAATCACCAGAGGTTCGGCGTCTACAACCAGATCCGGAAGTTGAAGCAACAGCGATGCAGGTGGCTATGGAGTATGAGAAAGAAAAAGGTCGTCAGGTTCATGACGTTCATGAAAAAAACTTTGGGTATGATTTGACGAGCTTAGACGTAAGTTCGGGTGAGCTTCGGCTCATTGAGGTTAAAGGAATTGGTGAATCCGCTGGAAATGTTCTGCTTACACCTAATGAAAAAAGAGTCGCTGAAGATCGTCGTGATTGTTATTGGCTTTACGTGGTTACAGACTGCAAAAGTGAACCGCAGCTTCAAGGTCCGATTAAAGACCCAGCCCGCCTTGAATGGCACGAGGTCAAGAAAGTGGATCATTACTATTTGTCAATAGATGCTGTGACGCAGCCAATGCAGGTTAGGGATAGGAATGAACCGTACGGAAATGAGAGTTAATAACAAGGTAGAGGTTTATAATGGCATGGGATGATGATTTGCTTCCTGAACAGCGAACTGCGGCATCCTACGAAGGCACTCACGCTCGACTTCTTGCAGGTCCTGGTACCGGGAAAACGCTATCCCTGACAAGCCGAATCTGTTACCTTATTGAGAATCAGCATGTGGAACCAGAAAAAATCCTGGCTCTTACCTTTACTCGGGCTGCAGCATATGTACTACGGCAGCGCGTGTCGGAAGAGTTGGGGACAGATCGGATGCCCAGGATTTCGACAATTCATTCATTTTCTCTAAGGCAATTACTGCGAAACTCCCGCCTAATTACCGCCTTACCACAACCTCTACGTATTGCTGACGACTGGGAAGAACGTAACATCATCACAGAGGATTTGAAGGCAATGTTGGGTTTAGCCCGTATCGAAGACATTCGATACCTCTTTAATCTCCTTTCGGCAGACTGGCAGACACTTACAGCGGAGGACGACTACTGGGAAGACCGATTTGCCAACCCAGCATTTCTTGGGGCATGGCGAGAACATCGAGAATGTTATGGGTATGTCCTGCGGTCAGAGCTTGTGTATCAGTTAAAACGTGCGCTAGAGCAGTACGGGGATTTCCAATTGGAAGCCCCTTTGCAATACCTTCTGGTTGACGAGTATCAAGACTTGAACCGATGTGACTTGGCTGTGGTGGCAGCAATCGGTAATAGAGGGACGGAGGTATATGTAGCCGGCGATGATGATCAAAGTATATACGGATTCCGCAAAGCTCATCCAGCAGGCATCAGACGGTTCATCATTGATTACAATGGTGCCAAAGACATGACATTGAGCATTTGCAAGAGATGTGATCGCGATATTCTTGACATTGGCCTTTTCGTTGCGAGGCAGGACTATGAACGGATTGATAAGCCCATTCATCCAGAAGAGGGGAGAGGAACTGGAGAAGTCGCCCTCCTACGATTTAGGGACCAAATTGCAGAGGCAGAGGGCATAACAGAAATTTGCCGACACCTATTGGAAAGGCATGGGTTACAAGCCCATGAAATTTTGATCCTCTTGCGTTCTGACAACAAAGGTGTGATTTCAACAGTTATACGAGATCATCTTGAGAGTGCCGGAATTCCTGTTGCGCCGGCTACAGCCGAAAATGATCCTTTAAATGAATTTTCAGGAAGGCAAGTTCTTGCAATTCTCCGCTTGATTGTTAATCCCGTTGACCATTTGGCATGGAGAACATTGCTTCAGCTGCGAAGCAATTTAATAGGTCCCGCTTCTATTCAAACTCTTTACCGACTTGCCAACACTCAAGGTTTCAGATTTTCGCAGGCTGTGCAAAGAGTGACTGAGGGCGCTTCGTTGATGGCTAACCCTTATGGCGCAAGAGTGCAACATGAAGTCCAGGAGATTCAGTCAATTCTTGGCGATTTGGGTGGCGAGGAGATAGTTACTGACGGGACAGATGCCGTCAGAAGTACAATCGAGGCTGTAGTGAATAGGACATTGGAAGGAGAAGGTGATCGCCAACAAATACTTGAAGAGCTTAATAGATTGATCGAGTTGTTAGAGCCAATTTCCGTAGCAGATTTTGTCCGAGGAATTGAGGTGTCGAGCGAAAGTATTGAACAGGAAATAGAGACAGATAAGGTGAATATCTTAACTATGCATAAGGCAAAAGGCTTAACTGCAGAAGCTGTAATTGTTATGGCAACAGAAGACGAGTATATCCCTGGGCGAGCAGGAGGCGAAGAAATTGGTGATGAGCGGCGTTTGCTTTACGTATCGCTAACAAGGGCAAGACATTACCTCTTCATCACATATTGTGATCGGCGAACCGGTCGGCAACGCCATACTGGTAGAACATCTGGTAATAGAAATAGAACTCTGACGCGCTTCCTGCAAGATGCCCCAATGAGACCACAAACCGGAACGGAGTTTATAATCCAACTTTTGAGGGAAGGGACATGATCCCCAAGGAATGTAAACGTCTTGCGGAGGTGGATTTTCCGATTGCGGTGGTGTCAAAGCATTCGGCACGGGAGAAATCCATCCGGCATGGGCATCCCTCCACCCTGCATCTATGGTGGGCAAGACGACCTCTCGCCGCCTGCCGAGCCGTACTCCTAGGACTATTGCTTCCTGATCCTTGCGATCCCCACTGCCCGGAGGATTTTAAAAACAAGGCAAGAGAACTTTTGCCAAAGGTTCAAGGAAAAGTTGGGGCAAAGGATGAGGATCTCCGGCAGGCACTCCTTAAATTTATTGGCGATTTTTCAAATTGGGATCTTTCTTCAAATCAAACCTACCTTGAAATTGGCCATGGACTTGTGAAAGCTGCCCATCCAGAAGAAACGCCATTGGTCGTTGACCCATTTGCAGGCGGCGGATCGATCCCGTTAGAAGCACTTCGGCTCGGCTGCGAGACATTTGCCAGCGACCTCAATCCAGTGGCCTGCTTAATCCTTAAGGTAATGCTGGAAGACATCCCCCGCCACGGACCAGAACTTGCTGAAGAACTACGCCGCGTGGGTAAAGAAATAAAGGAAGCAGCGGAAAAAGAACTATCCGAGTTCTATCACCCTGACTCTGATGGCTCAAAACCTATCGCTTATCTATGGGCTCGAACAGTTCGATGCGAAGCACCAAATTGTGGCGCTGAGATTCCTCTCATGAGGTCATTCTGGCTCTGTAAAAAGGCAAATCGAAAACGAGCGCTAAGGTATAAGATTCATCCCGAAGGGTCTAAGCATGGTTCACCTTCTATCGAGTTCGAAATCTTCGAGCCTAAAAATGACGGCGTAGTATCCTCTGGTACTGTCACGCGGGCCAAAGCAACATGTCTTAAGTGTGGTACAGTGCTTTCGCCTGATAGGGTTCGAGCACAGCTTGCTAACCAGCGCGGGGGTGCCGATGTTCTCTTCGATGAGAGAGGTAACCGGATCGGTGGGGCACGTCTGCTTGCCGTTGTAACACTCAAACCCGGCGAGCAAGGACGGCACTATCGACTTCCGATTCCCTCTGATTACAAGGCAGTATGGATGGCTATGAAGGCGTTGGAGAAGCTGAATGCTACAACATTACAAAATGGAATGAACCGAGTCCCGGATGAACATTTACCACCTATCGGCACATTAGGATTCCGCGTTCAACGTTATGGTATGCTTCAGTGGGGCGACCTGTTCACAGCCCGGCAGAAACTTACGTTAGCGGTATTAAGTCAATTGGCCATTACAATCCAGATAAATGATAGAATTGGCGAGGATGCTAATGCTCTGCAACAAATTTCAGGTCTAACATTGACTCGCTTTATTGACGATTATTCAAGTCTGTGTCGCTGGATGGACAGGGAAACTCCATGCCCTACTTATGCCCGAAACGCTTTACCGATCATTTGGGATTTTTGCGAAATATGGCCATTCGACACAGCATCCTGGTCTTTGAGCGGGTCTTTCGACTGGACATCGAAATGTGCTGAGTTTTTTATTCCTTCAAAAACTGGTCAAGTGCAACAATCCGATGCATGCGCTTCATTCCTTCCGGACAATTCCGTGGGGATTTGGTTTACAGATCCTCCATACTACGATGCCATTCCTTACAGCGATATGTCTGATTTCTTTTTCGTTTGGCAGAAACGAATGTTGTTACCTCATCCATTTCTTCGTGACCCTTTCGACCCCCAAAATCCACTTACACCAAAGAAGCGTGAAGCAGTCCAAGATGAGACGAGGACAGTAAATGGCCGCATCAAAGACCGCTCCTTTTTTGAAGAAACGATGGCAAAGGCCTTTACTGAAGGTCGTCGTGTCCTGAAAGACGATGGTGTGGGTTGTGTAGTTTTTGCTCACAAGACCACTGAAGGTTGGGAAGCATTGCTATCAGGGATGATTCAAGGTGGGTGGACTATTACAGGCTCTTGGCCTATTGCGACAGAGCGCCCTGGACGATTGCGCTCACAGGAATCCGCTGCGCTTGCAACAAGTGTTCATTTGGTGTGTCGTCCCCGACCGGAAAAAGCATCTGTCGGAGATTGGGGAGAGGTTCTTCGTGAACTCCCAAAAAGGGTTGGTGACTGGATAGAACGGCTTCAGACTGAAGGAATCCGGGGTGCCGATCTTGTATTTGCCTGCATAGGACCTGCTTTGGAGATTTACAGTCGTTACTCCAAGGTTGTAGATGCCGAGGAACGCGAGATTCCATTGGGCGGAGATCCAGAAGCCTCAGAGCCTCACCGGCGTGGCTTCCTTGCCTATGTTTGGGAAGTAGTTGGTCGGACTGCTCTTGAGCATGTCTTAGGGACCTCCGAGGCAAGGGCAAGAAATAGTACTGCTGGTGCTCTGGAGGAAGATGCTCGTCTAACGGCACTATTTCTTTGGACACTCCAGAGTACGAACGGTAATGGAGCAAGTGAAAAGAAAGAGAATGATGAAGACGTAGAGGAAGATGAGGAAGAAGAAACTCACAAGAAAAAGAAGCAAGGTTATAGTTTGATTTTTGATGTGGTTCGGCGTTTTGCTCAGCCTCTTGGTATCCATCTCCCCGAATGGGAAGGGAGGGTCATTGAAACCGAGAAGGGTGTGGTGCGTCTGCTTTCGGTTAAGGAACGAGGGAAGCAACTTTTTGGAGAAGAAAGCATATCAGTAGCCGGATTCAGAATTGAGGAGCAAGCACGACGTGATCCACAGATGAGGTTCGATTTTGCTATCCAATCTGAGACAGGAACTCCTCCTCAAATTAAAGGTCACCGCCAACGAAAGAAAAAGGACTTGCCCGGCGGAGCTTCAGCAAAGGCTGGGACTACCACCCTCGATCGTGTTCATGCTGCTATGCTCCTTCAAGCAAGTGGTCAGACAAATGCTTTACGCGCCCTCCTTAAAACTGAGGTAGACCGTGGTCCAGATTTTTTAAGACTGGGTAACGCTCTCTCTGCTTTGTATCCAAGAGAAAGCGAGGAGAAGAGGCTTTTAGATGCCATGCTTTTAGCAATGCCGAAATGATAGATAAGGAGCTTGCAAATGGAACCCTGGTATAAGGTGGCAACACCACGAAAAGAAGTTCGGGAAGGTCGGTCATTCAATCCAGATGAGTTTGCGATAGCGCTTGAACAAGTTGTCGCTGGGACGGCTCCTAAAGACTATAGGGAACCTAAACTCTTCTTCTCTCGAACCTGTTTTACACGGGCTCTTAATGAACATATAGGGATGGTGCTTCGCCGGTTGGCTGGTAAAACTGAAAACACAGCCCCTGTTCTTGCCCTGATCACGCAGTTTGGCGGTGGTAAGACACATACACTCACAAGCCTTTATCATCTGATTCAAAATAGAAGTAAGTTGGGAAAGATTGAAGAGCTGAGCAGACTCTTTCAAGAAGCCGGCCTTCAGGAAATTCCAAACGCACGTGTGGCTGTCTTTGTTGGGAATGCATGGGATCCCTCTTCGGAGGCTGAAACACCGTGGATCGACATAGCCCGTCAACTTGCGGGAAATGATGGGATCAAAGCATTAGGACCTGAAGCTAAGACAAAAGCACCTGGGACGGATAATCTCCGAAAGCTCATAGAAGTGGCAGGAGGCCACGTCTTGATCCTGTGCGATGAGGTACTTAATTTCCTGAGTCGTCATCGGGATAAAGCTGAGCCTTTCAGAGATTTTCTCGCAAATCTTGTAAGAACTCTAACTGGGACAACAGGAAGCGCTGCGATGATAAGCTTACCCCAGAGCAAGCCAGAGATGAGTGACTGGGATCTAAGGTGGCAGGATATTGTCATTAAAGAAGTTAATCGCGTAGCAAAAAACCTGATTTCAAATGATGAGGCTGAAATAAGTGAGGTTGTGCGGCGTCGACTTTTCGAAGATTTAGGAAATGAACGAACCCGGAAAAATGTGGCTAAAACTTTTGCTGAATGGTGCTTTGAGCGAAGAGCACAGCTTCCCCCTGAATGGACGGCGGTGGATACAGCCACTACTGAAACGAAAGCGCGAGATTATTTACAGAGTCGATTTGAGGCTTGTTATCCATTCCATCCATCCACACTTTCCGTTTTTCAGAGAAAGTGGCAGGTCCTTCCTCAATATCAGCAAACCCGTGGAACCCTTGCCATGTTGGCCCAGTGGATCTCAATGGCTTTTCGAGAGGGCTATCAAAGGGCACGGCGAGAGCCCCTGATTACCCTCGGATCGGCTCCTCTCGATGTACCTGAATTCCGTGCTGTGATACTGAGTCAACTCGGTGAGCCAAGGCTTGTCCCTGCAATTGAAACAGATATTTCTGGTCCGCAATCACATGCTCGAGCACTCGATGCTGATACGAAAGGCCCCCTTAAAGATATTCACCGCCGAGTGGGTGCTGCGATCCTTTTTGAATCCTCAGGCGGGCAGATTGAGAAATTAGGACACTTGCCAGAATTACGTTTTGCCTTAGGGGAGCCAGAGGTTGATACAACCTCCATTGATAATGCAGCTTTCGCGCTTGAATCAAAAGCTTTTTTCATCAGCCGTATAGGTTCAGATGGTTTTAAAATTTATCATAAAGCAACCATCCGAAAGGCAGTCAACGACCGTCGAGCTTCTCTCGACGAGGATGCAGAAATCAAACCGACTATGTGGAGTCTTGTAAGAAAAGAGTTTGAAAGAGGTTCGAGCATTCCTCTTGTACCTTTCCCAAAGGATGCTTCAGCTATACAGGATTCTCCAAAGCTCACACTTGTTTTAATGGATCCGGAATTAGAATGGGTGGGCACTGGCCCTATTCGTCAGCAAATTGCCGAATGGACTCGACAGCATGGAAAATCTCCTCGACTCTATCCAGGATCACTCATCTGGTGTCTAAAGAAACCAGGGCGTGATCTTAGGGATAAGGTAGAGCTCTGGCTTGCATGGAAACGGGTTTTCACTGAAGTCACTGAGGGGACTTTGGGAGCTGATTTTGACCGAGCAGACCGTGCAGATATACAGAGCAAAGTCAAAGATGCTGAAGATGGTGCCAAAGATGAAGTCTGGGGTGGCTATCGTTTTGCGGTTATTTTTGATAGCAAGGAAGCAGATGGTCTTACGGCAATTGATTTGGGTGCAGGGCATGCAAGCAGTGGTGAAACCCTTTGCGGAAGGGTGATAACAGCTTTAAAATCGAAAGCGCTCCTTAACGAATCAGTTGGAGCAGGATATATAGAACGAAACTGGCCGCCTGCTTTGAAGGATTCGGGAACATGGCCACTCGCAAGCCTCCGACAAAGTTTCTTAAACGGGTCATTAACACGACTTTTAGATCCAGATACAACCTTACGAAATAAAATTGTTGAATTTATTGGCAAGGGTGACTTCGGTTTGGCTTCAGGACAAAAGGCGGATAGCACTTATGAAAGGGTTTGGTTTGAGGAACCAATTTCCTTAGACGAAGTTACGTTTGAAGCTGGTGTTTTTCTGTTGACAAAGGCCAAAGCAAAAGCTCTTAAGGGTGTCATGCAAGGTGCCGAAGCTGGAGTGAAGCCCGTTACTCAAGCAGTCCCCGAGGAAGTCATAAAACCTGAAAAGGGAGTAGAACCTAGCCCTGGCATTCAAACAAGAACACTTCGTTTGGTTGGGACTGTTCCTCCCGAGATATGGAACCGATTAGGCACAAGAATCATTCCCAAACTCAAATCAGGTTCAGATCTCAAGATCGGAGTTGATTTTTCGGTTACAGTGAATGCTGAATCGGCGCTAAGCATAGAATCCGACCTCCGTCAGATTTTAGAGGACTTGGGCCTCAAAGGCAAAATTAAAATCGAAGAATCATAATAACGCTTGGGAATTTAAAAAGGAGTACTAATGCAAGTGAATAATGATTTTGATAAATTGATTGGCCGCTGTCGATGTAAAAATCATGCAGAAAATTATAAACCTCGTTCTTACAATCAATCCCGCACATATTATTTTCTCCCAGAGGATAACCTTCCATCTGAATTTATTTGTGGAGCCTGCATGCAAAACAAAGACACTCCAGTACATGGAGGTCTTGTGATAAGTGAGGAGTCCAAAAAGAGAGGCATCGTAGTCTTTGAAGCATTTGCTGGCTACACACTATCACCGCATCAAATAAGTAACCTTAAAAAAATCTGGCCAAAATGAGGTCTTTATAATCTGTTAATCTAAAAAGTAAGGGAAATAAAAGGAGATAAATATGCAAACGGACAAATATTCAGAAACTCAAGCGGAAATAAGTGGTCTTATAGAAAGTTACAGGGAAAAAATCATCAAGGGGAAGGGCAAGGGATGGAAAAAGTTTTACGGTGATATTGTCTCTAGAATTTTTAAACAATTTATTTTGGAAGAGATACCTGAAAATTACAAAATCGAATTAATTGCGTACATCTCGGGTTTTCCAACAGAGTTTGATCTTCTAATTGTGGATAAAGATGCAACACCCAAGGAATATACAAATGCTTTTGAACCTACAAGTGTTAAATGTGGAATTGAAATAAAAGCAAGTGGTATTTATGCAAAACGTGATGAATTGCTAGATAGTTATAAAAAGATTAAAAAAGTATTCGATACCGTCAAGGAAAAGTATCAACACATTGAGTTTTTCTATTTAACCTATGAAGAAGTTACTTCTCCAAAGAAAAAAGGGATCGATTACTTAAAAGAAGCTAAGGCTATACTAAGACCATATGAGGTATATTGCCTAAAAAATAGTAGGTCCGGGAAGCCAATTGAGGGTGAGTGGGAAAGATTGGTAATGGATTTGAACAAATGTCTTGAAATTCAAAAAGATCCGTAAAATATATTGTGAAGGGCATAGAGCATTGTTGAATAAGTTGAATTACTCCTGAGGTCGAGTCCGGGTGTCATCCATAAAAAAGTTGGTCCTGCCCTGAAGCGTAGCGTTAGGGGCATAAAGCGAAGCGAACAGATTGAGGTGCTTCCATTTTTCAGCCAACTTATCAGGAGAGCAAAAATGAGTATAGACGGACTTGGAGGCCATCAAAGTTGAAGGGTAGGTCTAACTCACGGATACAGAACGCGGCTGGGACAGAATTTTAGCGAGACCCTTTCGTGATTCACCTAGAATCAACAATGAACGAACAAGCAAATCAAGCGAAACAGAAGGATCTCCTGATTCCATCTTCGCTACCCTCGACTGGCTGGACCTCAGGAGACGAGCAAGTTGCTCTTGAGTTAGGCTCTTGTCCTTCCGACGTTCTTGAAGATTCTTACTCAATGCAAGTTTCATCTCAATATAGGCGGATTCTTCAGGTGAAAGCTGCAGAAACTCTGCAACCGTACCAACCTTCCACCCTTTTGTTTTAAGTTGTTTCTTCTTTGCGCTCTTCATACGCTTCCTCCTATGTTAGGTATCATAAAGTCGAATCCTGCGTTTACAGTTCTCAATTACTTCTCGGGGTGCCTTTTGTGTCTTCTTTTCAAATACCTCCAAAATCACGATGGCATCATTATCGATTCGATACACAACACGCCACGTCCTGTTTTGGTCATCGATACGGAGTTCGTGGCATCTCGAACCAATCGATGGCATCGGTCGTGAGTGGGGCAGTGAGAGAAGTTCCCCCATTTGTAGTCTGCGCAGCAAATAGCCTGCTTCAATCCTTCCTGCGCTTGACAGCGGTGGAGTCTTTATCTCACCGTGTAGCCAGACTAACGGCTTCTCTTTCCTTTTCATTCGATCAAAATATATGTCATTTCTGACATAATGTCAATACATATTCATGACTAGGGTAGTAAGTGATCTGGTGGCATTCATAAAAACGTTGGCCCAATCCATTAGCATAGCGGATAGCGCCCGCCTGTAATCGAAATTTTTGGCGGGCAGTCACAGCTAAACCGGCATGGGGTCACTGGGGTGAGACTTGCTTTTTGACATGGAGGAAATGCGGGGTCAGGTCCAGGTCTAAAATGTTAGCATTTTGAGAAGATGCATAATTCTCTTGGCAGAATTTGGTGGGAAAGGTGAACGCTAAAATAGAAGATCGGAAAATCGGGGTCAAAGCTAAACTATACACTTTATAGATCAGGGAACTTATCGTACAAACTCTAAGGACGTTCGTGCAGAGCGTGCTTGAAACCATCACATATCGAATGAGAACATTCGCAGTAAACCCCGTTAGAAATTCCAGTCGTTGCGACTCGAAACCGAGCGGGGCACTCGCCGCGCAAGCGCTGGCGCAGCGGGTTAAACCCCGCCGAATTATTCTAGAATGTAATCCTGTTGCAGCCGCCGGCCCAGAGGGCCTCTCTCCGAGCTGGAAGACTCTCCGAGCCGGAAGCTGGCCCGGAGGGAGCAGCAGGGCATTATTTCTAACGGGGTAAAGTATCGGAGAGCAATTACTTGCCGGAATGTTCAAGAAACCTGAAGAAATCGCCTTTGGTAGACAGAACGAGCCAGTCCNTTTCCGATAAGGTGTTTTTGTAAGTGTCCATCGTTTTCACGAATCGGTAGAAGGTTCTCGACTCCGGGCTCTGGTTGTAGGCCGAGGCATAGATCGTTGTGGCCTCAGCGTCAGCTTTTCCTTTGATCTCCTGCGCGGTTCGGTAGGCTTCTGACTGGATCTTCTTTAAATCCCGTTCTTTATCCCCTAGAATCTTGGCCGCTTCTCCCTGGCCCTCGGATCTGAACTGATCCGCAATTCGCTTCCGTTCCGTAATCATGCGTTCATATATTTTCTTCTGAACCTCCTCAACATAGTTAATCCTTTTAAGACGAAGATCCAGCAATTCGATGCCCAGAGCTTTGAGCCGCGGGGCTGCGGCTTCAATAATGAGACGGGTCATTTTCTCCCGTCCCAGTTCGATGCGAGCTTTGGCCTCTGAATCGTCAACTCCTCCTATCTCTGCCGAGGCTTCAAATGTTCTGTTCGTTGTACGGATGATTTCCACCAGATTATTGTTGGCAATCACGTTCCGCGTTTCGCCGTCCAGGATGTCATCCAATCGTGTGTGTGCTCCGCGTTCATCTCGGACGCGTTGAAAATAGAGAAGAGGATCGTGAATCCGCCAGCGAGCATACGTGT
>Ga0031655_10001404_pt1 | contig 14427 bp, 12 predicted proteins | sample FrelakmetHBP12HB_FD_55187 | JGI IMG/M metagenome (GOLD analysis project Ga0031655, IMG submission 55187) | Freshwater lake sediment microbial communities from the University of Notre Dame, USA, for methane emissions studies -HBP12 HB | ecosystem: Environmental > Aquatic > Freshwater > Lake >... | reverse complement strand
TCAATGGATTGATCATTGAGCGGTTCATTCCCTTGGGTAGGGGTAGGGAGGTTATGGGTGAGGTCCTCAGTAAGGAAGAGTGGAAGGAAATGATAGGGATGCTTTTAGATTTTTTCTCAACCGAAGGAGAAGAGCATTCCTTTTCTCCTTATCAAGCCTTTCAGATCAGTTTTAGTGGAGAGGAGCCTGAACTATTGGGGGCCCCTTGTGTCATAGGAGTGGATGGTCTTTGCATCATGCCGGAGGGGAGTGTTTTCCCCTGTCGGAGGTTTCCCATTTCAATAGGGAACCTTTTGGATCAATCATTGCGAGAGATATGGGAAAAATCAGAACTCTTGGAGAAGTTGAGAAGAAAAGAAAACCTCAAAGGCAAGTGTGGAAGCTGCCAGATGAAAGATTGCCGAGGTTGTCGAAGCTTAGCCCTCGCTTTGACTGGCGACTATCTTGGACAAGATCCTCATTGTTGGTGTCATGACGCGTAGAAGGGTAATCTGTGTTATCCCCACTAAGAGAGAATATGCCGGATATCGAAATTCGGGCGAGCGAGAAAAAATTCCAAGCCATTTTAATTGGAATATGACGATGCAGAGGGTGTCGCCACCTTTCGAAGGTATCAATATGCTGTCTGCAAGATCATAAGAGATATCAACATCCCCTTCCACAGTATCCGCATCTATGGGCACACAGCCTTACAGAGTTTTTCAATTATTGAGTCAGGCTTAACATAATCCCATTTTGAAGATATTACACTATTTATCAAAGTTCCCTCTTTATCATACTCCATCCCTGTAATTATGCGATACATTTCCCTTGAGCAATTTATTTCATATAAACGAATAGTCTCTTGAGCAGCCAAGGTCTCTATGGTCTTTTTACGGGATTCGTCATTCATCTCCTTAAGGCTCTTGTTTTCAATCTCAACGATCTTTTTAAGTGCCTCCGTTAAATTGTAAGGTTTTATCTGTCGTGCAACTGATTTCTCCGAAACTTTAACAGCTTCCTTAAACTTAGTTATGCTGTCCACATCATAGAAATAAAAATCGCTATCTGATACATAATATACTTTCCAATCTTTCCCTTTTGCTTTGGTATAGCTAAAAATAAAAAGTATGCAAAAACTAAGGAAGACAACTTCCAGCTTGACTAATAATCGTTTCAACTTTTCGCCCTTTCTCAGAAAGGGTTAGCTTCATCGGGAAGAGCCAATTTCAAAAAATTAGAATCAACCAGATTTAATGCACACCCAAGTTTTCCCTTACTTTTCGCAAAATAATTTCCCCAAATGAATAGAAAGGCCTTAGATTTTCAGATGGGTTCTAATCAACGAACCGCTTCCTTCAAAATCTGCTTAATCTTTTCTATCATATAAGGTTTCTCTACATAAGCCCAAGCCCCTTTCTCTTTCGCTATTCTCTCAGCGTCTTCCTTTCCATGGGCAGTGATGATGATTACCCGAGGTGGAGATTGGGTCTGTAAGACGGTCTCCAAAACTTTCCATCCATCCAACTCCGGCATGACCAGATCAGTGATGATGAAGTCAAAATGCTGAATCTTGGCCGCTTCGATAGCCTTCTTTCCATCCTCAACTGTGATGACTTCATAACCCTCTTTGGAGAGGGCTTGGCTAAGGGACCATCGAACCAAATATTCATCATCAGCAATTAAGATCTTATAAGAATGCAGGGTTTTCCTGCTGTCGGAGCGCATAGATGAAATCAAATTCTTGATTGAGAGTAAAGCATATAATCGTAGGTGCCCCGAGTCTGCGGCAGACAGGGGATGTCGCGCGCTATCAAGCAGACGGATATATGAGATCAGCGGTGCACTCTACCCCTTACCTAAAACGTCTTGCTCAGGTATACGGTGGTAGCCCACAGGTGGCCGGTTAGCTCCGGGTGCACGGCATCCCGGTAGCTCGCGTACTCACCCTGGATGCCCGCTTTGAAGCCAGCCCCAAAATGGTACTGCAACCCGGTACTTGCCGTCAGCTGGGGCACGTCGATACGTGAGAAGTCCGAAGCAAAGGCCACTGATGAGAAGTTCAAAGCGTCCGGGGCAGCGTTCGGGTCAGGCTTGAACTTACTGTTGGACACGTTATAGCGCAAGTCGACGTCCCAGCGGAGCTGCTTTATCAAGTTAAGTTTCGAGGACGCGACGATCCCGTGAGTGGCGGCATAGAAGGGCACCAGGTTCTGGGAGTAGAAGGGGTCGACTCCAAAAATAAGTTCGCTCTTCAAATCGTTTCTGAGATAGGAATAACCCACGGTGACTGACCACTCGGATATGGGCTTCAGTGTCAGCGAGGTTGTGCTTGTGTAGAGGTAGTTCCGACGGCTGATACCTGGAAAGTGGCTCTGGAGCGTGACGGTAACATCTTCGCCAAGACTCAGCCAGGAAACCGGCGAGAGGCTGCCGTTGGCCAGGATACGGTGTGCCATGCCGGGATCTGTCAGATAGCCGGGTTCATGCGTGTCGACCCACTCGTAACCTATGCGCACCTTCCATAGGCTGCCCTGGTGCAGTTTGACTGCGGTGCCCAGCGTGTTCGCAGTGGTCAGGGGGACCACGTGGAGGAGGTCCTTGTTATCGGGCGAGTAGATCTGCGGCCAGAAGTCGGACTTCGACCGTGTCACCCGGTTATAGCGGTAGTAGGCCTCAACATCGATTAATTCCGTCAACTTGTAGTTGGCACGGGGGCCCGCCCAGGCCCGGTTAATATCAGGATTGCCGTAGAGGAAGAAGAGTGGAGTGAACTCATTCAGGGTATTTTTCTGGTGATAGTCCAGCCCGAGATTGATTCTCTCGGTTACCTCCCAGTTCAAGGTGGCATCTCCGTCGATAAAGTTCTGATGGTTCTTCGTGTAGCTGTTGTCCGTGCGGCCATACGTAAAGTCACCGGTCAGCGTGACGCTATGGGGCCACTGCAGGTTGAGTCGCAGGGTGTCGGAAATGGTCCGGTGCCCTGTCACGACATTATGGACATAGAACCCTGCCGGAGTGTCGGGCACCCCGGGGCCCAGCGATTCCCCGGGGATCGACAGTGCAGAACCGAACAAATCCACAGGACCCGACACCCGGTTCCGCGCGATGCGCACGGCGTGCTCATAGGTCACAGTCGCAGGCCCGAGCTTTAGCTCCGATCCTCCGGCGAGGTCTCGGGTTTTGTATTTGACGTCTTGCAACCTCGAGACTGAATGACACGTGTCGCAAACACCCGCTGTTTGGCTGGCGGCCATATCGAAGTAGTTGAACGGACAGACGCCGGTCCGAGACTGCATCCCGCCACGCATGAACAGTGTCAGTGGAGTCCCGGGGATGCTGAGGCGCGCGTCGGCGTTAAGGAAAGTCTTCTTGACGCTGGAGAAGCTGCCTTGCGGGATCAAATCGTCGCGCTGAATGTCGACAGCGCTCAGGTTCACGCCAAAGGGGGTATTTTCGAGATTGTGGACAAGGCTGCGGGCGTCCACTTTGAGGGAGAGGATCTTCCCAACCTTCAGGTCTGCGTGTACGTCGTAGTCGTCAGGGTTCAGCATCGAGCCGCGCGCGTTGAGCGTGACCTGGTTCGCGCGGTTCGCGACCTGGAGAGCGAAGTCACCCCCGAAAGAGTTCTTTCTTAGGCTGTCGTACTCGCCCACGCGACCCGCATTGCCGCTCGTCGAGAGGTAACGATAACTGGGAGCGAACTGAACCCAATATTCGGTCTTATCCGGCGCGGCCGCGATTGAAGCGGCAGTGGTCAATGCCTCAACGGCCGGCACCCCGTATGAGAATCCACTCGTAGCTGCCCTCATCGTTTTTTTGCCTTTCGAGGTCAGCGAGGAAAGCGTGGCCGGTGCAGTCGAGCTCTTGTCGATGAAGATGCTGCCGCCCGTCGCCGAGGGGGTGTCGGTCCCATGGATGGTACTGTGGCAAAGAGTGCAGGAGTTAAGCAGCGGTATCCCGGAGCCGTTGTGGTGCCCAGGATGGCACTGCAAGCAGAGAAAGGGCTGACTCACCTGCAGCATGCCCTTGTTCATCGACCCGTGGGGCGCGTGACATTTCATGCAGTCCTCCGTCACCGGTACATGCTGGTAAGTGAAGGGCCCCTGGTACTCCGCATGGCACTTAAAGCAGAGATTGTTCCGACTCGCCCGCAGGTTGCTCCTGCCCTTCCCGCCGTGGGGATTGTGACAGTCCACACAGCCCATCTTGGCCTCGCGCACTGGATGGTGGTAAGGTAAATTTCCCTCGGCTGCCTGCTTCGTATGGCAACGGGTACAAGAGTCGTTCTGAACTTTGAGCTGGTTGGAGACAACCTTCATTGTGTGTACACGATGGCAGTCCACACAGGGAACACCCTCGCGTGCGTGGACCCCCGAGGCCCAGCCGTGCAGCGAGGTCTGATCGTAGTGGCAACGGAGGCAGATAGGGTTGACCGCCTTCGCAGCCTCTTTCCGGAATGCTTGGATGTGTCCGTGTTTCGTCTCGTCCGCAACATGCAGGCTGCCAACGCCGTGGCAGTTCTCACAGGCCACGTCCCCATAGAAATGTGTGGTCCGCCGGTAGGACTCCGCCGCGCTCGTGTGGCATCCGGAACACTGGGCAGAACCAATGGGCCCGTTGCCCGAGATCTCCGCGTCCTTTCCGTAGGCCTGCTCACCGGACGACCAGGCGGGTTTGCCGGCATTGGCATTGGCTGCGTGTGCCCGTCCCATGCCCAAGAGCAGGTAGCAACTTAGACACAGGCCAAGAATCAGTGCGCTTCCACGTAAGACTCTCATCATGGCATCCTCCTCGTCTTCACCCACGTTGGGGAAGACCGATCATCGGATTTCGATAATGGTGATGGAAGACAAGGCTTTTAATACCTTCTTTGTCCTTATAAATTAGTCCATTCCGCCCACCTTTCTGGATGAGGTGAAATCTGATGACATTCTCTACCACGAGGGAGTTAACCGGATAATGACGAGAAGATTACAAAATGGTAATCTTGATCAGGAATTTTTGGTCTGCGGAAGGGCCACGGTAAATGTGCTTCCAGAGCCAGGAGAGCTGCTAACCTTGATCTCACCCCCGTGTCTTTGGACAATAGCCTGAACCAAGCTCAGGCCAAGACCTACGCCGGGAACGGAACGGCTTTTATCAGCGCGAAAAAAGCGATCGAAGATGCGAGGGATTTCCTCAGGGGAGATTCCTATGCCTGTATCCTGGACGGAGATAATAACTTTCTTGTCAACTTCTTCGGCTGAGACGGTGATCTTACCCCCTGGCGGGGTATATTTGATGGCGTTATCCAAGAGGTTTGAAAGTACGCGTTGAAGCTTACTCTTATCCCCAGATAGGAGGCATTGAGTTGGTGTATTTACCTCAACAAAGAGACCTTTGCCCTCGGCGAGGGGCTGGAAGAGATCACGACCCTCCTCAATGAGCGAAGAGATGTCCACTTCGCTTAAACTCAACGGCGATACCCCTGCTTTGGTCTCGGAGATCTCCAGCATCGTGTTAATCATCCCCAAGAGACGGTCACACTCCTCCACCGTGCATGCTGTCAAGGTTTGATACTCATGAGATTTTTCAGTGGTAAAGGTTACCTCGGCAAGCAACCTGATCCTGGTGATCGGGGTTTTAATATCGTGAGCGATGTTGTCGGTGACCTCCTTCATTTCAGTGATCAGAGACTGGATGCGTTCTAACATATGATTGAAGACCCTCGAAAGCCGATCGATTTCGTCACCACGTCCTGTCAGGGGAACCCGCTTCTCCATCGCTCCATCAGCGATGGCCGTTGCCGTCTGGGTCAATTTCTCTACACCGGATAGGCCTCGTTTTGCCATAAACCATCCTCCTAAGCATGCAAGGCCGAGGAAAAAAACCAGTACATCTCTAAAGATCTCCCTAAAAACCTTAAAGAGGATTTCATCCTCTTTTAGTGACTTACCGATTTGCAATACCGTCCCTGGTTTCGCAATCCCATAGAGCACCCTCGCCTTGTACTCCCAGCCTGGCAGTTTTAAGGTCTCAAATACAAGGCCCTCTCTGGCCAAGTTTTTCAGGGTAATCCTGCTTATACCGATTCCCTTCCACGGACCAAGGTCTGAAGATACGATCTGCTCTCCCTCGGTTGTCAATAGCCTAAAAAAAACTTTATTAAACCCCACAGCTTCAGCCTCAGCATTCATGTGTTCTTCGACGCCCCCGATCCCCTTGGAGACAAGTAACGTAGAGAACTCATTCATCTTATCATTTAGGCCCCTATCGGTACGAGCATTGATTCTGGAGATTATCACCGCATAAAAGATGAAGGAAGCCAAGAAGATTGAGATTGTGAATATTGTTGTATTGAGAAGTGTCAGACGGAAAACGAGAGAACGCCTGAACCTACTAATCCTCTCGAAGAACATAACCAAATCCCGTAATCGTGTGTATAAGTTTCTTTTCAAAACCTGATTCGATCTTTTCACGCAACCTGCATATTCGTGCCTCTACCACATTCGTCTCTGGATCGAAATTGTAGTCCCATACGTGTTCCATGATCATGGTCTTGGAGACGACTCGTCCTGCATTGTGCATCAGGTACTCAAGCAGGGCAAACTCGCGGGGTTGAAGATCAATCCGTTTGCCTTGGCGGGTGACCTCCCGGCTCAAGAGGTCCATCGAAAGACCGCCCACCTTTAAGTGCGTGGATTCGCTAGCTCCGGTAGAACGACGAATTAAGGCCCGGATGCGCGCCAAGAGTTCGGAAAAGGCAAATGGTTTGATAAGGTAGTCGTCCCCACCGGCCTGAAGCCCTTTGACTCGATCATCCACCGAACGCTTAGCGCTCAGAATAATCACCGGAGTGTTGACTTTGTTGCGGTGCATCTCATTTATCATACTTAGACCGTCCAGTTTGGGGAGCATAATGTCGACGATAGCGGCGTCGTAAGGCTCGTGCAGAGCTAAATGAAGACCATCTTCCCCATTGGTCGCATGATCCACCGCGAAGCCTTCCTGTTTAAAACCCTTAATGATGAAACAGGCAGTCCTCTTATCGTCTTCTACGAGCAGTACTCGCAAAGTTTAGCTCTCCACCCTTATCTTGATTACCATATAATACAACAAAAAGAAGGAGATTTGTACAATTTAGATGGGATAGAACGTTTATCAGGTTTGGTCGAAGGCACTAAACGATTTATTCAGATATCCATACATGAAATAGAAGATTTCAGAGGTTGTCGAAGCTCAGCCTTTTTACTCGTGGGTGATTACCTTGGAGAAGATCCTCATTGTTTGTATCATCACGTATAGCATGGTCTGTTGTAAAAGTTAAGGCTTGACTTACCAGATATCGTCAGGTTAGCCCTTGACCAGTGACTTCATCTACGAATCTTCACTCTGTGATGGCTCTCTCAAAAGTAGTGATTATTGATGGCAATATGCACAAAAAAAAGGCAGAGCCATTTCTGGCTCTACCATTTTCTCTATAACCTCTGCCATCTTAACTCCTATACTTGGGCCTCTTGTTCGATTCAAGGACCTTTTTTCTGATGCGCACGGATAGTGGGGTCACCTCAACCAGTTCATCTTCTTTAATAAACTCGATGGCCTGCTCAAGGCTAAGAATCTTAGGTGGAATGAGCTGCAAGGCTTCGTCCGACCCTGCTGCCCTCATGTTGGTGAGTTTCTTTTCTTTGGTCACATTGACATCAAGATCGTTCTCTCTTGAATTCTCACCAATCACCATTCCTTCGTAGATAGGTGTATTCTCTTTGACAAAGAGGGTTCCTCGGGGCTGGAGGTGATAAAGCGCATACGTGGTCGTCTTTCCTGGTCGGTCCGCAATCAGGGTTCCGGTAGATCGCTTTGTAATAGGGCCATGCCACGGCTCATAACCATCGAACAGGTGATTGAAGAGNCCTGTCCCTCTTGTATCGGTGAGAAACTGGGAGCGAAAGCCGATCAGACCTCTGGATGGGATCCTGAATTCAATGCGAACCCTTCCGTGGCCATTGTTGTTCATCTTCTGCATCTTGCCTTTCCGGATTCCAACCTGTTGTGCCACAATCCCTAAAAATTCTTCCGGGACATCGATGACAAGATGCTCCATGGGCTCGTGCAGGATGCCGTTCACTTTTTTTGTAATGCTCTCCGGCATCGACACAGAGAGCTCATAGCTTTCCCTCCTGATCATCTCGATCAGAATCGCAAGCTGCAGTTCTCCTCGTCCCATCACCTTGAAAGAATCTGTGGAATCAAAGTCAACCCTGATGGACACATTATACAGGAGTTCCTTTTCAAGCCGGTCCCTCAGGTTTCTCGAAGTAACATGCCTTCCGTCCTGGCCGGCAAAAGGCGACGTATTCACCGAAAAAACCATGGAGATGGTGGGCTCATCCACCGCAATTCTCGGAAGGGGCTCCGGATTTTCAAGATCGGCAATGGTATCACCGATATTAATCCCTTCAATCCCGGCTAAGGCAACGATATCACCTGCCCGGGCCTCTTTGATCTCTGCTCGTTCGAGCCCCTGAAATCCATAGAGCGATGTCACCTTCGTCTTGACCGGGTCCCCTTTTCCGTTGATCGTCGATACCCAATCCCCGACTTTGACCGAGCCTGAGAAGATCCTCCCGATGGCAAGCCTGCCCACGTAATCGTTATAGTCGATGTTGGTGACCAGGAGCTTCAAAGGCCCTTCTTCATCCCCTTCAGGCGGCGGAACGGCCTGAAGGATGAGCTCAAACAGGGGCTGAAAGTCTTTGGTATTCTCATCAGGATGGAGTTTTGCAATCCCGAGTTTTGCGTTGGTGTAGACAATCGGAAATTCAAGCTGTTTCTCCGTGGCATCGAGGTCAATAAAGAGATCATAGACCTCGTTGAGCACTTCTTGGATCCTCGCATCAGACCGGTCTATTTTGTTAATCACAAGAATGGGAGGAAGATTAAACTCGAGGGCCTTTTTCAGAACGAATCTTGTCTGGGGCAAAGGGCCTTCTGAGGCATCGACGAGGAGCAGCACGCCATCCACCATCTTGAGCGTCCTTTCCACCTCGCCGCCGAAATCGGCATGACCTGGCGTATCGACAATATTGATCTTGACTCCTTTATATTCGATCGCCGTATTCTTTGCTATGATCGTAATACCCCGCTCCCGCTCTAAGTCAATATTGTCCATCACCCTATCCTGGACTATCTCGTTCAAACGGAAAGTACCTGACTGCCTGAGCAGGCCATCGACGATCGTTGTCTTTCCATGATCCACATGGGCAATCAGGGCAATGTTTCGCAAATCTTCGCGTTTCATAAATAAAGTCCGTCAACAGTATGGATATTTTCAATCCCTGCCTGCCGCAAGCAGGTGAAATCTACAATCCGACCTGGAATTTGCTGGTCTCTCTTCAGGGCCCCTCGAATGGTTCCTGTGCTAATCCTCAGAGTCGACCTTCTCATCCATCTCAGGGAGCCAGTTCTGGATAATTTCTATGATCCGTTTTGCCTGCTTGGTAGAGGAAATATTGAATTTTGACTGAGGCATAAACTTTCCGCCCCGTTTTTGATAGCGGACTACTCGAATCTTCTTGGGTCCGAATTCGCCGGTTTTTTTGTCAAGATCCCGGTACATAAACATGACCGTGGACCAGGCNCCGCTGGTGAGAACTTCCTTCTTCACCTGCTTGACCATATATTGCCCGTTGTCATCCTTCCAATCTATNCTGATTTCATCAATGGTCTCTGCCATTCGTCCCCTTTCGTAAAATCGCTTCTCTGAACCGTTGGGGTTACATTGGATGTTGCTTTCCTAGGGTGTTTCTTGAAAGGGTATTTGCCGTTCCCTCTCCCTTTGCGTCTCGAGATATTCTGGAGGTCAGGGATGTTGCCATGCCACATGGGATCAATACGATTCATCTTAAAGAGGGATTTCAAGTCCCCCAATTCCTGATCGGTCACAAAGGTCATGGCAATGCCTGACCGCCCCATTCTTCCGGTCCTTCCTGTCCTGTTAATGTAGGATTCCAGGCCGCAAGGATAGTCATAATTAATCACATGACTGACATGACTGAAGTCGAGTCCCCGACCGGCAATGTCCGTGGCAACCATGAAGGTAATCTCATTTCGGCGAAAACGCTCGAAGATCGATGTTCGCCTCGATTGCTCCAGACCTCCGTGGATATACTCTATCGATTTAAATTCTCCTTCCAACTTCCTGATCAGTTTCTTACCGTGATGTCGTGAATTGCAAAAGATGATGGCCTGGGAGATCTCCTCTTTTTTTAGGTATTCGATCAGGGCATTGAGCCGATCACGTTGCCCCGTATACTGAAAATGGTGAACAAGACTCTGCGGAGCCACCTGTTCCTTATTTAATTCCACTCTGACGGGTTCTTTCAGATAGGTCCTGATTAATCGATCGATCTCTTCGGGCATCGTCGCTGCAAAAAACAATGTCTGGTGCTCGTGGATCAGACAGGACATGATAAAGTCTATATCTTCAATGAAACCCATCTTCAGCATCTCGTCCGCTTCATCCAGAACGAGCGTGCGAACACAGGAGAGATCGATCGACGTGGTATTATATAGGAAATCGATCAGTCGTCCAGGTGTGGCCACGAGGATATGGACACTGTCGCTTAATTTTGCTTTTTGAACCTCCATCGAGAATCCGCCAAAGACGGCAAAGGGGACGACCTCTGCAAGTCTCGAAATTTTATTGATCTCTTCCACATATTGAAGTGCCAGTTCACGGGTAGGGACCAGGATGAGGGCCTGGATGGCATTGAGCGAAGGATCGATCATCTGGACCAGTGGAATACCGCAGGCCGCTGTTTTACCGGAGCCGGTCTCTGCCCGGGCCAAAAGATCCCTGCCGTTCAGGATAGGAGAGAAGGTCTTTTCCTGGATGGGCGTTAAATCCTGATAACCCATGTCAGTCAGGGCCTTCAGAATCTCTGGTTTTAAATTCAAATCTGAAAATTTCATCGTCAATCCTTAAATAACTCGGTCAATATTGAACAGAATTATTCCTTTCTTTTTTTTACGCCAAACTAATGATTTCCACGATTTCACGCGACTTAGAGGTAAATAATGGTTAAATCACGCAGAAATGGATTGGAAGACTCAGTATGGGCTTGCCTCTTTCTCATAGATCGCGGGAAATACTCCCCCATCATCGAGGAGGCTTCTATTTATATTTAACCAATTATATATCAGTTTAAACTGAAAAGCAAGGAAAATCACTTACCTGGTAGTGTCCTAATTTGACATTGGTGGATTCCAAATTCATAAAATGAACCCCAATTCCATAATGATCCATAAATGGTAAATCATGACAAAAATTGGACATAAATGGCAAATTGTTACCATTTTTTTATTGAGTCTTTTACTGGGAAAAGTAAATTAATTATCAAATTCAATATGTTATCTACCAACATATTATACGGTTCGAATATTGCATGATCTTTAATTTATTATCAAATATTTTTTTCTTGACAAATGCATTTTTTTGTTGACACGAGATTGATTTTCCGGTATTGGTATACTATATTTAAATAAAAATGAGGGGCTGGAGTGGTGCCTCAAGCACTGCAAAAGGATAAAATCCTACAGCGCCTTGCCGAAAGCCTGCCCTAAAAAGCAGGCTTTTCCTATTTAAAGGGTTTAATATATCCAGTTATTTTAAATCCTTTTTCTGTTGTTTTTAGTGTTTGGTAAGTCTTTTTAAACACCCTCCGATAGAAGATATCTGTAAACTTACAATGTTCACCTTTTGCCGTCATTTCCTCCTGCCTCCTTATAATCGCTGCAAAAAGATCAGCAATTTGAATACCCGGAGAATACAAAGAATTTACAAAGAATGGAGTCTCAACTATTCTGTGATATTTTTTGCCTTGGGGATTCCCAAATCTGTAGTAAAGATATTCTTTGGAATGCATAAGAGTTCTTTTCGGGTTTATTTCATCCAGAATCAGTATCCCCCTATGATCATTTCCTTGATCCTCCAAAAAACTATGAATCGAGATTTGAAGATACTGAATGCATAGTGGGTATAACCAAGTGTGCTGGCAGCCTTTTCTTGATTTATTTTTGTCTATTACCACTGAAAAAATGGGAAACCCAAATGAATCATGAATATTTATAATTTGGTGTGCAAAGTTCCTTTTGATTCTGTTTTGAATATTATGTTTTGATACCAAATCGGCACCCTTAATTTCACTTTCGTGGCGAGAAAAAGTCCCTGGGAAGAAATGTCGTTTTAATCCTTCCATTTTTCTGTACAGCTCAGGCCACTGGGAATTATGGAAGACGGTGGACCAAACAACAAAGAATCTACTTGAGTTATCTGAAGATTCTGGTGTTCCAGATTCATCGATGTAGAAAAAATACATACATTTTGCCTCCCTTGAGTTCGTCGTAAAGGATTTCTTAAATCACTTGCGAAATTCACTAATGATTGCCGCCCTCACTGCGGCCTGTGGTGAGTCAACGGCCCCTTGATGAAGTATTACAAAAAAACGCCTCTTCTTTGATTTATCCAATCCATAAGACCACGCATAGCAAAGTTTAGATTTGGGATGATCAATTTCAAATACTTGAACAACCCCTTCCCATACGGTTTCTCCTTCAAATATTTCCTTGACAGGTACAGATTCAACCCATTTGGCTTTGCAGCCATGAAGGTCGAGAATAGCCTTTTTGAGTGCCTTTATATATAACCTTTGTTGCGTTTACATTGGAATAGAATTATAGCAATTTCCTAAAAAGAAAGCAATTCAAATTTAGTCCTATTCAATGCATGGACGAACAATCTAATACTTGATTTCTGAAATCAAGAATCTACAATGTTCAGTGTTTTAGAAAAAAATAACAGCCATGTTTTTTTCCCTTGACAATTCTAAACAGATGTGTATAATTAATAGTAACAGATTAAACTTAGGAGGTGAAACAATATGGACTCCACGACACTTGGTACTATTCGAAATAAATTTTTGAAAGAAGTAAAAGAACTGGAAGACGAATTAAAAGAACGTCGAGATAAAATTAAAGCTATTGATTCAGTGTTGGGTATGCTGATAGAAGCGGGGGACAAAACTGGAAATAAGCCTGGTGGGGCAGATACTAATCGGTTTCGAAAAATGGGCTTGCAAGAGGCAATTCTAAAGTGCATGAATGAACCAATCCGATGGTGGTCAATTCTGGAAATCAAAAAAGCATTGGTTGATGGTGGCTTAAAAACGAAAGCCAAAAATCCGTATTCGGCTATCACATCAACTCTCAAACGTCTGATCGAGAAGGAAGAGGTTGACGTTGAGAAAGCAGGAAAAGGACGAAGGTTTAAAATAAAGGATAAAGAGACATCACCTCAAGGAGCTTTATCGGAAAGTAAACTGGGGGCGTAGGAATTAAGGAGGTGATTAAAGTGAGAAGAATATTAGCCTCTTTCAGTCATTGAATCGCCGCTGAGAGGGGCGGAAACAAAAAGGCCCCAAACCTTAGCCTCGCTCGACACGATTCAAAGGTTCGGGGCCGTGGCGATTTTCATGGGGGGCGGTTGGTGCCCGTGGCGGACTTCACACCCTGCTGCGCGGGGTTCGATTCTCCGGCCCTCCAATTTTTTCATTATAAAGCTTTTGGAGGAATTGTCAAATGAATAATTTAAAAATCGAAAAACAGGAAATGGTGATTAAGGGATTGGTTGAAGGGTCTTAGATCCGTTCTATTGAACGAATGACAGGGGTTCATCATGATACCATTATGCGCCTCATGGTTGGGGTTGGCAATACATGTGAAAAGATTATGGATACGACCATGCGAAATCTAGGTTGCAAAGACATTGAGGTTGACGAAGTTTGGTCGTTCGTTGGAAAGAAACAGCGTCATGTCAATTTAAATGACGATCCAAATAGGGTTGGCGATTTCTATACCTTCGTGGCGCTTGATTCAGAGACAAAATTAATTCCCACCTATAAAGTTGGAAAGCGTGATCTTGCGACCGCTCAGGCTTTCATTTATGATTTGTCCTCTCGCCTCAGTAACCGCATTCAATTAAGTTCTGATAAGCTAAAAGCTTATGTGGAAGCGGTTGAAGCGGTCTTTGGTGCAGACATTGATTATGGGCAGATCATAAAGTCCTATGAGGCTGAACCCATTGGTCCAGGTAGATACAGTCCTCCAAAAGTCATTTCCGTCCTAAAAGAGTATGTTACGGGAAATCCGAGTTGGAATAAGATCTGTACTTCATTTGTGGAAAGGCAGAATTTAACCGTTAGGATGCAAATGCGCCGATTTACCCGATTGACCAACGCCTTTAGCAAGAAGCTTGAAAATCTGAAAGCGGCTGTTGCCCTTCATTTCGCTCATTATAATTTCGTGAGGATTCATACTACTCTAAGGATGACTCCAGCAATGGCGGCAGGCGTGACAAAGGAGTTTTGGTCTATCAGGGATTTGATTGAAAGGACAAACGATTAAATT
>Ga0031655_10001389_pt1 | contig 14494 bp, 10 predicted proteins | sample FrelakmetHBP12HB_FD_55187 | JGI IMG/M metagenome (GOLD analysis project Ga0031655, IMG submission 55187) | Freshwater lake sediment microbial communities from the University of Notre Dame, USA, for methane emissions studies -HBP12 HB | ecosystem: Environmental > Aquatic > Freshwater > Lake >... | reverse complement strand
AGCAGGTCTGCTGCCCGGCCCACCCAATCGCACATCGTGGACCGGGAGATCTCTACCCCATGCCGCTGGAAGATTCCCTCCAGCCGATGCAACGGCTGATGGTCCGCGTACTTGCTGGTCAGTACATGGGCCACCAAGCCTTCCCCTGGCCGACCCTTCTCGATCGGCATCGGGGGCAGTTCTCCAATAACCACCCCTTCCTGGCAGGCCTTGCACGCGTACTTAACCCGCACGTGCTGAAGGACCACGAAGGACGAGGGCACGTAGTCTAACTGCTCGGTGACTTCTTCACCGATCTTCTGTTTGGTTTGACCGCACTGACCACAGGTCAGATCTTCTGGATCAGGGTGATGCTCAATGCGTTGTCGCGGGAGATTCGCCGGCAAGGCCTTGCGACCCTTGTGATTCGAGACTGTCGCCTTGGGCTTTGCCGGTACGTTGGCCGGGGCAGGATCGGGGACATTCGTCTGGCCTGTCGCCTGCCCCAAGGCCTCGAAGAGCCAGGCCTGGTTGGGATCCAGCTTCTCTGACTTGCGGCCGAAGATATGCTCCTTGAACCAAAGCAACTGACGACGAAGGTCATCGTTGTCGGCCAGGAGCGTCAGCACCATCTGCTGTAGGACAGGCACTTCACCCGGCAACTGCTCCAGGGGGGTCTTGGCGTCGATCCGTCGTTGGCCCAAGCCGTCTGTCATGGATGGCATAACCTCCTGCACTCCATGACCAGACCCTATCCGATGTCACGCCCTCTGTCAAGAGAAAGTGACATAGAAATAGTAGAATAATATCTACTTTTCCGCCAGCAAGAGATCTCTGTTCGGCCGATGATACCGCTTCTGCTGCCGAGCCCCGGCCAGATCAATCCCCTCCAGGATCAGCGACAGCTTGACTGGGTCGATGGCCAGCACTTCCCCGTTGCCCTCGGGCAGTCGAAACCGGCCTTGCTCCAGTCGCTTGTACAACAACCAAAACCCGCTGCGATCCCACAGAAGGACCTTGACCCGATCTGCCGCCCGGTTGACAAACACAAACAGATGGCCCGAGAACGGATCCTCATGGAGTACCTCCTGGACCATGGCGGCCAGACGATCGAAGCTACGACGCAGGTCCGTGGGCCGGCGGTAGACAAAGACCCGGACGCTGGTCGGCCAGGTCAACATGGCTGATCCAGCACCTGGACCAGTTGCCGGACCTGGCCGAGGTCGAATCGGGGTCCCAGACGTAGGGACCGACCTTGGCCGAGAACGATCTCATAGGTCGCCTCCTGGCCTCGGCCGATCTGAAGCTCGACGAATGCCCCGCGGGCCGGTTCCGGCAAGACGAGTGGGCTACCCGACCAGAGGTCCCGTGGCAATTGCCGCTTCCACCAGCCCAACGCCGGCGCGGACAGATCCTTCTGGCGGCAGTACTCGACTTGAGACAGACCCGATTGCAGCCACTGACGCAGATGCCTGGCCCAGAATCGACCACGCTTCGTCAGAGGCTTTGCATGTACTTCCTTTGCTGCCATACAAACCTCCTGTAAATCGTACGGCAGCATTATCTCCATCCCGCTCCATCACACCAGATGCACTTGGCCGGACGGATACTGCCGGCCAGTCCGGACTTGCCTCAGAACCTGGGCCGGGGTAGAGTGAGCCCCAGTCGTGACTGCCGGCTGCCGGTTGATAGACCGCTCAAGACCTAGGAAAGGAAGCACTAGACCTATGAAAACGATGCAGCACGTTGCGTTGTCCGCCATGATCCTGGCCGCTGCGATCACGCCGGCCTTCGCCCAGGCGGACGTGGACAAGACCTCTTACCTCTTCACCTACTTCACCGGCAACGGCGAGGATGGCCTGCACCTGGCCTGGAGCAGCGACGGGTACAAGTGGGAGGCGTTGAACGGCGGCAAGAGCTACCTGAAGCCGGAGGTCGGCGAGTCGAAGCTGATGCGGGACCCCTGCGTGCTGCGTGGGCCTGACGGCACGTTTCACATGGTCTGGACCACCGCCTGGCAGGGCAAGACCATCGGCTATGCCTCGTCCAAGAACCTGGTGACCTGGTCCGCGCAGAAGGCGATACCGGTCATGGGGCACGAGCAGGAGGTCCGCAACTGCTGGGCACCGGAGGTCGCCTACAACGAGAAGAAGCAGGAGTACGTCCTGTTCTGGGCCAGCACCATCAAGGGGAGATTCCCAGAGACCGCTGGCTCCTCAGAGAGCGACTACAACCATCGCATGTACTGTACCACGACCAAGGACTTCGTGACGTTCACGCCCACCCGGCTCTTCTATGACCCGGGATTCAGCGTGATCGACGCGACCCTCCTGGGCGCAAACGGCCGTTTCTATCTGATCGTCAAGGATGAGACGGTCAAGCCGCCCAAGAAGCACCTCCGCATTGCTTCGAGCGATTCAGTCGAGGGACCCTGGGGCGACCTGACGCCGCCGCTTACGCCCGAAGGCCGGTGGGCGGAGGGGCCAACCGCGATCCGCATCGGCGAGGAGTATGTGGTCTACTACGACGCCTACCAAGATGGGCACTACTGTGCCTCGCGATCCAAGGATCTGAAGACGTGGGAGGACGTCACTGCCAAGATGGTGTTTGTGCCCGGCATGCGCCACGGCACGGTGATCGCGGTGCCCGCCGATCTGGCCGCCCGGCTCCGTGGGGAGAACCCTCCCAGATGAGTACCGACAGGAGGCCATTCCATGTCCAAGGCCCGCACGGCGTGTTCCCCCGACCTTAGGAGATCGAAGCCAATGAGACTCGCATGGAAGTCGCCCAGGGTCGGGATGTCTGCCTCTGCTGTGCTAGTGACCCTCTTCTTATCGGTCTGCGGCTGCAATGGCCCGACAGAGCCCACCCGCCTCCAGTCGCCCTCTCGCGTCACCACCTCCTTTGACCGGGGCTGGCGATTCCTCAGGGCGGATGCCCCCGGTGCAGAGAGGCCGGAGTTCGATGATACCGCGTGGCGGACCCTGAACGTGCCCCATGACTGGGGCATTGAGGGCCCGTTCGACGCAAACAGTACGACCGGCGGCGCAGGGGGCTTCCTGCCTGCGGGCGTCGGCTGGTACCGCAGGCACTTCACCCTGCCTCCGGACTACGCCGGGCGCAGGGTCTTCATCGACTTTGACGGAGTCATGGCCAACAGCGACGTGTGGATCAACGGCAGGCACCTGGGCAAGCGGCCCTACGGTTACGTCAGCTTCCGCTATGAGCTGACCGGGCGTATCAACTTCGGCGACAACACGCTCAATGTCCTGGCCGTGCGGGCCGACAACTCGGGCCAGCCTGCCTCGCGGTGGTACACGGGCGCGGGCATCTACCGCCACGTCCGCCTGGTCGTCACCGATCCGGTTCACCTGGGCCAGTGGGCGACCTTCATCACCACGCCACAGGTGTCCGCGGATCAGGCCGTCGTGCGGGTGCAGACCACGGTTGTGAACCAGTCCGAGGTGCCCCGTGAGGTGACGATCGAGATCACCCTTTTGGCCCCTGACGGCCGGCCCGTCCAGACCGTAGAGACCAAGCCCCAGACCGTGTCAGCGGGTAAGTCGGTCGACTTCCAGCAGGATATCACCGTCAAGGCGCCGAAGCTCTGGGACCTGGACCACCCCGTCCTCTACTCCGCCATCACCAAGGTCCGCTCCGAGGGCTCACTCCTCGACACCGAGGTCACGCAGTTCGGTATCCGCCATTTCGAATTCAGGGCAGACACCGGGTTCTGGCTCAACGGAAGGAACGTCAAGATCAAGGGCGTCTGTCTCCATCACGACGCCAGCGGTCTTGGCGCAGCGGTCCCGGCCCGTGCCTGGGAACGCCGCCTCGAGGTCCTGGCCCAGCTCGGCGTCAACGCCATTCGTACTGCGCACGACCCCGTGGCTCCGGAGTTCCTCGACCTGTGCGACCGCATGGGCCTGCTGGTCATGGACGAGTTCTTCGATTGCTGGACCGTGGCCAAGAACCCCTACGACTACCACCTCTTCTTCAACGACTGGTCCAAGATCGATGCCCGCGACATCGTGCGTAGGGACCGCAATCACCCCAGCATCATCCTGTACAGTGTGGGCAACGAGATCCACGACACACCCAAGGCGGACCTGGCCAAGGGCATACTCAAGGGCCTTGTCGAGGTCTGCCACGAGAGCGATCCCTATCGCCCGGTTACCCAGGCCCTGTTTCGGCCCAACGTCAGCCACGACTACGACAACGGACTGGCGGACCTGCTGGACGTCATAGGCACGAACTATCGGGACACCGAACTCCTTGCCGCCCACGCAGCGAGGCCTTCGCGCAAGATCATCGGCACTGAGCAGCGCCACGACCGCCAGACCTGGCTGGCCTGCCGCGACCACCCCGAGCATTCGGGGCAGTTCCTTTGGAGCGGGGTGGACTACCTGGGCGAGGCACGTAACTGGCCCGTGGTGGCCGCCGGCTCGGGCCTGCTGGACCGTGCCGGGATGCCGAAACCCATAGCCTACGAGCGCCAGAGCTGGTGGTCGGGCAGGTCCATGGTGTATGCCGCTCGCCGCGTTGCGCAGGCTGCAGCCACGCCCACCGATCCCGGGTTTGAGCCCCTCGCACAAAGGCAGGTCCTGTTTGCCGATTGGACCCCGCCAGAGGCCGGTCCACACCAGGAGAACGTGGAGGTATACAGCAACTGTCAGGAGGTGGAGCTGTTCCTCAACGGCAGGTCGCTCGGCTCCAAGCCGCAGAGCTCAGACGACTCGCCGCGGTCCTGGGAGGTCCCCTATGAGCCCGGGACCCTGAAGGCCATCGCCAAGAACCACGGTTTCGCCGCAGCCACCTGCGAGTTGAGGACCGCGGGCAAGGCTGCGGGGATCGCCCTCGCCGCAGACCGTATGGGCCTGGCTCCGGACTGGGACGATGTCTCCTACGTGGTTGCCACGGTCGTAGACGCCAACGGCGTGCCCGTGCCGGGCGCGGGCGATTCGATCGCCTTCAAGGTTGAGGGGCCGGGCGTCATCGCTGCAGTGGACAGCGGCGACAACGCCAGCCACGAACCCTTCCAGGCTGCCGAACGTCGCGCCTTCCAGGGCCGGTGCCTGGCCATCCTCAGGGCTACTGCCCCTGGGGGCCGGATCACGCTGTCCGCCTCCGCACCCGGGCTGACCGGCGCCACCATCACCCTGGAGACCCTTGCCCCATTGCCCAGACCCTGAAGGGCAGCCCATCTGCCTGGCAATTCGAGGCTAAGGACCCGTCAGGAAATAAGTGATGCATTGGCCGCTCAGATTTGGGTCAGATTGGGATGCGATCGATTGAGCGAAACCGGAGGCGTAGTCCTGCTACGTAGAGGATTTGGCGATTGAGGAGCGGCCCAAGATGGCCCGAAGATGAGATGGAGAATGTGTCAGTTATTTTTTTGACGGGTCCTAATACGGGGTTTCTTCTTGCCTGCCCGTGGCCCAGCCAAGAAAATAAGCGGCCATGTTTTGGCTCAGTAAGACCATCCATTTGATGAGGAGATGGCGCCGTCGCACGGTGCTGTTGCTGGCTGCCCTGGGACCGGGCATCATCACCATGGTCGCGGACAATGATGCAGGCGGCATCTCTACCTACGCCCAGACCGGCTCGAAGACCGGGTTCAGCCTGCTCTGGGCCTTCATCATCCTGGTGCCCATGGCCTACTACGTCCAGGAGATGACCGTGCGCCTGGGCGCGGTCACCAAGCGAGGCCACGCAGAGGCCATCTTCGATGGGTTCGGCAAGTTCTGGGGCTGGTTCTCGATCTTCGATCTGGCGGTGATCAATTGGCTGACCCTGGTCACCGAGTATATCGGCATGACCCAGGCCATGAGGATCTTCGACATCCCCGAGTGGGTAACCTTCCTCGGCGTGACGATCCTGCTGACCGTGATCGTGGTCAGCGGGCGGTACTGGACCTTCGAGAAGATCACCCTTTTCTTCTGCTTCTTCAACCTGGTCTATATCCCGGCGGCGATCTGGGCCATGAAGACTGGCAACGTGAACGAGGGCTGGGTGGCGGTGGGCAAGGGCTTCTGGCCCGGCGGGCATACCGGCCTTGCTGGGGCTGCGTTGATCACGCTGGTCATGGCCAATATTGGAACCACCATCACCCCGTGGCAGATCTTCTTCCAGCAGTCGGCGGTGGTGGACAAGGGCATGGACATCCGCGACATCCGGTACGGCAAGATCGATACCTTTGTCGGCTCGGTCACGACCTGCGCGGTGGCGGCCTTCATCATCATCGCCACGGCCGGGGTATTCTACTACCACCCCGGCGGCCGGATCGTCGTGGAGTCCGCGGCCCAGACCGCGGAGAGGATGCCCGAGGTCATGCCGGCCGGCACGGACTGGGGTCAGTGGGCCAGGCTGCTCTTTGCCATAGGCCTGTTCGATGCGGGCTTTCTGGGCGCCCTGTGCATCTCGCTGAGCACCTCCTGGGCCTTGGGCGAGGTCTTTGGCTGGGCCCACTCGCTCAACAAGAGCGTGCGCGAGGCGCCGTGGTTCTACGTTGCGTACGTGGTCATGCTGCTGCTGGCCGGCGTGGTTTCCGTGGTCTCCTCCGTGGAGGTGCAGAATGCGGTCACCATCTTCGTTCAGGTCGTGGCGGTGACGCTCCTGCCTGCGGCCCTGGTGTTTCTGATTCTTCTGCTGAACGACAAGCCGCTGATGGGCGCCCACGTGAACACCCGCTGGCAGAACATTGCCAACTGGGGTATCGTGGCATTCGTGATCACCATGTCCACGTTGTATGGCGTTTCTGTGCTGTTCCCGGGTTTGTTCGGCACTGGAGCATAGTCGCTTAGGAGTAGAGCCTTGCGCAGAGAGCACGAAAAACCTCAGTTGGGTACACCTCCGGTAAGCCCGGATGAGGGGAGGAACTGATATGACTACACTGGCCAACAACCCCACCGTCAAGCCAGGCGTCCCTTCCCCGGGCGCAGAGGAATACCAGCTCTTCTACTTCTCCGAGCTGCTCAATCGCCAGATCGTGGCGGGCAAGGTCAGCCAGAAGGTCGGCAGGCTGACGGACTTCGTATTCCGGCTCGCGGAGCCTTACCCAGAGGCGGTGGGGCTCTACGTGGAGCACGGCGGGGGCCGGCCCAACGAATTCATCCCATGGGAGAAGGTCCTCAAGATCGAGGACGACGCCCTGTTCATCACGCCGGCGGAGGGCGGTCAGCCCTATCCGCCCTTCGTGGACCAGAAGGGCTGGATCCTGTTGAACGAGCACCTGATGGGCCGGACCATCCTCGACATGGACGGCCGGCGGACCGAGGTGGTCAACGATATCCAACTGCTCTACTCCAAGGGCCGCATGGTCGTCGTCCACGTGGACACGTCCTTCAATGGCTTCCTCCGCAAGTGGGGGCTGGGCCGGACGAGATGGGCCAAGGACCGATTCATCTCCTGGCGATACGTCCAGCCGCTCTCCTTGGAGGACGCGGGCGCCACGGACGCCGTGTCACTTTCGATCACCCGCAAGCAGATCAAGGACCTGCCCGCCGAGGACCTGGCCGATGCCCTGGAGAAGCTCTCCGGCAACGAGCAGACGGCCGTGTTCTCCGCCCTCGATTCGGAGACCGCCGCCGAGGTCCTGGTCGAGGCCGAGCCCCGCGCCCAGCGTCAGCTCATCGCCAACGTGCGTCGCGAGAAGGCCCGCGCGATCCTCTCGGAGATGAATGTCCCGCAACTGGCCGACCTGTTTTCCGTGTTGCCGCACGATCACATGACGGACCTGATGGGACTGTTGCCCAAGGAGTCGGCGGATCGCGTCAAGGGCATCATCTCTACCCGTGAATCGACAGCCGGAGCCCTGATGTCCACGGACTGCCTGACCGCTGCCAAGGAGACGAAGGTGGCGGACATCCTGGGCCTGATTCGCGGCTCCCAGCGGGCCCACGAGAGCATCTCCTATGTCTACATCGTCGTCGGCGACGAGAAGGTGCTCATCGGCGTGGTGGACCTCCGCGACCTGGTGTTGGCCAAGGATGAAACGGCCCTGGGTGACCTGATGGTCTCGCCCGTGGTCTCCGCCGAGCACGATGATGTGCGCGACGATCTGACGGAGCTGTTTGCCAAGTACCATTTCAGGATGATCCCGGTGGTGGATGCCAAGGACCGCCTCCTGGGCGTCGTCCACTACAACGACATCATGCGGGGCCTCGTCATGCGTGCCCGGATCTGAGAGTGACCTATGCCGCGCATCAAGACAACGCCGATGGTCAGGGCGGCCCTGTGGGCCCTGCGGATCTACCTGCTTATCCTGCTGGGGTTGATCGTCGTGAAATTCGTGCGGGTCTTTTCCGGCCATGACCGGGGTCCAGGCCCCACGAGTCCCACGACCCGGACCAAGGCCGAGCCTTAGCCCGTGCGACCTCTCTAACCCGATGTGACGGGAGACCCTGGATGGTCCACCGACCCCGCTGTTTTCTGAGGAGATCCGGATCTCCGCGGCACACTCCAATGTCCCAGGTCGCTCCCGTCAAGGGCCAGCAGACGCACACGGAGCTCGTCCGTTGTCGCCTCTGCGTGAATGAACGTGGCTGCATTGGGCCCAGGGCCGCCGCCCACCAGCAAGGGGAACGGCTGCCCGGCGGTCGGTTCCTCGTACGCGTGACGATGGGTATGGCCGCTGATCGCGAAATCAATGCCGGCCTTGGCGAGCAATGGCTCCCACTTCGCACGGGCATCTGCGCTGTGGTTGGGCCCGCGCAAGGGGATGTGCGTTAGCAGAACCCGGAATGGCGCGGATTGAAAACCCGGCCGTGCGATCGCCTGTTCGAGCCAGGACTGCTGTTCGAGGCGATACCTCGCGAAATCCGCCAGTCCCCCGTACTCCGGGTGGCCGTCTTCCTTGTCTTCGCCCGTGTCGAGCACGAGGAAGGCGACAGGTCCCTGACGGAAACTGTAATAGTACCGGTCCCCGGGCGTCTCGATCGCGAGGCCCATCCGGCGGGCGAAGGCCCCGCGGACGTCGTGGTTGCCCCGCACGAAGACGAGCGGTTGCGTCGCCGCATACGCACGGCCGGCGGGGTGCAGCAGCTCCTCGATCAGCACGTCCTCAGACGGGATATCGTTGAAGACGTCTCCGTTCCATACGAGCAAGTCGGAGGGATAGGCGGGAAGATGCTCGATGAGTCGCGCGAGGGTCTCCTTGTTCTGGTGCGTGTCATTCCACACCGTCCAGCGGGCCGTGCTGGCTGCGCTATCCAGGGTCGTGAAGGCATGAACCCCCGTTGTGACGGCCTCGCCGCGCCGGATATCGGTAGGGGTCCTGAAATCAATGGGCACGGTCCACACCCGGTAGAAGGTCCTCTGTCCGGGCTTGAGTCCGGTCAGCCGCACGCGGAGTACGTGCCCGTCATAGGGCAGCAGGCCGTTGACCTCGCCGCGTGCCAACCGGCCGAGCGAGTCGGTGTCGCCGAACTCGACCCATCCGGTCGCCGGCCCGCTCACGCCCCAGGTCACAGTGGCGGCCGTCTCAGAGACGTTTTGCAGCACAGGCGGCGTGGTATTGGCCAGTGGCGGGGGGGGCAAGGGCTTGGGCGGGGAGGGGGTTTCTGCGGCGAGCAGGCCTGCGGCATTCACACCGGAGGCGAGCGTAGCCACAGCCGACACCTTGAGAAAATCGCGACGTTTCATGGTATGATGATGCTACGAGGGCGGCCCCGCAGGGTCAAGGGCCTTCTCAAAAACGACCCTTTCTGGGAGGTGCGTTCAGGTGAGCCGGGCTGGCAGCCGCCAGGACGTGTCTGGCTGCGCTTGTCCAGACGTCAAGGGTCAGAAAGGGACAGATTATAGGAAGCCTGCATTTGCCCGTTACCTTTTGCTGATATCCCCTATCTTAAGAAAAAGGTCGAACTCGATGATTGATGGTGCAGTGATACGACTTCGTGAAGGCGACAAGACGGCGTTTCGCCCGATTGTGGAGGCCTATCAGGCAGAGGTCCGGACGCTGATTGCCGGCAATGGGATCGCCCTGACTGATGTGGATGACATTGCCCAGGCCACGTTCCTCTACGTGTATCAACATATCGACCAGTTTCAGCCCGGTACGAACTTCAGGGCCTGGATACGAACGATCGCAAAGTACAAGGCGATGGCATTCCTGGAGGAGAGAAAACGCGATCTGAAGAATAGGAACCTCCTTCTGCAGTACTACCTCATTGAGCGGACACTCCTTGCGTCAGGGGACCAGCAAGAGGATCGTGTCCAGCGACTTCAACAGTGCCTGGGTCGTCTGGGACAGCGAGCCCAGTCCTTGGTCAGGAGGCGATACGAAGGAGTGCCCCTTACCGTCATAGCCAAGGAATGGGGCCGTACCGTTCCCGCCGTGAAAATGATGCTGCTCAGGATTCGAAATCAACTTCGCGATTGTGTTGAAACGCTGATATGACTCCAGAGCCACGCGATAGCCGCCTTACAGAGTGGGTTTCAGATCTCCTTGACGGGGAGCTCTCCCCCGAGCAGGAGAAAGACCTGCTTGCAGCCCTACGGGCCAACGAAGGGACGGCCTGCAGGGTTATCAACCTGATCCAGGATAGTTGTGTTCTGCAGGCCCTTCATTCGGTTGACGATCCGGACGCCTTTGTAGAGGGGGTCCTATTGAGCGCCCTGTATCTCGATACAGGCGACTCGTTCACGGATCGTGTCACCGCTGCAGCGGTCAAACAGGATCAGACCGATGTCCGGGACCCGGAGGACCAGCGGCGAGTTGAGCAGATTAGAATGCGTGCGGATAGGCAACTCGAGGCCTTTCTCGCACAAGAGCGCGAGGCTCAGGTCAGGCTGGGGCCACGGCGAGTGGAGGGGGGGGTTACGGAGGTTGTGGCCGGGGTCGCGGAGAAGCTGCATCGGTTTTTCAATGCGGGTGTCCGGATGGCCAAGGTCGCTGTGGTCTGTTCGCTGGTAGCCGTTGCGATACTCGCTGTTTTCCTGTACGCCCGTGCGAATCGGACTGTGGCAACCCTGGTCGGCTCCGCAGATGCAAAATGGGACGTTGAGATCGAGAAAAACGGCGAGCTGCGGTCGCGACGCATGATGCTTGAAGAGGGCTACGCCCAGATCGTGTTGACCGGAGGTGCTCAGGTCATTCTGCAGGCACCGACCACCTTCAAGGTGCAAGGCCCCAACAGGATGTTTGTGGAGAGCGGCTGGATCACCGCCCGGGCAACAGGCACAGCCAAAGGCTTCACGGTCTACTCAGCGTCGGCCAGCGTGAAGGACTTTGGGACGGAGTTTGGCTTTCTGGTTGGCCAGGGCAGGGTTGCGGAGGTGCAGGTGTTTGACGGCAGTATCAGCCTGGAGCCGACCCATTCTGGCCGTTCTGCAGAACCTGTTCGGGCACTGAACAAGGGTGATGCCCTCACCATCGAGAACAGCGGCCGCATCCAGCGAGGGGTCGTGGATGATCATTCACACTTGTTTGTGCGAGAGATGCCGACCGTAAAGGCGTTCGGCGTTCCGGGTAGAAAACTGGACCTGGCCGATATGGTCGGGGGCGGCAACGGCCTGGGTATGGGGACCTGGGGCATGGGCATCTACCCGGCCACGGGCGAGGTCATCCTAGGACGCCGGGGCGGCAACGCGGGAAGGGGTGAGGGTTTTAAGCCCGTACCTGCCTCGCTGCTGTTTGTCGACGGGGTGTTTGTCCCGGACGGAGGCGACGGACCGGTGACGATCAGTTCCACGGGTCTGACCTTTGCCCGATGTCCCGATACATCGGGGCAGTGCTTTGACGGCATCCTGGATGGCGCGGTGTTCCAGAGTTCCACGGAGAAGTCCCGACAGGACCATCCCGGACGGTTGGCGGGGCAGGTGTATGGAACACCGCAGCACCCCTCCATCGGGATGCACGCCAACGCGGGAATGACCTTTGACTTGGACAAGATCCGCACAGCCATGGCAGGGGTGGATATCGTCAGATTTCATTCACTCTGCGGGATGTCCGAGACCATTACGCCCTACACCGATGGCATAGATGGGAACAACGGGCAGCGCATTGTGGTGGATTTTGGGGTGGTGGTCGATGGACAGCAGCGATTTAGCCGACGGATCGGCGCAGTGCCGCCAGAAACGGCGGTCGTCGATGTCCCGTTGGACAGGCAGGATCGTTTCTTGACCTTAATGACCACGTCCCCGAACACGGTTGTGTTTTGCTGGAGTATGTGGGCTGAGCCAGCCCTGGAATTGAGACAAGGATATCCTTAGAACTTCCGGCGCGTATCCGAAGTGAAGAGTATGATTCATTGCTAGAGTAGGCGGTGTGCCCCGTGTCTAGGCGAACGAGTTTGCTTGGGTTATGGCTCTGTGTGATGGGCCTGGCTTCTTCGGGTTCAGCCAGAGTGATCAGTTTCAACTTCGCCGGAAACAATCTCGAGCGTGCGATGACGGCGAGCGACGTGGCCGGCGCACCCGGTGTGCGGGTCGGCAACTGGAACAACACCTCGGGACTGAACAACCAGGGTGATGTGGCAGTCATCAACAGCGGCGGCGACATCATCGACAGCGCCGGCGCTACGATGGGCAAGCTTGTCGTCAAGATCACGGCGGGAAGCACGGCGTGGGGTGGAGATTGGGCTCCGGGATCTGCCGGTTCGAACGATGCCCAACTGTTCGCAGGCGTGTTCGATCAATACAGCGGCACCCCGATGACCGTCAGCGTGACCGGCATTCCGTACGGTTCCTACGACGTCTATTTCTACATGTACGATGACGCAGCGGGGCGTGTCGGCTCATTTACCATTGGCAGCACAACCTACTACGCAAACGGCGGCGCCGGAAACCCGACAGCCGACGGGTCCGGTTATGTCCTGTCCCTTGATACCGACAGCAGCGACGGTTACGACAAGGGAAACACCGTGCACTTCACCGGCCTCTCCGGCGATCTCAACGCAAGTCTTCTGGGAATCAACGGGGGCAACCTGGATCGCAACAAGGTGGCCGGCTTCCAGATCGTCGATAAATCGTCGCCCGGGCCGGCCAGGTCGCCGCAACCCGAGGACAAGGCAACCGATGTTCTTTGTGACGTGATCCTGAGTTGGACCCCAGGACCCTATGCCAAGACACACAACGTGTACCTGGGACTGGGCTACGACGACGTCAATGCGGCCAGTGTGACCAGCCCAAGGGGAGTGCTGGCCAGCCAAGGTCAGGACCCCGCCACCTATGCCCCGGCCTCGCAGTTGGCGTATGGCCAGACCTATTATTGGCGGGTCGATGAGGTCAATGCCGCGCCGGACTCCTCCCTCTACAAGGGCGACGTCTGGAGCTTCACGGTCGAGCCCTACGGTTACCCGGTCAAGCCCGTCAAGGCCACGGCCTCTGGTTCATCCAACCCCCTCATGGGGCCGGAGAAGACGATCGACGGCTCCGGACTCGACGCCATGGACCAGCACTCCACATCCGGGACGCACATGTGGGTGAGCAAGAAGGGGGTCACCCCGATCTGGATCCAATACGAGTTCGACAAGGTCTACAAGCTGCACGAGATGTGGGTGTGGAACTCCAATCAGACGGTGGAACCGGATATCGGCCTTGGGGCCAAGGACGTGACGATCCAGACCTCCTTGGACGGGAGCACCTGGACGGCCCTGGCTGGAGTGCCCGAGTTTGCCCAGGCGACCGGCGAGCCCAACTATACCCACAACACGACCGTGGATTTCGGCGGTGTGCAGGCCAAGTACGTGAAGCTGACCATCACGACCAACTGGGCGGATGGGACCAAGCAGGCGGGCCTCAGTGAGGTGCGGTTCTTCTACGTACCCGTCAAGGCCTACCAGCCTACGCCCGCCACAGGAGCCGCGGGAGTGGCCCTGGATACGGTCCTGAATTGGCGACCTGGCCGGGACGCGGTCAGGCACGAGGTGTACCTGGGCATCGATCCGAACGCCCTGACCCTGGTCAAGACCGTGACGGACCACCGTTGTGCCGTCAGCTCCCTCGGGGTTGAATACGGCAGGACCTACTACTGGAGGGTCAACGAGGTCAACGATGCGGCGACTCCGACGTCCTGGACAGGAGACATCTGGAGCTTCTCCATACCCGACCACTTCGTTATCGATGACTTCGAGGGGTACAACGACAGGTGTAACCGGGTCTTCTTCAGTTGGGTGGACGGGTTTGGATACTCGGGGTCTGCGGACTGTGGCATGGCGGCGTCATCGGGCAATGGGACCGGCTCTACGGTCGGCAACGTCAGTGCTCCGTTTGCCGAGAAGACGATCGTCTACGATGGGAAGCAGTCCATGCCGTTGGCCTATGACAACACCGCGGGAAAGGGCTATTCCGAGGCCACTCGGACGTTCGACGTGGCACAGGATTGGACGGCGGGCGGGGTGAAGACCCTGGTTCTGTACTTCCACGGCGGATCGGACAATGGGGCCGGGCAGTTGTACGTGAAGATCAACGGCGTGAAGGTGCCCTACAATGGCAATGCGGCCGCCATCACGCTGCCGATGTGGAAGCAGTGGAATGTCGACCTGACGTCAGTCAGCGGGCTGCAGGCGGTCAAGAC
>Ga0031655_10001388_pt1 | contig 14495 bp, 10 predicted proteins | sample FrelakmetHBP12HB_FD_55187 | JGI IMG/M metagenome (GOLD analysis project Ga0031655, IMG submission 55187) | Freshwater lake sediment microbial communities from the University of Notre Dame, USA, for methane emissions studies -HBP12 HB | ecosystem: Environmental > Aquatic > Freshwater > Lake >... | reverse complement strand
CGCGTACACGACGTCGGAGCCGACGTCACCGTACGGCTCGAGGAGTCGCCCGCACGGCCCGACCGACGCGGCGACGTAGGCGCGAGCGTCCGCAACGCGCCGCACCGCGCGCACCGCCTCGCGGTTCACCGCCTCCGTCTCGGCCTCCAAGCCGTGGAGGGCCAGCTTCAGGGGAGAGCCCCCGAACGTGTTGGTCTCGAGCAGGTCGGCGCCGGCCTCGAGGTAGAGCCGGGCGATCTCCTCCAGCACCTCAGGTCGCGTCAGCGTGAGGCCTTCGGGAGGCTGCCCGGGCGGCAGCCCGCGCTCGAGGAGCAGCGTCCCGAGCGCCCCGTCGAACACGAGCCGCTCGCCGGCCGCGAGGCGCTCGAGAAGGGGCCGCATCTCAGTGCCGGCCGACCAGCGCCTTCACGACGTCCACCGCGTTCCCGGCGTCGAAGCCATAGGCGTCGGCGCCGATCTCGCGTGCCCACGCGTCGGTCACCGGGGCCCCACCCACGATCGTCCGAATCGTTCCGTCCAGCTGCTTGTCGCGCAGCAGCCGCACCACCTCGCCCATTACCGGCATCGTGGTCGTGAGGAGCGCCGACATCCCGATGACCGAGGCGCCCTGCTCGACGGCGGTCTGCACCATCCGCTCAGGCGCCACGTCGTGCCCGAGGTCGATCACCTCGAAGCCCGCGCCCTTCAGCATGATGCCGACCAGGTTCTTCCCGATGTCGTGTAGGTCGCCGCGCACGGACCCGATCACGACCTTCCCGATCGAGGGAATGCCGTCCCGGACCAGCAGCGGCCGCAGCTCGTCCATGCCCGCGTACATCGCCTTTGCCGCCAGCAACACGTCCGGCAGGAAGATCTCGTGGACCCGGAACCGGTCGCCCACCACGGTCATCCCGGCGATGAGCCCGTCGTCCAGGATCGTCTTGGGAGGAATCCCCGCTCCGATCACCTGGCGGGTGAGCGCCGCGACCTGCGCGTGGTCGCCACGGATGATGGCGTCAGCGACCTCAGCGAGAGCGGCCATGCGTTGTGTCTCCTCTGGTCATGAGCGCGCCGCGGCGAGCGTGCGCAGCCGGCTGCGGCAGGTACGCGTTTCGCAGCTCTCGCAGAAGTCGTAGTTCAGCGGGAACCGGTGAATGGCGCGCGGACCGGCGATGATCGCGCCGGAGACGGACTTGAGCGGCTGCATCAGGCAGCTCTCGCCCAGGCGGAGACCGATCTGCTCGGGCTCGAGGAAGGCGAACAGCCTCCGCTGCCCCGTGACGTCCCACCCGCAGTACCCTGGGCTGTAGCGCAGCACCGCCCCATCGGGCGTCGCCCAGCCGCGCTCGCGCAACATCGCGGCGAACCGTCGCTCGGCGAGGTCGGCGACGTCGTCCGCGGCGACGGACGCCATCGCGTCCAGCACGTAGGCCAGGGCGAAGTCCTGTTCCGCGAGCCGGTCGTGCACCGCGCGGCTCACCGGCTCCCCCAGCGTGACGGCGAACAGCGCGAGGTGCTGCGCGCGGCCCACGATGTCCGCCACCGGCGAGCGCTCGGCGTTGCGCCCCTCGCCTTGGTACACCGCCCGGAACTCCGCCAGCGTGATATCCGCCAGGACCCCGGCCGGAGCGGCGCTCTCGGCGAGGATCCCGGCCGCTGCCGTGTAGATCTGCTCAGTGCGCTCGGCCAGGACCGTCGCCGGCGGAATCCCCAGCCGGTCCAGCACGGCGTCCCGCTCCGGGCTCAGATCGCCCGGCGTGAGCTCGAGGACGACCCTCACGCGCGCTCGTGCGGCAGCGCGTCCATGCCGTAGCGGCGGGCCTCGGCCGCCATGATCCGCGTCAGCTCCCGCTTCACGTCGTCGGGGAGCGACGACGGCCGGTAGCTCGCCACCAGGCGCTCCACCTCCGCGTGGGCCCGCTCGCCCAGCGTCCGGCCGCCCTCCGCTTGCCACCGCGACCGGTTGGCGCGGTCGATGACAGCCCCGGGGAAGACGTGCTCCTGCTTGAGGTAGCGCCGCGTGTGGTCCGAAATCAGCAGGTGCTTCTCGCGCAGCAGCTCCTCGAGCCGAGGCAACGCCGGGAAGTCCTCCCTCGGCTCTATGCCGCGCGCCAGGCGCAGCGCCATCCCGCAGATCTCGTTGTCCAAGACCAGCTTCTCGAGGCTGAAGCAGCTCTCGAAGTCCAGCATGCCGGGGCCCGAGACGCTGTTGGCCCCGGCCAGCGTGGCGAGCGCGGATCCCAGGGCTGTTTCGAGGCCCGCCTGCGCGTCGAGCAGCTTCGCGTCGCTCAGCCCCATGTAGGCCTGGGTGGGCAAGCCCAGGTGCTTGCCGATCTGGATGTAGGCGCAGTCCACCATCATCGTCTCGATGGCGCCGAGCGGGGTCGTCTCATAGCGGATGTCAAACACGGCCGGCGATCCGCCGTACAGGGCGGGAGCGCCCGGATTGGTGAGCTGGCTGATCACGATACCGCTCAGCGTCTCGGCGGTGTGCTGCACGAGCGTCCCCACGAGCGTGACCGGGGCCACGAAGCCGGTGAGCGGCATCGAGATGTACTCGACCGGGATCGAATGCCGCGCGCAGTCCACGAGGTTCTGCGACGTGACGTCGCTCCACTTGAGCGGTGCCGTGGGGCAGCACGAGAACACGGTGAGCGGCTTGGCCTCCAGCGCTTCCGCGGTCCCGCGCACGGCGACCTGCAGGTCCCGCATGACGGTGAAGGCGTCCACGGTGAACGCGCCGGTGATGACCGGCTTCTCTCCGAACATCAGGCTCAGGTAGAGGCGGTAGCTGTCGGAGATGTTCTGGTGCACGTCGGCCGGAACGATCGCCGTGCTCTGGAACGCGATGTTGTCGAGCTGCGCGACGAGCTTCGCGTAGGTCACGTAGTCAAGGGAGGTTGGCTGGCGGGTGGTATGTGTGCCGTGGTCGAGCAGGTAGATCGCCGCCGAGCCCGGTGTGAAGTGCACCGCGTCGCCGGAAAGGTCGTGCGCGGTACGGCCCAGCGCGTCGTACAACTGGAAACCGCTGGGCGCGGTCCCCAGGGCGCGGTCGATGATGTCGTCGGTGAGGAAGGCGCGCTTCGTATCGGCCTGGATCCTGGCGCCGTGATCCGACAGCAGGGACAGAATCCCCGGGTTGTGGATCTCGACACCGAGATCGCACAGCGCCGTCCTGGCTTCCGCTACGATGCGCTCGACCAGTTGGTCGCTGAGGAGCTTGAGCGTGGGTTTCATGGCCGGCTTCGAAGAAGGCGCGGAACGCCGGGATGCGCAACTAGTCCAGGAACGGCGACTTGGCCTTCGGAGGACGCCGCGGCGTGGCGGCGTCGAGCAGCCGCTGCAGCTCTTCCACGCTCAGCTCGTAGGGATCGGTCTCGTAGCCCGGCGGCGCGGCGGTGCGCGCGGGCCCCGGGTTCCCCTCGACGGGTGTGAATTCCCACTCGGAGCGGCCGGCGGGGATGATCTCCCAGCGGTCACCGTGGCGGTCGGCAAAGACACGATGGGCCATCTAGTGCAGCCACCGCCTCAAGAAATCGTCCATCACGTGCTGAATCAGCAGGAAGCTCGGGAAGTTGTACGCGGCGCCGTGGCGGCCGGGCGGGTAGATCCGCAGGTCCGCGTCCACTCCCGCGTTGGTCAACGCCGTCAGCAGCTGCATCGTGTTCTGCGGATGGACGTTGTCGTCCATCATCGAGTGGATCAGCAGCAGGTGGTGGTTCTTCAGGCTGTCGGCGAACGGCATCACCGCGCTGCTGTCGTAGCCGCCGGGGTTGTCAGCCAGCACCCCCATGTACCGCTCGGTGTAGATGGCGTCGTACAGGCGCCACGAGGTCGACGGCGAGTTCGCGATCCCCACCGAGAAGATCCCCGGATACATCGCCATCGTGTAGAGAGTGCTGTAGCCGCCGTAGCTGGTGCCGATGATCGCGATGTGCGTGCTGTCCACGTACGGAAGATGGGAGAGGTACTTCGCGGCCTCGGCGAAGTCGTGCGCTTCCCAGCGGCCGAGGTGGTGGAACGCGATCTTCTCGAACGCGCTGCCGTAATTGTTCGACCCGCGGTTGTTGAGCCCGACGACGATGTAGCCCTCTTCCGCGTACCACTGGTTCAGGCCGCTCGAGTTGAACGCGTCGTACACCTGCTGCGAGCCCGGGCCGCCGTAGACCGAGAAGATCACCGGATAGCGCCTGGTGGAGTCGAAGTCCACCGGCTTGAACATCTGGCCGTCGAGCCACTGTCCGTCGGAGGCGGTGAAGCTGAAGATCTCGGCGGGCGAATAGACGTGGGTCTCAAGCCACCGCGACACGGCGGCGTTGTCCTCCATCTTCTGGAGCATCCGGCCGCCGGTGGCCCACAGCTCGACCTGCCGCGGCTGGTGCACCGCCGACCAGCGGTCGATGTAGTACCGGGTGTCGGGCGACATGCCGATGCCGTGTGTGCCCGCCGCCTGGGTGAGCCGGCGCTCGCTCGTGCCGTCGAACTTGATCGAGTAGAGCTGGCGCTGGAGCGGGGACACCTCGGTCGAGCTGTAATAGATGGTGCGGGCCTTGGGATCGATGCCCTCGATGCGGGTCACGCTCCACGGCCCATGCGTTACCTGGTTGAGGAGCCGCCCCGCGTAGTCGTAGCGGTAGACGTGCTGCCACCCGTCGCGGTCGGAGATCCAGAAGAACTCCTTCAGCCCCTCCGGGAACGACATCATGTCCGGGATCCCGGCGTAGAAGTCGTAGACGTCGATCCAGGTGCTCGACGTCTCAGAGTACACCAACCGGCGCCCGCCGGTCTTCACGTCGAAGAAGAACAGCTTCATCACATTCTGCGGGCGGTTCAGCGTGATGACGGCGAGCGTGTCGGGCTGGCTGGTCCAGTAGATGCGCGGGATGTAGGAGTCGCCGCTCTCGCCCGTTTCGAGCCACACCCGCTGTCCCGAGCCGACCGCGATCACGCCGATGCGCACCTTGGTGATCGAATCGCCGGGCTGCGGGATGCGGATCTTCTCCCAGGTCGGGTGCGGGCCGGAGTAGTCGCTGATCTGGATCACCGGCTCCGCGCTCTCGTCCACCTGCCAGAAAGCGATGTAGCGGCTGTCCGGCGACCAGTTCCACCCCTGGTTGATGCCGAACTCCTCCTCGTACATCCAGTCGAAGTGGCCGTTGTACACCGTCTCCGTGGCGTCGCTGGTGAGGCGGGTTTCCTGGTGCTGCGCCATGTCGTACGCGAACAGGTCGCCGCCGCGCTCGTAGCCCAGCGTCGCGCCGTCGGGCGACAGCTCCGCCGTGCGGGCACTGCTCGCCGCCAGCTGCATCGAGTGGTCGCCGAGGCTGTAAACGTAGAAGTCGGCCGTGCCCGACCGGCGGTAGATCGACTTGAAGTGCGTCTGGAAGACGAGGTGCTTCGAGTCGCGCCCAAACTCGAACGACTGGTACGCGAAGGGCTCGGTGCCGCCCGGGAATGTCACGCCGTGGGTCGAGAACAGCAGCGTGTCCTTGAGGGTCGCCGGATCCATGGCCCGGATCTGGTTGTCTCCCGAGTCGGAGCGCTGGGTAAAGGAGAAGCGCCGCCCCCCCTCGATCCAGTTGATGTTCTGCGGGCCGGCGCGGCCGCCGAGCGCCCGGGAGACGGAGACCCATTCGCTGAGGCTGCGCATGTGGGTCTTTTGCGCGACCCCGACGGATGGAATGAGCAGCAGGGCGACCAGGATCGGGCTGAGACGCATGCGGATCTCGATGGTTGGTAGGTAGTGGGTAGTTGTTTCTGGGTTGTGGGAGAGGCAGCGCGGTGGGCTGTATCTACAACCTGCAACCCACCACCTACCAACCCTTCTCGACCAGCACCCACCACCCGCCAACGTGGGTCGGCTGCCGGGCAAGATAGACGGCGCCGGGGATCAGGGGCTAGGGGTTAGCGGCCAGGGTGTCGCGCCTCGGCCAGGCCGGGCAGATCGGCATCGGCCGCGTGCCAGATGGCGGCGAGCTCGCCGAAGGCCCGCGCCGCCGCGGCCGAATCCCCGGCGGCACGCGCCGCGCGGGCGAACCCGAGCAGGACCGATGTGCGGCCCGGGGTCCGCGAGAGCGCCGCTTCGAATTCCGCGCGCGCCGCCGCCTGCTGGCCCGCGGTGAGCAGCTCCTCGCCCAGCAACTCGTGCGATGGCTCGTTCACTAACGGCGGCCCGAAGGCGTACGCCATCCCGTCCTCGACCGTCGTCGCCCGACGCAGCGTGTCGAGCGCCTCGGAACGGTTGCCCTCGGCGGCGGCGAGCAGGCCCACCAGCTCGAGGCGCAGGACTTCACCTCGGGCCAGGAATTCCCGCTCGTCCGGGTCCGGTGGCCTGCCGCCGCGCCCGACGTCGGCCCTGATTCCGTCGAGCCCCTGCCCGTAGGAGGTCAGCGCCTGCCGCGCCGAATCGAGCGCGCCGTTCCGCGCCGCCGCGAATCCCCGCGTGAACCAGTAGCTCAGCCGCGGCGCCGGGGCGGGCCCGGGATCCACGTTCCAGCGCGCGACCTCGCCCGTCCAACGCCGACTGTCCAAGACGTACCGCGACCACATCGTGACGAACGAATACGCGTCGGGATCGAGGTCGCGCGGGCCGGGCCGCTGGCCTGCGGCCTGGCTCCGGCAGGCTTCGAGGAGGCGCCTGGCGTCTTCGATGCGGCCTTGCTGGAGAAGCCCATAGTCGAGAAAGAGGTTGTAGTGGCCACAGTAGGCGGGGCCCTGGCCGCGCGAGTTCCGCGCTGCGTTGACCACGCGCGTCGCGTTCTCGTTGGCTGCCACTACGTCGTCCCACATCCCCAGCGCGACGAAGATGTGCGACGTCATGTGCTGGGCGTGGCCCGCGTCGGGCGCGATGCCGGCCAGCGCCCGCGCCGCGGGGAGCGCTCCGGCCGCGTGCTCGGGATCGTCCATCCCGTGGATCCAGTAGTGGGCGGCGCCGGGATGGCGCGGGTTCCGCGCGAACACGCTCTCGGCGATGGCGGCCGCGCGGAGGTACGTCGGCACGTTGCGCACGCCCTGACTGAGCCCAAGGAGCGAGAGCGCGTAGAAGAGCTGCGCCTCGTCGTCGTGAGGGTACGCCGCGGCGAGGCGCCCCATCGCCGCCGAATAGAGCGTGTCCCGGCGCGCCTTGGGGCCCTCGCCGTACAGGATCTCCATCGCGTCCAAATACGCCCGTTCCCGCGCCGCCGGCGCCTTCGCGTCTCGGGCCGCGGGGGTGGCGGCGAGCTTGGCCAGCGCAGCGCGGCCGGCGGCAGTGTCCTGCTGGTCCCAGACCGGGTGGGTGAAGGTCATCGCCTCGCCCCAGTACGCGAGGGCGAATCCCGGCTCGAGCCGCTCGGCATCGCGGAACGCCGCGGCCGCCGTGGGATACTCGAAGACGTGGAGCAGCAGCACGCCGCGGATGAACGCCTGCTCGGCCGCCGGCACGGTCGCAGACGTGGGGAAGGTCAGCGTGCCGAGGCCCGGAACCGAAACAGCGGTGTCCGGCTGCGCGAGCGCCGGGGCCGCGAACACCCCAACGGATGCAACACTCACCAGGCAGCAGTTCCGGAGGCGGCTCATCGACGCTCCCTCGTGTCGGACTTGGACATCATCGAATCGGGCATGCGCACGGCGACGATCTCGCCCGTCGCGGTGACCACACCGCCGGCGGAGACGGTGGCGCGGACGAGAACCTTCCGCTCGCCCACCTCGACCGTCCGCGCGCGGACCTCGAGTTCCGGGCCGAGCGGGGTCGGCTTCAGGTACTCCACCTTGAGCGAGGCGGTGACGAAGCGCGGCGCCGGCGCGGCGCCGATCGCCCGCCCCGCGGCGCGCTCGACCGCCGCGGCGGCGGTGCCCATCGCGTGGCAGTCTATCAGCGAGGCGATCAGGCCGCCGTACACGAAGCCCGGGATCGCGACGTGCTCCGGTCGCGGCGTGAATCGCGCCACGGTCTCGTCCCCGTCCCAGCGCGTCTTGAGCTGGAGGCCGTACGAGTTCAGTCGCCCGCAGCCGTAGCAATGGGCGAAGTCGTCGGGGTAGAAGTCCTGGACGGCCTGGGCTTCCCGTGCGGTCATGGCTGGCGGCCCTTCGCGCTCACCGGCCGGAAGCGCCACAGCGTGGATTGCAGTCCCATGGCGTAGTAGACGATGTGGCCGTCAGCGCTCCATCCCCCGTTCATGTCGTAGCTGGTTCCCGGCGGGAGGAGGTCGAGCTTCCCCGTCCTGGGATCGAGGATGGCGGCGGGCCAGAACCACGACGACGGTGGCGCCACCCGCACCACGATGCGCCCGTCGGCACCCACCGCGTTCGACGTCAAGAACGCCCCGGCAGTGAGGCGCAGTGCGCTGTGCACCGCGATTTCGTCTTCCGGCCCTCCGCCCAGCGGAACGCGGTAGAGCCGTACCTGGTTCGTGTCATCGACTTCGACGACGAGATAGCGTCCACCCGGGGCGACGGCCACCGCGTCGCCGTTGCGAATCCTGCGTGCCTGGCCGCCGCCGCTGGGCACGGCCCATACGGCACTTGACGCCACATAGTAGAGCGTCTTGCCGTCGGGCGACCCGGCCATGCTGCCGGGATGAAGTCCGGGGAGGCGGCGGACCAGCTGCCCGGTGGCGATGGACGCAATGGCGACGGTGCGATTCGCTCCCGTTCCGATCGTCAGCGCGACCCGGTCCTGGCCGAGCAGCGCCAGCGGTCCGTCGGTCTCCTCGGCGGTGCCCATGAACGGCGATGCGTCCTTGCCGGGTGCGATGGCCATGACGCGCGACCCGCCACCCGAAAGGACCGAGACCAGCGTGCGACTGTCGGGCAGCGGCAGCAACGGCGTGGCGTCGGCACCGCGCGCGAGGGTCGGGATCGGCTGGGCTTCCATTCGACCACCGGATGGAGCATACCGCAGCAGCTGCGTGGGCCGGACGTACTGGTCGAAGTAGAGGCTACGATCGGTCCCCACGTCGACCTGGAAGGTCGGACTGGTGAGCGAGGCGAGGACTTGGGTCCGGTCCGAGCCGTCCCGGGCAACGGCGATGATGCGTTGCAGGGCGCCGGCGCCGGGAGCGATCACGACCCAACGGTCATCGGACGTGACGGCGAGCGAAGGCCCACCAATGTAGTTCGAGTCCGGCGCCAATCGCCGAATGCGGTGGCTGGTCAGGTCGATCGCGTACAGGTGGTCGGCGGAATCCTTCTGGCTCGCCGGTCGTCCGAAGAACGCGGCTTCCTTCCCATCGCGGAACGCACGGAAGAACCCATAGGTGGGATTGTTGACGCCGACAGCATCGAGGGTGTCGAGGCGGCCGCTTTCGGGCCAGAAGCGATACATTTGCCGGTTCCGGTCGACGTTGAGACGCCCCACCAGCAAGGAGCCGTCGGGAAGGACGTCTGGAAACCCGGCGTCGGCCAGGACGAGGCGCTCTTCCGTGCCCAGTGGCGAAACGCTGAACACGCCGTTTGGCACATCGAGGAGACGATCGAAGTAGATCTTGCTGTCGTCCCGCGACCAGCTGAATGAGTTGACGAGACCCCGCGACCGATCGGACGTCAGCACCCTCCAGTCCCCCGATTGCGGCTTCAACACGGCGAGTTGCGTCAGTCCGTCCACCATGGCCTGGAAGGCGACCAGTTGCCCGTCCCGCGACACCGTGGGCACCATCGCAACCTGGGGCCCCCCGAGCAGCTCGCCGCGCCACTCGGTCGGCAGTGCGGCCGACGAACCGGCGCCGCGGCCCAGGAAGAAGCCAACGGCCAGGAGACCGACGCTGCCAGCGACCACGGTCCAGAGCAAGGCGGCGGTGGCACGTGGCCTCCGTGCGTCCGTGCGTCCGTGCACCCGTGACTCCGGCCTTTCGAGCGCCTCGGCGAACTGCGCCGCCGAGGCAAATCGGTCGGCCGGCAGCTTCTCCAGCGCCGTGAAGACCGCCTCCTCCACGTGCGCCGGCACCCGGTCCCGCCGCGCCACGATCGGCCCCGGCTTCTCCGTCATCACCTTCGCCACCACGGCCTGCGCCGTCGGCCCCGTGAACGGCGGCTCGCCGATCAACATCTCGTACAGCACGCACCCCAGCGCGTACACATCGGCCTTCGGCGTGATCTCCCGCTCCCCCATCGCCTGCTCGGGACTCATGTAGTGCGGTGTGCCGAGGCTCATCCCGGTCTCGGTCATGCGGGTCCCGCCCCCCGCCGTGCTCACCGCCAGCGCGATGCCGAAGTCCGCCACCAGCGCCTGCCCCTCGTGCAGCAGGATGTTCTCCGGCTTGATGTCCCGGTGCACCACCCCGTGCCGGTGCGCGTAGTCCAGCGCGCTCGCCACCTCGCTCGCGATCCGGATGGCGGCGTCCACGGGCAGCTGCTTCTCGCGCGTCAGCGTGTCCCGCAGACTCTCGCCCTCGACGTACGGCATCACGTAGTAGAGGAAGCCATCGGCGCTGCCCGAGTCGAACAACGGCAGGATGTGCGGATGCTGCAGGTTGGCGGTGGTCTTGATCTCGGCCACGAAGCGCTCGGCCCCGATCACCGCCGCCAGCTCGGCGCGCAGGACCTTCAGGGCCACCTTGCGGTCGTGCCGCACGTCGTGGGCGAGGTACACCGTCGCCATCCCACCCTGCCCCAGCTCCCGCTCGACGCGGTAGCGGTCGGCCAGCGCGGCGGTGAGGCGCTCGGGGGTGCTCACGCGCACCAGTCCGTCGGCGTCGCGGAGTCGGCGCCGCGAAGCCCCACGGCGGTGAAGACGATCACCTGGGCACCAGGTCGACCACGTACACGTCGCTCTCCCGATCCTCGATGGCGAAATAGAACCGCTTGCCGTCCGTGGCGAAGTCGGGGCGGTTCGACGGCCGGTTCGGGTTCGTGAACCGCACCAGCAGCTGCGGACGCCCCCCCGCCGCGCTCACGGCCCAGAACGATGCGTGTCCCTCAGCATCGTGGGCCTTGTAGTAGAGCGTCCGGCCATCCGGGCTCCACCGGGGGCGCTCGGCCGGCGGCGCCGTCGGCGTCACGTCGAAGACGCGGCGCGCGCTCCCTCCACCGGCCGGCAGGACCATCAACTGAAACGGCTGCGGCCAGGTGCTCGAAGCGAGGTAGGCGATCTCCCGACCATCGGGAGACCAGTCCGGCCATCCCGCAGCCGACGCCACGAGCCTCGGGGGCGACCACCGCCCGGTCGCTCCGCGACGCGTGACGAACACGGCGAAAGGCGGCTCCTGATCGTAGAAGGCGAGCGCGCCGCCGTCGGCTGCCCACACCGGGTAGCTCTCCTGCGCCGGTGTCGCCGTGACCTGTTCCACGGGTCCCCCGTCGAGCGGCTTGACCTCGATGTCGCGCGTGCCCGTGCGGAACGAGTGGTAGGCGACCGCTCGGCCGTCGGGCGAGAGGTCCGGCGCGAATTCGTCGAACGGGTCGTTGGTCAACTGCTCCGGCTCGCCACCAGCGATCGGCATCCGGTAAATGCTCGCGTTGCCCCGGAGATTCGAGTCGTACAGCAGCCAGCGGCCGTCGCGCGACACCCGCATGGACTCGATGACCTGGTTGCCGCGAGTGACCTGGACCGCCGCGTCGGCCGTGACCGGGGCGCCGTGGGGAACGGGGAGCGACCAGATGTTTGCCCGCGCCGTGTAGACGTCGTACGCCAGCCGGCGCTGGTCCGCAGACACCGAGATCGAGAGCGCCCCCAGCCCGGTCGTCAGCCGCACCACCTGACCGCGCAAGTGTCCGGAGGACGAGACCGTCACGACGAATACGTCGCGCGGTCCGTCACGGTTGGAGACGAAGAACAGGCGCTCTCCGCCCCGCGACCAGACCGGACTCTGATTGGACGCTTGCCCCTCGACCAGGTGGACCGGAGGGCCGCCGCCGACTGGGATGAGCACGAGCGCGCTGGGCGCGAGATTCCCAAAGTTCCGGCCCGGTAACTCGGCCTCTTCGTTCCCCCTGGCGCACACGATCCACTTCCCGTCTGGGGACCAGGCGCATGAGTGCAGATTGCCGCTCGTCGCCACCAGGCGGGGCTGCCGTCCCCCGACGTCCGTGATCAGCAGCGAATCGGTGCGGACGAAGGCGATCTCGCGCCCGTCGGGCGACCACGTGGCGGAGGCGACGCTCGCCGACGCCGACGGCGGCACGACCGGACGCGACGACCCGCCGAGGCTGGGCGCCACCGAGGCGCCGCCGTGCGTGAGGAAGAGAATGGCGCTGCCATCGGGCGACCAGCGTGGCTGTGTCTCGACCGCGGCCGAGTCGTCCGACAGCGGAAATGTCCTGCCACCGCCGACCGGCCGGATGAAGATGCGCATGCGCGCCGAGCTGCCGGCGGCGTAGGCGACGAGCTTCCCGTCCGGGGAGATCGCGGGCTGAATCTCGAGGCCCGGATCGGCCGTGAGCTGCTCGGAGCGGCCCATGACGAATGGCGTCGGCGCGGTGCGCGTCAGGCGCACGATGCCGAGCCCCAGCCCGAGCACGACGAGGAGGCCCGCCGCGCCGACCCACCACGTCCGCGTCGGCCACGGAGAACGTGGCGCCGCCGTCGCCCGCGCGGCCTGGGCGAGCGCATCCGCAAACTCGCCTGCGCCGGCAAACCGGTCGGCAGGGGTCCTGGCCAATGCCTTCGCCACCGCGTTGTCGATGCCCTCAGGCACCGTGTCCCGGACCACCCGCAGCCGCGTCGGCCGCTCCGTCAGCAGCTTCGCGACGATCGCCTGGACGGTCGGGCCCGTCACCGGCGGCTCCCCCGCCAGCATCTCGTAGAGCACCGCGGCGAGCGAGTACACGTCGCTGCGCGCGTCGAGGTTCCGGTCGCCGGTCGCTTGTTCGGGGCTCATGTACTGCGGCGTGCCGAGCGAGAGCCCGGTCTCCGTCAGGCGGTTGCCGGCGGCTTCCCGGACCGCAAGCGCGATGCCGAAGTCCGCCAGCATCGCCTCGCCCTCCTGGATCAGGATGTTCTCCGGCTTGATGTCGCGGTGGACCACCCCCTGGCGGTGCGCGTAGTCCAGCGCGCCCGCCACCTGCCTCGTGATGACCACCGCCTCGTCGAGACCCAGCTGCCTCTCGCGGGTGAGCTTGTCGCGCAGCGACTCGCCCCGCACGAAGGGCAGCACGTAGTAGAGGAAGCCGTCGGCGGCGCCGGAGTCTATGAGCGTGAGGATGTGGGGGTGGTCGAGCCGCGCGCTGATCTTGATTTCGTTGAGGAACCGCTCGGCGCCGAGCACCGCGGCCAGCTCGGGGCGGAGCACCTTCACCGCGACCTCGCGGTCGTGCTTCAGGTCCTTGGCGAGGTAGACCGTCGCCATCCCGCCCTGCCCCAGCTCGCGCTCGATCGCGTAGCGACCGGCGAGGGCTGTCCGCAGCCGGGCGGCCGCGTCCGTCACGTCCCGCTCGGCCATCTCAGGACGATTCCGTCGGTTGGCCCGGGACGTTCACGCGGGCTGAGGCTTGGGCACGGCCCGCCCCACCACGATCGTGACGTTGTCTGTCCCGCCGCCCTCGAGCGCGTCCTGCAGCAGTTGCTCGCACACTTGCTTCGAGGAGGTCATCGCCGCCAGCCGTTCGGCGATCCGCTCGTCCGGCACGTGCTTCGTGAGCCCATCGCTGCACATCAGATGCACGATGTACCACTCGGAACGCAGGCGGGTCACCACCGGTTCCGTGTGTTGTCCGCCGATCGCGCTCGAGAGCACGTTGGCGAACCGCGACTTCAGCCCGACCGCGCGGCTGAACACGCCCTGGTCCACCAGGTCCTGTGCGAGGGTCTGGTCCCGGCTCACCTGCGTGAGCTTGCCCTCCCGGTAGAGGTAGTAGCGCGAGTCACCCACCTGCAACACGTAGTACCAGGGCCACACACCCATCCACAGCGTGAGCGTGGTGGCCATGCTGCGGATGCCGGGCTCCGACTTGGCCCGCTCCACCACCGCGGCGTGACACCGCAGGGCCGCGTCCTGGAGCGCGTGCATGAACTCCCCCTCAGTCGCGTCCGCGCGGTAGAAGCAGTCGGTGCTGCTCACCAGGTACTGGGTCGCGATCTCGAGCGTCGTGGCGCTCGCCTTCTCCCCGCCTTCCCCGCCGCCGACGCCGTCCGCGATCATCGCGAAGATCCCCAGGCGCTGGTCGCCGAAGGGCAGCCGCTGCTGGTCCGACAGGCTGGTTTGCATCAACTGGATCCGCTTGTGGATGGACGCGAGCAGGAAATGGTCCTGGTTCGTCTTGCGCACCTTGCCGATGTGGGTCAAGGCGTACACGTCGAGCTCGTCGTCGCGCGGCTTGCGGTTGTCGGCCGGGAGCGCACTGTCAGGGGTGGTCATCGGGTACCTCGGTCGTTAGGGACGAGGCGTCGCACCACGATCGTGACGTTGTCGGTACCGCCGCCGCCGAGCGCGTCCTGCAGCAGCTGCTCGCACACCTGTTTCGCCGACGTCATGGCCGCGAGCCGTTCCGCGATGCGCTCGTCCGGCACGTGCTTGGTGAGGCCATCGCTGCAGATCAGGTGCACGTTGTGCCAGTCGGCCCGCAGGCGCGTCACCACCGGTTCCGCCTGCTCCCCGCCGATC
>Ga0031655_10001382_pt1 | contig 14528 bp, 5 predicted proteins | sample FrelakmetHBP12HB_FD_55187 | JGI IMG/M metagenome (GOLD analysis project Ga0031655, IMG submission 55187) | Freshwater lake sediment microbial communities from the University of Notre Dame, USA, for methane emissions studies -HBP12 HB | ecosystem: Environmental > Aquatic > Freshwater > Lake >... | reverse complement strand
AACGGAACAAATAAATTTAATAAAGAGTGTATTTCGAAATAGGGCAGATGCACGAAAGTTTTTGGCTTTCGCATATAGACCCTTTGGTAAAGTTCCTTGTTTCATGAATTTCTTTACATGACTGTCTTGACAACCCTCACTGTAAAGTTTATTAAAACAAATTTCAATAAGGGTTGGTAGTTCCGAGTTTTTACAAATAGTTTTGTGATTAATGCCTGAAAGCCTGAAAGCTTGACAATTTGCTATGCTTGAATCAATAGGCTTCAAAGTGCTTAAGAAGTAAGAAGAAAGTTTCAGGTTGAAATCATAGTGCAGTTCTTTCAGTGCGCATAAACATGTGACATTTATGCCCTTTTTAATTAAAAATCCTAAATTATTCAATCCACACTTTGCTTCATCAATATTTGATACTATTAAGATTTTCTCAGTATTTTTATGAATGGAAAATCTAGAAGCTAAAATTCTATCTAACCACTCTAACTTCTCCTCATACGTAAGTAAGTTTATACATACACAGTCTCCCATACTCATTGTATGACATGTTTAAAGACTGAACTTACTTTGAACTGTGTCCTGACTCTGCGGTGTCACTCGACCGAGGTCTTCTCCAAGACCTTCCTCTTGGAAAGCTGTGCTATGACTGAATGTTCTTCTGCTCCTGCCTTTTTATACTCAAACTTAATTGGTACATTCCCCCCTACTGACCTCCTTTTTCTGCCACCTTGCTTGTATCCTGATTTTACATATAATTACCTCCTTCTGCCTTACGCGAAGTGCGTAAATATAACTAGCCTGATTTTACATATAATTATCCCCTTTTGCCTTACGCGAGGTGCGTAAATATAAATAGCCAATTTGCTATAACACTATGCTGCTTGGTTATGGCTCGCCTATCTTACTTTCCCTCTAAACATCAACTTTTTCTATTATATATAGTATTATATATTGACCATCATTTTATATGACTGTCGTAAAGAAAATTAGTTTTCTAAACCCAGTAGCCCAGTACGCATTCCTTTGTGCATATCTGTATATCTTCGTGTATTAATTATGTGGCAAAATATTTTCCTTATTGGCCATAACATTTTACGACCTGGCATAAAAGAGTTTAAGTTTGCGTACGCGTAGACGTACCTCAGTATTATGATACGCAATTTTTGCGTATATTGTTTGTGTTATTTGTATAGAGGTGTATTATTTGTATTTGGGGTTATTTTTATTTTTTTATTTAAGTAAATAATATATTCATAATCTCCCCTTCACCGATTTTTCCATACGATACCGCTTTATTCTATTCGTTGAGGTCTCCAATATAAAATGTAAGGTGTAAAATTATTTCAAGTTACGATACCGTTCTATTCTATTCGTTGAAGTCTCCAATACAAAATTGTGGGTTAAAAATTATTTCAATTTACGATACCGCTTCATTCTATTCGTTGAAGTCTCCAATACAAAAATTTATGGTATGATGAAAATTTATAAAATCTATATTTTGCGATACCCTCTTATTGTGCGTTAAAGTCACTGGGCTTAATTCCTTTTATGTTGTATTTATCTTATTTACTAATATATTATTTTTAAATTTTATATGTAATTTGGTGGATTATTTTCCTATCTTTTTGAGTAGGAAATGCTGGTTATTTCGTAGATTTTCTGTCCCAGGGTATTTTGTCAATTTTCTCACATCTATGGATTTTAGCAGATTTTTCTGTTTGATTGCCAAATAAAAACTAATTATTATTAGCGGTATTAGCAAGATCTGCAATATGATGAGAATTAAATCTATATATTCATCCAAATCTACATCCNTTATCATTTGCTTCCATTCGTAATTACTCTTNAGTTTTTCTATATCTTTTTCTGATATTTTAGATTCAACTATTATTAAGTTTTCTACTGTGATGGCCGGCGCAAAAATAAAATCTTCATCCCCTTCCTTTATTGTTAGGATATCTGGGCTATAAACCACCAAGGGTAGCTTATTTTGTAATTTATTCGTGCCACTTATAAGTTCTGTTTTGTCATGTCCCTGTANTAAAAGTCCACCATGTGGCAACACTGTGCCTACATGGGGTAAAGATTTGGTAAAATTGCAATAGTGGATTATATTTGTTATATCATCCAACTCCAAATATTTCTTACAAGGTTCTGGTACTTTCTTTTCATCACAAACTGTAAAGTCNCCNGAATATTCGTCTGAACATTCTAGGTATTTTATTTCCTTTACATCTAATGTTTTTGCGAATATGTCATGCGGTGAATTTCCTGAAATGGCAATGCCATCATAATGGACTGCATAACTTCTAGTGTAGTCCCTTAAATTTATTGTTTGTGTAATTTCTACTTGACAACGCATTCCTTTCGTTGTTCCTTTACATGCAATCACTTCATATTGCTCTCCATCACCATTTATGCTGTATGTGCAATTTCTTATCAAATTACCGAACAAAATTTCTGGATAAAACCCATCTGTTAGTTCTTCTAGTGAAGCCAACATATCTGATACTCTCTGTTCATAAACAATGGAGAAATCATTTAAATATCCGCAATATTCTACTAATATTGTTTGTGCATTTACATCATCTTTTACTTCTTGCGCAGTCCATGTTTCCTTTATTCTATTGAATCTGTTACCCAGATTTGTTAATTCATGTTGCAATTCTACATTTGTAATTGATAATGGAGTTTCTGAACACACATTTATGGGTGCGTCAATATTATTTTCATTTTTGAAACGGAAGCATTCATCCATCAATTTCCCCAATCTAGCAAATCCCTCTTCTCCTATTCTACACAGTCCTCCAAATTCATTTAATAGAGTTGCGTCTGTGAAGAATCCAAATTGTGAAAATGAGTTTATTATTGCTGAAAGTGATGACTGTGTTACTTTCCATCTTGCTTCTGAGAAATCAATCCCAATCAGTACATCTAACTGTTCTAATCTTACTGTATTTGCTACTGAAATCCTGGCTCCATCCACTAAAAACGTGAATGGTTTCACCGGTTCTACTTTAACAACCGGATTTGTTAATTTTAACTGTCCATTAGTTTTGTATAAAATTGTCATAATGACCATAATTAGTCGGACTATGTTACTTACATAGCACCTCATCCTCCTGTTAAGATATGTGTACCTTTGAAAAATGGTCAACCTTTATATAATTTTAAGTAAATTTTACTCTTTTCCTTAATCTATTACTCCAATCATTATCATCATTATCATTTTCCTCTTCCTCTTCTGAGTCATTATTATCCTCCTTATCTTCCTTTATAGGTAACTGAATGTTTTTATTTAAGTCTTCATCCCTCTCTAACTCTGCTATATCTTTATTTATTAATTCCTGATCTATTGAATCTAAATAATTATCTTCTTCCGATAATTCTTTATTTTGACTCTGGGAATTATTTTGTTTCTTAGCAAATGGGATTCCATTTGGGACCGGTAGTGGGTCATATTTTGCTATTGTTGAAAAATCTTCAGATAATAATTCTACAAAATCATGTAGTAAAACTGCTGATATTTCTTTTGGTATTTCTTTGAATAAATCACTTGTAGTGTCATATTTCTTTACATCATCCTGCGAGTAAAGTGATATGAATCCGTCACTTAGTCTCTGTACAAGTACAGTTGTGAATTTAACACTAAGTACCACGTAAGGTGACGGATCTAGTTTTGTTTTTAAAGGACGAGTTGCCCCAATTATTTCAGTTCTATCTTTTACAAAAACGTAATCATTTACTTGCAGATTCTTATTTACTCTATTTTTATTGAGTTTTTCTGCTGTTAATTTTCTAATGTTGTTTAACTTTTCCTTTACTTCTTCAGACATTTTCTTTATGTCATTAGTTAAAGTTTCAATNGTGGTTATNTTATTTTTCACAGAGTAATGTTTGGGGGTTAGAGTTTCCATATCCATAAAAGATTCTGAAGCTTCCCCCTTACCAAAANCTAATTCTGAAGGTTTAAAACCATTTCTTGGGCTTATAGTGGTATTGTATACCTTTGCAACCAAATAATTCAAATAATCCCAATTGTATGTAGGCCTAGTTGCTAATAATTTCTTATATAATAATTTGACAGTTTGCACTGCTCTTTCTATACTTCCATTTGATGATGGATTTAGTGAAGATGAATTTATAATTTGAACACCCATGGCTGCCATAGTTTCAAGCCATTGGTGACTTCTAAATCCTGGACCATTATCTGACCTAATTCTTTTAACATTAAAAACTTGAAAAATTCCATCCCTGAGGACTCTGGAAATTTCTGTGTTTGTCTTTGACTTTAAAGGATAGATTGTTAGNAAATCAGAAAAGTTACATTGTACTATTAACAAATGGTTATATCCACGTGTAGCACCTATATTTTCTGCCAAATCCATGCTAATCTCTTCCATAGCTCTACTTGGACTGGGGTATATACCTCTNATTGATTGTCTATTCCCTGTAGTTACTAAAAAGCANCTGTAACAACATTTTACAAATCTTCTAGTAATTGTGTATTTATTTTTAAAGTAATAATCATCCAATTCTACTAACATCCTTGTCAGCCCCTTATGCCCATTTAAATGCATATGCGCCAATAGGAGTCCAATTATTTTATTTGGAATTAAAATTCTAAATTTATTTGTCTCTTCTTCAGCCAAAATTAAACCATTCTCTAATTTATATGACAAGGGTTCCCCCTTTTCATTTTTAAATGTGAAGTTCTCACTTTCTATACACTTTTTCCTAATATACTTAAACTCCTCTTTCTGTGCTTTTATTAACTCATCTCTCGTGAGTCTAGCCCTTAAATTTTCTAGTGGGGTGGTTACACTTGCTATGTTCTCTAATCCTTTTGCTACTGACATTGTTATTGCCTTTAAGTGATCTTTATTATTTATTGTCAAATATTGCGGATTTGCATCCACAAAGTTTATCCACTCTACCAAACTAAAGTTTTGTTTAGGTAAATCGCAATAAAAATCTTTGATATTTATATTTTGGAGATTAAATCTTTCTAGATCTCCCTCTGGTAATCCTTCTCTTGTGAGAAAATCTGCCAGATTATTTGTTGTACTTACAAAATGTAATGTCACTTGTGGATAGTCACTTAATAGTTTAAGGCACCACCTTTTTATTTTTACTGATGAGTTGTGGACTTTAGCTGAAAATAAATAATATAAAACCCTCGAGTCTGTTAATAAAGTTACTTTTACTCCAGAAATAAATCTTTGTAGGCTAAATAGGCTAGTAAGTAATCCGAATACTTCTAAATCCAATATTGGCCTTGATTTAAATGTTTCTGGTACCGTTTTTGATACATANGCTATCACCTGGACTTTATTCTTTAAACTGTCTATTTTAAATTCTCGATTTTTATTTTGAAAGAAAGGAAGGAAAATCTCCTTCTCATCTCTAAGGTAAATTCCATATATTAATGGAGGTTTATCTGAGTCTGCATTAAATGTAAATATTGGGTTATCTTTATGTTTTTCTAAGGATGATATGAAGATCATTTTTCTATGTAATCCTTGTGCTAAAGCTTCTGCTAAATAAAGATCTGGATCCAATCCTACTTTTCCTTCTCTAAAATCGTCTATATATGACCGATAATTAGTATAATTTAAATTAAATGTGAAATCCTTTAGCTTTAAATCTAAAGTACCCTTTCTTAGTCTTTTAACTGCTATTTCTCTATATTCTTTTACAGAAGTGGGCAATACACAGTTATACATTGCTAATATAGAGATTGTACTCCAAAAGAATGAGTCATGTACATTTTCTTTTGTAAATCCTAATAATTTTTCTTCTTGTAAAATAACAGGGGGCCTGGTTTTAGAAACTGTAGGTTTTGGGAGTATTATCGGTAGNCTGGTATAAAGTTTGCATGGCTCATANGGTAGATCTTTATTATATATTATTCGATGCACCTCATCCTCTAAATCAAGGGTATAAGGCACAATCTTCTGATCATTTCCCTTTATTTTCTGCAATAGTACTGCCCCCAAAACACCACTTGATGTGGCCGCATCACAAAACAAGTATTTTTCTGCCTTTTCATCAATTAAGTTTCCGAATAATGGTTCTTTAGTTAATAATTCTTTAATATAATTGAATGCTTCTAAATGCTTTTGATTAGTAACGAATTCATTCTTGCTACTAGTTAAAGGAGTTAAAATAGAGAGCTGTTTAATAACTTCCATATTAATGACTCTCCTCATAGAGTTCACAAGACCTAGAAAGGCACGCATTGTTTTCTTAGTATTTGGGAATTTAAAATCCCTTACTTTTTCTACTCTTCTAGGATCAGCTATTATGAAATCTCTGGTTATATACCATCCAAGAAATAAAATTTTTGATCTTGAGAATTCACATTTCATTACATTACATTTTGCTCCATGAAATGCCAATCTATCTACTGCTTTTTCTACATTCTTAAAATGTTCTTCTACGGTTTCTTCATAAGTTGGCTTAAGTAAACTTGTTACTAATATATCATCCATATAATTTGATACAAAAGGGAGTGGGTCTCTCTTTTGTTTTACCAAGTTAGGCTCTTCCCATATCAAATTTCCACTTTCATCATATTCAGGTGAATAGTGCAACATTCTATTCATAGAATCTGTAAAATAAGCTGGTGAATTTGCCGCCCCTGTTGGGAGGCTAATCCACTGAAAAGATCCGGATGGTGTTAGAAAAGTAGTTAAGGCACTACTCTCTTCATCCATTCTTAATCCCATAAATGCATATCTTAAATCTAAAGATGTAAACATAGCTTTTCCCTGTAAGGTTTGTAAAGTTGTAGAAATTTCTGGTATTATTGAGCTAGGGGATTCTATTAATGGGTTAATGGGAGAAAAATCTACAATAAGTCTACCTAGGGTCCCAGGCTTTGCCCTAGGGACCAGGTATGCACTTAATCCAAATAAGTGGCAACCATTTGGTTGAACAGGAGCCCTTCTAATATATCCATATTTTATTAGAAAATCGCAAATGTCATCTAGATGTCTTTGATCCGATGGCGATATATGAAATATTCTTTTAGATCTAGGCAAAGTTTCACCTTCCCTAAGTCTTAACTTTGTGTAACCCAAAGTCAAAGAAAAATTTCCTGAATCCATGGCATGAAGTGCCACTGCTTCTGGGTGTTTATCTAAAAATATTCTTTTAAGGTGATCTCTTATTTCTGGCTTATGTTTCTTTAAATCTACTGCTTCTGCAGCATCTTTATAGATTACCGTGGGTAAATCTATTCCATGGGGCTCTATAATTTCCTCAGAGATTTCACCTTCCCCACTATATGTAGGTTCCTTATTCATTACTACATCTGCTAAATCAAAATCTCTGTCTGCTATTTGAACGTTATTTTGATATACAGTTATTTGTGATGTGTTTCCTGCTGGAATAGGTAATCTTAAATCATCTTCGGATTCCAAAACTTCCCTACCTAATGGATGCATTTGCAATGCATAATGCAAATATCTCTTATTTTCCCTACTTATCTCTATTGCATTAAGTGTGTTTATTAGCTCGTATTTTCCAATAATTCTAGCTTTAATTTTTTCATTGCTAAGATTCGATACCCTTCCCATAGCTATATATGACTGTAATTTCTCTGAAAATTCCAAGTCTGAGCGGGAGGGTATTATTGAAATAACCCCCCATTGTCTAGCCGTAATTAGAATATGGTCTGTTCTAATTAGAGGGGCGGCTGGCGGCAGGATGAACTCAACGTCCTGTACCTCATTTGGTCCCAACACACAAAATGCTTCACATAACTCTAATTCTCGTGGGGCTGTATAATATACAATACTGTTAATTTTCTCTGGGTGTTTAAAAGATACCCCAGGGGTCGGATCATTTGATAGTCCTTGTATACTATATGATATGTTTCCCAATCCAGCCCTCAATAGATCATTTCCCAATAGAAATGGGGTTTGGTTTGGTATGTCTGGTATTACATAGATCCAAATCTGAATTCCAATCGCATCTCGAGTTAATTTTAAATTACATGAGAATCTTCCCCTTACTTCTATATTATTGTCAGAAAATGTTGTAATAAAGGGAGTGTCACTCTTTTCTAATGAGTAATTTTTACATACTTTATCATGTACAGATGCATGCATTACTGTAATATCTGATCCTGAATCAACACATCCAACAATTCTGAATTTATTGATGTATGTAGGTATGAATATTTTTCTTTCTGAAGGTGAGAAAGTGAGTCTTTCTGGTACTGTATTATTGTATATGGTGTATGTATTATGTACTGGTGGTGGTGACATTTGTACAGATATTGAATTTGCTGTAGCTGAAATTTTACTATAGCCTGCCATTTGTAACAAAGTATCGCTTAAAGGTTTTACGGTGGACTGTCCAGTATCACCGGAGTCCCGCCCTGTAGGATCTACATTGGTGACCCCACCATCTAGTCATGCTTTACCCCAAGGCCCTGCTTTTCTATAAGGGCAGATATATTCTGGGTGAGCCAGACGTACTGGTATATTATTTGGGCAAGCGTTACAAGTATCTTTGCATGGCATAATTGTTACCACACTTCCATTATCGTTTTTCATGTTAGGACAGCCATCTGCTGCCCTATGGTCTTTCTTGCCACACAGTGAGCAATATCCTCTACTGTAATCATTGGCAGTTTTCAGGTTAAAAGGCTTTCTTTTAAAATTGGAAAATTTTCCATCTGAATTTCTGTTTGGTACTCTTCCATTCCTCATTCCATGTTTATCGTCCCATGCCCTACGCATTGTAGGGTTATTATTATTATTTTGATAATTGCCAAAGGATTTATTCCCCCCGGGTGTATTTCTTCTAAATTGGGATACCTGGCTTACTTGGCCATATCTGGGACTCAAAGAATCTTTCCCCATTTGAGGCTTACGATGGAAGGGAGCTGTTCCATTAGTTCTGACCCCATAAATTGTATTTCTTTTTGCTCCACTATTTCCTGCTCTAAATGGTTGCCTTTTGGAAAATCCTTCTCTAGGGTCTATGCCATTTTGTTTTATATCCTTATCTATGGCATGTCTATGGATATTCAAGAATCGAGATAATTCGGCTGCCGTCAAACTACGGCCTAATCTTGCCGATTTCTCACTATTTTGATTCTGTACAATCAGCGAACTGGTAGTAGGCAAACTTCTAATAAGTCCTTGTATAACTTCCATGTTNTAATTCGCTGTCCTGCTAGGTCCTGCTGGTATATTNCTAGCTGCTCTAGAGGCTANGCTCTGTATGGCTGCNTCAACTTTAGCTAAATCCGAATTTCTCGGAGCTTTATAGCTCATAAGTTTNATTCTTGCATCCTCAGGCTGCAATCTTTTATCAAAATGCAATAGTAAATTATGAAAAATTGTTTCTGGGTCATCTCCNCCCTCTATCCATGCATGCAANAGTAGATAAGCCGGCCCTGTAGTGCTGGCCAACATTACCTCATAAAATTCAGGCAGAGATANCATACACTGCTTTTGAACAGATTTNAGTAAATGAAGAAATTCTAAAACTGAACTTCCCTTTTCTGATCCACTAAATTTATTTGAACCAGAAGGTAAAAGTTTCATGCAATCTGCCCTTTGTCTGGCATTATAAAATGTCGCAGTAGGGTTAAAATGTTGAGGGGGGGCTATACTTTGATTTATAATGTGGCTATTCATCTCTTTTGCCACNAATGCATTTTCTAAATCAGCGGTTGTTTGCAAAATTTTTGTTTTCATTCTTTGTTTATCCATGAGTTGAGCATTATAGAANTTTTTGCTTAACTCTTCAACTGACATCTCCATGTCTTTTAAGTTACATTTTTCCGCCAATTTAGTATTTTCATGTAGTAGCTTGATCAGAATTTGTCCCAATGGGTGTTTTTGTGTAAATTGCATTTGTATGGTTGGATTTTGCAGTGTATCTCCACTCAAATCATTATGGCTTGGATCCATGCAAGCATTAGGATCGCCATATGCATGGTCATTATCCGAGTATTTTCCCGGATTAATTGGGTATTCTTCCCCATCTATTGTGGTGTTATCCCCATCTCTATCTGTATTATCCAGAAAATCCATGGGTATAGGGCTAGCTGACTTTGATGAGCCAGGTGTACCCCTTTTCTTAAACATTATTTCTTAGTACTATACTTATAAAATTCTGTGTATGAAACCCTACACTTAGTCGTATTTAAAAGCCCAGCAGGTACCTCTTTCAAGCAGGTAAAAGTAGGTTATATGATCCTGCTCCTCCCTGTGCACTGGTAAAAGCAGTCTGGAACTTGGAAGGCAGATGTACGTATAGGTAGAGATTGTAGCGGTAATACAACCTAGTGTCCAAATGTATTGGTAAACAGTGCCAACTGGTTCCCTTCCAAAACTCGCGAAATTTTTGAAAGAAAATTCCTTTACACCGATAATAAGCCTAAAATATTACAAAAAAAACAATTCCAAAACGGACGATGCACCAATTTTGTGGGTGGATTACCGGGATATCTTTTTATTTAATTGTCTGATATATTGACAGTGCTTTGATTCCTAACCCGGCCCTTCAATATACTTTNTCCAGTAAAATTAAAGGGATAGTGGGTAGAGAATCAAATGAACACGGGAANAGATGTTGTTTCTTCAGTTGTTGATCTTGATGTAGGGTGAATAAAATATCAACAGATTATCCCTTTAAAACCCCTCGTATCATAAAAGACCAAAGGTCCCGATTGATTGTGTCAGGAAATCAATATGAGGAGCAATCTATCCTCCCCAAACTTCCCCCTCTATATTTAAAGGGTTACTTCAGAGAAAACAGACCAACCAATCTTCTACTCTTACAATACTGTCAAGAATACCAAAACCGTGGGATTTTCCGTGATCAATGGAAAATCCTGCTTCTGTTCTGGCAGCTCAAGTGCCACACCCCAGTATTGATTTAATTTCCTATTTAATTTGCTGTTGGTTCAATGGATACAGAATGCTATACCGCGAGTCTGGAACTGTTTGACTATCCCTTTAACTGAATTCGGCTTGTGTTGACAATGTAAACCAACCAAGTATAAACACTGTAGCGGCACACGTATTCCAGTACTTCAATCTATACACTTTACTCTTTGCAAATAAGAGTTAAACAGAAATCGTGAATGATGTGTTTATTGTAACAGGTGGCAGTGAGAAATAAACATATAAAGATATTTCTTATTACATCCACTAATTTGTAGGGAAGCTTTCCCTTTAAGCGACCAATTAATAGTTACAATTCTGGCTTTGCCGTATTATGTACAAGTATATACAGGCAGTACTGTAGATATAAGTGAGATTCAGCTTATTAGGCAATATTAATAAAAAGCAATATTATAGATAAGATTTAAAAGATAAATCTTAATAAAGGTTGACCAACCTTGGGAAATTGTCCCTTTAATACTTTTCAATAGATGGTGTTGATATGGGTCACTGATGTAGTCACTATGTGTGCTGACCGGAAGGTCAAAGCAAGTCTGGATCAGGGCGGGGAACTGTCTTCTTCTTGTGAGATGCTCCCTTTTATACTTTCCCCCCTCTCCTCTATGTGGAGGTGCCATTAAACAGTTTTTATGGCTCATAATATTTAATGGGTTCAGCCCCACAGAAGGAGTAGGTGGATATATGTATAGCTACATATTGCATCATGTTGAGGCCACTAGGGGCTGAGGCTGTAGTTCTTGAGGCTGTCTGACTCGAGGCTGTATGACTCGAGGCTGTATGGTAGAACCGGTTGGACCGGTAGAAGCTGGACCGTACCCGGCGGCGCCTGCCGCTGAAGGGTACAGCCTTGCCGGCGCTGAAGGTGCAGGGAGGCTGCCGGTGGGTAGAGGACAGTGGAGGCTGCCTCGGTGTGGACAACGTGCCGAGGCTCCGGGCTCTCTGTGGAGGCCGGAGGGTGGAGGCCAGTGGAGGCTGTCTCGGTGTAGACAGCTCTTTGTAGAGGCCGGCGGGTAGAGGCCACTGGAGGCTGCCTCAGTACTGCTGCTATCCTTATGTGTCAATATATATATAATAATGAAACCGTTACAATCATTTCCTGGGTATATCTCGGTCTCCTTTATATGTAAAGATGATTGTCGGTTTTAAGTAAATAAAAATGAGAGTGCGGAAATATGCGTTTTAGCTTAATTCTTATTAAGTAGAAAAAGATTTGCCTTGTTTTTTTATATGAGAAAAATGTTTCATTTTGCGCACTGTATCAACTATTAACTGCATGCTGTTTTATAAATATATGATGGGGCGGATCCCGTCACACTATCCCTTTACAAAAATAAAAAGAAAAAGAATAAAAAGAAAAAAATTTCTTTTTACGTTGAAACTCATTAATTAGTGTCCTTAGATCGACCCTCCCCTATATGTATATGGGTCGTCTTTGACGTATATTTATTTTTTGTATAAATATTTTCCTTTGGTAGAAATTGTTTGTTTAGTCTATGTGAAATAAATTTGTAAGCATTATGTATTGTGAGGGTTTTTTTTTATACGGGTTAAAGAATCTATAGAATTACAATTTTGCAAATCAAAACTAGACTGCCCTAATAAAATAGAAAAAAGGTTATTGTTACAATTAAAGGGGTCATTAAACCTATTCCTTTATTCTTAACTTATGTTTTGCTTGCAGCAATTCTTCTCTAAGCTCTCTAATTTCGTGAACCTGTCTGGTAACTTCATTCCTTAGCCAGACTAACTCTTCTTCCTTATCTGTGCATAATTTTGTCCATGCTTGAATTATGCATGTCATGTTACTTGCCCTTACCCTTTCTATGCACATTTCTTGGGCTTGCACTACTAATTCAGTTCTCATTTGCCTTGCTGCATTCAGTGCAGCTTCCTTTTCTAAAACTGCCTGTCTATAATCTGAAAAGTGTTTTTCAGCCTTTCTTTCGGAATTATTTAATTCCTGTGCCATTTGTCTCTTTTCTGATTCTACCTTTTCCCTTTTTTCGCTTATTTTTATTTCAGCAAACAAGTTTATAGCTTCCTTTATGTCTACTGTTTCACAAAACCTATTTCTTAATTCCTTCATCTTGTCTGCTAAATCAGGGTTTAAAATTCCCTGGATGTTTTCTTCAAATTCATCCCATCTCAGTTCTTCAGGAATTTTTTCATTCTTGAAAAACAAATTGTTTGGTGTTGGTGCCCTTCCTGGCTCTACTATCCTTACTCTTTCCATTTCTAACCTTCTTTCAAGAAAGTCTTCATTGGGAAAATATTCCGGAAAATCTAATAATGCTTGTAAAGAAACAGGGCTGTCATTCCTGTCTGCATGGAAAATATTGGGAGGGGGTGTTTGCAAATTTTCTCGGAAAATGCTGTGTGGCAAATGTGGTACATTTTCTGGGATTTCTGGTACAATATTTGGTACTTCACCCATTGCCTCATTTAGCATTGGGTCCTGATCAATTTCCATGTGAAATTGTAGCTCGTCTTCTCCCATGTCATTCTGTATATTCTGCATTCCATGCGCTGGGAGTGCTTCCCCCTGATCCATCGGCTCTTCCTCGTTTTCCGAGAAATCGCTGTCTAGTTCAGAGTAGTAATTTCCGGCAAATTCTTCAAAATTTATTTCATGAAATATTTCATCATGTACCCACTCGTCTCCTGTGTTATAACCACTTTCCATTTTGTTATCAGAAAAATAAAAACAGTACAATTGTTCTTATCAAGCGGGACACATTTGTTTTGTTAAAACACTAGTTTGAAACATGTATATATTCAGATATATATATATATATGTTATATCTGTGGCATCCAGCACGCTAAAAGCTTCTATCGACAATGCAATCAACGTTTAGTGTTACTATCTGCGTAAAAGGTCCCACCCAGTTTCAGTACTGTTGCGAATCTCTGCACATTCACACCAAAAATGTTCAAAATCGTCTGCGTAATTTTGGTGGCTACCCTGTCTTTGAAAGGGGATTACCTGGCCAGTGAACTGGCCGAGGAGGAGGAAGCCAAACTCCCCCCGTTTGTAAGGAAGATGTTGGCAGCTAATCGACTCAAGCTGACTGATACCCTGGCTGTTGAGTATGAGGCTACCCCCAACTCTACTGATTCGACTTCTATGGTAGCTACCCCGATTTTGGCTACGACTTATCCGATTCTGGCTCAAGAGGAACACCCTCCCAACACTACAACTCCCAAGGTGTCTACACTGGACCCTTTTGATGACCTGATTGCCAATTATGTCTCCAAAGCTACCTCCGGCGCTACCCTGTCCACACCTGCAATGGTGGGGGCTACCTACAGTGAGATACCCACGGCTACCCGCCCCGACACCCGCATGTTCAGCTTTGACCGATACCATCTGTATTCTGGCATTGTGGAATTCTGCGACTTTGTTGCCACGCCTCCTGGGGTGGCAATGGCTACACTGCTACTTTCAGGTGAATTATATAATTTTTATAAAAATCTCAGCCAACCTTAACGACCGCCGGACGCTCTGGCGCTTCCTATGATTTTATATAGGACTATTTTTTGAACGTGCATCCGTTAGGGCGACCGACCTACTAACAAAATTTTATGTGAGACTAGGGTTTT
>Ga0031655_10001380_pt1 | contig 14532 bp, 27 predicted proteins | sample FrelakmetHBP12HB_FD_55187 | JGI IMG/M metagenome (GOLD analysis project Ga0031655, IMG submission 55187) | Freshwater lake sediment microbial communities from the University of Notre Dame, USA, for methane emissions studies -HBP12 HB | ecosystem: Environmental > Aquatic > Freshwater > Lake >... | reverse complement strand
GATTATTTTGTCCTTCAGAAGGTCTATGGCGTTTGCATTATAGGGAACCGCATAGCATCTCACCCTTCGTGTTATGCCCACTGCTGTTGCGATGGCTTTGTTCTGTCCCATGGTTTCTTCGGTGGAATATAGCTGTCGGTTGTCCACATAGGAATAATCATCGAAGTCTATGAGGATCATTTCCGGGATTCCGCTTTCAGCCAGTATTGTGGCTAAGACGGAGCCGACATTTCCACAACCGATTATGATTACCTTTCGGTTTTTTATTCTTTCATAGGCTGCGTTGGATTGTTTTTCTCTCGTGAACAAATCCAAGTCCTGTTCTGGTTTTTGTTCCATCATTTATACCTCATTGGTGGGGGGGAATTTGACTGCCTATTATCTGCACGGGCCCGAGACGAGACCTGCGGGCCGAAGGCCCAGAAGGTCTGCGTCTCAGGGCCCTGCACGATAATGGGAGGAGACCAATTCATCGACAACTGCCTATTTCTGCGAGGCATGAGCGGAGGCTGAGCTGCGCACAGCTAAGCCGCAGCGGTTGCCTGCAGAAATTGGAGGAGATCGCTCCGCTTTGCCGCGCAAAGTTCGCACTGGGTGCGAATCCAATCATTGGCATGGGTTGCCTCAATTTAAAGGCGTCATCGGTAATGACTTTCACGATTTTGATCACGTTCCGGGCGCACTTTTTGAGGGTGCGGGAGACTATCAAAAAGGCTTAGTCATCATTCCCATTAGATTTATTGCAGGTATGACTGCCTAAAAGGTGCAGCAGAGGTTTCACCTTCGTGTGCAGAGCGCAGCGATGCTCACGAGGTGAAACCGTTGCAGCACCTGTCGGGAGGAGATTCCTATCATAGAAACTTTAAGAAAGTTTCATCAAAATATAGGCGTCATAGGCGGCGACTTTCGTGCATTACATCACGACAACCATCCACCAAAACCGAAATCTTGGTTTGTCCTCTTTGTTTAGAGGGCACATTAACGGACGTTCAATGGATAAATCCATCGACTAAGGGATGCTAGACATAGTCGTCGGCCCCTGTTAGCGTTTTTCCGTCAACGCTTTGTGTTTGAGCATGGCGAAAACGGAAAGGGTTGTGGGGATGGCAGATTGTGAGTCTGCTCATCTATAATCGCTTTACTGCGGGGGACCAGGTCCTGAAGCGCTTCAGAGCGCAGCGATGAAAAGCTTCAGGACCGATCTCCCCGCAGTAGAGAGGAGACACTATCATGGGATTGTATGTCCTCGAAATCCTAGCGTCATAGGTGATGGCTTTCACGAAGAGCAGGATGTGTTACCGGGCAATAGCTTGAAATGAACAAAGCATTTAATCCTTTTGCAGCATCTGTCTTGGTATAGTCATCATCCCCATTTCGGAATGACTGCCCGGTCGGTACCAGAGGGACCGTTTGTCTTCGTGCACGGGCATGAGACCGTGCTACGAAGACATGAGGTCCCGTTGGTACCGAGAAGGGAGGAGACCCGTTTCATCGGTACTCAATAATTATGACCTCAATATTGGGGCGTCATAGGTGATGACTTTCGCGGTATCGATACTTAATGCAATAATCTGGGTCGGCTAATGACAACAGAGTTATGTGCTCTTTTTCGGTAGATAGTCATCATCCCCGAAATTAGATTGAGTATGATTGCCGTGATTTTGAGGATCAAAAGCAGGAGATCCTTATCATTCGACTGTATGGCTGCCGTTTATATCAAGCGGGAGTGCAGTCATTCTATGTCGTTGGTTGCCGGTTACTACAAAGCAAGAAAAAACGTTCATCCGACACAGTCGTCAAAAATATGGGCACCATACGAAATATGGCCTTAGGATTATGCACCTATCTGCATAATCGCCGTGCAAAGCCGTCATCGGATTACGCAGCTACGCTGCGCTAACATTGCACGAAGCATTGTTACTTGTCCGTCCTTCACGCTGATAGGGGGGCTATGTGACCAATCCGGAAGCATGAAATGGGGGGATGATTGCCTAGCGGGCCCTGTGGCGGCTACGCCACAAGGGCCAGCGGGAAGAGAATGCGTTCCACGTTCTTATCATTGGCTCGTCGATGACTGCCTGGAAGCACTGCAAGCAACCTCTTGCTGCAGTGCTGTAAGGAAGAGAATGCATCTCATCCATCATCGACAATTGCCTCAAATCAATAGGCGTCATCGGTGACAACTTTCTCGAAAGGATAGTTGTCGTCCCCAAGAAAATAAGCAGGGTGATAATCGCTAGGGACTCTTTGCGACGGTGGTCCGTTGTGATGACTTGCTGCTGCAAGCAGCGGCAGTCATCACACGGACCCTCGTCGCGAAGAGCACCTGAGGAGATTGGCTATCATCCGGAATTGACCGTCGGACTCAAGCGTCATCGGTGACGACTTTCAGTGCATATTGACTTAGTCGTCAGTCCCCGCTAGTTGAAAGGGAATGGCGGGATTTGAACCCGCTCTCTATACTGCATGAAAGAATGGGATCAGGTCCGTTCTTTCTCTGGTCGAGCATAGCGTGGACCAGCGAAAGAACTGGACCGATCCGATTCTTGAATGAGGAGTCCTCATTCATAGGCGATCGGCCTCAGATTCTATGCGTCATAGGTAACAACTTTCTCAGAGAGATAGTCGTCATTCCCATTTAGTTTGGCATTTCGTCTTCGTCTATATAGCCGAGGGTTTTTGTTAGACTGAATCCGCATGCGGGGCACCAATATGTCTCGACTGTGCCTTGGATTTGCTCATCGGTGCGTTTGTTGTATTTGAGGCGGTTTCCGCAGCATTCTATCTCCATCATCTTCTCGTGGAGGGTTTTTGATATTGGTTTTATTGCGTCTTTCATTTTGCCAGTTGTGGTTTTTCAAGCATCTCTTTGGACCAAGTCCATTCTCTGTCGATGTCGAGTACGAAACGACCATCAGCATTTACTCCAACTATTTTTGCTGTCTTACCGCAATATTTCTCCATCTTTGCATTGAAATAGACGCCACCGTAATACTCTTTTCCTTTGAGATTTTTTCTTATGTTTACGATTGCTCCGGATTTTAATGTCAATTTTTCTTTGTTTGCGTATTTGAACGTTATCATCTTAAGGGGGGCTTTAAGTGTTATTGAGTGGCAATAAAATCGCTTATTATTTCTCTTGGTATTGCAAAATCATATTTGCTGTTGCCTACCGGGACGGCTTCACTTAAGATGAAATCATCTCTTGATATCTGATGCTTTGGTTTGATTATCAGATATGAATCGCCTAAAGAGCTTATGCCGGATATATTCTCGAACATGCCTACATTTCTTCCGTCGAGGAATATTATCTTTACTTTCATATTATATCACAGGTCTGAATATCAAACCACAATATCTGCATATGAATCTTGGTTGGGGGGGTTTATGATTGTGGTCATAGTCATATATTTCAACCAAATTATTAGTCAAGCAGAGCGAGCATTTTGGAATTTTCATGTTAGGGGCGGCTGTATGCAAAGCTGCAGTGGATATGAAGGCGACCAGCCGCCAACATCAGATTACAGATTGAGCGGTATCAGTTTGTCTGTGGTGGGGATTTCGATTATCTTACCATCGTTGGGGTTGAATGGTTCAACACAACAGAGCGTGTCTCCACAAGCCGAATGGGGAAATTTGACAATCCTATGCTCGTCGAATCTAATGCCTTCGGGGCGTTCGAACAGGAATTGGTCTGCTTCTGGGGCGAGAAGCTGATTCAGTTCAATCATCTTTTTCTCGTCAACTTCCTTGAAGTCCGTGTAGACATGGAATCCTTTCCCGCCAGAGAAATAAATCTCTTGGGGGCTGTCGAGTTTCTTGAGGGCGGATTTGAGCTTCTCTGTGGCGGAATCGATACATTTGGAGCAGTATTGGTGTCCGTTATATTCGTGTTCGCAGTGTTTATCCGTATCAATATCGAATGCAGGAACGAACGAATTCTTTCCGCGTCCTCTGCCGGTGGATTCATATACGGGGTCATAAAACTGATTGAGCGAATAGTAGGCTTTCCATATTATGGATTCTGCTGCTAGGCGCGTGAATTCCTTTCTGACTTTTTCAAGCATCGTGTGCTTGGAGGTAGGACTGAACAGTCTTTGCTGGAACAGAAACCTGAGATGCGGGTCCATAACCCTAACATGGCGATAATGATAATCGATGCGTTCATCAATATCCATCTGCCTGAACCATTTGAACACTGGTTCTTTGTATATCTCAAGTCGGGCGAGCGTTATGGGTTTTTTGATTGTGAGTTTTTCGACGTGTTTGGGTTCGATTTTCGGAGATACGAGCGTGATGTGGTCTATGTCGAATTTCTCCATCTTCTGCTCATACCAGTCTATCGTATCCTGTGATGGGCAGTATGTCTTTATCTCATAGACTTCACCTTTCGAGAACGCATCGACTTCGGTGCGTTCCTTGTTCACGTCTATGAATTTGCCTTTGATTGCCGAGCCATTATCCCTGACGAGGACGTTTATCATCCTCTGATTGAAGAAATCGTGACGGGCTTTGGTACGGCGGTTTGTCTTGTAGAGAACGTGAAGCTTGTCGTCTTTGATAAAGCGGGCTTCCTCCCATTCGGATTTCAATGGAAGGAATTTAAGCGAATCATCCTGGGACATCGCGGTCCATTCTTCGGGCTTGAGGTCGCGTGATGTGGTTTTTTGTGTCTTATTCTCCTTCCAGAATATGACAAGTTTCATCTTTTTATGTTCTATTGTCGGCGGCGTTCTTCGAGATTGAGGTCATGGCCGTCCGGGAAATATATGATTTGGATTTCATCGGTGTCTATCATCCTTCTTATGTTGGTGGTGAGATGCTCGCGTATTCTCTTTGCGAAGTCGTATTTGTGGGGGCCGTCTCCATACATATATGGGATGTTCAGCACTTCTTTCTTCTTGCGTCCATTTTCGTATTCGTCGAATTGGATCAGCAGGCGGGGGCGATCGCTGTAATTCTTGGAGTATGGGACAATCCTTTCGTGGGTTTTATATGGGGATTGGTCTGCATGTTCTGCAATCTTCCTTCGTAGGGTTCCTAAAACAACATAGAACTTCTTTCTTCGATTGGTGTCGAGTTTCTTTCCTATGTATCTTCCGTCCTTGTCATAATAGCCTAACAGGATTTTCATTTTTGGGTGGTTTTGGTTCTTCGCCGATTATCTCAAGCGACGCGCTGCCGTGTCGTCTCAGTTGTCCGAGCAGACGGTTCTTGAATCCTAGCTTGTCGAACAAGATAGTGACATGGAGCTTGCTGTTTACGCGAATCGTGTCCTGCTCGATTTTGTGGTCGAGCTTGTATCGTTTCAGCAGCTTTGTGCAATACGGGATCGAGTCCGGGGAGCGGCATTTTATCTCACCGCTGACATCTACAAAATAAGGCATTTTCAGTTCACTCGCTAAATGTAAAAACAAAGTCAAAAAAATAAAAAAACATTAGGGGGCGGGGTTTCAAACCCGCCCCGAAATCAGACGGGGATGAGAAAAATCTCAAGCTCCCTTCGGATTCTGGATGATGCGTATCCCGTCAGGGTAATCCCTGCAGAAAGCGCCAAGATCCAGAATTCCGTTCTGGTTGTCGTAGAATGCGTACTGGCGTGTGTCTAGCCTGTACAGCTTCGCGATGTCGTCTACACGGTCATCGTGGTCTACAACAACGTTCCTTGTCCTGCCATCGTACGTCACTGAAACGGTGAGTGGCTGGTCGGGTTCGTCGTCAAATTCGGCCATGGTTTTCTTACCTCCTTTATTTTATTCAAACGTCTTTCGACGCATGACACTGAAAAAGGAAATCTTTTGTCGAGTTCTTTTATTATAGCAGGAATATCGACATAGCTTCCTTCGTGCGTGTAGTGGCTTTTCATTTCTTTATTCAACAGCCACTCTCTGAAATCTGTTATTTCTTTATATATGTTCATCTCCGCTTCGGACATGAACAGATGCTTCAGTTTAGTGTCTTCGAGCATTTCTTTGGCTTGCTCAAGCAGGGGTTTTGCAGGTTTGCAAGTCTTGATTCTTTTCTTGCAAACGTAGCCGAGGGCAGGGATATGATTCATATCTTTTATCGACCTGCGCTTGCCGCATACTAAGCACCAAGCTTGCTTGGGTTTGTCAGAATTCATCTTTACACTTTTTTAGATTCCTTTGGAATCCAAAAACCTGTACTAAAAACACCTTATAGCCTCCGAATGACATCGGACTGGGTTTGTTTGGTTTTGCCTCTATAAGTATAGGTAGGCTGGGTTAATAAACATGTCCATTGCGTCTATTCGGTTTAGGCAAGATGTTTAGAGTGGTTTTGGAGGAAACAGGCTTTAAGCGGGTTTTATCGTATTTTTTCTTGAGTATGTCAGAGAGGTTTCTCAGGACTATAACTCCGCGTTCTCTGCCAAGCGTGCTTGTGTGAATATCGGTATCGTCCAGCATCTCTATTCTGTTTGCGATGCTGCGGAGATTGTATATATCCCAATAGTTCCAATCGTAGCCGATTATCTCTTCTAACAGCTTAACGTTGGATTTATTTCGTGTCATTGGCGGATGTCACCCATTTCTTGGAACGGATATTTTATTTTTACGAAGAAGTTTTTTGGTTTCTACTATCCCTGCCAACCAATCCGGTTTTATGTTTTTGGGATAGTTGCAAATATAACTATAATTTTTGTATATCGGATACCAATGGGGTTTTAAGTGTTTTTTGCCATACAATTCTTCTTTCAGTTTATTTAGGTCTTCGTATGGGTCTTTTTTTCGTTGGATAGCCTTTCCATTCTTGTCTAAAATGGGTTTCCAATAGGGAATTCTTTTATCTTCTTCAAGGCAATTTATATCAAGCACTAGTTCGCCATCTTGCCAATCATATCCATTTCCGATTACGCAAAATAGTTGGTCAAGCACTTGTTGCCTTTTTTGGAATAAAGATGGGTAATAATCAAATGCCTGCTGGATTGTTTCTTCGAATTTCATCGTTCGAGTTCAGTCAATACTGCGTCTATGTCTCGAATAGAGGCTTCCCAATCAAGTCCGTCAGATTCAATCTTCTTCTGAAGGGCTTTCAGCCTCCATTTGAACCAAGATATGTCGGCTTCGATAGTCTCTATTATATTGCTTGGTACGAGAAGATATTCGCCTACGCAATCTGGGGCGTGATTTTCATCTTCAATGTCTCTGATTTTTTGATTGTATTCTCTGAGTCTGGAGATAGGTGATTCTGGTTCGGATATCCGTTTACCTATGCTACCAGTCATGCTTTCACATCTCCACAAAGTAGGCACACATCTTTCTTTACATAACTATGATTGCATTTCTTCAGTGTTCCATTGAATTGATTCTGTTCTTCGATGAATGTTAACCAGCTCATGTTTTCACCTTCCCATTCTCTATGAGCCATATGAGCATCTTGGCACGGACATTAGCTTCTGTTTTATCATGCATCTTTGGATGAACTCCGTATCCACTCATATCAGTGTTGAGAAACGCTATATAGTACCCATCTTCATAACGAGCCTCTTTCAGGTAACCTCCAGGTAGCATTTCTCCTAATTCAGCAACAGTGAAGGCGGAGGCTATTACTCCCTCCATAGTATATGGATTACATAACTCTTCAGATAATCCTTCAGTTACAATTACCTTACCATGAAGATTAATCCACCAGCACAGACTCTCTTGCTTCACATCTAACTCTCTCAGTTTCTTGCTGAGTTCCAATGAGCAAACTTGGTCTTCTAATTTCATGTTTTTTCCCGAGGCTTTTGCCCGAACAATAGTGAGGGATAAAAGGCTCTTATGCTTTCCTCTTATCTAAATCAACAATGCCCTTTCCATTACAAGATGAACATTTGCTTTCTCCTTTCCACCCATTAGCTCTAAATGTTATCCTTCCTTTTCCTCCGCAGACAGGACAACAAACAATATTCATGCTTTCACCCACTCTTTCTTGTTATGTATCTCTCCATATCCGCATCTGATGCAAGTACGAAAGAAAGCATTATAATTCCAAATATGTTCGCCTCCTCCTATACATGCTTCCACTTCTTTTCCTCCCACTCCCACACTAAGCCGTAGACTTCTTTGTGGACGAAGAGACACCATAGTATTGTCCAAGTCTCGTCTAGTCTGAAGTCTTCGTCTTTTATGGGCAGACCTTTCAAATGATACTTTGAGTTGTCCAGCCACCATTTGCAGAGACATTTCGGACTGCCTAGACCTTTATTTGATTGCTGGTATATCTTCTGGAAGTCTTCCTGACGAGGAATCCAAATTGCATTATCTTTGTAATCTATTTCACGTCCATGACAGATACAAGGTACATTTTTGCCTTTGATGTAATAAATAGCCAAATCTCCAGCTTTTACTTTCCATTCTTTTTGCAGAGGGCTGAGTCTGAACATTTCTTCGATGATTTCGTTTGTCATTTTATCCGAATAGCTGCCATTTAAGGAGGGCTAGGAAGAGTCTGAATTCAAATTGTTTTTCGTCTATATTGTCTTGGAGTCTGTCCCACCGGCTATAACCTATCACGATTATGTCTTTTTTGGTGGCTCCTTTGGGGCATCCTGTGTAGAAATATTTCTTGCAGTATTTGTCGTAATGTTTCTTGAATGGGCTGCCGTGATACAGTAATCCGTTGATGTGGTTTCGAAGAGGCCTAACCGAAATGCCTTTTTGATTTTCCAGTTCTTTCCATACGTTGTGGGTCCAACCGCATTTGGGGCATACGAGTATTATTTCTTTGCCCCAGAGTTTCTTCGTCATTGGTTGGTTGAAGCATCTCATTTTTCGACATCTGGTTCCATGTCCATATCTTTGTGACGTTGGCCGGTAAACCAATCGAACATGTCGAGGCGGAGTTTTGCCATGCGACCATCTGGGTGCGTGAATACGATTCCCTCAACAAATCCCTTCTCTCCATTGTGCTGTCTCATGTAGAAGAGAGGCATGAGGTCTTTGAACCATTCGCTTATGGATTCGAATGTCTTGGGATATTTGCCCCACGATTTGTAATAAAGCTTGTTCCATGAATAGGTGGCGAACGGAATCCAGAGGGGCGTGTCTAGTTTGTACGGATTGCCGTTCACTTTGGGACCGATGAGTTCTCCGAACCATTGGCCGTCTTCCAATTCGCAATATCCTCGTTCGTATGATTCGAGGATTCCCTCTATTATGAATCGTTTGCCTTTGTTGAAGAATGGGATGCGGGCGGTGCGATTCCAAACGCTGTCTGGGTATCCGTTCTTTATGATGATGGACACATTGGTGCCATGGAGTTTCTCTATGGCGCGGACCGAGGGGTCTTCGAAGACCCATTCATATCCTGGTTCGATTTCCGGGGTGACTATGTAATCGCCGTTGATTTCCTTTCTTATGAAGGGACTTTGCAGCTTTGGCATGTCATAGGCCGTCATTTTGAATCGTTTTTAGCATATGAGGTTTTGGTCTCTTTCCATCTGCTGTCCCTGTCGTATATGGTGCGTCCGGTGATATCATATACGGCTATGGCGACATTCTGATTTTGATACTTTTGCATGTACTCTTCGAGGGTGGATTTGTGTTCGGCTGAACCTTTGGTTATTACAAAGGCTATTATCCTGTTGTCGTCCTCGTCCATATTATGGACCAATATCATCTTTGCTGTCATTTTGGGGGTTTTTTGCAGTGGAGTTTTCTCCACTTTCTGAGATTGGTTAAGTTTCCTTTGCAGAATTTGAATGCGCGGTGTGCTTCTTCAGCGTCTGATGTCATGAGCATGTCAATCTTATATTTGATGTCTCTTACATAATAAGTGGTCTGGGATATGAGTTCTACCTCTCCCGCTTTATCCAGAGTTCTTATCATCATCAACCTCTACGAAGACATGTTTCTCTATATAGTTTCTGTCTTGCGTGAATATGGGGGGTTCATTGTCAACGGTTATGTCGCCGTTGCATCTGTAAAAACAACGTCCGCGTTTCTTCCATGTCTCCAGGTCATTCCAATTATGTCCCTTTTGGAATATCATTTCCTGGAGTTCTTCATTGTTTTTTCCGTATAATTCTTTTTCGTTGTAAAGATTGTGTGCAAGCATTTGCACCGAGTTTCGTGTCCAATCTTGCTGTCGCCATATGAAATAATTACACACCTCCTCTTTTGGAAGTATGAATGTACGGGAGTCGAATAGCGGGGGATTCATCCAGTCCGGGCTGAAGGTTTTTGTGAAATATGAGGTTGCTATGGATGCAGACACCGATGTTATTTTCTGCAATTCGTTGTTGAACCACGGGCAATAGTCGAGACTGGAATAATTTACGACAAGAACGTTTATTTCATCTGATTGCGCGAAAGCGAATACCGCACCTTGAATATGTTGCATGAGACCAATCGTTGCATAGTCGATTGGCATCTTGACATATTGGCTGAACGGCTCTTTTATTCCGCTAAGGAGGGTATGGAAGGCCTTTCCGTCCACTCTGATTATGATTGGGAGGCGTTTTGGAAGGACCATGTTGTAGGCTTTTTCATAGTCTTTCATTCGATTTCCAAGGTCCATTTTTCAATCGCAGAGTGCAAGGAATATTCCGAGTATTATCCAAACCGCACCTGGATGCTGGTTTTCGATTAGCCTCCATGCGGTTGCTAGGATATAGCAGCCGAACGATATGCCAATTCCTCCTCTGATTGTATATTGTTGTTTTATTTGTTCCATTGTAGACAAAGGTGTCCCTGGTGAGGACGATATAGCCGATGATAAAATGCATTAGGCGGATGCTAAACAGAGAGTGGTGTCGTACTCATTAGCCTCAAGGATATATCCTCGCTTCTTTGTTCAGACCAGGGTTTTTGTCGTCTGTTGACAGACAAAATATGCCGCGTTGGGCGGTTTCTCTTTGGGCAAAAGAGCGTGATCTACTCGCTGTCGAGGAAATCAACAGCGTCGTCTTCGTCTGCGAACAGTACGATGTTGCATTTGGGGCATGTGAAGACTATGACTTCGTTCTTCTCTCCCTCATTCTCGAAATCAATCATCTTCGAGATGCCGTCGGATGTGGCTTTCCCCTGCTCGATGATGCACCTCTTGTAGTTCAGACTCTCAAGCTTCGTCTTGCACCCGGGGCAAGTTGATTTCTCTGGCACTCCCGGTGCTGGCATTGGTGTCTGTGTTGGGGTTGTCTGCTGTGGCGGCGATTGGCTCGCTGCGACAGGCTGCGGTGTCGTTGCTTCCGGCGTTGTTCCCTGCTGAGGCGCCGCCGGTGGCGCTTCTTCGTCTGCAAATTTTGCCATTGTGAATCAGTGGATGAGAACGATAGTATATTTTATCCTCTTACCCCTGTAGTATATAAGACTGAGGGTTCTTTGAGAGCCGTTGGATTCGACAATCTCCTTGATTTCATCAACCACGCATCTCTGGTCGTCGTGTGTTTNGGCTTCTATCTCATATTCGTCGATGGAATCGAATATCATGGTGTACGCGCTGTTGTTGATGTCATCATCGAGGTCTTCGATTGCCTCCATTATCTTGTCCCTAGTTTCTGGTTCGCATCTTTTCACGTCTTCCACGATTAGGTCATAATAACTTTTCGGTCGTGGCGGGACTGGAACCGATGCTGCATTGTCTGAAAAGCGTGCCATTTTCAGTTCATGCTGCTGAAGACATCATCCAAATTCATGGACTTGAAGTCGGGCAGTTGCCAGTCAATCTCGGAGTCATGCTGGATGTCGAACAGCAGTTCTCCTGTCTTGTCCTTGAAAACGACCAGAGACCAGTATCTCAGCTCGTCTTGCGGTATTCCATACGGCATTTTCGTTCACCTCTGTTTTAACCAATCTTTGAACAATCGGTTATCGTGTTTGTCCTTGTTATGCGGGCATCCGCGTTTATGCCTGACGCCATATCGATGGAGTATCTGTCCGTGGAGGCCGTCTTTGGTTGCGATTACGACTCCGCAGTGTTCGCATTCGATTGTTTCTGTCATTTTGTGGGGGATTTAAGTTCTTTGATTGCTTTTTCGCATGGTTTTGTCGGGCAATCTTTTCCGCAGTTGCGGCAAATGATATCGAGTTCACTCATGTTTGACATTTTAATTTGTAGAATGACAAAGCTCTAAACTAAACATTTTTACGCTCCGGGGACGTGGTGTGGGGCGAGATTCTATTCTATCCTTGAGTTTTAGATAATATTCAAATGCTTCAAATTTAGTTTTGAACAGATATGTTCCATTAAGTCCGCCGCATTCGTCCCAGTAAAAAATTGCATATTTAAATTCTGGTCCTTGTAGGATTGGCGGATCTGGTAAATCTGCAATGCTTCTGTAATATGATGGAAGATATGCAGGCAATATCTCTTTGGGATTTGTCTGTTCGTCTGCGAAGCGTGCCATTTAGTTCACCTATGATGTCTCTTCTGTGACATTGTGTATGATATTATCATCCGCTCGAAGCTTACCTTCGAGGAACAATCCTGCCAGATTATCATCTCTGGGGATGTATTCAAATGTGACATCAAGCTCAAGATTCTCTATGACATCCCTTATGAGGGAATTCAAAAGCTTGAGATGGTTGAAGTTTATCTTCCAGGGTTTCTCGGGGTGAAGCTGATTGACTATTAGCATGGAATCCGAATAGATTTTTACCTTCGTATGATATTCGAGCCTTTCGAGTGCAAGCAAGACAGCCGTGTATTCGGCTTCGTTGCAGGTCATCTTGTTTCCATTGGTTCTGTACAGAATCTCGATGGGGGTTTTTCCGTCTTTGGTTTTGATTGCGACGGCTCTTCCGCCAACCACAGAAGATGCCCCTCCTCCATCCGTATAAATTATGTAGTCGCAGTCTGTCATTTTAGCGAAAAGTTCTTATGGTTAGGGTGTTTTCATTGATTGTGATAATCTGCATCCATGGTGGGCAGGCGCAGAATTGAAGCGGGCGATTGCAGTCGGAACAGAATTGGGTGGTTGCTTCTTCTGATTTTGGCAGGCGATTCAGATGTTTGCATCTCAGGCACATGTAATGGCCGGTGCTTGTGCAATCCCCGCTGACGTCGCCGAACCATCCATGGCATTTTGGATGAATCGCTAGACACGGTTCTTCATCCATTTTAAATCAAAGTATTTAAGTGATGTCCGATTCTGCTATGGCGAGTTCAATCTTTCTGCATTCGGGGCATTTGTCCTTTGCCGTGCTGTCAAGCTGATAGCACTTGAACATGGTATCGCTTCGGCAGAAAAGCTTTGAGAACGCGACGGCAAGATGCCTCTGGCCTCTGACATAATATTTGCCGAACTCATCATCAAGTTCTGTCATTTTAGATTGTTGTTATCTTGCAAATGATTTTTTGGCGACGGTTGCTTCGTGAACTTTAACTCGGACCGTTCTTGGTCTTGGTATTTTTTTGGCTTTGATGGCCGCCTGAGTGGCTCTGGCGCGTATCATCACCTTTGAATCCCAGAAGTCATCGTTTTTCTTTTTTGGCTTTAGCTTTGCCTTGAATTTGATTGGCATTTTTCTAATATGTCATCGACAGGAGTATAAATTTTAGTCTTGTTTGTGACAGAGGTGAGGCATCTGCACACATCTAGGCTTACCATATCTGAATCAGGATAATTCATAGACAGGCAGATGTCTTTGCATTCCGCACCTTTTCCTGATAGCCATATTCCATAAAGTATGATAATGACTATTATTATAAAAGCACAAGTCACAAACGCAATGTCATCACTTTCCATATTCACACCTTTTTCTTGGATTTCTTGGGTTTGTCTTCTAGGTCTTTTTTGATTCGTTCTAGAGTTTCTCTGGCAAGGCGTTCGCCGGTTTGTGCAGGAGTTTCTTCTTTCTCAAGCCTTTCTTTGCGGCTTCTTGGAAGGTATTTCTTCTCGAAATCATCCCAACAAGTGATGGGGGTATAGCCGGAAGACTTTACATCTCCTTTTCCTTTGAGTATGCGTTTGATTTCTTTGTCGATTAACTTTCTTAGGGAGAGGAAATATTTCAAAGAATTATACAGAGTTTCATCGAATTCGATATCAATGACATTTGTTGCTCCTTCTCCTCTGCCGCCGTAATTCTCGAACACGCCATGCGAGTTTATGAATATGTCTCCGACGGCGATTTCGTCTATGACTTGTCCCAATCTATGAGAATGGGCCAGGACGCCTTCGTAGATTATGATTTTGTATCGTTTGGCTTTCATTTTAATGATTTCAATATGCTATTTACTGCGCAGAAATCCATACGTCTGTGGGCCATCGCAACATATTCTGGATTTATCTCAAATCCAATGAATTTTCTTTTTAATTCTCTACATACTACTGCTGTAGTACCAGAACCCATAAACGGGTCAAGCACTATACTATTTTTATTTGAAAACACAGTTATAATTTTGATTGCGAGGCTAATGGGTATTGCCTGTGAATGTTTATCCTGACCCTTTCTATAACCATTGCGATAGCTCAACACATCATATTCGGCGGGTATGCCGTTGAATTTTGTATGACCGTTCCATACGGCGTGTTTGGAACCTTTTGTGAAACATGTGCAATAATTGTGTTTGAAGCCAAACATA
>Ga0031655_10001360_pt1 | contig 14613 bp, 9 predicted proteins | sample FrelakmetHBP12HB_FD_55187 | JGI IMG/M metagenome (GOLD analysis project Ga0031655, IMG submission 55187) | Freshwater lake sediment microbial communities from the University of Notre Dame, USA, for methane emissions studies -HBP12 HB | ecosystem: Environmental > Aquatic > Freshwater > Lake >... | reverse complement strand
GCGAAAACAGCGCAAGTCGCATTTATCGGCGCATCCTTAGTTGATTTGTGTGAGATCTCGATCATCAGTGGTACGGTTAGCTCCAAAGCCCTGGACATGCTCTCAACAAAGGCGCCAGCACCGGCAGCGCATTTGTCATTCTTGGAAAAATCTAGCACCCTGCCACTGGCATCACTGCTTATGCCGCGGGCTTCCTCGGCGCCGATATCCACAATTGTCCTCACTGATGGAAGGAGGTAGTTTATACCCTTGGCATCGGCAGTAACCTCGGTAACGCTATTGTCCGCAAAGGGGATGCTCTTTCGCCCGGCGCCGGTAGTGAGAATCTTCTTAATATCACCCCGCGATATGCCGGCTTGTTTAATTGCCTCCTCAAGGGTTTTCTCGGCTGTTTGCACTGGCTCGAAGCCGGTTGGGTTCATGCTGCGGGCCACGATTTTGTTATCCTTGACGATAACCACCTTTATTGTTTTGGCCCCCATGTCTATGCCTGCTGTTATCATTTCGCTCTCACCTCATTGCTATTGCTTCATTCCTTGATGATAGCTACTCGGTATCATAAGCTTTGTATCTTTTGTATCCCTTGTCCTTCCAGGAAGGTCTCCAGGCGGTCGAGCACTCCTGTCTCATCAATATCCCTGCAATCGGCGAAGTTACCCTCGAACATTGATGTTGGAATGCCCTGTCTATTGAGGTCACGCTGGAAGTCGTACATGCTGGTGGTCATGGGCACGCAACCGCGGTTTATTAGCAGCAGATATGCATTTGCCTTCCAGTGCTTGAACATGATGACGTATTCCTTTTTCCTCGTTTCCAGGTGCGACTGGAACGGGTGCTCAGCCCGCCAGCGTGCCACGGTCCTGCACAGGTCTTCCCTGTTCTTCATGGTTTTCCAGCCAGGGCGCTTTTCGGGAGGTGTGGCTGGTACCACCTTGCCTTCGTCATAAAGGAACTTAACTTCGCCTGAGTTAATCAGATATACATAGGTGCCGGCGAAGACCACGCCGTAGTTCTCAAGGTAGCGGAATACTTTGAGAAAGCTCCATGGCGGTGGCGTCAGCATGCACATTCTGTATCTCTCGTTTGGAACAGCCGCGATCTTATCGGCGATGCGCTCTTTCAACTCGTCCCTGAGCTCCGTAAGGAACTCGATGGCAACCTTTTCATGCCTTCTGAGCATGGAGATGGGCATCAGAGCGAACATGCTCTTGATATCTAGGGGAGCTGGGATAGCGCCGTTGAGCAGGTTTATTTCTCCCCACAGTCCTTCGTTGATGAAATAGTTGCGCATCGCCTCGATGCCTTTTTCATCGTCGTATTTTCTCTTGGTGATCTTCTCCATCCATTCGATGCTGTCTAAGTACTGGCCTGCCACATAGTCTATCCTGGCCTGTTGGTCACCATCGGTACCCAGCATTGTCTCGTCGTCTATGTAATTCATGGGAATGCCCTGGTACTCGGACACTATCTGGTGCCACTTGGGATGGCCAGCCGGGCAGTGGCGAACGCTCCAGGCGAAGTCGAATTTCGGGAACGGGCCTCCTGTGAAGTAGTACTTGTCTTGGAACATGGTGCCCAGGAAGTTGCGCATATAGCCGCACATATCGCGGGCATACCCTTTGGCTTCATAAAGCTCCATTGCAGGAATAGAGACAGGCGGGTCGGCTGCCACGCTGGCTCCATATGGTTCTCCAGCCAGGAATACGAAATCCCCTAGTCCTGCCAGCATTCCATAAGGGGTTGCAGCGCAGCCCAGTACCATGAGTTTTCCCTGCTCATGTCCTGTGGCTAAATCCCTGTAAGCCTCAAGCCTTAGTTCCTTGCCTTTCTGCCAGCATTTCAAAGGCGCTGTCTTGTATTTTGTCACAGTTGTCATTATCGTTCGCCTCCATTTAGTTTACATAAGGGTCGACATCATTTATACCAGCTCTAGTTCAAGTATCTCGAGGAAGGCCTCGATTCTGGTGCGGAACTGGCCGAATGGTATGGTGACGTCGAACTCGAGTACAAGGGTGGCAATATTATTATCCTTGAACATTTTGAGGAGACTGGGGATATCGAACTCGTGGGGGTCGCAGAATTTCTGCTGGTAGACGAGGACGCCTTGAATGCTCCAATCTTTGGCATGCTTCAAGATGCGGTCGGTCCTGGGTTTGAATTCAGCGGCCACGGCAGGACATTGCCAGCGGTCGACATAGCGGGCTGCGATGGCTGCCACGTGGTCTTTTCCGGGCTTGACCTCATCCCAGAAGTAGCGGCTTCCGGTGCAGTGTTCGTCAATAACGACAGTGCAATTAAGTGTCTCCATCATCTTGACGAACACGATGTCATCCATCTCGCTGCCTACCATCATCAGGCGTACTCCAACATTGCGGTTGAGCTTTCTGGTGGGCAGCTCCTTGAGCAATTGCTCCAGCAGCTTGTTGTGCTCCGCTACATCCATTAACTGGCTGGCGACCACCATCTCCATGCACTCGGCTCCAGTGATAGGTGGCTCCTCTTTCTTTCTGAACTCATAGACCTGCTTCATCAGCTTTCGGTTTGTGTTGTATAGCTCTATAGCTTTTCCCAAATCTTGATCTGTTATTTTCTTACCTGTGAATTTCTCCAGCGCTACTATGAAGCCTTTATATTCTTGTACCATCAAGGGTTTTGCCCTCGGGCTTTGCATATGGTTGGGCTGCCATACGTAGTACTTGAAGGGGATAGGGATATAGTTTTTCCAGTTATCGTATGTGCCCTGGACGTGGGAGCATGTGCGTGCCATGGTTAGGCCATCGAGGTAGTTGTATCTCCCTTTCAAGCCCTGAGCCAGGGCATCGCGGGAGAACGGGCAGACTGTGGGGAAAAGATAACGGTCGGTGACGTCTTGCACCTCATGGCTGCCCAGGATTCGCACCGGGAGCATGCCCGCAGCATACATGATCTCCACGGGGGAATAGGTGCAAAGCCAGCCGATAGCCTTTCCGTTATGCTTTTTCTTCCAGTCTTGGGCGTACTGGTGTCGGGTAGCCAACACCTCTTGGAACTTTTCGATTGCACCCACTGTTTTATTGCTCCTTCCTGTCTTGATTACCAAGAATAGAGGCTATGTCGGACACTCAACTGTCTGGTCCCGACACGCCTCTACTTATCAAATAGATAAAATCCAGCTTCATTGCTGAAAAAGCCCTACTATATTATCTTATCAAGCACTAAAGATCGTGTCAAGTTTACACCATAGGTAAAACCTGAGGTCGGGGAACGAAAAGGGTTGTTAGGTCATTTGCTTGTGCGCCCTGCGAAAGTCTTGGTGGAGTGCAGAGGGGCGGAGTCCTTCTTAGGAAGGAGGACTGGGGGTCTGGGGGGTAGGTTGGAGTAGTACCTGCTCAAACGGGGCTTGTAGGGGCACGTACGCTGTCCCCCAAAAATGGGGGGGGGTTGGGTTTCAGACCTGTTACGAGAAGAAGTCCCCTAAGATTGGGAAATTAAGGGGGTTGAAAGGCGTTGAGAACTCTCTCCATATTCGAGGTGGTTTAAGAAGAGGGAGTGCAGAGGGGCAGAGCCCCTTTGCTGGGGGTCTGGGGGTATCCCCCAACCTTAAATTCCCCCAAGATTGGGGGATCAAGGGGGTTGAGGAGAGTGCTAAACCTTCTCATATCCTTTCCTTGACGTAATTCAGCGATTGCCCTAAAATATTAGCTTGTTAAGTCCTGCTTTAAGTTAAGTAAAGTGCAACTAGACTCAGATCTCTCAAGTTTTACCCCTGAACGCGAAACCCTGCTCACTATAGGAGTTTTCGATGGGGTTCATCTGGGCCATCGATATCTCATCAGGAAGCTGACTCAGCGAGCTGCCGAGGGCAATTTCCTCAGTGGCGTGATAACGTTCAACAGTAATCCCAAAGCCGTGTTGTCTCCCCAGACAAAGCTGGCCCGCTTGACCACCCTCGAGGAGAGAGCCACTCTTCTCAAAAGTCTGGGGGTTGATCTGGTTGTTCCTCTTACCTTCACTACTGAAGTTGCTGCACTCAGCGCGCGAGAGTTTGTTCTCTATCTCAAGCGGTATCTTAAGGTGCGTGGTCTGGTAATCGGCCCCAATTTCGCCCTGGGCCGGGGCAGGGAGGGGAATGCCGCTACCCTCCAATCTTTGGGCCAGGAGCTTGGCTTCACAGTAGAGGTAGTGAAGCCTTTGATGGTTGAAAGCTCTCTGGTGAGCAGCACCGCTGTCAGAGAGGCTCTGGCTCGCGGCGATATGAAGACGACAACCAGGCTGCTGGGCAGGTATTTCAGCCTCAGCGGCCCTGTGGCAAGTGGAGTAGAACGAGGCCATATTTTAGGCTTCCCTACAGCGAATATACAGTTGGAGCCGGAGCAGGCCCTTCCCGAGGATGGCGTCTATGCCACGCTGGCCCACGTTGGCGAAAAGGTCTATCAATCGGTGACCAATATCGGGGTCAAGCCGACGTTTGGCAAGGGTGAGCGCACTGTAGAGGTACATATTCTTGGTTTTACCGGAGACCTCTATGGGCAGAAACTGACCATTGAGCTTGTGGAGCGCCTACGTGCCGAGGTGAAGTTTGCCGGACCGGAGGAGTTGGCGGCTCAGATCAAAAAGGACGTCGAGCAAGCAAGGTCGATACTAAAAGATGGTGTTTCTAAGCGGGAGAGTGCAGAGGGGCCAAGCCCCTCTGCCAGGGGTTTGGGGGTGTCCCCCAAACCCAAAAGTCCCCCAAGATTGGGGGATAAAGGGGGTTGAAGAGACGTTAGTAAACGCCCTCATTCTGAAAAAGCCCCTGGCGGGAGCAAAACATGTCGGGTAAATTCCCTGTCTCTATACTGAAGCGCGGTGTTGCCGAGATTATAGTCGAGCAAGAATTGGTGCGCCTGCTTGAATCGGGCAAAAAGCTGCGGCTGAAGATGGGTTTCGACCCCAGCCGCCCCGATATTCACCTGGGGCATGTGGTGGGGATGAGGAAGCTGCGCCAGTTGCAAGAGCTGGGGCATCAGGTTGTGCTCATCGTGGGCGACTGGACCGCTCAAATCGGCGACCCCAGCGGGATGTCTCAGACACGCTCCATGCTCTCCGCCGAGGAGGTTCGTGCCAATGCCGAGACCTACATGCAGCAGTTCTTCAAGGTAGTGGACAAGGAGAAGACTGAGACGCGCTGGCAGAGCGAGTGGTTTGGCAAGTTCGACTTGGCCGATGTTATCAGACTTACCAGCAAGTTCACTGTAGCTCAGCTCCTGGCTCGTGAGGACTTCAACAACAGGTATTCAGCCGGACGTCCCATTGCTATCACAGAGCTGTTATATCCGCTGCTTCAGGCCTATGACTCGGTGGCTATCAAAGCTGATGTCGAGTTCGGCGGCATCGACCAGAAATTCAATTGCCTCATGGGCAGAGAGCTTCAGCAGATGATAGGCCAGCCCCGGCAGCAGGTATTCCTCATGCATCTGCTGGTGGGCACCGACGGCCAGCAGAAGATGAGCAAGAGCCTGGGCAACTACGTAGCAATCACTGATACACCTGAAGATATGTACGGCAAGGTCATGTCCATCCCCGACGACTTGCTCATGGACTACTTCGAATTGCTCACCGATGTCTCGGAAAAGGAGCTTGCTGAGTTCAAGCAGCAGCTTACAGCGCAGTCGGTCAACCCCATGATACTCAAGAAGCGCCTTGGTCGGGAGATTGTAGCTCAGTTCCACAGCGCTAACGCTGCAAAAGATGCGGAGTCACACTTTGAGAAGGTGGTGCAAAGAAAAGAAGCGCCCGAAGAGGCTGAGGAGTATTCGAGTGTGGGACATTATTTAGGTAACGGACGTTACCGATTCGATATAACCCCTGCCCTGCTCGAAAAGGGGTTGGTCAAGAGCCGCGGCGAGGTCAAGCGGCTAATTGCTCAGAGCGCCATCGAAGTGAACGGCAAACGCATAGACAACAGTGTCGTGGAAATCCCTAGTGGCGCCATCATCCAGGTGGGCAAGCGCCGCTTCCTCAAAATCTCCATCACAAAAGCCTAAGCTTAGCTTAACAAATCTAGTGCGACCATGCGAACGCGCGGACAAATGCGGGGGGCGATTTTTAAATGAGGTCGATGGCTCGCCATATATATTACAGGCTTAAACGTGAGCAAAATTTCGGGATACTTCGAAATAATCATTTGGTACGAAGCTTTAATTCTTCTATGTTCTTCTCACATTTTGCTAGACATGCATGAGTTTCGCTAAGCAGAGCGAACGGATTTATACCCATCCCTCTGCCTCCTTCTCGTAAGGGGAGGATGATTTGGCGCGTAATCCCCATTGCCCCTCCGCCGATCGCTGACCGCTCCCCCGTCTCCTGTCTTCCGTCCCCAGTCCCCCCGCGACATTTTCCTCTTGACACTCTAAGAACTAATGTTCTATTATTGTCCCCAAAGAATATTGTGGTGCGTCCCTCCTGTATAAGGACGCCGGGGAGTCGGGACTTCCCCTCACTAACTTCCATCTGTCAGTGCCGGTTGTGCGATGGGGCCAACATAGTCGCATCTGTGTCTAATACGATGTGCCGTTGCCCCCAGAGGTGAACGTACCGGATAAACCCTTTTCAGGGTCATTTGTGCTTAAGGCACAAGAAGTTCATTCCGCCGAAACTGACTAAAAGCCTCGGTACATGGGGGCAAAAAAAGAAGAATGTGTAAATGAACCCGGGCTGGGGTTATACTCGTTTTCAGGGCGAAAGCTACGTTCATCCGAAGCTAAGCCCAAACCCCCGTCAGCGACCCAAAATTGAATAAAAAAGTGTGTCAGTCAAATCTCGGGCCGAGCTATACCCAAAAAGGAAGAAACCTATTGACTGGAAGCCAGAAGAAGTCTACAGCAACTATTCGCTACTCGAAGCTGAATCGGAGGCTAAGCCTTCTCGGGTTCCTTGTTCGATTCTGCAATTATCTTCTGCGCCACGTGTGCCGGCACCTGTTCGTAGTGGCTGTACTCCATGGTGTGGGTGCCGCGTCCTTGTGTGATCGCTCTCAGGTCGGTGGCGTACCTCAGCATCTCCGCCAGCGGGGCCTGGGCATCTATGTGATTGATCCCGCCGCCGGGCGACATCCCCATTACCCTGGCTCGCTTACTGTTGAGGTCGCTCATGACATCACCGGTAAAGTTATCGGGTATGGTGATGTGAATGTTCATTATCGGCTCAAGGAGCACCGGCTGTCCCTGGGAGAACCCTTTTTTCAAGGCATAGGAGGCCGCTATCTTGAAGGATATCTCTGATGAATCTACGGCATGGTAGCTTCCATCGAATAGCGTTACCCTGATGTCGGCCAGAGGGTAACCGGCTAATCCACCTTCCTTCAATCCCTCATTGACTCCCTTTTCCACAGCGGGGACATAGTTCTTAGGCACTGAGCCGCCTACAACCTTTGCAATGAACTCAGCCCCGCTGCCTCGAGGCAGTGGTTCGAGCCTGAGCCAGACATGTCCGTACTGACCATGTCCGCCGGTCTGCTTCCTGTGCTTATATTCTGCCTCTACCGGCATAGTGATTGTCTCTCTATAGGGTATCTTAGGAGTCTCTATCCTTACCTCGACGCCGAACTTGCGTTTCATCTTCTCCGCGGACACCTCGAAATGAGACTCCCCCATGCCCGAGAGGACGGTCTCCGCGGTGTCAAAGTCTTTGCGAACAGCGAGTGTAAGGTCTTCTTCGGTTAGCTTGGTCAAAGAGCTTCCCAGCTTATCGAGGTCGGCTTTGGTCTTGGGGTGGACGGCAACGCTCAGTGTGGGGAGGGGGAACTCAACGGGGGCGAGAGCTAGAGGATGTTCTTTGCTACAAAGAGTATCGCTGGTCCCGGTCTCTGCCAGTTTGGCTACTGCGCCGATGTCTCCGGCGGTAATCTGAGGTACTGCCTCCTGAGACTTGCCCCGTATCATATAAAGCTGGCCGATGCGCTCAGCGCGCTTTTTGGTAGCGTTCCAGACACTGGAATCGCTTTTGATGACACCGCTGTATACCCTGAGATAGGTGAGTTTTCCTACATATGGGTCTGCGGTAGTTTTGAACACCAGTGCGGCCAGGGGCGCTGACTCATCGGGTTCAATATCCTCGTCTTGCTGAGTCTGAGCGTTTTTGGCTGTGATCTTACCCTTGTCCTTGGGCGAGGGCAGGTAGTTTAATATTGACTCAATTAGCTCGGCGATGCCCTTGCTTTGCAGAGCAGAGCCAGCCAGAATTGGCACCAGCTTGCCCTTAATCGTTGCTGCCCGCAGAGCAAGGCGGATCTCATCCTCGGTTAGCTCAGTGCCCTCCAGGTATTTAGCGATAAGGTTATCATCGGTCTCAGCTACGGCCTCCACCAGCTTCTCGCGAAAGGCAGCTATCTTGTCGGCAAGAGAGGAAGGCGGCTTGGCAGTCTTGCTGATCAGGTCTACCACTCCTTCAAATTTGCTCTCAGCGCCTATGGGCAACTGAATAGGCACGCATTTCCTGCCGAACCTGGTGCTCAACTGCTCCACCGTCTTAAAGAAATCAGCGTTCTCGCGATCGATTTTATTGACAAACAGAATTCGGGGAAGTGCTCTATCGTCGGCGTATTGCCAGACTAGCTCGGTCCCCACTTCTATCCCTGATGCTGCGGAGACTATGACCACTGCACCGTCAGCGGCGCGCAGTGATGCTTTGACTTCCCCTACGAAATCGAGATAACCTGGTGAATCGATCAGGTTGACCTTTGTCTTGTTCCACTCAAAGGGAAGCAGGGAGAGGTTGATACTGATTTTGCGCTTGGTCTCCTCGGGCTCGTAGTCTGAGGTTGTGGTGCCGTCGTCCACTCTACCCAGCCTGCTGATTGCCTTTGCCTGGAACAGCATATTCTCACAGAGCGAAGTCTTACCGGCGTTGGTATGAGAGAGCAGGACGACATTGCGGATTTGCTCGGTCCGATACTTCTCCATAGCCCCTCCCCGGGTCGTAATCCTTAGTATTGTACTTTATCCCGTGGGATGGCGCAACCCGAGTAGCGGGCTTGAGTAATGTTGAGGCAAGTATGAGGTCGTTTAACAACTGGGGAGTGCAGAGGGGCAAAGCCCTCCTTCCTAAGAAGGACTGGGGGTTTGGGGGTGTCCCCCAACCTTAAATTCGCCCAAGAGTGGGGGGAACAGGGGGTTGAAAAGAGTTGCTGAACGCTCTCTCGAAGCGTATGTTGATTGCTTCGAGTTTTTATAGTAATATATACGCCGTGGGGCTGTAGCTCATTTGGGAGAGCGCTTGAATGGCATTCAAGAGGTAGGGGGTTCGAGCCCCCCCAGCTCCACCAAAGTTATCAATAGGCAGAACTCCTACTGATTGCATCTCGCTCCAGTATGGAGGCACTGGCAGATTATATTGGATTACAGCCTCACTCTTGTTTATCTCGATGCGCCTAATGAATGAACGAAGGAAAGATTTACTCTCAGTGATGCCGGCTTCGCCAAGGAGGCTCTTTAAGTCATTAGCATATGCTTTTACAGTCTCCGCATCTACATGCGTCGCTCCGTGGGCTGCCATTTCTGCTTCCAACTGAAGCCTTGCTTTGTGTAATTCATCCTGTCTTGTTCTGAGCTCCTTAATTCTGGGAGCCAAGTCATCCAGATCTACTTTGCCTGTTTCCAAGGCGTCGTATAGCTTAGACAATCTAAGCCTTGCATCATTGATCTCAGCATCAACGGTATCCAATCCAATTTTGTAATTGCATTCTGCACGCACAGGGATTCATCGCACCTACCAGCATGAAGTTCGCCGGGAAGGTGACCTTACTGCCCAGGGCTCGGCTGATAGTCACTACCTTGTCCTCCATGGGCTGACGTAAGACATCCAGGTCAGTTTGCCCGAATTCGGGAAGCTCATCGAGGAAGAGAACGCCTCGATGGCTGAGGCTTATCTCCCCGGGCCTGGGCCAGCGGCCGCTTCCGACTAGGCAGGTGAGTGTATCAAATGTGGAACGCTGGCTTTTCAACCTAGTTGGTACTTTGACCGGAAATTCGTTGAAGCGCTAGACAGAGCACTCTCTCGGCAACTCTTGACATTAAACCATGAACTGATGTCAGTGCAGAATGCAATTGCCAAGTTGGAACTGACAGTTACACTGATTAAGCTAAGCCTGCGCACGGTTGTTTCGCTTTGAAGTCTATAGAGGTCAGGCTTTAGTTTGTCGTTTCCTCAGCCACGCAACCAGCGCTAAGGAGACTAGCGCCAGGGAGCCCACAATAGCCATCTTCTCAGCCATAGTGGTATCGACAGCCACCGTGCTCACAGCCACAGCAGGCAGCAGCCCAACCCTCACAACAGGCTTCAGAGCGGGGTGTTCATCTATGAACTCGGCTAATGGAGGGCTGAGCTTGTAGTATATCGATATTAGGCTTGACCCAACTGGGTTGGTCAGCATGTAGGAGTCTCTGAAGTCACGCAGCGTCTCTACATGGCTATCGAGATACGAGCCATAGGCGGCGGTGGCGATGAAACAGCCCCCGCCGGACGGCTCTCCACCAGCGCCAAAGGTGGTAGCCCGATCCTCATTGGAATATGAGCCCCCTATGNCATTGTAGGCGTACACTCGATAGTAGTAGGTGGTGTTCCCGCTGAGGCCGGAGTCGGAATAGGTGGTCACATTAGNTCCTACGGTGTCTATTACATTGTAGTTTCCCCCCGCACCTAGCTTACGCTCTATATAGAACCCATCCTCATTATTTGAGTTGTCCTGCCAGGTCAGGTCTATCTGGGTTTGTGACACCGCTGTAGCTGCCAGCTTGCTGGGAGGATCGGGTGAAGCAGGTGGAGGTGTGGGGGTTGGGGTCGGAGTTGGCACGACCATGCCCACCCACCCGCAGTATTTCACATATTCGCTGACCTCATCACCGAGACCATCGTAGTTAATGTCATCGGCGGGATTGCTGGAGCATGGGGGCACCTCGTTATTGCCAACCGTATCTTTTGGCCCGCTGGCTTCGCCCCACCAGTTGTTGGTGGCATCAACAAACGGTAAGCCCCTCTCGTTACGAACTCCCTCCATGCCGTTGTTGAGGATGTTGTTGTTGTGTATTTGGACATCGCCCACTACACCGGATCCGACAAGAACGCCCACTTCAACATTGTTATAAATGTCGTTGCCGGTAACGGTCACCGTGCCGAAGATGGTGGTGGCATACCAGGTGAACATGCCGTGGCTGCCGTTATCGTACATATCGTTGTTGGTCACGTTGATTGTGGTGCCTGAATTGCAGGCAGTAACGCCTAGCCCTGCGCCTCTGGGCCCCGTAGGTGAGTGCGTAGCATTGTGAAGCCAGTTGTTGTCAACGAGAACTGAAGCCGCACCCACGACTGCGATACGAAGAGAATTCGTGCCCGGTGATTGCACAGCCGTAGGTGAAATGTCGTTGTTCCGGACTGTTACGCTAGTTGGCCCGTCAGCTATGTAAACCAAGCTGGCTCTGTTCGTGCCGTATGTTGAAGCATTCGCTTGAACGATGTTGTTGACAAATTCCACCGTTGCCGCATTGATCGTCACTGCGCCCCGGCTGCCAATAATCTTGAACCCATTGATGACGATATTGGTAGCGCCAGTGGTAACTACTGTGGCTGATGGATTTGAAGAAGTAAGAGGAGCATTGATCACCGACTCGCTGCCGCTGCGGCCACGGGCATCGACACCTGCCTGTGCACCCTCTAGCGTTAGGGACTTGTCGATGTTGACAGTCTCATTATATGTCCCTGCCGCCACAACTATGGTATCGCCAGGGCTGGCAGCATTGACCGCCGCCTGAATGGTAGGGTAGTCAGTGGGGACATTTATGATAGCCGCCCTAGCTGTGCTCGCCGGAGCAATCACCGCCATTAAGGCCATAATTAGTGCCATTGTTAAATAAACCAGCTTAAGTTGTCCTCTTAGTACCCCTATTGGCGCTGTACTCTCCTCTACCACCTTCCCGAGATGGAGGCATCGTTTCTCCAGCTCATTGCGCTCCGCTTGCTCGCGCTCGGCGACGTCACGAGAGACCGTGGCGAGTTCAGCTAAATCTTTCCTTGGTACTTGTACACGTGTGTCAGATGCTTTTATTTCCCTTGCCTTTTTTATGGTCATAGCTTTACTCCAGAATTTGGCGACTGCCAAGGCAGCATCTTCTATGCTCCCATGCATGAGTATACTCTGGGAGTGGGATGGCTAAACAATCCTCTTTCAGGTAGTTTTTTGAAAAAGGATGACGCCAGGGAGTGAGGCTACATTGGCGTAGGGATTACCCCAAAAGGGTTACTTCTTTGTGCTTTTATTCTTGGCCGCCGCCAGCTTTCAGTCAAAGGAGTAATTCGAAGCCTTGCTCTGCGATTTCATAACAGAAAAGGCGACCCGCCTAAGGCGGGTCGCCTTTAGATTCACGCGACCCCGATGGGGGTCGGGGTGGCATGCAATATCTCGCAGGCGAGTTCTTCCCAGTCAATGCACCAGCTCATCTGACAGCGATATGGGCTGGGTCAATTAAACTTGATCAATGGCCTGAGCTTGTGGAGAAATGCAAGACAGGAAGCCTGCGTCAAGTTGCCAGGCAGTATGGTGTATCACACGAAGCGGTGAGGCGTACACTCAGAATGGCTCCGAAGAACTCACAAAGACATACGGTGTCGGCTAAATAGTAGTTCAGATAGCTGCCCCAGAAGCGCTCCTTATTATCACGTAGTCCTGGTAGTAAATGCTTTAACCTGATTTGTACATGGTATTAAGTCTTGATATGACGGGATTTTCTGAGTTGAAGCAAATTATTACCCCCGAAGCAAATGAACTGCCGCTAGCCCGTCTCGAGCGACTACCTGTTTGTCTATCGATAACTTCGTCTCTGCGAGCAGGGGCGCCAGCCCTCCCCGTTTCCTAAAGTCACGGTAATGTGCATAATGCTCGCGCCCGCCGCCGATTTCCATAAACATCCTTAGAATTCTCAAGAGGTAACCACGAGGAAACGAGTAAGGCCCGAAATGAAAATCTAACAAGAGGATGCGTCCATCCGCCTTTAACACACGCTTACACTCAGACAAGACAGCCGGTCGCAATAAGGCAGGTACTTCGTGCAGTACCAATACCATGGTGACAAGGTCAAACATCCGGTCAGGAAAGGTCATGTGTGAGATATCCTGAAGCGATAATTCAGCAGCGGCACCCAGTTTGTGGCGCGCGACATCCAGCATAGCAGGTGAGGCATCTACCCCGTACAGTTTGCAGCCCGGTCTTCTGAATAATTCTAGTTGTGTCCCAGTTCCACACCCTGCATCGAGAATGTGGATATTCTCCCGGGGAGGAAATACCTTCAAAGCGAGCCTCCGTAATTGGCCTACCGGAGGCTCTACTAGCCGGTCATATGTCCCGGCACTACGGCGATATGGGTCTTTCTTCATAGCAAGGCCTCCTCGGCAGGGTATCACCCTCAAAATACCTGATCAGGTAGCCAGCATCCTCCAAACCCTTATTGATTTCATTGAGTATGTGGANGNCTTNTTCTGAGTGACTGATGAATATATGACTCATGGCTTGCTCCTTGAATGGGATACTGAGCTAGAGATGACACGCGGGCGTGAGTCGTAATAGAGCTAAACAGTGGTTTTATACCACTGGCACGCAGATTTGTCAATGAAGTAGTGAAGATACGAACACCGTGGGGTCAAGGAGGTCCGATATCCGTTTCGGAACGATGATTGTGTTTTATGCGGACGCTGCGTGCGGGTTTGCACCGAGGTCTGGAGGGCCCGGGCGATTGGCTTTGTGGGACGGGGCAAGGACCGCCGTGTGGCCCACCCCTTCGGCGTCCGGCCTGAGTTCTGCAAGCAATGCGGCAACTGTGTCCAGATTTGCCCCATGACCATCACTCCCTGCGACGGGCCCATGAAAACCGGGAAGGAGCGCCTCTGCAGCCAGTGCGAATCGCAGCTCATGATCGCCGACCAGACGCCGGGCAACTGTGTGTGGTGCAAACTGGGCGAAGGTTTCGCCTGCGGACGCTATGCCTAGAAATCCGGGCTGGGGTTGAGACGATTGAGCTTAACAAGTAGCTACGTTTATTGCTTGGCTTAACATCTGACGAAGTGCTTAATACCTTTTGCTTGGCCCAAGCTCACTCACTACTATTCTTTTAGCTACACAGCGAATAGGCTTGAAAAGAAGTCCCTCTTTTTTACCAAAGCACGGATATGATGCAAATTTTGATTATGAGGTCTTAATAATACAAGATGCAGGGAGGAAAATAATTGATGTTTCCATAGCAAGTGGGCTCCGACAGATGTCGGAGCCCACTTATTTAGGCGAATTGCAGGACTAGCTTAGCTGTCGAGAACCTTCAGCGCCTCTTCTCTATAGGCATCCATCAGGTAGGGTATTCCAGTGACCTTGGCGCACTCTTCGGTCAAAGACATTAGATCGTTCCGGCTGATAGCAGGCACGCTGAAACATCTGGCGCCAGCCATCAATTGCTGCAATCCTACTTTGATCTTCTCAGAGTAGCTGTAGATTCCCACGGCNCCCAGAGGGATGTCCTTCATCTCATTCTTGCCAACTATATTCTCCACATCTTTGTAGCAGACAAAGATCTCCTCCGGGGTTGTGCCAAATTCGCTAACCGTCTTGGGCAGGTT
>Ga0031655_10001359_pt1 | contig 14618 bp, 18 predicted proteins | sample FrelakmetHBP12HB_FD_55187 | JGI IMG/M metagenome (GOLD analysis project Ga0031655, IMG submission 55187) | Freshwater lake sediment microbial communities from the University of Notre Dame, USA, for methane emissions studies -HBP12 HB | ecosystem: Environmental > Aquatic > Freshwater > Lake >... | reverse complement strand
CGGGGCGAAAACGGCTTGTTTCTTTTCGTCTGCAAAACACCAACGTACAATGCGGTTATTAACCGCATTATACTCATAGCCGTTTTCGCCCATTGACAAAATCTATAATCTGCGCTTAAATTAAAACAAAATCTAAAACAAGGAGGATTTTAAAAATGGAGATTACGCACAATACTTACTCTGATGGTAAAGTCCAATCGCTTGGATTTATTACTGTCAGCGGTAAGAAAGCAACAGTTGGCGTTGTTCTGCCTGGCAAGCATGACCTTGGCATTGCCAAAGCACCCGAGGAAATTGTCATCATCCAAAACAAACTCACTATCAATGGCAAAGTATATCCTGCCATTACAACCTGCAACATCAAAGTCGGCGATCCTATTGTCTTTGAAGCAGAGGAACCTGTGGCCTATATCTGCTACTATCCCGAGGATTGAAAGGAGGACAAGATGAAGCAAAGAGAACGCGGTTTATTTCTCATGGCTTTAATACTCTTAACCGCATATCTTACCTATTTAGCCACCAATAATCAGTATGCTGCATCTGCTGTAATTGCTGGATTCGTAACAATATCGGAAATATTTTCCTTTTACAAAGATTAAATCTAAAAGCCGCGATATCTACTCGCAAATGCGAGCAAGCCGCGGCTCTTTTTTTTATTCAGCGAAAACGGCATTCACCCGGACGGTAGAGACACGGCATGCCGTGTCTCTACGTATCGATGTACCCAATACAGCCGTTTTCGCCATTCTTGACACGCCCCCATGAAATTGATAACCTTAAATCAAATTCCAAAATGGAGGTATAAAAATGAAAGATTTGATTCCAGGAATATTGGTAGCAACCTTTCTTAACTGCATCATTTACACGGCCACCTTTGCGCTCTCTACATCGCCTGCTTACCAAGTGTGTATCTTGGTAGGGCTCAACCTAATAGCTGCCGCGGTATGCCTTATCAGTTTACGTTCGGATCAAAAAAAATATTCTGAAAATTAAAACACGGTTGAGTTCCAGCACTTGCTTGCAATGCGAATAGCCGCAGCTCTTATATCCTGAACCCAACGTAGTTCAGGATTTTTTATTCCGGCGATTTTTTGATTGGCATTATCCCTTTTATAACCGACGAAGAAGCGATTGGCTAATCGCTTCTTCAATGTGGGTAAATTTACCAATCAAAAAATCGCCTGTCTAGGCGAAATTCAACTTGCTCTTGCATAAAACTTTTAATGTAAACCGAAGCCTGGCCTATCAAAACGACTATAATTTAACCTAAATCAAAAAACTCTAAATCTGAATTTTAGGAAAAATCTGTAAATTATCCAAATCTTCCAGTTCTGCCGACGGTACAACTTTATGCTTTTTCAATAATGAAATTATTCTATTTACCTTCTCATCTTCTTTTCTAAGTTTAGAAATGACTCCGCCTTCCAAATCAGCTAATTTGTCATCCAAATATGATTTTGTGGGTAAGTTATTAACTTTCTTGCCAAGTTCATCTATCTTATTATGCACATCCTCAAAAGCTGGGGCAATATTTTTGTCCCAAATCTGACCAAATTCTTCTTGAAATGCTTGTTTAAAAGCATTAGGAAATTCTTGTTGAAATCCTTTTTGAAAACCCTGATCAACAATTTCTTTAATTTGTTTAACATCTTTTTCTTCCATAAATTAAGTTTAATTTAAATTATCTTTATTATAGCTTAAAACCCAATGTCAGGCAAATTTTTTAAAATTCTGAATTAACCTAAAATTTCCTTCAAAACTTCTCTCGTTACCGTCCTATCATCCCACGGCATTTCTTGACCATTTGATTTTATACTCTGCTCTGTCCCCTTACCAGTAATCAAAACCAAATCTCCTGGCTGTGCCATTTGGCAAGCATATTTAATTGCCTCGCGACGATCAGGAATTTTAAACAAATTTTCATTTTCAACCTTACCTGCCTCAATCGCGCCGTCTGCAATTTCATTTAATATTTTTTCAGTCGGCTCATCATAAGAATCCTCATCAGTCAAAATAGTAATGTCAGCATTTTGTCCGGATAATTTGCCCAAAACTGGCCGTTTCACATGATCGCGCACACCACCGGCTGAACCAAAGACATGAATAATCCGCTTTTTGGGAAAAAATTTAATTGTTTCAAAAATAATGGCAAAAGATGCCGGATCATGCGCATAATCAATTAAAACATTAAAATTCTGGCCTTCATTAATAGCTTCCATCCTGCCGGGCACACCAGAAACTTTTGCTAAGGCCTGTTTGCATTGCACCACATTCAAACCAAAATGTTTAGCTACGCAAATAGCTGCCAGACAATTATAAATATTAAACTTGCCTATTAAATTGGTCTGAAAATCTTCTGTTCCGACTCTGAAAAATGTTCCATTAATATCAAAAGAAATATCGCCTGCCCTAAGCACTTCTGCTTGCGGCAATTTACCCTGATGACTGATGGCATAAAGATACTTTTTGTCAGCGCTAAAATCAAAATAATACTGCCAGTGCTCATCATCTAAGTTAACCACTGAAACTTTGGGAATTAGCTGGCCCTTAATTTTCTTGCGACGAAATTTAAACAAATTGGCAAATAAAAGTCCTTTGGTTTTTTTATAATTCTCAAATGAACCATGTGCTTCTATATGCTCTGGCGTTAAATTGGTAAAGACAGCCACATCATAATTAATCCCCCAATTTCTGTGCTGCATGATTCCTTCTGACGAAGTTTCTATGACTGCATACTGACAGCCAGCTTTAACCATTTGCCGCAGCATTTTTTGCAAAGTAACTCTGCCCTGCATGGTCATGTGCGTATCATTTAGCCATTCTTGGTCAGCAATTTTAAAATTAACAGTGGTCATTAAGCCGACTTTAGCGCCGCTTTCTTCCAAAATCTTGGCAATCAGGTTGCAGGTCGTTGACTTGCCATTGGTGCCTGTCACGCCAATCACAATCAATTCATTGGAGGGAAAACCATAACGATAATTAGCTAAAACCGACTCTGCTTTATGGAATTCTAAAATTAAAGGTTTGGGTATTAATTTTTTGAGCAATTCTTTCATAATGATAAAATTTTAGCATAAGATTCTAACAAAAACAAGCCTTGACAAAACATAAAAAACGCGCTAATTTAAACTTAGAACAAGCTGTTCTCTAAAAACTTACCAGGAGGAAAAAATGAGGAAGCAAACCTTAAAAGAGGCAATCATTCAAAAATTACTCAAAATACCAACTTTCCAACACCAAAAAGAATCTTCCACACCTTGTCCCAAATGTGGCCAACAAACTATTATCTGCTGCCATAGTGAAAATGGCCTGACAGATTATTATGATGACTTTCTCCACATCTGCTTAAATCCCGACTGCGATTATGTTAAACGGGAAGGGCATTCTTCTGGCCTCGGGCAAGAATATCATCACGATCATCTATGCCCTTTTTGCAAACGTGACGTTTATTTAAAAAAATAACCAATCCTAAAACAAATATTTAAAAAGGCCGAAACATCGGCCTTTATTTTTTTGACAAGTTAAGAATATCTATTTATCATATTTATAAGAACGTCTAGTTCTAAAAGTCTTTTAAAAGGAGGAAAACGTGAGACAATATCAAACGCCCTATTACAAGCGCCAAAAAGGGCTAGACTTTATCTTGCGTCCATTACGTGCCAAATGGCAGGCTATCTGCCGCCAATGCTCAGGCTGTCATGGTTGCAGATAATCTGTCCCAATAAAAAAGCCGGTAAGTTAATACTTATCGGCCTTTTCTATTTGACAAAATAAAACAATTGAGCTAATTTGCAAGTAACAAGTTCTTTAAATCCAAAAAGAAAGGAGAACTGAAATGGTTGTTAAAAAACAAACTATTGGGAAAGCACTGATATTAAAAGCACCCGACATGCCCAAACCTCAACGCCAGCAGAAATTAAACAAACCCTGCCCCCAATGTGGAAAAAAAACAATAATTTGTTGCCATACGGAAGATGGCGCAACTGATTACTATGATAATTTTTGTCATGTCTGTTTAAATCCGCATTGTGATTATGCAGAGTACAAAGTGCAATATTCAGGACTCGGACAAGAATCAAAAGATGATCATCTCTGTCCCTTTTGCGGACGGGATGTCTATTCCCACAATTAATGGGCCGAATCTATTTCGGCCTTTTTTGTTTGACAAAAAAAGAAAATATGCTATGCTAATTCAAGAACAGTTTGTTCTAAAAAAAATAAGGAGGAAGAAATGTATCTTCTCATTCTGCTGGTTATTTTTATGGCTATTCTGATCTTCGTTGGGTTTTACCGCATTTTAAAGATCACGAAATTTGAGCTCTCAGAAAAATTCGAAGATCAAAGAAAAGAGAATCAACTCTCGGCAATGATTGGCATGTTGGCTGGGATTGCCTTTGGCATCATACTAAAATTTGTGCCTCAGCCCTACCCCATTTCTTTGTTTGTTCTTTTTGCCATCCTCGTATTGTATGTTCTAGTTGTCACTCATTATTCACCAGGCACTTATCAGAGAACAAGGCAGCTAAAAAGTAAGCTGTTAAACAAAATCTTCAAATCTAAAAATGCCTGAGGGAAAATTCCCTCGGCTTTTTTTATTGACAAAATTTAAAAAATGTATTAAACTATACTTAACAAGTTTTGTTGTTTTTGCTATAATTTTATTAACCACAAAATGGTTATTTTTTGTTTAACGTTGCGGGGTAGAGCAGTTGGCAGCTCGCCAGGCCCATAACCTGGAGGTCGCCGGTTCAAGTCCGGCCCCCGCTACAAGCGACCCGGTAGCTCAGTCGGTAGAGCATCTGCCTTTTAAGCAGAGGGTCCAGGGTTCAAATCCCTGCCGGGTCAAATAATAAAAAAAATGGCTTAATTGCCATTTTTTTAGTTTAGAAAATATTTACTAACATTTACTGGCTCTCATTGTTTAAAATAAAAACAGCAGCAGCCAAAACAGTAGTCCAAAGACCCAACTTATTACCCTCAGCTGACTGACAAATATGACTTGTTTTTAAAATATGGCCGCTGGCTTTATAAATCTGTTCTCTTTCATTCCAGTCCTTATCTGAATCAAATTCAATGCCCAATGTTGTGGCTAACATAGTTGCTGCCAAATCCTCAGCATATTCTCCCGTTACTTCTCCCTTCTCACCGTGTCCATGATGCTCCGATAAATAGCCATGGATATCATTATTATTGGGGATTGCTAAGCCAATAGCTGCCGAGACCAAACGATTCGGCTCATTTGTCTCGATTTTTGCCATAACACAAAAAGTTACCTGGCCTGGTTTTATTAAATTTACACCTTCGTCTTTGGAAATAATCTTACAATGGGGCGGAAAAATACTGGAGACATAAACTAAATTTAGTTTTTCAATACCAGCATTTCTTAAAGCTGCCTCAAAGGAAGCCAGCTTATCTTTATGTATGCCAACCCCTTTAACAAAAAACATTTTTTGCGGAATTAAATTTGTCATTTCTTTATAACATTAAATTAAAAAGGCTCAATAAGCCCTGATATAAGTTTAAAAAAATTTTTAAACTTTGTAAATGAGAATAAAGCTAACCTGTTGATAAACTCTGAGGCAAATCTAATGACTCAAAGACCAAAATATCTTTTTTTGAATTTAAGGGCTGCCAAAATCCCTGATGCTTATATAATTTTAATTTTATTTTTGGAAAAACCTCATACTCAAGGCTGCCTTTTTCCGGCAACAAAGACCAGAGTTCATTTTTATTAAAAATATACCAGCCGCAGCTGACCCAATCGTCCAGAATCGGCTTTTCCACAAATTCAGCATAACCATTATTTTCTTTAACCAAACCAAACGGCAGCTGCGGATGAGCCACACAAATTGTATTGGCTTCCAATTTAGATAAATTTCCAATATCTATATCGGTAACATCATCGCAATTTAAGCCCAAAATAAAATCAGAATTTACTTTGCCTAAAGCCTGTTTAAAAGCACCGGCAGTGCCCAGAGGTTCAGTTTCTATGACATAGTCAATGGGATAATCAGGATAATTAATTTTTACATAATCAATAATCTCATCGGCTTTATAGCCCAAAGATAATATTATTTTTTCAATTTGTTTTGATTTTAATAAATAATCCAGCTGATAAGCCAATATCGCCTTGTTTTTAACCCGCACCAATGGTTTAGGCAAAACATCTTCCATCCGATTGCCTTTACCGCCGGCCAAAATTATAGCATCCATAATATTGAAATATATTATTTTATTATCTATAATAAATTATACTTTAAATTTACTCCATTTTTTTAATTTTAGCAAAATGAGGATTTCTTTAACCACAATTGGCTGCAAACTTAATCAATCGGAAATCCATGATTTAAAAAATAACCTGCAAAAAGCTGGCTATCTTATTGTTAATAAAAATCAACCCCACAATCTGCATATTATTAACGCTTGTTCAATTACCCAGGGCGCGGAACAAATTACCAGACAAAAAATTCGCGAAATAAAAAGAATTAACCCCTCATCACAAATTTTTGTCATGGGCTGTTTAAATAAGCCGATTTCAGAAATAACCAAGGTTTTTAAAAATAGCGAACATGCTCTAAAATATATTTTAAAAAAACTTCCTAACCAATCCCCAACTTCTAATCACCAATCTTCAATCTCCAAAACACGCGCCCTCATAAAAATCCAGGATGGCTGTAATTTCAATTGTTCATATTGCCTTATCACTAAATTTCGCGGACCAGCCAAATCAATTTCAGTCAATAAAATAATTAAACAAATCCAAGCCACAGAAAAACAGGGCTACAAGGAAATTGTACTAGTCGGCGTCAATATTTTGCTCTATAAATCAGGCCAATTTAATTTTATTGATTTAATTAAAAAAATTATCAAAAAAACAAAAATTCCCAGAATTCGTTTTTCTTCACTTGATCCTCGGTTAATCAGTGCGGATTTTTTAGCTCTGCTAAAAAATCCGCGCCTTTGCCCCCATTTACACCTCTCCCTGCAGTCCGGCTCAAATAAAATCCTTAAATTAATGAACCGACACTATACTGCAGAACACTATTTAAAAATTGTTAAACAAGCCCGTGAAATTAATCCTCTAACTTCAATCACCACTGACATTATTGTCGGCTTCCCCGGTGAAACTAACCAAGATTTTCAAAAAACCTTGAATCTTGTGAAAAAAATAGATTTTTTAAAAATTCATATCTTTACATATTCAATGCGTTTGGGTACAAAAGCAGCAGAATTTAAAAATCAAGTTCCGGAAAAAATAAAAAAAGAGCGTTTTAAAATTTTAAACACTCTGGCCCAAAAGCAAAAAAACAAATTTCTTAAAAAAATGCGGGGCAAACTAATGCTGGTTTTATTTGAAGGTAAAAATCAGGGCTACACGCCAAATTATATTCCAATAAAAAAGAAATCCCCACAAAACCTTAAAAATAAAATCATTAAAATTAAAATATAAAAAAACAGCCCTGAGGGCTGTTTTTTTATTTTCCCACCACTTTATAAATCAAATCCACATACCTTTTCCCTGCCTCTTTATCAATCAGCTGTGAAATATTACGAGAGAGAGTGATTAATTCCCCGGGATTATTCATGAGAAACAAAATCGCTTCGCTAAACGCCTGGGGATTTAAATTTTCCTGTTTTAAAATTTTAACTGCATTATACTTGGCAAAATACTGGGCATTCAATTCCTGATGGCCTGGCAAAGGTATCACCAGCGCTGGCTTGGCCAAAACAGCCAATTCGGTTAAGGTTGAAAAACCAGAACGGCAAACAACCAAATCTGCCAGGGCATAAGCATCAAAAAGTTCCTGATTTAAAAATTCATAAGCGCGATAACGCTCGCTAATTTGCTTATTTGTCTCCCGATCAAAATAATCAGAGAAGTTCTGCGTAATTCCTTTGCCTTTGCCGGTTAAATGAATGACTTGAAAATTGGCAGTCAGTTGACTAATTGTTTCCAAAACCATTTGGTTAATTATCTGCGCGCCTGTTCCTCCACCCATAATTAAAATTGTTTTTAAATTTGGGTTTAACTTAAAAAATTCCAGACCTCTTGGGCTATTGCCGCTCAAAATCTCTTTTCTGACCGGATTGCCAATATGAAATGTTTTTTTAATGTCAAAATGAGATAATGAATCACTAAAAGTCACTGTAATGGCCGTGGCCATTTTAGCCATAATTTTATTGGCTTTGCCGATTTCCAAATCCTGCTGATGCACAAAACGCGGAATACCCCAAAACCAAGCCGCATAACTAACCGGCACGGCCACAAAACTCCCGGCGCTTAAAATAACTTTTGGCCGAAAAGCCGCTAAAATAAATAATGACTGGATAAAACCCAGAATAACCCACAGCGGTGTAAAAATATTAGCCAAGCTAAAATACTGCCTGACTTTGCCAGAAATAATTATCTTAAATGGAATTTGATAATTTGCTAAAAATTCTTTTTCCGGCCCGCTTTTAGTGCCCAGCCAAAGAACCTTTAAATCAGGGTCTTTTTCTTTTAGTTCTTCATAAATCCCGACTAAAGGTGAAACAGACCCCATTGTTCCCCCGCCTGCAAAGATTACTTTCATATTTTTAAAATTAATTAAGAATTTCCGCCAGAGGCGGATCCGCCTTCGGTGGACAAATCTTATTCCCTCGCCTGTCTGGAAATATTTGCCACTATACCGCAAGCAGCAAGTAAAACTGTCATTGAAGTCCCGCCATAACTTATGAACGGCAAAGGTACTCCTGTTAAGGGCAGCAGTCCAACCATGGCGCCAATATTCACAAAGGCCTGCACCATGATCCAGGAAATTACTCCGATCACTAGCAGTTTAGCAAATGTATCAGGTGAGCTTTGGGCTATTTTAAAACCCCGATACATTAAATATAAAAATGCCAAAAGTAATAAAATACAAATTATAAATCCCAGTTCTTCGGCAATGATGGCAAAAATTGAATCACCAGACACTTCCGGCAGATATTGAAATTTCTGTCTCGACATGCCAAAACCCCGGCCCCAAAAACCGCCAGAACCAATAGCCAAAAAGGCCTGATTAATATGATAACCGATTCCCTGGGGATCAAGTTCAGGATGCAGAAAGACCATAAAACGAGCCGTACGATAAGGGGCGATTTTAATTAAAAAAACAATACCCAAAAGTGCAGCCGTAGCCATGCCAATAATATGTAAAATTTTACCGCCGCCGACAAAATAAACAATCAAAGAAACAGCAAAAATTATAGTCATGGTGCCAATATCTGGCTGTAATACCAATAAGACGATAATAATACATAAAACCGTCAGAAACGGTTTTGTCCCCTCAGTAAAATCTTTTATTTTTTTATGGCCGCGATTTTCCAGCCAGGTGGCCAGATAAATTAAAAAAGTCAGTTTAACTAATTCAGCTGGCTGGAAAGAAAAACCAAAAAGATCTATCCAGCTTTTGGCCGTGCCATATTTACCGCCAATTTGAGGAATCAAAACCAAAACCAGCAGGCAAATTGAAATAATCAAAAAGATAAAAGCAAATTTTTTCCAGACGCGATAGTCAATCAGAGAAAGAATTACAAACAATAATAATCCTGGCAGTAAGCCAAATATAATCTGGTGCTTAAGCAGATAATAACTGTCACCAAATTTTTCAAAGGCATACGAAACACTGGCCGAGGAAAGCATGATCAGACCGAAAATTACAATTAACAGCAAGCTAATGATAAATGGATAATCAGGCGCATGCCAAGTTTTTGCAAAAAATTTCATTATTTTAAATTTTTAACGATTTTATTAAATTGTTCGCCTCTGTCAAATTCATTAATGAACAAACCAAAACTGGCAGCACCTGGTGATAAAATAAAAACATCTCCTTCTTGCAGAATATATTTGGCTTGTTTAAATGCTTCCAGCATTGAATCAACAAAGACAATTTCCTGGTTAAAATTAATCTTTCTCAATTCAGCAACTAATTTTTCAGTTGCTGTCCCTTCAAATAAAATCAGGGCTCTGACTTTTTCTTTAATAATTTTAGCTAGCTCTTTAAAGTCCAGCATTTTATCCGTGCCTCCGGCCAAAAGTACAACTTTCTGATCAAAAGTATTTAAAGCAGCAATCACTGCATCTGGAGTTGTAGCCGTAGTGTCATTATAATATTTTATTCCCTTATGCTCCCTAATCAATTGTAATCTACCTTCAATCCCCCTAAATTGACTGGTAACTTTTTTAATTATATTATCGGGTATGCCAAGGGTTTTAACCAGACAAACAGCCGCCAATATATTTTCCAAATTATGACTACCTGGCAACTGGATTTCACTCAATTTTAGTATCTTCTTTTTCTTGCCTTTGGTTTGGAAAAGTAGCCAATTTTTTTCAATATAAGTCCCGCTTTCATTTTTATTTAATTTTTGCTTGGAAAAAAAATAAACTCTGGACTTGGCTTTTTTAGCCATTTTTAAAGTTAAAGCATTTTCTTTATTTAAAATAATAATATCATCTGGCTTTTGATATTTGAAAATCAAGGACTTGGCCTGGCTATAATCAGCCAAATTATTATAGGTGTTTAAATGGTCAACTAAAACATTAGTGATGACAGCAAAAGGCGGACTGATTTTTCTTTCAGCCAGGCCTTCCAACTGCCAAGAAGATAATTCCAAAATTACCGGCGTTTTACTCTTTATTTTTTTAAGAAATTCCAAAGGCGAGATTCTGATATTGCCGCCCCTGACAGCCTCTTTTTTCTGGGCTTTAATAATATTATAAATTAAAGTGGTGGTGGTGCTTTTGCCTTTAGTGCCGGTAATGCCGATAATTTTATTTGAGAGACAAAGTTGAAAAAACAAACTTAAATCCGTCTCAATTGGTATCTTATATTTTTTAGCTTCCAGTAAAAATTTGGAATCTCTGCGCACTCCTGGATTTTGGATAATCATCTGGGCATTGCGAAAATCAGACAAATTATGCTGGCCCAGAACATATTTAATTTTAAAATCGCGCAATTGATTTAATGAGGATTTTAATTGTTTTTCATTTTTCAAGTCAGTTACGGTTAAAAGCGCGCCTTTTTGGGCTAAAAATTTAGTCACGCCCAAGCCGCCGCCATGCAAGCCCAAACCCATGACAGTAATTTTTTTATTTTTAAAATTTAATTTATCCATAAATTAAAACAATTAAAATTATTATACCATTTTCCCAATTAAAATCAATTTAAAAACCCCGCCCGCTTTTATTCGGACGAGGAATTTCAATAAATAATCCGCTTATTTTAAAATTAGACCAACCAGCAAACTGACAGACAATATGGTGGCAGCAATGATCACGGCTACAGCCATATTCTTCCGGCGAATCTCTTTCCAGACATGAATTTCATCTGTAAAAACTCTCAAAAGCCAGGCCAAGATTGCTATGCCGCCTGCCAGCACAACAATTGTGGCTAAAATCCAGCCCAAAACTACTACGTAATTAGTGAGAACAGAATACATAGTTTTATTTTATTAATTTTTATTTTTGCCCCCTTAAGAGCAAAGCTAATTATATTATACTATAATAGTTTAAAATTTAACAGGGATACTTACCAAATTCACTTCCAGACCATTTTGATCCAAAGAATAAACTTCCACAGAACCTTCCTTGGTTGTGCTAAATTCATAGGTTACACTAATTTTGAAATCACCAAAGCCATCTGGGCCTATATTTTTAACTGGTGCTGATAGATTAATAAGTGCATTACCGGACTGACTTTTAATTCTGATATTAACTTTATTATCACTGACCTTGGCCCTGCCTGAAACTTCAACTGGCGAATTTAACTGCTGTCCTGAAACAGGAGAAGTAACAGTGATATTTTTTACGGCCGCGCCCACAGGAGCTGGCTGACCGCACTGATTAAATTCAAGCAATTCCTTACTGCAACTATTATACCATCCTTCTTGGCTGGTGCCAACTTGATCGCACTCTTTGAAACATTTGCCTACTTGGCACTCGCCCCTAAAATACGCCCATTCTTCGCAAATGCTATTATCTTTAAATACACACAAAGCCGCTTCCCCGCCTTCGGTTTTATATGGTTCTGATACACCGCCATCTTGAATGCACTTTACTGCCGCTGGATTGGCCAGGCCTACTCCTTGATTTGTATTAAGGTTAGAATTGGTATTTGAATTCAAATTTAAATTTATATTCGTCTTTTCAGTAGGAGCATTTTTTTTCACTTGATTATTTTCCAAACACCATGCCGGTCTATACTGCTCGCCTTGGTATGTTTTAATCACATTGCAAATCGGGCTATAAATCTTTTTTAGCCAGCCATAATTTAAAAACGGTACTAAAAAATAACCGATTATCAAAAGCAGTAAAATAAGAATTAATAAAATTAGAAATTTATTGGATTTTTTTCTGCGCATATTTTTCATTTATAATTAAGTATTTATATTATAACACGATCTAGCCAAAAATACACAACTGTTCGGCTAATTGACAAGCTTGGGAAATATTGCTAAAATTATAAATCCTAACAAAGGAGGAGCAAATGGATTTGGATAAAATTCTAGCACCCTATATTAATGGTCAATTAATTACTCTTTGGACAATCCATGAATTAAGCGCCTGGAAAATTTTTCAAAAAAAGGGATTTATTTCCAGTGATGGCAGGCGCATTGATCGCTATTTTCGCAGGGCTTATGACTGGATGCTAAATCAAATGAAAAAAAGAATCACTGATTATCCTGATAAATATCCGATCTGGGCTTGGTATTTCCCCAAACCCGACCTTCGTGGGGCTGCCTATTTGCCCAAAGGAACAAAGGGAGTTAGAATAGAATGTCAGGTGCCCGCTCAACGAGTTTTGCTTTCTGATTTTGAAACCTGGCATAATTTATTAAATGATTGTTATTTATCCTTTTCTGAGAAAGAAGATGAGGAATGGGAAAAACAAGAAACAAAAAATAAGCGAAGCAAGAATATTCAACTGATCCAGCAGGCCAAGGAAAGATCTTGGGAAAGAATATTTGATTTAAAAGCTCTGGAATCACAGGCAGATAAAAATTGGCTGGGATCAATTCAAAATATCCAGGCGACTCTGGAAAAAATATACTTATCTGAAGTGAAAAGAGTAACCATCTTTACTGCAAGATAAGAGAGCCCCTTACTGGGCTCTTTTAAATTTAAAAGCTCGCGGTCTTCCGCGAGCAGTTTTAATTTTAGATTAAAAAGGGAAATATTTCGGGTCCCATGGCGAATCTTCATTTGGGTTAATTATAGCGATCCGCATTTGACCGCATCTTGACTGGCAGTCATACTTAGCCCAAAAGTAAACCGGATCATCCATTCCTTTTTCAACTGGAGTTAAATCTCCTCTTAGCAAATATGACTGATCATTGAAAAGATTGGCTAAATTTTTGAAGTTGCCAAGCACACGGCCTAAAACCAGCCAATTGACATCGTCCATCCCAAGTTTAATTAGACCTTGCACTTGCACTCTAACTGCAGTGCCTCTGGGAGTGTCTTCGAGATCAAAGAATACCTCATTGGAATCAGCCAGCGATTTGATTATCAAATCCCACTTATTCGGCCCGCCGATAATCTTTGCCTCACTTGACCTCACTTTTTCTTCGTTTACCATACAGTAAACCTCCTGTGAAAGAACTTTTCCCTGGCATACACCAAGGAATCTAACCATACGGCTAGATACTTCAACTTAGCAAAAATAAAAAAATCTGTCAATGATGACAAATTATACTCCGCGCTTTCCCCTCCTTAAAAAAGGAGGGGTTCAGGGGAGGTTGTACTGAAATGTAGGTTCTAATTAAAATTGAAAAATTTCATTAAAAATTAAATTTCTTTACCATTCGTACATTCGTAAAAGATTCGTAATTTCGTAGGCCTAATAAATCTTATCCATCAAAACCAAAATCACGCCCAAAAACGCCATGACAGTGGCAATTAGCCAGAAGCGCATCACGATTTTTGTCTCTGGCCAGCCCAGGGCTTCAAAATGATGATGAATGGGCGCTGAAAGAAAAACCTTTCGCTTGAAAATTTTCTTAGAACAAACCTGAATTATAACTGATAAAGATTCTAAAACAAATAAAAAGCCGATCACGGGCAAAATTAAAATAGAATTAGTCAGCATGGCTATAATGCCCAAGGTGACTCCCAAGCTCATTGAGCCAGTATCGCCCATAAAAAATCTGGCTGGCCCAATATTGAACCATAAAAAGGCCAAAAGCGCTCCGACAATTACCCCGCAAAATGTTGCCAGATCATACCTACCCTGGGTAAAAGCAATCACCCCAAAGGCCGCAAAACTAATGCCTAATAAACCGCCGGCTAAACCATCCAAGCCATCTGTCTCATTAACTGAAAAAGAAGTAGCCACAATTATAAAAATAAAAATCGGGATATACCACCAGCCAATCTGAAAATCTCCGACAAATGGCACGCGCATTAAATCCCAATCCAATTTAAAGAAAAACCAAAACGAACCAATTAAAGCAATGGCAGTATAAATTAACAATTTATAACGCAGCTGCAAGCCGCCGCCTTTTGGTCCAATGCCCCTGATATTTAAAACATCATCAAATAAACCCACCAGAGCTGAAGCTACCAAAGCCCCTAAGGGCAATAAGGTCTGAGAACG
>Ga0031655_10001357_pt1 | contig 14626 bp, 16 predicted proteins | sample FrelakmetHBP12HB_FD_55187 | JGI IMG/M metagenome (GOLD analysis project Ga0031655, IMG submission 55187) | Freshwater lake sediment microbial communities from the University of Notre Dame, USA, for methane emissions studies -HBP12 HB | ecosystem: Environmental > Aquatic > Freshwater > Lake >... | reverse complement strand
TCGAACGACCAGCCCGTTATCGAAATTAGGTGGGCATAGATTGAGTCCCATTCGGGACGCTCCCCGCCGTTACTCCCCCCTGGACAAAACCGGATGAGCCCAGGACGGCTCTGACGAGTAAACCGATGTTATTCAGGTCGAGCCAGTCCTCGACTTGCTTCTGAGTAAGATCGGGGTAGTTGCGTGAAATCGCCGCATGGATGATCTGAGCGGCCCCATCAAACATCTTGATAGGTGTCTTTACCGCTGACAGTGCCTCGATAGTCGGATAGAGTTTCTTCAGTTGTCGGAACGATAACGCCGGAACGATATATTTTTCTCCGCCCAGCATGATCTCTGTACCCTCGTATTTCGGATCACTCATTTGTTCCCTCCAATTCGTAAATCCACATGCTCGTCCCTGCCACGTGCCGGTACGGAATCATCAGATCATCAAGGGCCTGCTTCACGCCGCCCTGGAAGAGATCATGACCGCACAGCACCTTCTTGCAGGCGGGGAGCCACGCCTGGACATCGGCCTTGACTGCCTCATATCCATGATCGCCGTCAATGAAAACCATCTCTATGCTTTTGCGGTCGAACATAGCAGCAGCCGCCACACTATCCATTTTCAACGCCTTGAGATTTCCGAAATGGCCGACGTTATTGAGGAACATTTGGTAAACATCCGCCTCACTCGCCAATCGGTGCGTGGTTTCCCGCTCAGATGGACTCCCCTGCCAATGGTCGATGGCCCAGACCGGCCCCTTGCAGGCCGTCAAGAGCGCATGTGTACTGCGCCCAAGCCAGGATCCTATTTCGACGACGGACTGCACCTTTGCCGCCTCTTTGTGCAGCCAGATCACTTCTTCTCTTGTCATCCAGCCGGGAATATCGGGCAGCGGCGTACCATCGGAGTATGTCGTCTTGATGACACCCCAGGATTGCAGCATGCCGTTCAGCATGTCCTTTTTCTGCTGCTCTGGCACGTTATAAGTGTGATAGAGAAATAAAGGATTCGCATAACCAACATCCTGGAGGATTTTCGTGAAGGTCGTGAATTTCAGACCGTACTTTGCAATGTTGCGGCTGCACACATAATCATCAATCAGATGCTCCGGCGTAATGATGCCGTTCAATTCAGGCCGCGATGGGTAGATATTCGCAAGAGCCTCATCAAGCGTCAGATCATCGAGAGGCCGCCACAAATCAATGCAGAGATGAGATGCGGCAGTAAACCAGTTGCAGGAGCCGATATGTCTGCCGTCGCGGAGAAAATATCGGTCGTACTTCCACCGGTTATCCGCCACGTCGCTGCCGTTGTGGGCCACGGTGTCGAGGGGCAGATGGTTTGTAATGTCCATCAGGTCGGGGTGAATGATGGCGTCGCTGTCGATGTAGATATTCCAGTCGTTCTCCATCTCCTGAGCCAACCTGTAAATCTGAAATTTCTCGTAAGTTAAGGGCCACGCCGGAAACTTGCGCTCCGTGATTACGTGGAAGAAAGCCCCGATCTTCCGGGCATAGTGCCTCATCAGAGGATACGTGATCGCCGTAATCTCTGGCGCGTAGTTGTTGCCAATATTGAGCGTGAAGATCGTCTTTTTTAGGGGCTTCTCCCATACCGCCATATCGCTCCTCCTCCATTTCCGTTGACATTACGATGATGCTACACTCAGCGTCCCCAGGACATTGCTGCTGTCCGCCATAGCCCCGAAATCGAACTCGGGAATCATAAAGTCTTCCAGCTTCGTCGCCACGGAAAGTTTCGATGCGGTGCACTGATTGAGCGTCAACGTTAAGTTGTTACCCTGGAACTGCCCGTTGAGGACGGCTTTGAAATACGGTGCGAGTCCGATGAGCTGATTGTTGATCGTGAACGTCTGTCCGGGACCCGTGGCAGTAGTGTAGGTATACCCGACTTTCATGGCCACGTTGTTGTCGCCGGAATTGAAATTATAGACGCCCGCTGCCACAGAATAGGTTCCGACTGCGTTTTGCGCGGAGAGCCTCGTTAGGGACAGGCCATTGTTTGAATACTTGACGCCCAGATCAAGGACCCAGGTCGCATTTTGCGCCACGGTGATATTGTTTGTAGTCACCGTATCGGCCTCGTCGAAAATTACCTTCGTTTCACCCGCCGCCTGCGTCTCACCGAAACACTGGTTGAAAAGCGTTGCCGTGATTCGTGCGGCCTTCGCCTTGCCGGTAATTTTGCATGTCCCCCTGCCGATGGCGAGCGGCAACTGATAGAGGCCGTGAAGTTCTTTAGTCGTCCAAGCAAGGTCAATGGTGACATCCTGGAGGCCGCCGAAGGGCACTGGGGTAGGATACGTTACCGCTACCCCGGCGAGCGTGATCGTTGGGATGGCCCAGAGAATCCCTGAGCCAAAGAAATATGCAGGTATTGCCATTGTTACTCTCCTTTCTCCTGATCCGCTTGAGTATCAAGAGGTGGATTAAGCAAGTTTTTCAAATCAATCTTCGCCTCCTGCAAGCGGTTAAATATTAAAACGTTGTCCGAAAATCCCGGACTATTGTGGAACCATTTCTGAAACCACGCCTCAACCAATTCTTCTGTCATGCTGCCTCCATTTCTATGGGGATGATCGCCACTTCCTGCTGGCCGAGTGCCCCTTCGCTCGTTTCGATGCGCCCCGAAATCCAACAGTGCGATACAAGGCCCCCCAGTGTTTGAAAGCCGGTGGACGCATCAGGGCCGAGCGCCGTTTCAATGGCGTCGATGATCGGATTCAAGAGAATCGCCGGCGATGCGTAAGGATCGGCTCCCGTATTGACGTAGACGTACAGGTCGGCGTAGAGTTTCCATTTTGCTGGGATGCCCCTCTGCTGTATTGGATCTTCATGCCGCTGCACCTGAAAGATGGCCGGTTGATTCTCCGCCGGCACATCAGACCAATGCAGAAGACGGCGGCTAATTGTTGTAACGCCACTTACCATCTGAATCTTAGCAAATAACGCCGCATAGATAGGTTCGCGGGTAATCATGACGACCTCACAAAGACGCCGGAAATAGCGTTTTCCAACTCCGCCATGACCTGCGGTTCCATTTCCGCCAGAGCCGTCCGCATGAAGGAACGCTCGGGCATTTTGGATCCTGGGTGATTGACTTTCTTCACAATGATCTGCTGGCCGCCCATTATAAACGCCAGGGCGCGGCCCTTCTTTGGCAGGATCACATGAGGCGGCGTCTTTCCGCCATACTCATGAATCGCGGCATATTCGATGTTGGTGCTGACGATGCCCGTGGTGATCGTATCACCGCTGATCTGGACCTCTGGCGATATGCTGCGCCTGAGCGTGCCCGTGCGGTTGGCGAGGACCTGCCCGCTCAATTTCTCGCCCTTTATCTTTCGCGTGAGTTTTAAGACAATCCGCCCCATCGATACCTGTACGGCTCCTTGGACTTCCGGGAACTTGCGAAGGATGTATTTGGGCACGCGAGCAGGATCGCCTATGATGGCCGCTCTGATCATTTTTCTTTCCTCGCTCCATAAAGAGCCACACACGCAAAAATGATGACGGTTCCAATGATGATACATTCGAGGATCATATGGGAATCACCTTCTTGTAACGCTGCACGACACGAAGCACATTATCGGGCATGTGGTCAGTCTGGAACGTCACCACCTCGCCAACTATGCTCTTGCTCTTCTGCCCGATGCGCTGACGGCCCAAGAATCGATATGCCACGAGATCAATGCACGCTTGCGTGAGATCATAAGGCAATTGCGCGTAGCCAGCTCTGTACAGCAATTCGATATTGTCTGTTCCTCGCGTAAATTCGTAGCCCCAGAGCATCACGTGAGATGCCGCATCGTTGTTCGTCCAGGTGTAACCTCGTTGCCCCGCCCCGAGTTGCGCCGGGATGCTCTGATTGTCGATAGTCAGGGAGGTTATAGACACTATGGGCCAATGCCGCGTCAGCAGTATGCCGTGGCCCCATCCGGCGCCGCTGTAAATCTCGTCATAATTCTCGATGTCAAAGACGCGACTCGCTTCTTGCCTGATGTCCTCAGATGCTGCGGTAATGAGCCTGGTGAGCTGTCCGTCCTTGGTGCTAACGGTCAAATCCAGCCAATCCTTAACGTCAGCCAGCAGGCAAAGATCGCCGGTCACAGTTTCTTGCCCCCTTTCCCACTCAACGTTTTGCCGAGTCCTTTGTTGGTGCCCGCCTCGAATAATTGCGCCCTCAGGCTGCCGATGGCATTATCTTGAGAAGCTGCCTTGATCTTCAAATCGGCGTTCTCCTTCTTCAATGCAGCGATCTCCATGAGAAGGATGTCCTGATCGAATTTCGGCTTTGCGGCAATCAGTGATTCCTGCGCCGCCTCATCCTCGGTTTGCAAACCATGCCGCCGCGCCTCAGATAAAGCATGATCGGGTACTTCCACGAAACCTTGATCATCCGGTTCGTAGTTGATCCCATCAAAGCCGAAGCTCGTCGCACGGGCAGGCAGTTTCAGCCTCATCAATTCCTCCGCATTCTGTAGAGGGACGCGGCTTTTTTAGGCACCGCGCCCCAGATTAATATCATCATTCTCCGCTTAGGCATTCTGGATGTTGGAAATCAGCCCCAGACTCGGTGGAAAATAATGTTGAAATACCTGATCGGCATACACGCCGATTTCATACTGACGGTTCACCATGGGCCAATCCTGCTCGTAGTAGTCACGTCGGCAGCGGACCTGCATGACATTGCTCACGTTGGAAAGCGGGTAAGGCAGGCGATGGCAGACCGCCAAAAGCGTCCCTTGCGGCACTTCGGGGTGAATCTTGATCGGGACTGCTTCCCCTTCTTCCGTCATCGTAAAGGGGTTGTAATACTGGATCCGGAGCGCCCCGCCGGTGATCTCGCCTTTTTCCATCGTCAGCACGAAACGCTGCGCCGATGCGGTGGCCGAAGCGAGAATCCGTTTACGGATGTTGTCCTTTTCCGCCGAGTTGCAGTAGATGACATCCGGGGCCAGCCGGTAATTCTCCCAGAAGGACCGGAGCATCGTGTTGATCTCGGTCACGCCGCCATAGTTGTCAGTCGTGAACGGCGCATTATCGAGACTCGCGATGTAGGACCCTGAGAGCGTGGTGTTAGCAATCGCAATCAATCCATCGAAAACCTTGGAGTTCTGCGAGAAGTCGTTCACGATATCCAAGGTGTTGTAATTCTGACTGCCCGTAGCCGCGTCCGTCTTGATTGTGTAGGCGTTAACTGTGGTGACGGCGCCGAATTTGACGGCCCCGCCGCTCGGACCCCAGAACCACGCATAGGCCACAGCGCCAGGAAGGGCCGCCACAGTGCAGGCAACGGAGCCGATGGATGAACCGCCCGTAATGGTCGGCTGGTACACTGCAGAGACGATGGCCGAACCGCCGTTGATGTAATCGGTCGTGCTCCCCATGTTCACTCTTGTGATCAACTGCTTGATGCCGTCCCCAGAGGTGCCGATAGTCGTGACAAGGGCATTTTTATAACCCTCAAGCGTCAGAGCCACGCAGTAGACGGAGTAAGGTGAATGTGCCGCCGTCATGGTGCCGCTAGTTTGCGATGGCGTGCCGGCTGGCGTCGGAGTCTGCCCAAGGGCGTAAGTTCCCTGTCCGCCGATCAGGAGACGTTCCTCGCCGATCATGACTCCCCGGAGCAGATTCATCGCTGACAGGGCGCGTAGATCATCAAAGCCTTCGGCACTCATCTCGGCTTCAAAGGTCACATAATCGTCGAGTCCGATGGTGCGATACGCGGCGTAGTAATCCTTGGTCGCCGTGACCTGGGATGCGTTACGATGCCCCTCGCCGACACCCAGGGATACGAAGGTCGTGTTGATCCCAGTGATGCCTCTCCAGTTCGCCTGGATGCCGCCCCTGCCGCTGACACGAGGCGTCTCATTGCGCAGCGGGGTCAGAACCGGGTAGAGCAGTTTTGCGGGGCCTTCGAGGTCATAGTAGGTGATACCCGATATTGCCGATGAGCTTTGGGTCCATGCTTTCATCAGTTCATCAGGTATAGGCCTCGAAAGCGCCGCCTTCGCCAAATTGATGGTTTCCGCAGTTATTTCTCTCATTTCTCATTCTCTCCTTCTCGGAATCGTGTATTAGCGGCCTGGCGCCGTAGGCGGCCTTTGGCCCGCTTTGTGAACAAATTTGATAAATTCCATTGCTGCCGCCTCAGGATTGCCAGACTTGACCAGTCCCTCGGCCTTCACGACAACCCGCTCCACGGCATCGTCTGCATTGCCGCCGCCATCCTGGACCTTCGTGATGGCGAAAGAAGTGTCCTTGAGTGCGGCTTTCGCCGGGGCGGGAAGCTTTTCAATCTGATCGATGGTGAGACCTTTGGTGGGCGCATAGACCTTGGCGAGAACGTCGGCGTACCGTGACTTTTCGGCGGTAAGGGCATCGATCTTCTGGAGAGCGTCATCACGCTCGCCGCTTATCTTGGCGAGATCGCCCTGGACCTTCTGAAGATCACCCGCATGGTCAACCTTCGCGGCGCCGTCCGCCTCGCACTTGGCACATTTAAAGGCGGTGTCGCACTTGTCGCATTTGCAGGTGGCGCCCATCGCAATGGTGTGATCGTGAATGGCCTGTATCTTGCCCATCGTCTCCTTGCTATGAGCGGCGCCGACTTTCTGAAGTTCACCCGTGGCGAGTTTCGAGAGGTCGCCGATGCGCTCGGCGAGTTTGATCACGTCGTCCTCATCGGCCTCCTGGATCTCGGAAACGATGAAATCCTTGAGCGCCTTGATGGCCTCACCCAGAGATGTCATCTGGGCCTGCGCCTCCGGACCATCTTCGTCGGTTTCTTTTCCGTAGAGGTAAATGATCTGCTGAAGGGCATAGACGGCGCTTGACACATCGCTGACTTCCTCGCCTGCCCACTTCTGGAGTGCGTTTACTGCTTCATTTTTCTTCACTTTTCCCTCCTTCACGGACGGAGGACCGTCCTTGTCTATTTTCGCTTTCCAAGCCGAAATGATTTTTGCTTTGATGGTCTTGAGGTCTGCCGCACTGTACTTGGCGGCGTTCTTGGGCATGTTGGCATATGACCAAGCTGCTCGAATGTGCGCCTCAGTATCAACGGGATATTTTTTGTTCTTGGCATCGGCAAAGGTGACGTCGCCATATTGTTTCTCGCCTTCCTCGGGATTCACGCCCTCCCTCGCAGCGACCTTCTGAAAATTATCATCGGCAAAATCAATCTTTTTAGATCCCCTGCCACTCGCTTGGCTCGAATGGTAATCGCTCATAGCCTGATGGTAGCCGGCAGCATTGGCATTGCCCGCTTTCTCGTGTAGAGTAGCCGCCTTATCATGAGCTTTTGCCGCCTTCGCATGGCCCGCTTTATCATTTGCGTTTTTAGTCGCTTGATGAGCGGCCCTTGATGCTTCATGCTCTTTACCTGCTCCTTCCGCGCCTACATGCTGATTCCCGTGGAAAGCGTGACCCACATAATCTCCCTTTTCCACATCATCAACGTTCGCAGTTGACCTATCCACAGACTTGAAAAGGTGCTCCTCCGTTGTGCCGTCCCCCTTTACAAGTTGGAAGGTAGCTGTAGCGATCATGGGCCGGTCAACGAGGGAAAGTTCATTCGGAACTGCCGTGTAGCGCATAACCTGCTGGTCACGGTACTGCTGGTATTTTTTGGAACCTTCCAGATAACTCCCGCCGATTGATCCGCCGGTGTAGGTGCCGTCAAGACACTTCGCCCATTCCTGGTCGTCACTGATCTTCAGGACGGCATCGATGGCCTTGTCGTCGTCGTCGAAGGTTAGCGGCTGCGCGACTATTCCGGCAGCGATATGGGCATGCATGGCACGGACGTTGCCGTAGGACTTCCCAAGACTGGCCTCATACTGATCCTGAGACCACTTCTCGAAATGGGGCCGGGAGGTAATGTAGTCCATGACCTCGGGAATCGGGCGTGTGCGGTCGGGGATCTCCTGGGCGGCGCGGAGATAAACCAGCCGTTGCTCCTCGTCAATTTTCCTGATGGGTAGAAAAAGTATGTTTTCCATGGTGCGCTCCTTGTTGCGTAAAATAAAAAAGCCGATGTCCTTTCGGATCAACGGCTTTCTGGAAGCTCTGAGTTTTTATGCTACTTTATTTCTTTATTTTATCGCTTAACTGCAAACGCTTATAAACTTCGTGCAAATATTCCTTTTCTTCTTCTGTAATTACTTCACTGCAAATAAGTTTTCTGATGTCCCGTATAGCTTTTTTCAGGTCTATTTTGTCACTCATGGCGATCTCCTTTATTCATCGTTTTGCACCTAGAGCATTTGATCTCATAAGTGCCCCTGATCTTACCGAGCAATTTCCTGCACGGAAAGCCGTTCGATTGAATGCCCGTGCAGCGGACTTCGATCAATTCTTTTTTGGCATCGGAGGACATCCGTTCTCCTTTTCGCCGTTTACTGTTATTCCCTCGGCACCGCATATTTTCTTTATTAGTGCCAATTCCTCCATCATCATTTTTCGTTCTTGCACGGCGATGTCGTGCGTCACCTGGAGAAGCGTGGTTTGCCTGTTCCCTTCTTTCCTGGCAACGAAGGCCAACACGGGAAGTGCGGCCCCCTGAAACAGTATGCTCTCAGACCATAGCAACCAGGCCATGGCGTCCCTCGGCTGATCCCAGAAAAGCGGGATCAGGCACATTGTAACGATGATCCAGAAGCAGGCCATGGTGGAAAGCCACGTGGCGAGGCGGTCAGCTATGAGGTCGTTGAGTTTCACGCTCCTGCCTCTGCCAAAACCGGCAACCAGTCACACACGCAATTATGAACAAATAAGTTGATTCCATTGCGACTGTGTGCTATATAGTATCCATCACGAGTTTGGAGATTATAAACATGGCCCGAAAAATCCTCTTTCCTGATCTTGCTGAGATGTACAAATCCTACGAGGCCGGCGAGACTATGGAATCTGTCGCCAAGCGGAAAAGCGTCACGATTAAAGTCATCAAGAGGTCGTTTCTCAATGCCGGATTCAATGTCCGTTCTTTCCGTGATGTCCAATTTCAAAGGAGAGGATTCGAGGATGCCGATGTTAACGCTCTTTACGCTGCCTACATTTCCGGTGAGTCCAGTGTCGATATTGCCAAACGCCTTGGCTGTCATAGCGCTACCTTGAGGAATGTTTTCAAACGGTTCGGTCTGATGATTAGAAACAGGTCCGATGCCCATACCATTGAAGCTGCCCGCGCCGGTGCTTCTGCCCGCGCTGCTCGCACTAATGCCGCTCACGATGCAGTCCGGGGGAAAAAGCAAACTTTTGAAAAACTCTGCAATCGCGCTATTGGAGTCCAAAATAGACCGCCCGCCGTTAGTCCCTACGAGCTTCAACTGTTCGGGATGCTTTCCGCTTCCGGCTTTGGCATTGTTCCTCAATTCGCTTGCGGCCCCTACAATATCGACCTTGCCGTCAACCATGCCATCGCCGTGGAAATCTACGGCGGAGGTTGGCACGCTGGAGGATGCCATGCTGCCCGTCATGAGGAGCGTACTCGCTATATCCTCGATGCGGGTTTTCATGTGGTTATCATCTGGGTACATAAGGCGTACAAATGCCCCTGGATCAGTGCAATAAACGAGATCGTCAAGCTCTGTGAGCTTTCCAGCAGCGATCCAGCCGCGCCGCGTCAATATCGGGTGATTTGGGGTAGCGGAGAGATCGTCCATACCGGAAACGCTAAGGATAACAATTTCCCCTTCAAACCATCGTTTGAACGTTTTCGAGACGCCGCCGGCAGATACAACTGTACCGGGAAGTAAGCATCTTGGATGCGCTGGGGCTTCCATATCACCACTCGGAAATTCCTCATCGAGTCCGATCACACCCTTGGCCTCGTTTTCGTCGCACTCATCCGGCTCGTCGTGTTCACTTCCGAGCAGCCATTCTTTGCCGCTCACCAATCCCGATTCTTTGTACGCAATAAAATTTCCACGACTGTCGGCGAAGGCAATCTCCGTGCGTGAGATGGTTTCTGCACGTTCATCAGAAAAAGCATAATTCTCGACGAGTTTGTCCTGCAATTTCTTGGTGCTCCAGCCCTCCTCGACGGCCTGCGTCACATCGCCCCTTAGCATCTCCCGCGTCGCCTGATCAATGGCCCAGACCGGATTTGGATTTTCGACGATCTCACCATCGACGATCTTCTTGCCTACGAGCTCCGCACCGCGCTCGGCGGCGTACTCGCGGGCCTGGTTCGACATGGTATCCGTCAGGTGCTCATCGTTAAGGCCGATCTGGAGGAGTGCCTGATAGACGCCGCTTGCGGTAACGCCCGCGATAACCTCTTCACTCTCACCGATGAGGACAGTCCAACCGGTAAGATCCAATTCGTCAAGGATCGCTTGGATCCGTTTCTTTGTTGCGGCGTCCTGCTTTTCCATCTTCTCCATGCTCAGGCCACGCACGGCCTTTTTGCCTGCCTTGAAAACCTCAGTAAATATAGCGTGTAGCTTTGCCCGGGCCTTTAGGATCTCCGGGCGCTCCCGGTCTATGCGAGGGACTTTTTTTTTACCCTTGGCCAACTTCTCCAGCTTTATAACATCATCATCGGATGTCAGGCCATTGCTGATTATGATTATCTCGTCAGCGCCTTTTGCTGCTTTTGCAAGGTTTTTCAAAATGGCATTGACTGCCTCATCATCGCTTTTTGGTAAATCATCGAGTTCGTCAGGTGTTGCAAATCCATCTTTCAAAAATGCCCTGAGGCCGTCGTGATCACAATCCTCTGCGAAGGCATTTAATTGCGCAAGGCCGCCGCCAGATGCGAAATCCGATATATAACCGTCAGCATCGTAAAACTGGTAACTCATTTGAATTTACTTTTCAAAGCAGTCAAAGACACTTTCTCCATGTTACCGAGCCGAAAGCTTCCAACACCGGCTTTGTAGTAGATAGAATTTGATTTATTGTCGAATACGACTGTATGGGCCGTACCTTTGGCCGCCGTCACCGCATCCATTTTTCTCGCAAGACATTCTTTTCTCATCGTGATCTTATTGCTGTCGCTGCTGACGATAGTTTTTACCTCGATCAAATGAGATCCTTTCACAACGTCGAAAGGAGCATTATCTGCGGTGCGTTCTCCTTTGAGTGTTTCCGCAAGACGTTGCTCGTTTGCATCGGCGGTGCGTTGCGCTTCGGCAGTAGCCGGCACATACGCAGCTTTTGCCCGTGCTGCTCGGTCTGATAATTCATGAGTCTTCGATTCGCCGCTTCCTTCTCCAAAACGACCTTGTGCATCACGAGGTTGGTCTTCGCTATATTTTGCAAGCTCTTCGACTGGCGGCTGCACAGCCTCTTTTTTCGTGTCGCCGCTATTGAGCCATGACTTAAATTGCTTCATCGTCATCGTCACTATGGAGCCGAGGCCACCCCATTCCGATTCATAATTCCCCAGATAGGTCTTTTTCGCCTCGTCCTCCGAGTTGGTCCCGAGGATGACTTTATGCTCGTCGAATTCCCCCGTATCGGGATCAATCTGATTCACAACGAAAACACTGCCGCTGTCGGGATTGTCACCAATGAAAACGTCAATATGATTTTTATCGTTTCCACGGGTGCCCTTGATGTAGCCATAATGGGCATAGAGTTCCGACGACCATTCCTTCCCATCCTTGGATATGCCGCTCCTGATGCTGCCCTTGGGATTCTCGATTGTGATGTCTAGGCCGTGAAAGGATATGTGCCCTTTCTTATAATTCCCCGCTGCCTTTTGCTTCTCTGTGGGCAGAGATGAAATATTCAGGGGAGAAGTGGCTGCTTCATGTGCGGCTTGATCAACTTCCGTCGACGAAAGTTTTTCGATCTTCTGAGCACCCGCTGCCTGATCACCTTCCTCCTCGCCCCTTGCCTTTCCCCCGTCTTCCGATGGTTGCCCCTCGGAGCCGTCTCCAGGCGGAGGATTTGTTCCCGGAGTCGGCGGCTCCGGCGGTGCAGGGGACACGATGGACTCGAGCAGCACCGCTCCGGCAGAGGTGTAAATGAGAGGCTTTGAGCCAAGGCCGTTCGGGTGGGGATCAAGACCATCCTTCGCCCGAGCTTCATCGAGACTGATTGTGCCGTTACGCAACTTTTCACTGAGAATATCAGCGAGGGTTTTCTGATCGATCTCCTCCTCTTCCTCCCAGGCGAATTCCAGGTCGCGGATATTCTCATACTTCCAGAGCAGATAATCCATCAACCGCTTCATCCAGGACATCATCGGCTCCAGGCCTTCCTCTTGGGCGGTCTCCTTCTGGCTCTCAGCGGTTGCGCGGTTCATTGCACGGATAAACGGCGTTGGAGGGATGCTAAACGCGAAACATACAATCCTGACCAGCCATTCGTCGAAGTCGCTCTTCAGCACAGCCTCTTTCGTCGGGTGGTAGTTCACCCCATCCGGAACGAACCTTGCCCGGCGGCGCTCCTGGATATTGCCGGAAAGCAGCTCATCCCAGTAAGTCTGGTATTCTCGGATCTGGTCTGAAGTCCAGCTAGCAGGCAATCCAATGATCGCCTCGGGCACTGAGCCCTCCGTGAATTCGGATAACTGGCTTATCTGCCGACGCAGGGCGATGTTGGTTGTCATTATGATTTGCTGAACTTGGCTGCACCCATAGACGTGGTTTGTCCGCCTGTTGCGCGGCCTGTAGACCAATTCGTCGCGCGAGAAATTCGACGTCATGATCCCATGAAGTATCTGCTGGTACGCGGTATCTGGCGGCATCGGCGTGCGCCCATCAGCGGTGATACGAGGCAAAATTGTACACCCGTCAACCAGTTCATATCCGAAAATCTTCCCGCCCAAAGTCTTACGAGGAAAAATTGTGGCGGCATCGCACACGAGCATGTCTTCCAGCAGCATCCGATACCACTCATCCCAGTCGTGTTCCTGATCAGGAAACTGAAACTTTTCCGTCAAGGCATCAATGCGGGGCTTGGCAGCCTCTGCAGTCTGTTTATCTGGCCTGCTGCCATTGTTGTCACGCACTTTGAATCGCCATTTCATTCTGACGGCTTGATCTTTTCTGGTTTCGATACATAGCCGCAAAACATCGTAACTCTCCGCGAGGCCGCGAAGGTCAGCGAATGAAATCGGCTCCCAGGCGCGCGGCGTGATGTTGATGTTGTAGCCAGGCACATAATCGAACTGGCGGCCCTTCGTTTCAGGGGCGATAGGCTGGAGGGGCTGTAGAGGACCAAACCATGCATTGGGCGTGGCCCCCGTCACCATATAACGGACGCCATCCTTCAAGCGCTGCATGATGCCGCCGTTCTGGGCCATCACGATGGTGGCCTGATCAATCGGCCTTGCTGGTATCAGCACGGGGTGCGCCAATTGTGCGGCTTTCTTGAAGGAGAAAAGGCCCATTCGTTATCCTGCATCCTCGGTTATGAACTTATTCAACTTCACCAGTGCCATCGGACTCACATCAACATCCCCGAATTGCTCAAGCGCAAATGGCCGCATGTCAAACTCGACCTCCACCGTTGCCAAATCCGTGTACGCTTTGGCAAATCCCCCGGCATCGGAAAGAACATAACTGTTATTTTCGATGACCGGGGCTCCATCTTGCCCCAACTGTGCGAACTCCTTGAGCAGCTTCATGCGCCCTTCTTCAAAGTCCTGAAACTCTTTCATGACCAACCGGGCCAATTTCCCGACCCAGTAAGCCGTTTTGACGGGGAGTTTGACGCTCCCGATTTCCTCCAGGCCCTCGATAATCCCCTTTAATTCCCCCAACTGAACTTTAACCATGCCTTCCTCCTCCCTATATTTCGTAATCTCCTTGGTGAAACTTCTGCAATGCTGCATCCATCCTACGCGCATAGACCGTCAGGTTGATACATTCAACCGATAACCGTTGTGCGAGACAGTAAACCAGCCGGATACGTTCACAGATCGTGTCCGCCTGACCCATCGGTTGCGCCAGAGAGACTCGCGCCACTTCAATTTCTCCCTGCATTATGGGTTTTCTGATAATTCCCATTATCTGCCCTTATGTGGTCGTATCTGCTTTGATCGCATACGCCTTGTTGTTGTAATAGATCGTCAGATAAATGGGAGTGCCGCCTGTCAGGTTCGAGCCAACGAAGGTCGAGCCGCTCCCAATGTCCATCAGGCTCGTGAACGGAGAAGCGCCTGGGCAGTGCAGCACCGTTGACCGCGCTGTGCTCAGACTCAAGCCATTGCTGCAAGCACAGAAGGCGCTTGCCACGTTGTTGGATGCGCCAGAGGTCGCCGAGAGATCAACCATGGCCATGACTGCGGCAGACTCGTTTGTGCTGATTACGGACGTGTCGCTCATCTCCAGATAGCCGATGAGACCGGCGTTAGATCCGCTGGGGAGCTTGCCGCCGACGACTCTCAAATGGCCCCGCATCGCCTTGATTGAGCAGGACGCGGCACTGCAATCTTTATCGACCAGGAAGCGGCTTTCGACGGCGTTGATGTCGACCGCATTTCCCGGCACGGTATTGGCGAGATCGCCATACACCTTGAGGATGCCGGCAATGCCCGAACCATCGGCAGGGGCCGCATTAACCGCGATGCCGCTGCCGTAAGCGCTCGCCTTGTCGCCGAGCTGGATAGCCGCCTGTCCGACCGCGCCGGCGGGAACATATAACCCATATCCCC
>Ga0031655_10001350_pt1 | contig 14669 bp, 6 predicted proteins | sample FrelakmetHBP12HB_FD_55187 | JGI IMG/M metagenome (GOLD analysis project Ga0031655, IMG submission 55187) | Freshwater lake sediment microbial communities from the University of Notre Dame, USA, for methane emissions studies -HBP12 HB | ecosystem: Environmental > Aquatic > Freshwater > Lake >... | reverse complement strand
TGATGATGATGGTATTATTTATTATCAAAATCCACAAAACAATGTCTACGAAGTAGATGAAGAATATTCCAAAATATATCAGGTCAAAAGTAATTCATTTGTTATAAAGATGAATTGTTGTTGTTGTTGTTGTTATATTTGATGCCATAGAAGAAAAAAGGCATCTAAACATTTCATATACAATCATATACAAGAATCATGTCTTCTGTGTCTTCATGTGTAACTTTTGTCACGGTTTATATGAATATTTATCCGAAATCAGAACAAGGAGAACGCGACATGGCGTGGAGATTTCAACAATTNGCCAAAATCGCCGAAACTGGTATTCAATTATGTGTCTATGTAGATGAATCTAGTGAAGAACTATTGGAACAATTTATCGTGTTGTATCCAAACATACGAAAAATGCGTACCTGGAAAACCATACAAGACACATGGACCTATGATATTTGTCGTCCACATTTGTCTATGTTGAAATTACCAACACATCGCAATGAAACCAAAGATACATTTGAATACATGGCATTGATGCATACTAAGATGGAATGTATGGCCGATGCTATCCGTGAAAATCCGTTTGAATCCACTCATTTTGCGTGGATTGATTTCAATATTGCTCACATATTCAAACATTTGGTTTCATCTCAATCACAATTGAAATCCATTTCAATGAATCAATGGTCACAATCATTCTTGGTCATGCCTGGATGTTGGACTGAATTACCCGAAATATTGGAACCCCCCTATGTACATACGATGTTGAATACGATTCATTGGCGATTTTGTGGGGGTTTTTTTATGGGAGACATTACTTCAGTTTCCAAATTTTGTTCCTTGTATCAAACTCATTTTCCTCTGTTTATTGCGGAACATAAAAGTATGATATGGGAAGTCAATTATTGGACATGGATGGAACACCAATTTGCGGATTGGTCAGTAACAAATTACAAACGTGATAAACCTACTGGAGAAGTTTGGAAACCACAGTGGTATTCTGCTGACCATAACGATTCTATTTTGCACATACCGATGGATTATTGGTCTATGTGTTTAGCAGATAAAATACAATCCTATACTTGTATTTCTTTGGAAATGCCTTTTTTGGAAACGGATTTTTTTCCCATGTCTTCGTCAGTAACACCTTGTTCAGACAACATTGACGACGGATATTGGATGAATACTCGCTATGTGAATTATCGTCTAGCAGACAATGGTTCCTATATTTTTTATCATCCAGATAAAATAATTGTGACCAAGAATCTATGTACCCGATTGAACACAGATATGAAAATGACGGAACATTTTTTCATGGCAAATCCGAAGGATTTGACTTCACGTGAATGCAATTTTGACGGCATGGAAGATATTCGTATTTGGTACAAAGAAAATGAGAAAAAAATTTATTACGTAGGTAGTAGTGTGAATTATGCACCACATAAACGAACACGAATTGTAACGGGTGAATATAACATTACACAAAGGCAATTATGTAACAATGTGGTAGTTGAACCACCGTCGGATACATGGTGTGAAAAAAATTGGTGTCCGATTGTAGANTCTTCTCTTACGAATCCACAAAAATTCTTATATCAGTGTTCCGATATGACGATATGTCATATTGCCTCGGGTAAATTGGTCATTGAACAACAACAATCCGATACATCATCATGGTCAAATGTCCAATGGTCATCAACAAACTTTCAAGTTTGGTTGTCTTCATGTCGTGGTTCTACGTATTTTCGTGAATCTTTAGTCCATCCAGGTTATTGGGTGGGACTCGTACATTATTCCCGAAANGAATGGCCNCGACATTATTATCATGTCTTGGTACTTTTAGAACCGAAAACATGGTCAGAGGGACAAAGTCCTTCAACAACAAATTCTAAAAGAATTTGGTCTCCCGTAAAATTCAGTCAACCATTTTCTTTTTGTAAACCAACTAATATAGAATTTTGTATAGGATTAATGGAAACAGGTGATAAATATCATTTTTGGGTATCACAATACGACCGTGACCCTATGAGAATCACGGTAAATGTATGTGATTTACCTTTTCTGTGATAAAAAACGTTGCGTTTATTTTTGTATCACACTATTCTATACTGGACATATAGTGTGATAAGTTATATGAAACATACGAAAAAATATCGTAAAAAAAATAGCAAAAATGGTAAAAAAAAATCCAATATCAAAACATTGAAAAAAAGTCGTGGAGGGGATACGGATATAGGCGGTTCAAAAGTATTGAATACGAATTTTTTAATCCCTTTAAATGATTTTAAAAATTCAATTAATACAAAAATACGTAACGGGAAACACAATAAATGACGATATGGTTGGATTATTTTCATTATATGACGAAAGATTAGAAATATTAAAAAATATGTCTGACCTTAATATTAAAAAAATCAAAGATTGGAAAAAAAAGGTTCTTTCGTCTTCATTTGGAAAAGGAATAATTAATAAAAACGTAATGAATTCGGAATTAAATTCTATACAAGCCTTTTTTTCATTATTTGAGCAAATACATATTGTTATCAATGAAATTTTTAACATGATATCAAATGCAAATGGTTTTACTGACGATATTACTTACAAATCAAAATCAGGAAAGTCATATTTTAATCATATTCTGGATGAAATAAATACATATAATGATTCAAATTATGAAAATAATGAGATAAATAAAATAAGAAAGTTCTTACAACATTATGGGTGCGAGAATGTTGTTGACGATTGGGATGATAATCGTTCCAATAAACGTATACGTCAACCAATAACACAAGATGAATATCTTGGATTCATACAAAACATGATTACTGAATATGATGAAGATTTTGTAAAATCCATTTTAACCTATATTCATCCATGTTTCATCAACAAAGGTTTATCCACAAAAGACGANTTAGATACATTTGAAAAAAATCGTGATGCAACCGAAAAAGATGTATCAAATCAACCTGCCGGTGTTATTGTTCCTTACAAAAATCCAAAGGCGGAGGTTTCAAGTATTGATTTGGGAAATAATAAACGTATCGTTCCATCCGGTCCGAATGTTACCGATGTACCGAATCAAAATAAAATACCTCAATCACTGAAAAATCAAACACATCTGGTAACTAAGTTACCTTCTGAGTTAGTTGTTGAAGGCGTTTCGCCTTCTGACCCAAAATGTCAATCCAAAAATTTAGAACCAGAAAAAATGACAAAGGACGAATTGAAAAAATATTGTCCAAGAACAGGAAGAGCAATATTTCATCCAGATTCACTTAAAAATATTGGTTGTAAAGAAGATGCAGCTGAAAAATTCAAAAATTTATCAACATTATGTGAAAAAAATTCTGAAACTTCTTTAAATAATAATCCTGCTCCAGATGAACAAGACCCTAATGTGAACGTAGTGGAGGCATCCAACAAAAAATCAGAAATTACGACCTGTTCTACGATTAAAGGCATAACAACTTGTTCTTCTTCTACTGTTCCTGAAACTATTATTGCTCCTTCTACTGCTACTGTTTCTATTGCTCCTGATGTTTCACCTCCTCCTGCTCCTGATTTTTCATCTCCTCCTGCTCCTGATTTTTCATCTCCTCCTGCTTCTGATGTTATACCACCCACAGTTGTTCCACCTCCTCCTGCTCCTGATTTTTCATCTCCTCCTGCTTCTGATGTTTCACCTACTGCGGTTTCTGACGTTATACCACCCACAGTTGTTCCACCTCCTCCTGCTCCTGACGTTCCTCCTCCTATTGCGGTTGCTCCCACTGCTATTCCTGATTCTATAGAATCTTCGTTGGTATTAATTAAAGGTTGTAATTATTCTGAAAAAGCAAACGTATGGAGTGGTTCAACACTTACAGCACAAGTATCCGGTTCAGGATGTCAAATACAAACCTTGCATTTTTTGAATTTAATTGATGATGAACAATACAAAAATAACATTGACAAATGTGCTGTAGTAAATCTAATAGATTATCTGACAAGTGAAAAATATAAAACACATAGCGATGTATCCGGATACATCTCATTTGATAAAAAAGAATTTGATGTGAAATTACCACAGGAAATAGTAACATATTTGCAATACATTCAAAAAAATATGGTGAATGATTCTTGTATTGTTCATCAATTTTATCGTGATTTGGATAAAAATGCTACACCTCATTCAGCCATTTATACAAAAAATGCATCTGGAAAAATACAATACATTGACCCTCAATTAAAATTTAAAGAAGGTAAATTAAAATATGTTTTTGATGAAATGGACCCCAGTAATATAAATGTAAACGATGATTTATTAAAAAAAATCGCCGAATCATGGAAAGCACAAAACTACACAAGAGTAAGTATTTTAACTACAACGAATCCAATCATTCTTACCGATGGTATGACAAAAGAAAATACAAAACCAGTATGGAACATGATGTTTGAAGATTACGATAAAAATGCCCCACCGAATCAACCTGGACAAGGTTCATTGGGTAAATCTATGGGAGAATATTATGTGGAATTTACTCAAGATGCAAATAATACAAATACAAATCGTGTAGTTATTCATAAAATACAGGCGAATAATCCCAAAGGATATGATTTTATGGTATATCCTGACCCGGGGGTTACACAATTAAAATTAACTTATTCGGATATTGTGAGTATTAATAGTGATATTGATGAATTGAATAAAATTCAACCCAAATATGATGAATTTATACCACCACCTAAAAGAGATTCGTCACAATTTATTCCGGAAGTTGTATTTGTTGAAAATGAATGGAAAAATAAACCGACAGTGGCTGGTTCAACATTATACTTGGGTTTACTTTTACACGGTGGATATTATTTTGATAAATCACCCGATAATGATTATGTACCAAGATATATACAAGACCAAATTCCGGTTAAAACATTTACAAAGGCCACTCTAACTCCTTTTGGCAAAGTTGCATGGATTATTACTTCTAATTATATGGATAGTGATACACACAAAGCATTTTTAAATAATATTAAAAACAAGGATAAATTTAACAAATACAAAGATTATAAAGGTGTTGAACTTGCTGAATATATGAAAACAATATTTAATGCATCTGTAACCGACAAAGATTTTACGAAAAATATAAAACCTAATGCAGAGGGCGTAATAACAATTCCAAGGGGAGAAACAGAACGAGCAGAAAAAACGCCTACAGAAACATATAAAACAAAATGGCAAGGATTTACTTTTGATAATAGTATGAATTATACACCAAATAAAACACCTGAAGAAAAAGCAAAAGCAGAAGCAGACTCAAAAACAAAACCAGAAGAGAAAGCAACAGCAGAAGAAAAACCAGCAGAAGAAAAACCAGCAGAAGAAAAACCAGCAGAAGAAAAACCAGCAGAAGAAAAACCAGCAGAAAAACCAGCTGATAAACCCGAAGAAAACCCAGCTGATAAACCCGCAGAAAATAAAGCAGCAGCTGAAGAAGAGAAATTTAAAATATTAAACAAATCATTTAGTTCATATCCTAGTGATAATTCACTCAGTTTTGATACAAATATATACATAATAAATGCAGATGGAGCAGGATTGGCAAATATTGTCAGTAACAAAGGAATATTAGAAAAAGTACGAGGATTTACTGCGACAGGTTCACATACATTAGACCTTTTAAATATGGCAAAAAATTGTGGTTACGAAAATGTAGTTATGATAGATGTAACATGTGATTCATGTACAAATATTCCAAATGATGAAACCGCCAAAAAAATGATTCAGAAAATACGAAAAGGGATTTTACAACAAAAAATCGGAAGAGGATAAAATTAAAATATAATGTATTATATAATTATGGATTATTTTGCAGGATTTAAAGTAGATTCCAATATTACTAATCAAAAATTTGCGATAAAAAACAAATCATTACTGAATAATGATGTTGATTTTTCCAAAATTAATTTAACCCAAGAAGACATCAATCTAATCAATCAAAAAATCAAAAATGGAAATGGACAACCCGATCAGAAACCTGAACAACCAGGTCAACCTGAAAAACAACCGGGTCAAAAACAACCTGAAAAACAACCGGGTCAAAAACAACCTGAAAATAAAACAAATGGACCCGAATTATTAAANGAACTTGATAATATAATCGGTAATTTAAATTTTGGAACAATATTAAACACTGACACTCTTAAAATAAATGAAATTTGCAAACATACAAAATATATATGGTTATATTTTAGTGCATTTTGGTGTCCACCTTGTAAAAGAACCACTCCATTATTGAAAGATAGTTATAATAAATTAAAAATAGCAGATAATACCGAAAAATCAACAAATGCAGACTTGTACGAAACTGATGCAAAAACACTAGAAATTATCTGGATTCCTGTAAATAGCCCGACTGCCGATAATAATATTTCAAATTATTTTAAAGAAATGCCCTGGTATGCAATGCAATCTGGTAATGAAAACAAACTGAAATCCGTTCAAACCAAATATGGTATTACAACAATTCCTGCAGTCATACAAATCAATGTAATAACGGGTGAACATATAACCATAAAGGAATCATTAATAATTCCAACAAAAATACCAATACAATCAGATATACCCAAACTCATTCGGTGACCTACGGTCACCTGCTGAGTTAGTTGTTGAAGGCTTTCAGCCATCTGACCATGTAAAAAATATTCATGTCTTTTTTTTACGCAAACTTGAATTTTTCTTTTTTTTTGATTTCGTAATTGACAGACCACGTCCACCTTTCCTTGGTGTTTTACGTTGTGTTCCATGTGGGTCTTGTGACGCCGATNTTTTACGTTTTTTTGATGTTTTTAATTCTTCTTCTTCTTCTATTAATTCTTGTTTTATTTGTGATATGTTACGTAATTGTAGTACGACGGTTTCCCCATTTGTATAAAATCTACGATATTCATCATTATCAGGGTTATGTTTCAAATACAGATTTCCATTATTATGATTATGAAACGTGTTTTCTCCGGCTAAATCCCACATTTTAAACTGCGGACAATAACTATTTCCTTCATCTGCAGAAGCTTCTAATGTAATGTTGTTTTTACCATCTGAAAATATAACAAAAGCAACGTGATAATCTGAACCGCCTATTGTTTTTTTTTTACGTAAAATACCATATATTTCACCTGGTAGAGGAACCGCATCATCATTTTTTTGTGTTGATCTCCTGATAATACGATTATTATCTTGTATGATTTTTTCGTTTGATTCACCCAAGGTAATAAAACCTTCTTTTGATTGTAAGAAAGGTGGATTTGAATCCGCCTGTAGTAGTGTTTCAAATTCGGGTTTACCAATTTGAGGATTTTGCGTTAAATATGCTAGATTTTCTGCAAGTTTTAAACAATCATTTTCATTGATTACTGTTGGGTCATCATTTTCATCAACCAATACCGGATGTTTTGGATCATCGGTATTATATTGTCGGTCATCGCGAAGAGGACGATAAAAAACATATACATTAAAAAGTTCGGTTTTATCCAATCCCAAATTACTAATTCGGTATGGTACATTTAAAATTTTTTTTAGAATACCTTTCTTCACCAAAATATCCAATGGTCTTTCACTAAATATATCAATTGTAGTTTTGATATACAATGCACTATTATTACATTCACAATTATTACACTTGTTTTGGGAAATGGGTCCTATTCCTATGGTTTTGTCATAATTAAATTTGACTCTTGACATGATATATCAATATATACATATTGATATATTTTTATACTTATTAAATATGCTGTTAATTTTTATAAATAATAAAAACATTGTATACCCAAAAAAAGAGTAGCAGAAAGTATTCCAATACTTACTGCGAACAAAATATGTTCCGCCATTTCGGTTTGTGCTTCGGGAAGTAAATCCAAAATGATTCCCATATGAAAATGTTCATATTCCTCTGGACTCCTACNTAGTCCTTCAAAGTCCTCTGCAAGCGAAGTTTGCTCCGGACTTGGTTGTTGAAGGACTTTGTCCATATTCATCTGGACTCCTACGTCGTCCTTCTGAATATGCGTGGTTATCCTCNACTCTGTTACGGATACCACATCCATCTGACCAAACTTATCCGGTGACCTACGGTCACTGTGCGGAGGCGTAAACGCCCCCTGACCAAAATCCTCTGTAAGCGAATATTCTTCCGCATACTGTGGAATACGTCCAACAATACCTCGTTTTTCACTCTCAATCACCACTTCTGGTTCATATTCCTCTGAATATGCGTGGTTATATATATGTTGTTCTAAAAATGAAATATCAACCGGTATAATTTCATTAGAAATATCCATAATAGCTCCACAAACACATTTTTTACTATGATGCATTAAACCATTTTTTGATTTATACGCTTTGTTACATCGTTTACATAAAAATAATTTGTGTTCTTTGGAAGTGCCTTCCAACATGTTGTATTGATTACGTAAAGATTTAGGTAACAAAGATGATGCGTTAAACGATAAAGATACGTCTGGATAACCTTGCAAACTCATAACCTCATCATACATTTCTTGGATACGTGTCAAATGTTTCATTGTGGTTATGTGTTTGTTATAATCACTTTTGTTCATAGAAATAAAATTACAAATTTCACACTGATATACACTCATTTATACTGTTATAATATACAAATATATATTTATATAGGTATCGGAACCTACGTCTAGTTTCGCCATAGGCGAAACTAACCCAGTAAAACCTCCCTTATGTAACGAGGACACTGCTCTACGAGCAGCGCCCTCCTAAGGTTATTTGAAGGAGTCATAATAAATTAGTTGTATAGGATCTTATACAACCAATTTTAAGGAAACATTATGAGGGCGCCGCCACGTAGTGGTGGTGTCCTCGTTACATAAGGGAGGTTTTACTGGGTTAGTTTCGCCTATGGCGAAACTAGACGTAGGTTCCTTTATTTAGGTATCGTCGCCATCATAACTGAACGTATTATATTCTTCGTCGTCGTTGTCCATATCGTATCCTTCTTCATACCCTTCATACGCATCTTCTTCAAACCCTTCTTCCATGGGTTCATCTGGAAATTCATCGTCCAAGGCATCATCGGTAAATTCCGCCAATTCTTTGTCAAATTGTTTACCGTTGTATTTAAAAACATCTTTACTTTCTATGTTCCACCGATTCAGTTTGAACATTTTTTCCATATACATATATCGCCGATCCGTATTATTAACATTACGAAATTCATTCATTACCCGGGTTTTTTCTTCATCCCGTGATTTGTTTACTTTTTTCATGATTTTTTCATAAGACATGTCAACAATTTCTTTGTCTTCCCCAAACATATCCAACAATGCCATCATCCATTTGGCCGAAGTATCTTTCACAATCTTGGTACCCATAATATTTGGCATTTTTTGACATAACAATACCAAATTGTCCAACACAGAAAGGCTCACATATTTCATCCATTGATGAATGATTTCTTTCGGAAACAAACGGAAATAAGATTTGTCGTGTTTATGAATCGGCAATTGTATGGGAAGTAGCTGGGTAAATTGAACCAATGGTAACAATCCGGCTTGCCATTCCCGTAATAAAGTGAAAAAACGAGTTTCCGAAGGACCTGATTTTGAAAATTTGGCAAACCAAGAATGAGTTTGTTGAAGAAATTTAACAATGACCCCTTGATGAGTATCTGTAAGACCCCAATGTTTGGGTACGTTCCATTCTTTGACAAACTGATTATTAAACATCATAGGTGGAAGAATTTTCACCATAAAAACCACAGAATTTTTCACAAATTGAGACATTTCGTACAATTCTTCGTCACCTACACTTGGTGACCAGGATGTCCAAGAATCAAGAGTTCGTTCGGCACGGGTACGTTCCGCACCTTTGGGTAAAAATCGTAAAATACGGTCTCTACGAGTTTGATTCAAAGGACCCAATACATTCATNAGATCATCCAATGCCTTGTACATACCTTCNCCTTCACCACCAGTACTGTCATCTAATAGCATAATTTGGGGATCATATTTAACCAATACATCCAACAAAGGTTTTCGTATAGGATCTAAAAACGGGTCTTCCGCAACGTTTTCTTTTTCCAAAGATTCCGCCATAAATTCGGTCAGTACTTTTACAGCAGAAGGTTGTACAAAGGTTAAATCGGATTGTATACGATTTTTCGCATTGACTAGTCGTAATAGTTGTTCAAAATCTTCCCAACGAAACGTACGTCCAGCTTCTTTCAAATCTTGTATTTTTTCTTTGATAGAACCCTTGTTACGATATGTTTCGGTAGCAGGTTTGGCTGCACATATACCTTGTAAAAATGGTGGAATATCCTGTTCTAACCTGTCAAAATTGCAAAAATAAATAAAAGCCGAATATATGATTTCTTCCTGATTTCCCGAGGTTATTTCGGGTCGTTTCAGTCGCGTATCATCCGAATATACCATAGTAATTGCCGTTGTTTTACGACGAAACAATTCCATATGAGATTGCAATACATTCACATGATTCATAAATGTTTGCAAAACAGGTGCTTCCCGAACAAAATATTGCAAAGTAGATTCATGTATACTGGTGGCATGTTCATCACAACACGCATTTTGTACAAAAGGAATTCCCAACGAGGTTTTTAACAATACATCTTGTTTTTGTACAACACCGTGAATAGTTTCCATAATCCCGTATCCGTACCGTATGATATGTGATTCAGAAACAATCGTATCTTTGTCATCTATGGGAGGTAATTCACGTGACAAGGTGGAGACAATCTCTATGGGTACTGAAGGTGGTAACAATGTTCTCCACATTTGTAATTGATGTTCTTCCGGTATTTCAAATTCTTCCGGATGTTCTTCCCGATATTGTCGTTGTCTCAAATACAATTCGTACAAATCTTTCCGTGAATTCAATATGTTTTGTATTGTATCACGTAATTTTTCTTGAATGATTTCTTTTTTAATGGATTGAATAGAATTCCAAGGTACAATGGAACTTTTGATCAAATTCAACATACATGTCATGTATTGGATACCACTTTGGTCTTCCATAGATTCGGTCAACGGATAACCTGTGAATGATTTCACACATCCAGGAACGGTTTTCTTGGTACGTATTGCTGGTGTAGTGGTTTGTATACCCATCAGAAAAATGGCCGTAGTAATAATTACCACATATTGATGATAATATTTCTGGTATTGGGTATTCATATTCGTAACATTACTAGAACTACTTTTTTTGGACATTTCTCGGATAAAATTCTCTTTTGTCATGACACTCTGGTCAATCCATTCCATGGAAACTCTTTGTACAAAGGCACGAAATCCTCCTTTTTCGTATTCTTTGGCATCCAAATGCAATAATTGACAAAAAGTAGCAAATATGTTTTTCACCATCACTACCGTTTCGGAATCTTCTTGGTCAACATCATTGACTATATGTACCCAATCCATACCCAAAGTTTCCGATTTTTTTTCCATGCCACCCGATTCTTCTTCGGGGTCAATTTCCANAACACTTCCTGTNTGAATTTTAAATCCTTGGTCATCATATAATTCTTCATTCACCCATTCTAATTTGGATAAAATATAACCACTATGTTTGTCCACAATTGCGTCACCGTCATCACTCATCATTTGAAACTGTTTGTATGTTTCCAAACGTTCACGATATCCAATTTCCCCATGAGCAATGAATTCCTTTGCCAAATCATACATAAAGACAGGAAGTAATTTGGTATTGGTTTGTGTACAATAGAACCAATGATCATCTTCACCTAGTTCATCTATCATCGCACGACGAAGAAATCCTTTTTGAAAAAAACGTACCAAATCATACTGTTTTTTGGTAAAATCGTCTTGACCAATGATATCATCACGTAATTGAGCATACGGTGAAACAATGATTGGAGGAGCATCTTTATCACTGATTTGACCCATGGCATAGGCCATAAGACTATAATGTTGTAACCAAACGGTGCGTAAACGTTCTTTTGCTGCCAATATACGTGAAGAATCCAATATCAATTTCTCTAAAAGTTTTGATAAATCTTCTTGAGATATTTCCAATCGTTTTTCCATTTCTTTGACTGCATATTCTTGACGCATGATTTGAATACGTTTTTCGGATGATTCTAGTGGGTCACATGTGGCCGTTTTCGGATTTTTCATACACGACGGTTGTGTATCACATAACATACGATTGACGGCGCCACGTTTATTCGGAAATGCGGATCGTATTAAAAAGGACAAATCGGCAAAGGATTCGTCCGAAAGAGTATTGTCTTGTACCCATTTATTTTGCACACGTTTGAAAAATTCACGATGGGTTATCAATGGTTCGGTTCCTATGGTGGGTTCGGGTGATTTAGAAAGTGACGACTTTGTGGGAAGTTCTAACATGGCATATTCTCCATTTTTGACACGTTTTTTCTTTGCAACCAAAGTAATCGCTAATTCCGCGGCGGATTCTTTGGGACACGCGTGTCGTTTGATAAGATTGGTGGACAAAAGATCCAAAAATTCGCGCATTTCTTCGGATTCAATGTCATCCGTTTTTTCTGGCATTTCCTTTTTATATTCGTCCAACAATTCATAAGGAGTATCATCCATCATTTTATCATAAAATACATCATCATTGTAATTGTCTTTTTGCAAATCTGCCAATGAAGTATAACGTTTTACCAAGAAATTACGACGACAATCTTTGTTATATGTTTTACTTTCTTCTTGATCCCATTCGGTTTCAGCCGCAGCTTTCAGAAAAGAATCCGATACAACATGATTCATAGTCGCATTGCGTAACAATGCGGTCAACAAGGATGCAGTATCTTTGGAATAAACTTCTTGAATTAATTCGGAAGAAGACAAGGAACGAAACGAAGACACACCATCACTACTGGACATTAATCCACGAATCCGATACACATCATGAAATATTTGATATAGTGTCGTTTGTTCTAATAATTTACGTCCCAAATTGTATTCAGATGGACCTAACATACCTTTTCCAAGAATTTGATTCATATGTGTATAAGTGTCATTGATTTTACGATATTGGTCACGATGTTCATAAAATTGTTTTTTATAGGCAGTAGTACGTTCCTTTATAAAATATCGCATACGATTGTAATGAGGATAAGACAAAGAAGATAATCGTACCAAGAAAGGCTCCAATACTTGCATTTGTTCTCCAATGTTCAATCCTTGGGTAGGTTTCAACCACGATTGAACCCGTTCTACCAAATCAAAGGTGGATGGAATCATGGTTTGTAAATATTTACGGTAGAGTTCTTCTGGTAATTCATGTTGATTACGTACCAAGACGGGATCCAACAGAACATGTTGAATACCTGTTAAAAAATGTTGTATCGTGTTTTTTGATTCTTTGGATGTATTTTTTTTTCCTAATTTATCCAGTAGCAATGTATCTGGTTGAAATTTACCATTACTCGGAAATGTGCGATATTTGAGCCAATATTTTTGACTCATTTCAGAACGTTGTAACATATCCAAGGTGGGTAATTGTACTGCTGAAAATTTGGCCACAGATGCCGGTAACAAAATCCATGACTGAATATGCGCAGAATCGTTGGGTGTTAGTAATTGATGAACGAATTTACGACGATTGTCTTCTGAACGTTCCAAAAAAGGAATACCAGTAGTGAATCTTTGAAAATAATTATGCACTGGTTTCAGGGTAGTATGTTTTGCCGATGCGGTTACTGCGGTGGCGCCAAAAGAGAAACCACCTACCGAATTATCTACAATAGATTCCCACGATTCGTTCAGTATTTGGGGTGAAAATAGTACAGATGAACGTGACACTAGACCATCATTAGTTGTCAATGGAGTATCAATTAGGGGAGAAAATGCTGGATATACTTCTTCCATCCATTTTTTGTACGGATTGGAGTCACCTTGTAGGGTGTTTTCACGGTATTGTTCCGATAAATCATACAAATCACGTATATCATGTGGTTGTAAAACCGTATCACCTACTTCTTCAAAATCATCGGCAGATTCGTCGGGTAAATAATACATTTTTCTACGCGTTTGTGTAACAGGAAGCATCCATGAAAGAGGTGCACCCGTTCCTGCAATTAAATAATCCACCATGGGTTGATATTGGAGTCCATGAACTACAAATCCTTGTATTTGATGTGTATATTCATCCATCAATGAAAATTGTTCACGTAATTCTTTGAAACGGTCCAAAATACGATGAATATTGGTCATGACTTCATGGGTACGCTGTGCATTAGGAATGGTAGATAACAGTTCGTTCATCATACTAGTCAATTGAGTTTCAATATTAAAGACCATTTCATGTTGTGTTTGTTCCACAAATTGTTCCACAACTTCACGGTCTTTACCAAACATAATTTCATCTGCTTCAATATATTCATTTTCCAATATTTCGTCAATGTTCTGATCATAATCAAATTTTTCGGGCAAACGAATGATGGCTTCATTTTCTGGGGTGAATTCTATGGATGCTTTTTCGGCGGATTCTATGGATTCAGCACCTTGTTCTGTTTCTTCGGGTGAAGGGATAAATGTAGAAGGAGGTGAAGATCGTAGTACGAATTTTTCTATGGACAAATCTTCCGGAATTCCCCTATAGCTAAAATCAATATAAATAACTTCATGTTCAGAGGGACGATGTCCTTCAATAGAATGCGATG
>Ga0031655_10001347_pt1 | contig 14685 bp, 13 predicted proteins | sample FrelakmetHBP12HB_FD_55187 | JGI IMG/M metagenome (GOLD analysis project Ga0031655, IMG submission 55187) | Freshwater lake sediment microbial communities from the University of Notre Dame, USA, for methane emissions studies -HBP12 HB | ecosystem: Environmental > Aquatic > Freshwater > Lake >... | reverse complement strand
GTCCCGTGCATCTCCTGGGCAAGGGTCTCCGTGTATCCTTTGACTGCAAACTTGGCGGAGCAATAGGGGCCGTTGTTGGGGTTCGGCATGATGCCGTTGATGCTGGATATGTTGACGACATGCCCTTCCGGGCGCTTCTTCAAATGGGGTAGAAAGGCCATGGTGCCATACACAACGCCCCAGAAGTTGATGCCCATGAGCCATTCAAAGTCTTCCAGGGGAACAGTCTCCAGGAAATCCCCCAAGGCAACGCCTGCGTTGTTGATGATGATGTCCACGCCGCCGTGGCGTCCGGCCGCCTCATCAGCGTATTGGAAGACCTGTTCGCGCCGGGACATGTCCACAATATGGGTCGTCACTTTCACCCCGTCGCCGACGAGTTTTGCGGTCTCCTGCAGGCCCGAAGCATTGATGTCCGCAAGCGCCAGATTGCATCCCTCATTCGCCAGATTGACGGCAAGCATCCTGCCGATGCCTGAAGCCGCCCCAGTGACGGCCGCCGTTTTATTTTTAAGAATCTTCATGCTTTCTTATTCCTTAATCGTATTGTTCACACATTGTTTGGGTTTGTGTTCGTCGCTTGACGGATGATGTCAAGTTTCTTGAAAGGCACTGGGCCGAGTAGCGCCTGCACCATGCGTGCGTCTCGGTAGCGTTTCTCCTGGCCGTAGTCCTTCATGTAGCCGTATCCGCCGAGAATTTGAATGCCGTCGTTTGTGGCATCGCAGGCCAATTCTGCGACATGCAGAGCCGCCGCGGATACATGGGGTTCACAACTGCCTTTTTTTTGTTCCAGTTCCAGACATGACTGATGAACACACATCGCGGCGACGTCGGCCTTGACAGACAGGCCCGCGAGCATCATAGCAACTTCGCTCCACTGGATAATCAGTCTTCCGCCCTGTTCGCGCTTTTGGGAATAGGCGAGGGCTTCGTTGTAAACGCCGCGGAGAATGCCGGCATTCATCGCGGCAGCAGAAGCATTCATTTCCGGTGATATCTTTTCAAAATAGTGATGCCCAGCGTTTTCTTTGCCGATAAGACGGGCCCGGACGCCAGAAAACGTTACGTCCACTGCCGGGCAGGCATGCAACCCCAGCGTAAACACCGGTTCGCTTTTTTCTACGTTTTGGTCATCAAGATTGACCAGAAAAAAACTGTAGGATGGCCCAATGCCTGAGCGTGCCGGAATAATAGCCTGACGTGCAAGATTGCCCAAAACCAGAAGTTCAATCCGTCCTGTGAGGGTGTAGTCACCCCCGTTACTTTGCGCCACGGGAAGCACATCGGTGGAAGCAGGGTTGGCATAGACGGGAAAGGCAATCAGACCATCTTTCGCGGAGGCAGCCTTGGAAAAAATATCCCGGGCAAGTTCCTGTGCCTCGGCCACCAGCAGAATTTTCTGGGAAAACGCCTGCGTGAAAATGATGCCGGCCGGCGAGGCATCGGCCTCGCTGAGATTCATCAGAATTTCACACAGCGCCGAAATGCCGAAGCCCGCTCCGCCCAGTTCCGCGGGAAGCGCAGCGTTNAGAAATCCCACCTCATGAATTTTCTTCAGGACGTCCTCATAAAATNCGCCGAAAGGGTAGCGGTCNTGTTCGGCAACTTTTCCGGCCAGTTCCTTGGCTGCAAATGACTGTGCCAAGTCGGCAANGGGTTTCAGATCATTANGGTTGAATTCTGGCATGGTGTCTCCTTATTCATCAAACACCTTCGCCTGCGGNGCCGCGGGCGCTATGAGGCACTTGAAGGCGTTGAGACGATTGAGTTGGTTGGTTCCCTCGTAAATCTGCAAAAGCTTGATATCGCGCAGCATCTTTTCGACGCCGGCATCTTGTCGCAGACCTCTTTGGCCCATGAGCTCGATGGCCATCTGACAGTTTTTAACGCCAAGATCAGTCCCAGCGAATTTTGCCACTGACGCCCAGCCTGAGCAGCAGTACTGGTCTTCCGGTTTCGGTATGTCAAATAAGAGTTTGCCCATTACTCTAGCCGAGATCTCCCAATTGAGCATCGGCGAGATGACCTTGTCAAACCAGAATCGCGGCATGGTCTTGAGATAGTAATAGGCCGGTTTGTTTTGCATGAACCGATACAAACCGCGATGGCTGTTGGCATTGTTGGCCTCGGTATAAGCGAGCCTTCCCAGGACGACATTCTTGTACATCTCGGCCAGATGGCACTGCACCCACTCGTTGTTGATGAGCAGGCGGTCGTTGACGCAGGTCGTGGATGCGTATCGCAGAGCTGCTTCAAACGCTCCGCGCGCGATGCCGATGCCGAAGGCGCAGACTCCCGGGCGCGTGGCGGATACTACATAGTCGAGATAGCGCTGGGCCAAATCCCTGAACGGCTTATTCGTAAACTTTTTCGCCAGGGCGGGGCTAAAGATCACATCCTCCTCCGGCATGAAGCAGTCTTCAAAGATAAGCACACTAGCCGGGCAAACCCTCTGTCCCATCTTATTTTCATGGCTGCCGAAGGAAAAGCCTTTCGTACCGGTTTTCACGACAAAGCCGATGGTCGTTTCGGATGGATGCTTTGTGTCTTCATAAGCGTAAAGAACCGTCCATGAGGATACGTGTCCCATGGAAATGAACACCTTCGTGCCGTTGACAATGTAGCCGCCTTTGACGCGTCTGGCCTGACAGGTAACCTTGCCCTTATCCACAAGGTCGACTTCCTCCACATCGGTCCCGGCGCCCGGTTCCGTCGTTGCAAGAGCTAAAGTGCACGGTTTCCCGGATCTTTCACCTTCCACGACCTCCTTCATGACCTTTTTGGCCAGGCGGGTGTTGCCCGAAGAGATCAGACCCGTCACGGCCAGATAATGAACGCCGATGACATTCATAATGCCGGCACAGACCGAGGCAACTTCTTCGGAAAAGCAGGATATGGATGGCAAGTTATAACCCTGGCCGCCGAATATTTTCGGTATCCACATGGTGTAAAAACCCCACCGGTTGGCTTCCTCTACCAGATCCCAGGGCAGGTAATCAGGATCTTCGTGGGTGATACGGTCGAGCTTAAGTGCAAGGGGGTTCGCCACTTCTTCGTTGAACTTGCGGGCGATGGCTATAACCTCCTGGGTTTCCTTCACCATATGTCCCGGCATGCGGGGAGCGTAGGACAGACCAATGTAAGAATCCTCAAATTTTGGAAAACGGGACAACATGGACGCTACTTCTGAGTTGGTCAGCATATAATCCTCCTAATTTATTCCCCGTCGATTCTGAGTCAGCATGCAGGATGATGAACCCTGGCACTGATATCGGGATAATGCGTATCGCTACAGGCATTTTTTCAAAAACCGGATCTGATCGCCGACGGTCTGTTGGAAATGCGGGGGAACATACACATCGAAGTGTCCGCACTTATAGACAATGAGTTCGCCTTTCGGCGCCTTCCCTGCCGCCTTAATTGCCGGCTTCACGGGAGTGGTAAGGTCATTTGCTGCAACCTGCACCAACCAAGGGACTGCCAAACGTTCCGCCAGCCTCCCAGGAAAATAGAGAGCCACAGATAGGAAAATGCGTGCGGCAACCCGTTCGTCCGGTTCGAACCCCGGGGGATAAAGTCTTTTCACTCCTTCCACCACATCGGGGGCCGTCATGGCGGCAAGATCGCCGGGAAAACCGATAGCAGGCACATAGCAAGGGCTTCGGCGCAGCATCATATTCGCAATATCACGCCAGGCGGCTGTCCCCAGCCGGATGTTCTGTACTAGGCCGGTCGCCGCCGCCGTCGCCAAGCCGTTCATGTGCGGCACTTGTGATATGACTGCGGCGATATCGGGGTCATGATCCGTTGCTGCTATCTCAAGGACATGGCCTCCGCTGAATGACGTCCCCCAGAGAGCAATCCGGTGTGAATCTACCCCGGGGAGTCCTTTGGCAAACCGGATCGCGGAGCGCCAATCTTGGTGCTGCTTTTTGATGTCGAGGATCCGTCTGGGCGTCCCCTCGCTATCGCCAAAATGCCGGTAGTCGAAAACCAGGGCATGGTATCCGGCTCCGGCGAAGGCTTCGGCATACGCGTCGAGGCGCATTTCCTTGACCCCGCAGAAGCCATGGGCAAGAATGACGCACGGGGCATTATCCATACCCGGGGCTTTGAAAAACCAACCCGCACATTTCAACCCTTCCGAAATGAATTGAATGTCCTGCCTGTCCCCCATGTGAGATCCCTTCCGCGACGCCACACAATATGACATTAATTATTGTAAGTTCAATACCAGATCTTCTTGACTTTGACAAGAAATATTGTCATAATTATTTTAATGAAAAAGAAAACAAACAAGAGCCGGATCTACGGCGGTGTCGAAGCGAACCTGAGGGAAGAGGAGCGGCGGAAAAAGCTTATCGAAGCGGGACTTGAGGCATTCGGCACAAAAGGCTATGCAAAAACCAACATCAAGACGATCTGTAAGCTGGCAGGACTGACAGAACGTTATTTTTATGAGTCGTTCCGTCATAAGGAGGATTTGTTGTGTGCCGTGTACCAAAAGTTGATCGACGAAGGGCAGCGCGATTCCATGGCAGCACTGGAAGACAGCAAGGCTTTTCCCCTGGAAACAGCCTCGCGGGCATTAAGGATGTTTTATCAACGGTTTCAGCAAGATCCCCGCAGGGCGCAGATACAGCTTTTTGAAATCCTTGGAGTAAGCAAGAATATAGATAGGGAATACCAAAATGCCATGCGCTTGCTGGCCGACATGGTGAGGCTTTTCTTATGCAAAGTCTTTCCGCATATTCATGAAGAAATACTCAACAGGAGTATGATTCCGACCGGTCTGGCGGGTTCGATCATCATGATCGCCCATGAGTGGATCCTCGGCGGTTTTATAACTTCTATGGATGACATCATTTCTCAGTGCATGGATCTTTTTGTAGCAGTGGGGAAACACATCGAGTCCAAGTCATGACTGCAAGCAACCACCTATTAACATGCCCTAAAGACTTGTACCACATGTTAAGTTAGTATTCAGCACTTTTTTATTTCTCAATTCAGGTGCGCCTCTGGTGCCGGAGGACGGTAATTCAAAGAACTATATGACCTGAACGTGTTGTATTCCATTCCTCACATTAAGGACATTTTTTCATAATCTTATCACCCTACAGTATCGCCTAACAATAAAATCCAAACTACACTTTTTCTGATGGATTGAATATCAACATAGCACTATTAATTTTTTTAAAAGAAGAAATTCCATAGTCTCATTGATAACGAATTGCAGTCTTGCATCTTAGTCACGGTTGACAATTTGTTTGTTTCAGGAAGAAACATTCGTAACGGAAATAAGTGTTGTGTTCTCTGAATCTTCTAATCCTTCACCTCCTGCAGGTAACTTCTTAACTGGACAGTTTATGTCTATAAGACCTGATATATTATGTGTTTCTAACATTATCTTGAATGACCCTTGCCCTATAGTCGGGTACTTATTATATTGTTGTAAGAGGTGAAATTATGAAAAATAGATATTCCCCCATTTTGATAATCATTTTGGTGTTTGGATTTGCATGGGTGTTTTTACTCGCGAGAGTCTCGACAGAGCGAGTGCAAGGAGGAAAAAATATGGATAAAAAAAAATGGTGGAAAATGCTAAAAAAAAGATGACTCCACTTCAGTGCGATGTAGCCTTTGGAAACGCTACGGAGGCTCCTTTCAAAAACGATTACTGGGACAACCATAGAGAAGGGATCTATGTGGATATTGTGTCGGGGGAAGCGCTTTTCAGCTCTTCGGACAAGTTTGATTCCGGTTCAGGATGGCCCAGCTTTACCCGGCCTATCGAAAAAAATGTCGTGTTGGAAAAGGTGGACAATAGTAATCTTATGAAGCGGATAGAAGTACGAAGCTCAAAGGCGGATATTCACCTGGGGCATGTTTTTAACGATGGCCCGGCGCCAATCGGTCAGAGATACTGTATCAATTCCGCGTCATTAAAATTTATCCCGAAAGAAAAAATGGTGGAATCGGGGTATGGTGAGTACCTATATTTATTTGCCGATAAATCCGACCGGAATACGGAAACAGCGATCTTTGCCGCCGGTTGTTTCTGGGGGGTGGAGGAGTATTTCAGCCGGATAAAAGGGGTAATAAAAAGTGAGTCCGGCTATACCGGGGGAACTAAGAAAAACCCCACTTACGAGGAAGTCTGCACCGGTAAAACGGGGCATGCCGAATCTGTTCGCGTCATTTTTGACCCAAAGGTGGTAAGTTACGAGAGGTTGTTAAAACATTTTTGGGGAATACACGATCCTACGAGCCTCAATAAACAGGGCAATGATATAGGCAGTCAATATCGATCCACCATATTTTACACTAATCCGAAACAGGAGAGAGCAGCCAAGGCTTCTTTGGAGAGATTGGCAAAATCCGGCAAGTATTCCCAAAAAATAGTCACTGAGATTTTATCGGCAAAGGAATTTTATCTGGCGGAAGAATACCACCAAGACTATTTGAAGAAGAACCCTCACGGTTACTGCCATATAGATCTGAGAAAAGCAGCCAATAAATGATTCTCAAAAGAGAGGTTTATTTTATCCAGTCCGGCGAAGGCTGTCGAAAAAAAGTGATGGAGTATACGCTGGTTTTGGAAACCTTGGGGGTCAGAAGACGAAGTTTTACCGTTATTCTTAGAGTATTAGATAAATTTTTACAGAATTCAGACAGAACTCTCCATCACGCGTCTTTTTCATGATGCGTTATGGTTGGATGTATTAATCCCAAGAGGAGTAGGGGTCGTAATATCGATGATTATTACAACTTGAAGTCTTGTATATCTTCGGTTAAATCAAATCTAACGCTCTCAGGAAGAAGTCGATTATCTGTTTACACATTATTTTCTAAAAGAAAGATGGCACATGATTTACCAGGAAATCCCCTGCTGTTTTAAATAATCTTGTGCCTTTTTAAGACCTAGGCTGGCTGCTATTTTCCAATCCGCAATGGCCTGATTGTGATTGCCAAATGCACTGTAGGCAAGTCCCCTGTTATAATAGGCAAGTGCAAATTCTACATTTAGCTCAGTGGCTTTGTCGTAATCCGCAATTGCTTGTTTGTAGTTGTCAAGTTTATAATAGATCGTTCCACGGTTATTAAAAGCGCCTGCATATTTCGGATTTAGCTTAATGGCTTTGTCGTAATCTGCAATTGCCAGATTATTTTTGTTAAGATTATCATAAGCAAGTCCACGATTATTATAGGCAACTGCATCCTTCGGATATAGCTCAATCTCCTTGTCATAATCGGTAATTGCTTGTTCGTAATTGCCAAGTCTACTATATGCGTTCCCACGGTTATAATAGGCATCTGCATCTTTCTGGTTTAGCTCAATGGCTTTGTCAAAATCCGCAATTGCCTGACTGTAGTTGCCAAGATTATGATAGGCAACTCCACGGTTATAATAAGCAACTGTTTCTTTTGGATTTAGCTCAATCTCCTTGTCATAATCGGTAATTGCTTGTTTGTAATTGCCAAGTCTACTATATGCGTTCCCACGGTAATAATAGGCAGATGCATCTTTTGGATTTAGCTCAATGGCTTTATTATATGCATTTAGTGCTTCGTTCCAGCGATTAGCATCACTAGCCTGACGACCTATTTCAGACCAATCAGTAGCACTGAAGCTTTCTATTGTTTTATTATGTGTACAACCAGTTGTTATTAATATTGCAGCTAAAAGGAATAGTAAGAAACTACAGCTAATTTTCATATGCGTATCCCCTTCTTATATAATCTACCAATTAATGGCCTAACTTTGTTTTCTCTGATAAATTTAGCATCAATTTATCACAACTGTTTTTTGATTAAAAGGAATACTTGTTGAAATCCACAAAATCTTAATGATCGTAGAACATGTCTCTTAAGGAAGTAAGAAGTAAAAAAATCCAATCGTAAATTTTTCAAAATCTCCGAACCAACGGAAGTGCTGACTTCACTACAAAGCAATAGATTCATAAAGACGGGTAAACTGAGGATTGCCAATTGAAAGAGAGTAAGGCTCCGCGTCAGTCAGAGCCCGCCTTATGAGTTATTGTCTGCATCCGTGCATTGGGCGTCCACTTTGAGAACCGCTACCTTCTGGACCAGACCTTCATGGATCCCTATCCCCGTAAACTCGTCGAGATCTCCGCTTCGGGAAATGGGAGAAACATGTAGACTGTCCCTTACTAGATCCTCGACGCGGCCCGAAGCTTTTTTTTGTCGATTTTCCCCACCGCCGTCAGCGGCATTTCCTTCACGATTTCAACCCTCTTGGGAACTTCGTAGGGCGCCAGTTTTTCCCTGGCAAACTTGAGGATATCCTCCTTCATGGCAGCCTCATCGCCGTCAAACTGATAGCTCGGATCTGGGGTCACGTAGACCACGACAAACTCGGAGCCGGGACGTTCCGGGTTGGGCACGCCGATGATGGCGAGCATTCCAATAGCGTGATGCTCTGTCAGGATATCCTCCACTTTCTTGGAAAACACCTTGTATCCACCGACAATGATCATGTCCTTCGTCCGATCGACGATGCGCAGGTACCCTTCCTCGTCCATGATCGCGACATCGCCTGTGTGGAGGTACCCGTCCGCGTCAATGACGTGCTTCGTTTCCTCCGGTTTGTTGAAATATCCCACCATGATCTGGGGTCCCTTTGTGCAGATCTCTCCTGGCTGTCCCACCGGCGCGATTTCTCTCGTGGTAGGATCGACCAGTTTGATGTCGGTGTTCAATAGGGGAAGCCCAATGGAACCTAATTTCTTTTTCCCCCTGGATGGGTTTGCTGTTGTCAGGGGCGATGTCTCGGACATACCATAGACCTCGAGTAGTTTTTTCTCACCCACGATACCCTCAAGCACCTTCTGGGACTCTTCAGGAAAGGGGGACGCGGCGGAGATGCATACTTTGAGGTTGGTGTGGTCCAGCTTGCTGAACTTCGGGTTGGCGATCAGCATCTGGTAGAGAGAGGGCACGTTGGCTAAAATCGTAGGTTTGTATTTCGTTATCTCGGCGCAGATGTGGTCGGTGTCACGCGGGTTGGCGATCAGGACCTGCGTCCACCCTAAGTAAATGCAATTTTCGCAGAAGAATAGCCCCGCTATATGGAAGAGGGGGAACGCTGACAAGGCCAAGCCCTTGCCCTTCTCCCAGTCGAGCCAGGTTTGGATTATGATAAGATCGGAGACCGCGTTCCGGTGGCTGAGCATCGCGCCCTTGGGGGATCCGGTCGTTCCACCTGTGTACTGAATGTAGGCGATGTCATCAGGCGTTATTTTTACGCCGGGATTGGTGTCGGGGTATTTACCTTTCTTGATAACGTCCGGGAAGAGGTGAATGATCTTGCCTTCCAGAGGAGTCACCTTTCCGCTGGGGATCTTTTTAAGCCACTTTCCTAGCGTTCTCTTGATGACGGGGAGGAAGCCGCCCACGCTCGCGGCAACGACGACCTTGAGGTCGGGAAGGGCGGAGGCAATCCCCGTAACCCGCGCCGCGAATATGGCGTCCAGCGTTATGAGACCTTTCGCCCGGCAGTCCTTCAACTGGTGCTCCATCTCCTGCGCGGAGAGGAGGGGGGAGACGCCCGAGACCGCGCAGCCGGCCCTTAGGGCGCCTAGCCACGCGATCACGTATTCGGGGATGTTGGGAAGGTTGATGCCTATTGCATCTCCTTTCCGAAGCCCGCAGGCGATCAGCATGTTCGCGAAGCGGTTGGCGTACTTGTCCAGCTCCGCGAAGGTGACCTCTACACCCATGAAAGTGAAGGCACTTTTGCCGGAAAATTCATCAAAAACGCTCTTCACTGCGTCTGTGTATGTTGTTTCCCACATCTTGGGGTCGATATCTTCCAAACCCGCGTCGTATGACTTCTTCCAGAACTTACTTTCGTAATTCATAAAGGCTCACCTCCAACGGTATGTTTGTATAGATTTTTTGTGTATATAAATGAATAAATCCAAGAATTTATTCATTTATATTTTTGAGTTGAGTAGATCGGTTTCTTCCGATACTACAGGTTGAGGTTTGTTTCTTCGTTTATCACCTGGTTTCTCGATCGTGCCACATTTTTTAACTATTAACGTTTGTAATGTTGCACAATTTTCAAAATTTATCAATTAACACTTTAAGGAAGAAGTCAGCATCACTCTCGACAATATTTTTTAAATATTATCCACAAATGCCGCTGATGGCGGTAACTGGTTTTTCCGGAAGGAGGATAAAGCTGGGAGTGATCGCTACGCCATTTTTGCCCATTTGCAGCATTTCATGGATTGCTTTCTGATTTTCCAGATTAAAGTCGGCATAGCCAGCTGAAAAGCGCCACGGCAAAAGAAATTTTCCTTCGCGGCGGAGATGTTGATTTAAATAATCTACAATCCCATCGAAGTCCTTTTTATCAATAATCTTAGGAGATGAGATTATTTTGTTATTCTTTGAAAAACAGTTGCACCAAATTCGTTTTCTAGAAAATATCCTTCTCCATATTGTTTAACATTCCTATAATTCGCTTTCAAATATTCAAATATTTTTTTGCATAATCAATTCCAAAACGGGCAGACCCATAGTCTGTGGCAAATCGGTTAACTATAATAACATAATCAACTTTCTTTGTATCAATTTCTTTTATTATTATTTCTTCCGCTTTATCATATGCCAGATCATGCGGCAATACATGGTAATAATATATGGGATTTCTTTTCGATGTGAAATAATTTAATATCACACCCTCCGGTAAAACCAACAAGGTATCACTTGGTTTTAAAACTTTATTTAGATAGGTGAGCAACTCGGAATAATCATTATAATAGGATAAAACTTTCATATCACCTTTATCAGTTTTTATAGAAGTCGGTCTGTCGGCATAAGATTTCCAATAAAGCTGCATATTGCTTATTGTAAAAAATATCATTAAAAACATGAAGGCATACTTGTAATATTTTTTTTCATAATTTGTATCGAAAGTTTTCGGTATGATTTCAAAGAAAAAATAATAATAACATAAAAAGCCTGCAGCTATTAGATAGAAGCCGTAATGTGATACTGATACTTTAAAAAAAATTCTCATACACGAAAAAAATGAGAATAAAGCAACAGCAATTCCAAGTACATTTTTGTTATTTGTAGGAATATTAACCCTGTAATTATGATAAATAAAATGTGCAAGACATATAAGTGAAATTAACGGTAATAAATTATACTGTGAAAGAGAATAAATCAAATTCCATTTTAAAATTCTCAATAAAAATATAAGAACAACAAAAATTACAATCGGAAGCATTTTGAAGCCAAACCGATCTATGGATTTCTTACTGATTAATGAAGCTGCCTTGATAACAACAACTACGATAAGATAGAATGCCAACGAAAAGCCCCATGACATTAAATTATAAGGTAAATCACGAAGTCCGCTTATAGCCCGACTAAAAATGATTTTATTATCTGCTTTAACAGGATTGAGAGAACTTAGAAATGAAAAATATACTTCAGGTTTTATAAAATATATGAGTATATAATTTCCGATTGCAAAAAATGTCGGGAGAATAAAATAAATAGTCGTTGTCCTTAATTTTTCTTTTAAAGTATTTTTTTGTGCCAGCCATGAAAAAATAATTGACGCAGAGAGGGCCACACCTATTTCGATTTTGGTTAATATTGTAACATATAAAAGTATGCTGGAAACGATTAACCTTGTTTTTGAAGGCTCATTACCGTAAAGGCACAAAATACAAAGCAATGCGAACATAGTTCCATAAGTCGCCGAATACGAATATGGAATAATAAAATTAAAAATGCCTATTGCATAGTCATATTGTCCAAATCCTGCAACAATTAGGACAAGGTCATTAGAAGAGAGATTCCCTTTGAAAAGAAATTGGTTCCGATTTTATATATGCAAAAACAAACAATAGTTAATGAAAAGGCGCCGCAACCAATGAATGTCGACAATTGGGTACTAAACAATTTGCGTATAAATGCATTTAGATATGGTGCAACCGGCCCGTAAGGATAAAAATAATCCAGATAAGGATGACTTCCGTTTAAAATCTGCTGTGGGATATAGAGTTCCCTCCCTGTGTCTATCAAAGGACTTCCCCATTTCAACCATGTAAATTTTAACATTAAAATGGTTAACAAGAATATTGAAAGCAGCGGAAGGAAATCATTTTCCCTAAAAAAATTAATTACCCATAATTTTTCTCTTCTCATTTTTTTTTATAACATTCTCCGAATGAGATTATCAATTAAAATGATCAAAATATCAAAAAACGAATTTGAAAATATTATCAGTGAAAATTTTCAATTAATTATTTCTCTTTTTTAATAAATTCTGACTTTACCCTAAGAGGAGCTATTATTAAAAAACTAGTTTCTGTAGGAATAATGTATATCTGAGAACTCTTATTCTTGAATACCTTGACAAATATCTAAGCCAACCTTTTTTAATAAGACATTGTTTCTAATGAAAGGAAGTATAAGAAGAACGGTCTTGTGTGTCAATAAAATATTAACCTATATTTCGAATGTGGTGCAGATGACTGTTTGTTCGGTGGCACTTGGATTTGCCGGGGAGGTACGTGTGTTTAAGAACGAAGCGAAGCGGCTAATTTTTTTTAAGTATTATCCACAAATGCCGCTGATGGCGGTAACTGATTTTTCCGGAAGGAGGATAAAGTCGGGAGTGATCGCTACGCCATTTTTTCCCATTTGCAGCATTTCATAGATTGCTTTCTGATTTTCCAGATTAAAGTCGGCGTAGCCGGCTGAAAAGCGCCGCGGCAAAAGAAATTTTCCTTCGCGGCGGAGATCTTGATTTAAATAATCCATAATCCAATCCAAGCCTGCGTCGGTCATTTCACTGGCCGTGGCATCGTAAACTACCGCCGCAGCCAAATCGTCCTTACTGGTTTTTTCTTTAATTGCTTCCATAATGGCGCTGCCTGCAGTCGAGCCCATGAGAACAGCTTCCCGGCAATCACGCAGAAAAGCGGACAACTTTTTACTGGTAAAGGTCAAACCTCCGGCCAAAATTACTTTCTCACCATCGTTATGCTTGATGGCAAGACGCAGTAATGATCCCTTAAGTGAAATAAGCAAGGAAGCTTCATTGATAAAATGGTCGGTTTCTTTTTGCTGGCTTGCCGGAATTTGAGTGGTTCTTTTTTTAAAGCCAAGACGCTGGTATATTTTTTCGCGGGGAGGATCGATTGATATCTTTTCCAGAAAAACGACAGATTCCATATTCATCCTTACAAGGGAGTTTTATAAGTCGCTTATTAACTTAAAAGTTTACGCAGGTTTTTGGCAACAGTATCGCCCATTTTTTTCGTGCCGATGAGTTTCTTGCCACTCTGATGAATATCCTGCGTCCGGAAACCTTCTTTTAATGTTTGCACGACGGCTTTTTCGATCAGACCGGCTTCCTGCGGCATGGATAAAGAATAGCGTAACATCAGAGCCACCGACAGAATTGTGGCTAGCGGATTGGCAATATTTATTCCGGCTATATCCGGGGCCGAACCATGAATAGGTTCATATAAGGCGGTATTTTCCCCCAGACTGGCCGAAGGAAGCATGCCTATGGAACCGGTCAGCATGGCGGCTTCATCGCTCAATATATCTCCAAATAAATTGGTCGTAACAATTACATCAAACTGCGCCGGATTACGAATAAGCTGCATAGCGCAGTTATCAACGTACATGTGCTTTAGGGTGACGTCGGGATAATTCCGCCCGACTTCTGTTACCACATTCCGCCAGAGTTCTGTACTTTCGAGCACATTAGCTTTATCAACCGAAAGGAGATTTTTTTTACGCGTTCGGGCGATTTCAAAGGCGCGAACGGCAATTCTGCGAATTTCATCCTCAAAATAAACCATAGTGTTAATGCCTGTGCGTTTGCCGTCTTTTCCTTTTGTGACGCCGCGCGGTTTGCCGAAATAAACATCACCGGTCAATTCGCGGACAATCATGATGTCAATACCATGAACGACTTTTTTCTTAAGCGGTGATGCATCAAGAAGTTCGTCAAAAGCAACAACCGGCCGCAAATTGGCAAAAAGGCCTAATTTTTCCCGCAAGCCCAAAAGCGCTCTTTCCGGCCTTAAACTATAATCGAGCGCCTCCCATTTAGGGCCGCCCACAGCTCCGAGCAAGATAGCGTCGCTTTGCAGCGCAAGTTCCAGACTTGAATCCGGCAGGGGGACGCCAAAATGATCGTAGGCGCTGCCGCCGACAAGTCCCTCAGCAAGTTGCAAGTTAATATTTTTCTTATCAGAGATCAGTTTTAAAATCTTTAAAGCTTCTTTCATTATTTCCGGTCCTACGCCATCACCGGCAAATACGGCTATTTTAAAATTATTTTGTTTCATTCTTCCCTCATTTTCTGGCAATATGCTTCATCAAACCGCCATCGGCAATGAGTTTTTCCATAAAAGGCGGAATAGGATTAATTGTAAATGTTTTATTTTCCTTAATGGTGGTGATAGTTCCCTTGGCGCTGTCCACCGTTATTTTTTCTCCTTCTTTAATTGCATTGCCAAGTTCTCTGGATTCAAAAATGGGCAGTCCCATGTTAAAGGCGTTGCGATAAAAAATGCGGGCGAAACTTTTAGCCACAACGCAGGAAATGCCTGCCGCTTTAATGGCAATGGGCGCGTGTTCGCGCGAAGAGCCGCAGCCGAAATTTTCTCCTCC
>Ga0031655_10001345_pt1 | contig 14691 bp, 20 predicted proteins | sample FrelakmetHBP12HB_FD_55187 | JGI IMG/M metagenome (GOLD analysis project Ga0031655, IMG submission 55187) | Freshwater lake sediment microbial communities from the University of Notre Dame, USA, for methane emissions studies -HBP12 HB | ecosystem: Environmental > Aquatic > Freshwater > Lake >... | reverse complement strand
GGCATGCTTGCTACTTAGTACCTTTGCTGTTAAAATTTTAATTCCTGGAGGGTAAAAATGAGCGCATTCGAAAGAGTGTCGGTTGTCAGTAGAAATTTTGACGAGGTGTGTCGTATTCGAGAAAGTTTAGATAGCGAAGATCAAAACGAAGACTTGGGTTTTGTCTCTTCAAATTTAGTTTCCCCGGTTAAAGTCGTTGAAAAACCTCTAAATTTAAGTTTTGATAATTCCGGCTTTAAAGCCGGAGAGGGAATTGAGCTTGGCGATTTATTCCTTTCTGATGAGGAAATTGATATCGTCAGGTTATATCTTTTAGAAATTGGGAGAGTTCCACTTTTGTCTACCGAGGAGGAAATTAGTTTAGGTAAACGGATAAAAAGTGCCCAAAAAAGGGGTGAGAAAGATGAGGAAGCTGAAAAAATATTAGCTGGTGCAAATTTAAGATTGGTCGTTTCAATTGCCAAAAAATTCCAAAATCGGGGAGTACCCTTTTTGGATCTAATTCAGGACGGCAGCGAAGGGCTTTTGAAGGCAGTTGAAAGATATGATATTGATAAGATAAATAAGGAAACAGGCAATCCTCACAAGTTTTCAACTTACGCGACTTGGTGGATTCGCCAGGCAATTATAAGGGGATTGGCTAAAAATTCAAGGACGATCCGTTTTCCGGTCCATTTTCATGATCAGGTGTTGAATTACAAAAAAAAGCTAGCTAAACTATTTGAAAAACGGGGTTACGAGCCGACAGCTGAAGAGTTAGCAAAAGAACTTAGACAAAGTGTAAAAAGTGTAAAAAATCTTATCCGAAATGTTAAGGATAAAGATTCAGTTATCTCACTTAATCTCCAAATCGGCGAAGAATCAGAAGATGAAATTGGGGATTTGGTACCGGATAAAAAAGTGAATGTTGAAGAAGCCGCAATAAAAGAACTAATTCATGACCAATTAAGTAAGATTTTGGCAACAAGTTTACCTGAAAGGGAGAGGAAGGTTTTAGAATTGAGGTTTGGGCTTTTGGACGGAAGATCGCGGACTTTGGAAGAAATAGGCAAGGAATTTAAAGTAACAAGAGAAAGAATTCGCCAAATTGAGGTTAAGGCTTTAAGAAAACTTCGCCGAGACGAAAGACTTGAGAAACATTCCAAAATGTGCTGACTTTTTTCAAAATTCTCTGATTGCGGGATCGTCAAACCTTGGTTTTAGTCAGTTTTAATATCTTTTCAAGTTCCCAGACAGCCTTAAAACCGTATTCTAGATATTCGTCCTCCGAAGCCGATTGGAGGTTCTCAAGATGGGGCCAGTATCTTGAACATCTGGCTGGTACGTCTTCGAAAAATGCGCAGCTTGTTCTAAAAAGTCCCTCTGGGGTTAAAACAACTGGCTTTTTAAAATGGTGGTCTTCGTAATTGTTTATCCAAATGGCCTTCTGGAGACAAATTTCTCCGATTGTCCTGATCCCACCCTCTTTTTTGCCTTCGTCTATCTTGCCGAAATTTTCCAAAGGAAAATCCTCAACATTTTTGAGAGTTTCGTCAATTGCCTCTTTTATTTTTTGGGCGGCCTCCGATAAAATCTTGGATATTTTCTCTGAGTGTTCTGATTCTCTTTCTGGCATAAAAAAACCCTTTTTGGGGCAGTAAGCTAAATATAAATCTCAAAAAACCAAAAGTCAAAGAGAAATATTCTCCCGAGCTTGAAAAACCAAAAAAAGAGGCTGGATTTTTGGGATCCTTAATGATAAAATCTCCACTGCACATTAATTATTCCGCGGTAGCTCAATGGTAGAGCGCTCGCCTGTTAAGCGAAGGGTTGTAGGTTCGAGTCCTACCCGCGGAGCACCCACTTTTAGCCTCAAATTTTTGATGCTCAAAACGATTATGGTCAGAAGGGGGAGAAAAACGATGTTTGTATTGTCGAGGCTTTTTGGCGGAGCTCAAAAATAAAATAATTATTGATGTACCAAAATTTCTGATAGGACAAAGCTGAATATTCCCAAAACGATTGCCCCTACATTTAAGAGAATTATCTTCCAACTAGACTTATTTTTAATGGTTAAATAAACCCCAACTGCCCCAAGTGAAGCACCACCAATGGCTAAGTAACGAATTATGAAAAGCGAGATAAAACCCAATAATAGCCCTCCAATGGCGTACATTTTTGATAAATCAAACGCTGCATTGGTCAATTGCCCACTGGGAGAGGCTTGTACAATTCCAGATTCGTTACCTAAAATTTCCTGAATTTCTTGATCAAGCTTTTGTTGATCATCTGAAGTTGGGATTGCCCCCCCCATTTTTATCTCGTATGAGAAGGTAAAACTATTTGCTTTTGTGTCTAAGGTCACATTTAATACAGTTTTGTATTTTCTAATATCAAAAGAATAAAGCTGAGCAAATTCTGATCCCCGACTTGCCTCTAAAGAATTATTACCTTTGTTTTTTATCTTAAAACCTTTTGTCCTAAGATTCTGTTCTACTTTTAACAGAATACTTGGATTTACATTGTTCAAGGTCTTTTGATACTGCATATACACAATATTTTAAATCAGTTGGCGTTTAATGTAAATGAGGCTCAGTGTTTCTAATATAGTCCACCAGAGCGGTGGGGGCACTAAGTGATAGAGAAAGTTCTAAAATCGTCCCATCTAGCGAGCAAATACATCCCATAGTTGATTTAAATTCTACTTTTTAATATAATTTCCTTATGGCAGAGTTTATCAGAGGTCTTTTTAGAAAAAGACCAAAAAAATCTTTGGAAGAACAAATGGCTGAACTCCTTGACCCTTCTATAAAAGAGGAAATTGAGAAAGCAAGCAAAGAAGCCGACGAAATAGTAGAGGCTTACGGTTTAGAGGAACGACCTTACAAACCTCTTGGAATAGATAACTATGTATATAAGCCAGAAACCTGGGATACGAGAGTAATTTTGAATGTTCCCGAAGAAATTTTTCCTAAACTGCTTGCTCAAAAAGGTATAAGTTATATTTACGAAAAGGGCTATCAAGGTGAAGGTCCAGGGGATGTAAAACTTTGGTTTGTTACTGATAATAAACTTCGTGTTGCGACCGAAGCTTTTGACGAGGGTTCATTTGCGAAAAACATTGTTTGGCCTTCTTATCAAGCTCAAAATGTAGAACTTGCTCAATCAATCGGAGATAGAAAAACTTCTCCCAAGGAAATGGAAAGGCTTTCAAGAGAGATGGGTTTTGAAGTTTACGATCATATTACAATGGGTTGGGTTAATAGAATAAGACTTCTCCCGCCTGAAGAAGCAGAGAAATATAAGAGATTGTTTGTTAAATTTCGGTTAGGCAACCAGGAAGAGTAAAAGTTCTAAAATCGTCCCAGTAAGCGAGCACCCCTTTTTAGCTTCAAAAAACTATATTAGACTGTTTAAACTCGATTAGGATTTAAAGACATTTGTAATTTCAGAATAACCTTCGTTATAATTTTGTATAAAATTGTTTTATTAAAAAATGACAAAAATTGTTGAAAAATATTTTACGCAAAACGATTTTTCAAAACGAGAAGAAGAAGTTCTAGGAAAAGTTACCCAACAAACAGGGTTCGAACCCAAAGAACTTATTTTCAAGGGTACAATCTATGACCCCGATAAAGTTGGAAGTATAATTTATCGCGGTATTTATCAGGACAAAGATGCCGTCTTAAAACTTCAGGGTCTACAACCTGAAATTGATGAGCCAGATATTATTGAGAATTTCAAAGCTCAAAATTTAAGTAAACGAATTAGACTACCTGAGCTTTTTGGCTGGCAAAAATGGAACGAAAAGATGGGATATGGGTGGTTGATAACGGAGTTTATTGATGCCCCAAAGATTTTTGAGAAACCCTTTGCTACTCCTTCCCAGATGGACCTTTTTTGTAACTTTTACCAGGAATATCGGGCTAATTCTCTGAACAAAGCTTGGCTCAAAAAAGATGAAGAAGGCGCAGCTGATTTTATTATAAGGAGAGTTGAGATATGGAGAAATATCTCGGACCATAAAGCCATCTTACGAGAAAGAATATCAAGCGAAAAAACTAAAGAGAGAATTGAGCGATATAAGAAAATCATGAGAAGAGAACTTTCGGAAATTGAGATGGTCTTTTGTCACGGACACTTAACTGCTGAAGATATTCTTATTGAAGAAAACGGCAATTTTGTTCTTCTTTCAAATTTATATTGGACCTATAGACCAGAACTTTACGATCTTGTATTTAACGTATGGGGATGTATGCAACATATCAAAGATCCCAATTTCGATTATGGACAGTTGAAGTCTTTCTTTGATGAATGGTTCAAAAGATATTATCAAATCCTAGTTGTTGCAACTGATCTTGATGCAAAAAGAAAAATTAATCTTATGCTTCTCGAACGAATGATGGGTGCAATATTGATTGATACAGGTTCACGACCAATAGGAAAAGATGAGAAAGCAACGAGAAATCTACTTTCATTGCAAGCGAGATTCTTTGATGAAATTTCAGAAAAGTTCTAAAATCGTCCCAGTAAGCGAGCACCCCTTTTTAGCCTCAAAAATTTAACTTTTTAAAGCCCTTTTCCCTTTTTGTGCTAAAATTGGAGCATGAGTGAAGTTGGCAGTGAGGAAGAAGCTGGTTTAAATCCAGAAACGGATAGGTCAGAAATTGAAGAAAAGATAACAAAACTTCTTCAAGGAGAACAGTCATTTAGCGGAACAAAATATGGAGGTTTGGATTTAGAATCTTCTGCACTTTCCGAGTGGGAAGATAGACCTGTAATTGATCAATCAAGAGAACCACTTCATTCTGTTGAAGACATACGGGTTATTCTAATGGAGCAGGAAGCAAGAGAAATAAAAACCAAAAAAGGATCCTGGTTTAAAAAGACAGAGGAATTAAAAAAAATAGCTGCTTTTAAATCAGTTCAACTTCACATTTCTCCTGAAGGAGAACCAGCGAGAGTAAAACATGTTTACATACTGAATTTAACGGAAGGTGAATCTCCAAAATTAACCTCCTATATAAACAAACCAGCATGGTCTCTTATGGGGGAAGGAGAACTGTCCCCGATGCTGCCATTTAATATGGTAACGACTGAAGCATCGGCAGAAACATTAAAAGCATTTAATCAGTTTTTAGATGAGGGAAAACCCATTTCTGAAGAAAAGCCTTAAGATTAGAAGTACTAATACTCTCTAAAAGTTCTAAAATCGTCCCATCTATTATCTTTGATATTCTTTAATATAGTTGTCTAGCTCTGATATACTCTGTGTTGTGGATATTGAAGAATTTAAGCAAAAAAGGATTGAGGGTCGAAAGCAATTATTAGAGAAAATTATCAATACTTTTAAGTCTTTAAACCCTGTGGCTATCCATCAATTTGGCTCTGGTACAAAAGGATTTAAGGACGAGTTTAGCGACATAGATATTTGGGTTACTTTTAAGGATGCTGAAATTGAGACGGTTTTAGAAAAACTCAGTAAGATATTCAAAGATATTTCCCCTGTATTAGTAAGACATCATTCAAAATCATGGAGCCCTGTCGGAGGCAGTGCTAACTCCATAATTCATGATACCGAATTTGGTCTATTTTCAGTTGATTATTATATCTCCAAATTTTCTGAAACAATTATTAAGAAAGATTCAATAGTTTTATTTGGAGATGACTCATTAAAAAGAGGAGAATGGAAATTAAACAAACAGGGCAATAAAGATATTCATGACTCGCATACCCTTAAAAAGGATATTAATTTATTACTCGATTTAATATTCATTAGCGTTAAAGGTATTGTTAGAAAATGGGAGAATGATGATTTTACAAACACTCTTAAAAGCGTTCACAGACTCTTCCGAAAAGGGTATGGTGAGAAGATAAAACGTAGACAGATCAGTTTAAATTTTAAAACTGATGAGAGACTTTTATCAGATCTTTACCGAATTTCAAATAAAGGTCAAAGGAGGGCTATTCATAAAATTAGAAAATATATTAAACAAGTAAGCTTGTTATATTAAGTAAAAGTTCTAAAATCGTCCCATCTAGCGAGCAACTTATTTACTAGGTTTATTCTTGTTATTTTCAGTCTCGTGGTGTTCAACCTTTAGTATTATATTAGGTTTGATCCCAGCTATAGCAGGTAATAAATGATTGAGAACTTGTTCAGCTGTCATTCTAAATTTATTACCGCGTGCTGAAATCTTTAACCAGCCATTTTTGTCTTTATAATACTTCTCTGTAAAATTCTTCGTACCAATATAAATTGTATAGCTGTCATTTGTTAATTTCATTTTCTAAATTTTAACATAATAGGTTCTGACATTGTCTATTAGGTGGAGCACCTCTTTTTAGTCTCAAAAATTATGGATATTGATAATAATCTTCAATTTTAATTATAATTATTAGCATTAAATAGATAAGGAGGTGAAAATATGAAGGGTTATAAAGCAAATATAGAAAAAGATACGTTAGAAAACAGTAATTTCCGTAAAGTTCTTTATACTGCTAAACACTGTCAATTAGTTCTAATGAGTTTAAAGCCAAAAGAAGAAATTGGTATGGAGGTTCACCCTGATAATGATCAATTTTTCCGATTTGAAAAGGGACAAGGAAAATGTATCATTGACGGAAATGAATACGATGTTCAAGATGGATTTGTTGTGGTAGTTCCTGCCGGCACAAACCATAATGTTATTAATATATCGGAGACGGAAGATCTTAAGCTCTATACAATATATTCCCCAGCACATCATAAAGACGGAATCGTTCGTGCAACAAAAGAAGAGGCAGTGAAAAACGAAGAGGAATTTGACGGTATAACGACAGAGTAATCTGTCATTTAATTGTTGCTATACTCCCTTATAAAAAGAGAGGGTGTTTTAAATGATTAAATAGCTTCTAACATTGTCCATCCCGTGGAGCCAGTTACTCTTCAATCAACCTAAAATAGAAACGTCCTCTAATATAAGAGTCACTTACGACTTTCTCATAGAGAGTATAATTGACGTAAATTAATACGTAAAAAAATATAAATAATTAGAAATAGAGGATAGTTATGAAAACAAACAAGAAAGTAGTAATTACCAAAAACGGCCCATATCTAGTACCGGGGAATTTACCTTTGGTCAAAGAAATCTCCATAGTTGGTGAAGAAGGAGAACCCGAAAAATGGGTTAAAGGGAAAAAATACCCGAAACAGAGTGATTATGCATTATGCCGATGCGGTAAATCTAAAAATAAACCTTACTGCGACGGAATTCATATTAAGGTAAATTTTAATGGAGAGGAAACCGCTTCCAGAGAAACGTATATAAATCAGGCTGAAAAATTATCAGGACCAAATCTTGACTTAGCAGATGCTCCAACTCTTTGTTCTGGCGCTAGATTTTGTCATCTTTCAGGCGGGACATGGAATAATGTCAAAAACTCAAATAATCCAAAAGCCAAAAAGATTGCCATCCAAACTGCCTGCAATTGTCCATCCGGAAGACTGGTCGTTTGGGACAAAAAAACAGGAAAAGCAGTGGAACCAAAACTCGACCCTGCCATTGCATTAATTGAGGATCCGCAGGCTAAAGTAAGCGGACCGATTTGGTTAAAAGGGGGTATTTCTCTAGAATCCGAAGACGGAAGGAAATATGAAACGAGGAACCGGGCAACTCTTTGTCGTTGCGGACATTCTCAAAATAAACCGTTTTGTGACGGATCACACCTTGATATTCATTTTAATGATGGAGATGAAAGTCTAAAATAACTTCTATATTTAAGCTCTTTTTCAGTTTTAATAGTTAAAATTAAAAAAAAGGAGGTGAGGAATATATGGGATGTAATTGCGATGACCATGATCATCATAAACATTGGGATAAAGATGGAGGAGAAATGACAAAAGAAGATCTTCTTAAGAAAAAGGAGTGGTTAAAGGAAAAAATGGACTGGGTTGAAGAAAAACTTAAAGAGCTGGATAAATAACCAATTTATATTAATTACTGTTTAATAATTCCGATGTTAAGATACTTGTATTAAAGTTATAGGTTTAATATTGTATTAGGGCAGTGAAATACAGGATCACAATTATTGGAAAATTATATACTATATAGAATATCCGCCGTTGAGGCGGATTTTTTGTGTCATTTCAAACGAAGAGAGGTGAAAAATAAATGAATTTAAAAAGTTAATGACAGGAGTTAGTTAAATGTAGTTAAAAACCAATCCTATCATTCACTTTCCTTCGGCTTCGTTTAGAACAAGCTTCCTCCAGGTTTTCCCTTTACAAGTAAGCTTATTAAAAGTGGGTTAGCTCTGAAGTGATACTTGACAAGTACTACAACTAGTTGTAGTGTATGAAGTGTGACAACTAATAAACAGCAACGAATAACCCTCTTTATTAACCATTCTCTTGTTAAGCACGCCAAGGCACAGGCAGTCGTTGAGGAAATAAGCTTAGCTGATCTGATAGAAAAAGCCTTGATTAACTATTTACCCAAGGAAACAGTAATTAAAAGAGTTGAAACCGGAGTGGATTTTGGGTCTTAAACTAAAATTAACAACGGCGGGGTAAAGAAAAAATCGGTAATAATTTTTAAAAAAAAGGAGGTGAAAAAAATATGGCAGAAATTGTAAGAGAGACTACAACTACCCAAGACAATAATCCAAACCCAGTTACTACGACTCCAGCTAAACCAGTTAAAAGCGGAGCTAGCAGTTTTCAGACTATAGAATATTTAATCTATTTCTTGTTTGGAATACTGGAAATACTCCTGGTTTTCCGTTTAATTCTTAAGTTGACGGGAGCGAGTTTCTCAAGCTCCTTTGTGAATTTAATCTATGGTTTAACCGCAGTTTTTATCTTACCTTTTGAAGGAATATTCCACAGGGGGTATACACAAGGTGTGGAAACAACTGCAGTTTTTGAGCCGTCAACACTGGTCGCAATTATCGTATACGCTGTTTTGGCTTGGGGGATTGTTAAGCTAATACAGATATTATCTGGCGAAAAACAGCAAACGGATTAATTCGTTTGATATGTTTGGCTTGAGGATACCTTACAAAAATAGGAGGTGGGAATATGGGATTATTAGATATCATTATTATAATATTAATTATTGCATGGTTGGGAGGATTTTCTCTGCATATTGGTGGAGGGCTGATCCATCTATTGATTGTTATTGCAGTTATTGTCTTGATTGTCCGTCTTTTAGGTTTGAATGGGTAATAACTATTAATTATTAAGGAGGTGATAATGCATGAGCCTATCTTTTACAAATTTGACCCCTTTGGCATCACTTGCCTTTGGAATATTGATCCTTATTTTCCCGAAATTTCTTAACTATTTAATAGCTATCTACCTTATTATTATTGGACTTATCGGGCTGGGTATATTGGGTTTAATAAAATGATACTTGGAGAAACTAATATGGATATTAAAATAAATGGTCAAAAAGAGAACATGACTGTTTGGCCAGAAAGGCTTTATACGCAGCATGAAGTAGATGATTTACTTGAGGAAAAAGAGGAGAGTCTTACTTTTCAGGCAAGAGGAATAGAAGAACGGACTCAAACTGCGGATGAACATAAAAGCCTTGATAAAAATCTCGTAGCAGGTTTAGTCAGGAAATCCAACCGAATACTGGTGAGTATCTCCTCACGCTTTCCTTTTGAGTTATTTCCAGACACCATTAATGTTGAGGAAGGAAGAGTAACGGTTATCACTCGCAGTTCCCCCTTTTCTTCTCGAGTACATAGTGTTGATATAAAAGATATTTCTAACGTATTTATCAATACAGCGCCTTTTTTTGCTCAGCTGGTTATTGTTTCAAAAACCTTTACAGAAAATGAAATAGGAATAAAAACTTTGAGAAAAGGGGAAGCAGTTTTTGCAAGAAGAATCATCGAGGGCTTAAGGATCTTTGCAAATAAACAAATAGATACTTCTAGCTACACAAGAGTAGAACTTATCGCCAAGCTCGAAGAATTAAGTAGGATAGGGATAATGACCTAAAAAATTGATGCGATGTTCTCTGAATAATACCTCTAACTGGAGTTGTCTGAAATTCAATCAATTCGACCCAAAAGTTGAAGTTGACTTAGAACTGAGCAAGATAAGAAGGCCTGGAGCTGGAAAATGACGCCAAATGAGACGCGTGCTTAATCAAGCAGTAAAACCATAGTTCTAAAATCGTCCCATCTAGCGAGCACCAATTTTTAGCCTCAATTTTTAATGCCCTTGATCGGATGATCAAACATTTTTAAATCAATAAATTACTGTAAGTTTAAAATACGTATAATTTATGGAAAGGATTAATCTTTTTCTAATCTGCTATTTTCTTGAAAAAATTACTTGATAGATATAAGATAATTTAGACCAAAAACTTTAATTAGTAATGTTTGAGATAAAAAGGTACTAATAATGAACGTAATTGAAACTAAAAAACTTACAAAATATTACGGAAAATCCAGGGGAATTATTGATGTTGATATGGTAACGGAGGAAGGGGAAATATACGGTTTTATTGGTCCAAACGGAGCAGGCAAGTCTACAACAATTAGAACTCTGCTTGGTTTGATTTACCCAACAAGCGGTAGCGCAAAGATTTTTGGAAAAGATATTATTGAGGATGGGCCAGAGATTAGGCAGGAAATTGGTTATTTGCCTTCCGAGGTTTTCTATTATGATGATATGAAAGTAATTGATCTTTTAAGTTATTCTGCAAGTTTTTATCAAAAAAATCAAAAAACGATGAAAAAGAGAATCAAAGAATTGTCTAGTCTGTTTGATCTCGACCTCAAGAAAAAAATAGACGATTTATCTTACGGTAATAAAAAGAAAGTCGGGATTATCCAAGGTCTGCTTCACGAACCAAAACTTATTATTCTTGATGAACCAACTGGCGGCTTGGATCCTCTTATCCAGCAGAAATTCTTCAATCTTTTGAAAGAAGAGAACAAAAAAGGCGCGACAATATTATTTTCCTCCCACATCTTAAGTGAGGTTCAAAAACTTTGTGACCGTGTAGCCATTATCAAAGAGGGTAAAATTATCAGAGTCCAAAAGATTAGTGAGCTTTTGGAAAATAACTACAAACGATTCAAACTGGATACTGCTACTAAAGTAGACAAAGAATTCTTCGCAGGTATCAAAGGAGTAAGTGATCTTTTGATCTCAGATAGTAGTGTTAATTTCCTTTATCGTGGACGGATAAACGATATCACCAAAAAAATCGCTTCTCTTGATTTAAACAACATGCTGGTTGAGGAACCAAGTTTGGAAGAAATCTTCCTACATTATTATAAGTAAGAGGCTCCCATGAATATCTTCTGGCATGAAATAAAACAATATGGGCGATCGACCATTATTTGGATAATTGCCCTCTTGATTCTTGCTGTCTTTTACCTTTCTCTTTTTAGCGCTTTTTCAAAAGATGTCGAAACGGTCAGAAAGATTTTCGAAAATTACCCACCGGCGATCAGAGCAGCCTTAGGAATTCAACTAAATGTTTTCTTTACTATTAATGGCTTTTATCTGTTTATTTTTAGCTTTGTTTTATTGGTTGGGGCTATTCAGGCGGCAAATCTTGGCATCGGCATTATTTCTAAAGAAGCTGCTGGGAAAACTTTTGATTTTCTTCTGACCAAACCAATTACCCGTACTTATATGATTACTAGAAAAATCGCTGCTGCCTTGACACTACTTGTTATCACGAATATCGTTTATGTCATTGGCGCAGTTGCCACTGCCAACATTGTTTCAACTGGCGATTTCGAAATGAAAAAATTCATTTTGATTTCACTTACACTTTTTTTGGTCCAGTTAATGTTTTTCGTCATTGGTTTATTTCTTTCCGCTGTTCTTCCAAAGATAAAATCACCTGTTACTGTATCGCTGCCATTAGTTTTTGCCTTTTATATAATTGGGGCGTTAGACACCATTTTCGGAAGCAAAATCCGCTATCTCACCCCTTTTAAATTCTATGATCTAACCTACATTATCAAGCATGGTAGCCTTGAAACTAAATTTTTGCTGCTTGAAACTGCTTTTATAGTGGTTGTTACAGGGGTGGTTTACTACATTTATAACAAAAAGGATATTCCGACGGTAGACTGAAATGAACATATTTATTAGAGAGTTAAAAGTGAATAAATTTCCCTTACTTTTTTGGTCAGCCAGTATGTTCCTTTTTATTTTGGCCGGAGTGTTGAAATTTTCGGCCTATCAGACTTCCGGCCAATCAATCAATCAAATCATCGATCAAATTCCAAAATCTATCCAGATTATACTTGGCTTAAATGTTGGAGTTGATCTAGCCACAGCTAGAGGCTTTTACGCTATCCTTTTCTTTTACATTGTCCCGATTGCCACGATTCACGCTGCACTTCTAGGAGCCGGCATTATTTCCAAAGAAGAAAGGGATAGAACTTCAGAGTTTTTATTTGTGAGACCCTTGACTCGGGCAAAAGCCATTACAGCAAAACTTTTAGCGGCTTTTTGTAATGTTGTCGTTATCAACATTGTCACGCTTATTTCTTCTGTTTGGCTAGTGGCTATTTACAATAAAGGTGCCAGCGCTACGCATGACATTATTTTACTTATAGTCGGCATGTTTTTCTTACAGCTAATATTTTTAACTCTAGGAGCTGCGGTTGCTGGTATGAGTAAAAAGCCAAAGGGATCGGTCTCAATCACTGCGGGGATTCTGCTTTTTACTTTTATTCTCTCGATTTTTGTTGATATTTACAGCAAAGTAGAAAATCTAAAATACCTGACTCCATTTAAATATTTTGATGCTAAAAGCGTGCTAACTAGCGGAAAACTTGACCCATTTTATTTGGTTTTGTCCGCCGTTATTGTCGTGGTGTTAGTTGCGATAACTTATCTGTTCTACACTAAAAGAGATCTTGATGTTTAATTTTGTCTAAATCTCATCTTTTGGTTTTCTGGTAAAATTGGTTTGTGAGAAGGAAAGTGTTTTTCTGGCATCTTTTGGGAATAATATTTGCCGTCCTTTTAGGGTCATTTCTTCATTTTGCCTTTCAAATTTCAGGTAATTTTAAACCTTTAGCTCTTATTGCTGCTGTCAATGAGAGCACCTGGGAACATTTAAAGATTGCCTTTTGGCCGGTATTTTTCTTTGGCATTTTGGAGTATTTTATTTATGGGAGGAGATTTGGCAACTTTTGGTTGGCAAAACTGGTAGAGCTTTACTCAATCCCAATCTTAATTGTCGCACTGTTTTACGGTTACACCGCTTTTTTGAAAGACAATTTGTTTTTTGATATCTCAATTTTTGTTCTCTCAATTATTCTTGGGTTTTTAGCAAGTTTTTTGATTTTGTTTTCAGAAAGAGACTTTTCAAAGTGGGCGACTTTAGTAATTACCTTATTGATAGGGGAGATTTTGGCTTTTTGCCTTCTGACTTACTTTCCTTTAAGGAATTTCCTTTTTTTGGACCCGGTTACATTGGGCTACGGCCTTATTAGATAATTTGAGATTATCGGTTGGATTTTTGGTATAATTTCCCAAAATGACAACTGAGCGCGAAAAACCTCGAACACTAGCTTTGCTTAACTTAAATATGCGCCGTATTGGCAACATACTATTTAATGAGGCCATAGAGTATGATAATTTAAGTGTAAATGCAGTAGGGAAACATACCAGTTTTTTAATTCATGATTACCCCGGAAATAAGAAAGGGCAATGGATCTCAATTCATTTCAGAAGAAATCTAGGCGAGTTAGAAGGAGAAGGACTTGGTCGTGCAAGTGCGTTTTTAGGTGGAATAGGCGAAGATTTACATCTTCTGGCCAAAGCGCTAAACGATGAACCGAGATTGAAAAAAGTTAGAGAGATTATCGGACTTTCTCACTTGTCAGCAGCTTGGTGAAGAATCCACAAATTTGAAACTATTACATATTCGGAGGATGAAGAGAAAATAAGGCTTCATGATCAGTCAATTGCCGGCAATTCTAACCAAAAGGAAGGCCGTAAAAAACGCCTAACCATTTTCAAGCATCGAACACGTTCTTTTTCCGAGGAGTTTTTAAGAGCGGTGTAATTTTAATATTTGCTTTTTGGAGAAACTGAAATTAAACGAGGTAATCGTATGAAACTTGGAGAAAGTTGCTGTCAAAATAATGGACTCTAATCGATTCAGTCCGAAAAGACAGTATCTGGCAAGCTTAAGATAAAAAGGAGAGGTAAGTATAGATAGTAAAGATTTCTGGTATTATCCCTAACATGCCCCAATTTTATTAGTCTGTAAATTGACCGCAAAGGTTTAGTTATTTTCCAAGATTTGCTTGACTTTAGTTCGTTTAATTCAGCCAAAATTGCCACTTTTTCAATTTCTAAACCTCTCTTGCTGATTATTTCTTTTGCCAATGTTTCTCTTAGTCTTTCAGTTTCTTGAGACAATGCTTGAAATAGTTTTTCAGGTTCAATTTCGGTTTCGCCTTGGAAGGATTTATTTCCGAAGTTGAGTTTTAACCTGTTAGACATTTCTTTTAAACTGTCTTCAGCTTGCACTACCATTAACTCTTGGGTTTTTTTGAATGTTTCAGGTTTTGTGTTAACAGCCTTTTCTAAAACACTAAGTAATTTATTAGCCGGGACATCACAACAATCTGGACTTATTTCCCAGCTTCTAAGATAATTTGAAGTTTTTTCATTTTCCAGGCTGCAACCTGGTCTCCCGAAAGCCAAAGAAACGATTCTAACATGAA
>Ga0031655_10001336_pt1 | contig 14747 bp, 15 predicted proteins | sample FrelakmetHBP12HB_FD_55187 | JGI IMG/M metagenome (GOLD analysis project Ga0031655, IMG submission 55187) | Freshwater lake sediment microbial communities from the University of Notre Dame, USA, for methane emissions studies -HBP12 HB | ecosystem: Environmental > Aquatic > Freshwater > Lake >... | reverse complement strand
CATCATACCGCCTGAACCTGCAAGCTCTCATGACTCTAATGGCCTTCTCTTCATCTAGTCTGCGCTTAAGTTTCATTTTTTTATCTCTTGCTTCGCTCATGACTTCACTTTCTTCTTTTTTAGCCTTGCCTTTTTGGTCATTGCTTTTTTGCTTTTGCCCTGGGCTCGGTTTTTGTCAGCCATATAATCACCTGTCGTGGCCCATGCCGTCATCTAGCATATCGGCAAAAAATGCCAACACATCTATCCCATTCTTTCCACCATCGGATGTTTTTTATACCAATCTTCACTGTGTCCGGATGCGGGGTAACTACCACACGGAGGAACTCCGGGTTTATAACTCTGGAACCCGGAGATGTTGCAGAGCATGTTCTTTTCAGTTCGTGGCACCACATTATCAAGTTTGCAGCCTTTACAAGTTTCGTTTCTCATACTTTACACCTATTGAGTTCTACAACATGATTCACATAAGCCAAATTGTTTGATCTATATGCTGATAGAGTATCCCGATCGTATATCAATTGATTCTCCATCTCCTTAGAACCTTACGGGCGAGTCCATGTGGATCTCCTTCAGTGCAGCCTGCCCGAGAGTGCATTTGTTTAGCCCTGGAGTTGAGTCCCAAGAAAATAAGCCACTGTAGAAGGGATATGGCCGGGTCAGTCAAAGGGAGTATGGGGGTAAGACTGTCTCCCAGCCTAAGTACAATTAATAGTAATAGTAGTTAAAAAGGATCATATGTGCGTTGCGCAAGTGATTTGTGTCACCTCTTCGACAGGCATCGGGCCATGTAAGATTACCCAGAGATCCAGCGCAACACGGCCGTCACGACGAGTATAACTAAGACCGCTATCAGAATCGCATAAACCATCCGTTTTTATCCTGATGCCAGACTCCCCTCGTTGAGACAAGAGTGGCTGATGGTCATCGACCTTCCCTCAAGCCAGCAACAAGCTTGCCTTTTATCTCTGTCAGCTTGATCTTATCGGCACATTCCAGTTCCTGCAGACGGCGTCAAGCTCATTTATCCTCATATGCAATCGGCGAGCTAGTTCGCTTTTGGCCTGGAACCGCCATGCTCTGTAAGTGTCCACAAAACACGGTCGGGGTCATCTCTTAGCAAGGGCTTTTTCCACCTGGTCTGAAAGCTCTGGGTACTTTTCTCGAATAGCATCTTCCAGCAGACTGCTTGCTTCTTCGCTCATTGAGAATTCTGGGATCGTTTTTCTTAGATATCGCAGAATGCTCATTACAAGAGGCGAGTATGCTGATATCCTCGGATCTTTGCATCCTAGGGCAACGGCGAAGTCCAGGGTTCGAGGATCTACTCCCGACCCATGTTTTATGAGTAATGATTCCTGACTCATGACTCCAGATTCATGAGTAATGACTCGTGGTTCGTGAGTCTCAACTCCGCTATCCTGATTAGGAGACTCGTTGTTCACGACTCCTGACTCATGACTCATGATTCCTGGATTTTTCTTNTTGGAAAAAAGCCCTCCCATCCTGGAATCGGGGATCGGCTTATCACTCATCCTTCAACACCTCTACTGCCAGGGCTTTGTATGCGGCAGAACCAGTCGAGTCTGGAGCATAGATCACCACTGGTTTTCCTTGAGCTGGCCCCTCTGCAACCTTGATGTTTCTTGGAATAACAGTGTAGTAGGCTTTCTCACTATAATGAGATCGCACCGCTTCAACGACTTGATTTCCGATGTTAGTCCGGGTATACATGGTAAGAAGAATGCGTCGTTTTGGCCGATTGTCAAGAGCCGCCTCGGCCATATCGGCAACGCCCATGAGCTGAGCCATCCCTCGGAGAGAGCAATATTCACACTGAATAGGGATTATCAGCTCAGTGGCAACTGCCATGCTGTTGAGAGTTAATGGGCCGATGTTTGGAGGGGTGTCCATTATGACGAAATCAAAGTCGTCCATAGAGGCCATTTGCTCCTTCAAAATGTACTCATTACCTTCTTGACCTTCAATTTGCTTCTCAGCAACCTTCAGCTCCATGTTACAGGGGGCTATGGCCAGCCTAGGAACCTCAGTCGGGCGAATAACGTCTTTGAGGACTGCCTCTTTGAGCATGACATCGTACATCTGCTTTCCTAGGTTATCCACGTTCAGCCCCAGGGCATCTGTGGCAGTGCATTGTGGATCTAGGTCTATCAAAAGAACATGCATTCCATCTAAAGCAAGACATGCTGCTAAATTTGTGGCGGTGGCACTCTTTCCGCATCCTCCTTTGTGATTGCAAATAGATATGAGCCTCATCCTACTCCTGCTACTCATGAGTTATGACTCATGAGTCATGAATCATGACACATGACTCACGTATCATGAATAAAGACTCATGAGAAGTTAGCCTTTCCGGAGGTGTAGGCACTTTCGATTATATTTAAGAAAAAGTCCTAGAACTAAGCCAATTGACACTTATTTGTGCCCGTGTAGTCTTTTTTGACGCTGCATAATGAAAGGAGTCGCTGTAGCATATATAGTTCTCAAAATCTCTTATACATGCCTATTGTGCATTTATCAATAGCATTATATAAAACATTTTCAGAAGCCAAAAATCGGCCTAAATGCTCTTTCTGCTAAATTCATCCTTATGTATCTTACACATACTTTATTTTATGTAAAGATGGATTATTGTTATTAATTTCCAGCAAAAGTACTTATCTTGACACGTTCTAATAGCTTATCATGGTAGGAGTTCTAGAGAGAATAAGATGGCACCAGAAAAGATCGGTAGTATCACTTCGACCATCACCCCGAGTCGATCCCAAGATCCTGGAACTCCAGGTAGCCAAGGAGGTTCTGGCCGAGATTTTCGGTGTCAGGATTTCGGACGTGGACGAGATGATCTTGAATCGATATGAGGAATCTCGCTATAATGAAAATCTCAGAGGGGAGGGGAATATATGGCCGAGGGAGTTCCAGTTAGAAGGGTAAGCTTTATGTTTCAGCTTGCCATCCCACCGGCTTTATATAATATATAACTTTGTAAATATTTTACTTATTTTTCTTCGCTGAGCGAGAGCGACTAATTTAAGCCGAAGAATACGCCATCTGGAGTATTATTATAATGTATNTACAGATTTNGTATTTTAAAAATGTTTTATATCTAATGATCTGGCGTGAGCCAAACCGACATCTCTTGTAGTCTTCGTAATCGCTCAGCGAACATCNCCTATCAATCTTTCAAACAAAGACAGATATTCGCATCAGGCTCATAAGTACAAGGCGAAGAGATTATCATCATAACAGGAACNCCCTTGTCCATNATCTCTTCGTCTTGCTAGCTCGTACCCGACAGTTTTGTTCAGCTCATAATTATTATAAATTTTTTAATGTTCGCGAAGAGAATACGATTAATTCGCAAATTAGCGATTTGAAAATAAATCAAATTTATGGAGAATTAATCAAAATTTTATCCGTATCAATCGTCCACTTAATTCTGCCTTCTCTCTCGGTCAGGATGATATCTAAATCAGTTTGCATCAGTCCGAGGCTTTGGTGCCGGCGAGTGCTAGACCTGCAGTTAAGTTGACAGATATAATTGTCTTAGCAATCCTCCCCTAGCAGCTACTACATAAATAACTACTGGATTGCGCAATTTTTATGGTATCTTAAAATCTATATCTTTCAGTTCATATAAGTGTTTAAAGCTACATAGAGCTTGTGCGAAAGATTTATATCTTTTAAAAGCAATTATTTTTTGAAGACATTTCAGGGGGAATGGGGCATAGGGCGGCCCCAAAAGAATAAGGCTGGATTGGCGGGTAGGGCGGGTCGACGAGCCATTGAGCAGGAAGACAACTATAATAATTTTTTTAGGAAACAGTTAGAAGCAGTTCCGTGTGAAATGGTCAGAATCCATAGGCGACAATTGGGAAAAGGTGTAAACGGCCCAGGTATACGAAGCTTGGTAGACTGAGGGTAGCTGGGCCGTTATCATAAGAGATAATGCACTAATGATATTTAACATTTTTTATATTCTGAGCATTTAATTAAATAATTAGGTTTCTTGGAGGGCTCTCATTATAACCTTCTCTATCTATGTCATCAAGTAAGATCTCTCCGAGTCTTTCTTTCCTGAGGCCCGTTATCTTGATGGATGCGATGTAATCTCTAGAGAAAAGTGCCGTTTTTGCCAGGCGGAGAGATCCCACTTTAACCATCATTTTATGATAATGGCATTTATCTAACTTCCACTGGAAATAAAGGGGTTAATACTAACATACCCTTAGAAAAATGAGTTCATTAACTTTTCTAAATATAAGTATCATAAAAGAATATAGGAAAAGTTTGATGCATAGATAATGCGTCTCTGAGCGAAGACCATTTTATTCGCGACTGAGGCAGGAAGCCTGGAAGCCGAAGNCGAAGGCACTAGGTGTTAACCTAGCGCATTGATGCTAGCCAAACTCGCTGCTCCCAAAGCGTCGGTTCTTCTGATAATTGCTCAGTATTTATCAATAAACATTAAATAGATCTTCTATCTAATAATTTTGATAAATACAAATTCTGATCTTGTACCCTTCGTTAGCGAGAGTGACGCCATGAACCACGAGGCAATCTTATCAGTTCTTCCTGATAGCAAAGAAGAAGCTAAGTCAATGAAGGAGATTGCTCATGCCATTGGGATAGGAATATCCACTTACGCGGATTGGATCAGGGCCGAGAGAAGGTTATCCAGGTCGTTAAGGGCTTTAATTAAATGGGGTTGGGTGAATTGCGATCGAAGAAAGAGAGATAACGGCCATAAATTCTGGTATAATGCCTATTGGAAGACTGAAACAGCAAAGAAAGGGTAACATACGCTTGCCAAAACAACAATCCTAAAATTAAGCTCGTGAAAGGTAAATAAGAAGTTACTCGTAAGCTTTTGAGAACCTAGATATATATTATAGGATTGTCAGTTAGCAAATAAATAATTTAGAATATACTACCTAATGTTAATTATTTTAGTCATGTTTTTATATGAAGAGCCCATACTACCTCATGATAATGATTGGTTAAGTATTACTCCCGATTCAACACCTGGAACGCAAATTGAATTACCAAGGAGGGTTGCGATTCTAATCGGGCCGTTAATAGTTCCAACCAATAATTTAACGCTAAGTCATCAAATCGGAGAGGATGCAAAACTATGCTCAAACACGTGCAAACTCGCGCTTTCTATCCAGCATACCGTAAATCTATCGAGGTTGACACCGGAATTATGCATGTTCTTCGTGTTCTTTGGGATGCAGAAATCATTACGTGTAATTCTTGTGAAGAGATCGAGCCTGGTATGATGTGGATTGAGTTCTATTCTAATGAAGATGTTGAAAAATTGCTTTGGATATTAATCGAATCACTTGGGGATCAAATTTACAGCCATCCTGAAGCTGATGACTGGTTCTGCTATAGAATATTAGGACAAGGCGGGGAGCACCTTCGATCATGGCAGTACTACGCTCACCCGAATATCTCTCCTGCAAGATGCAACCAGAGAAGCATTTATCCGAGAAAAATAAGAGGTTGCAAGGTAGAACTATCGGTTTCATTGCGCTTTCCTCGGGATGATTATTCGAAGGTGTTGAATCTTCTGCGTAGTTACGTGTATAGAGAAAATGGAAGTGGAAGTCATACAAATGAGTCCGAATACGTGAAACTAATCAAAGCATCAAGTTACTAGAGTGCCTGAGAATGTGTCCCTCAAGATCAATTTAATCTTATATCATATATTTTTCATTATAAAATTGTCCTCCAATTTCCAACCTAATTCTCTTGCTTTCGCAAATGCACTAGCTGCCTCAGCTCCACGATAAAGTCTATGCAGAGCCTCTCCCATTAAGAACCACGGTGCGGCTAATGAAGGATTTATATCGACCGCTTCGTCAAAAGAAGCTACAGCGTCCTCATACTCCGATAAGTAGTAGAATGCAATTCCTCTATGAATCCAAGCCGGTAAATAAGACTGGTCTATCTCAAGAGTCTCGTCGAAGAAATTTATAGCTTCTTTATATCGGCCTAATTTGCTGAGGACTATCCCTTTGTTGAACCATGGTGCTTTATCAAACCGATTGAATTCTGTAGCTCTTTCATAACATTTTAGAGCTTCCTCAAACCGGCTCAACTCCGCCAGGGCTATTCCTTTATTATTCCAGGCATCGAAATAGAGAGGATCTAATTCAATAGCTATCTCAAAGCACTTAATAGCATCATCGTATCGATGCAAATCACAGAGGACATTGCCTTTATTGTTCCAGGCTGCTACATATGAAGGTTTTATTTTTATGGCTTCATCAAAAGCATACAAAGCTTCTTCATATTTGCTAATATTCTTAAGTGAGACGCCTTTGTTGTTCCAGCTTAATTCATTCGATTGGTCTATCTCAATAGCTTTCTCGTAGCATCTAAGAGCTTCTTCATGCAGGTCTATGTCATCAAGAAGAACTCCTCTATTATACCAAATTGTCTCATCGTTGGGATTAATCCTTATTGCCTTATCGTAACATGTTATGGCATCCTTAAAACTGCCCATTTTATAGAGGGCGAGCCCTTTATTATACCAAAATTCCATGTAATCTGGATCGATCTCGATAGATTTATCATAGCAATCAATTGATTCTTTATAAAGACCTAGACTATAAAGGCTAAATCCCTTATTATACCACGTTGAGGCCTCAGTTGGATCCATATCAATGGCCTTGTCATAACATTTTATGGCCTCGTCGTATCGGGCGAAATACTTCGAAAGAATATCTCCTTTGTTATGCCAGGCAGATGAGTCAGAGGGATCTATCTGAATGATCTTATCATAACAACCGATGGCCTCATCATAAAATTCTAACTTCCTAAGGTCTAGGGCTTTATTGTACAAAGCATCTATATTTGAGGGATCGAGTCTAGTCACCATATCATAGCATTTGATAGCTTCTCCAAATCTGCATAAATGATCCAGTGTTATTCCTTTATTGTTCCAGACCTCCAGAGAATTGGGGTTTATATCAATCGCTTTGTTGAATGACTTGACTGCATCCTCATATCTACCCAGTTTAACAAAAGCAAGACCTCTACCACACCAGGCTTCAATTAGCATGGGATTGACTTCAATCGCCTTTTCGTAACATTCGACGGACTCATCATACAGATGGTTTTTATATAATTTAGATGCGCCGTTCAACCAATATATAGCAACATCTTCTTTAGCGGGAACGGAAAATTTGCTTGAAGACGGCAGGCATAATGGAGATATTCTCTGAGCAAAAGTATTAACCGCAGCGGGTGCACCAACTAATTCAGCATCACGATGTAGGCGCTGAAAAGCGAGCATCTTGCCATACCAAGCTTCTTTACTTGATGGGCATATCTCTATAGCTTTCTCAAAGGGAGCTATAGCATCTTCGTAGTGCCCCAGACTACCTAGCGATGCGCCTTTATTAACCCATGAGTCAATGTGCAACGGGCAAATTCGGATTGCTTCTTCATAAGACGCAATAGCCTCCTCGTGCCTGCCTAATTTATTCAGAGCTAGACCTTTATTATACCATACATCTACGAGCTGGGAATTAATCCTAATAGCTCTTTNATAACAGTTAATTGCGTCTTCGTATTTACCAATTCGATAAAGAAGCTTACCTTTGTCCAAGAGGGCCTTTGGAAATGTTGGATTAAGTTTGATAGCTCGATCATAAGATGCCAAAGCATCCTCAAATCTACCTAACTCTGAAAGTGCATGGCCTTTATCATACCAAACTTCAGCGAATAAAGGATCTTTCTCTAATGCTTTATCATATAACTTGATGGCCTCCTCGTAATGGCCGAGATCTGATAGCAACGCCCCTGTTATTATGCTTTTTTTCATGCTTTCGGTAGAGGTATTCTCTAAATAACCGGATGAATTTGATATAGAAAATTTTATTTTAAGATAAAGACGTAAAAAGTACCGTTTCAGTTTCATAAACTGCAAAGATACATATTTTTCGTACGACGAAATATTATATAATATAAATAATAATGTCGTGAGAAATATGATAAAATTAAATATAGATTCCGAGGGAACTTTTAAGTTTACCATGTCATTACCTTATAAATAATTAATTTAAGATTTCAAACTATTTAAGGCTTTGGAGTTATCTATGTAGATTGAATACTTTTGAGATATAGTAGCTATGGTAAATATGCTCCAAATAATTAATCCACCATTCTTTGGGAAGAGCTAAAGTCAATATTTAAATTACTTTTTTAAGATACAGATAAAATTTAAATTAAGAATAAAGATTATAACATATTCACATGAAACTATAACTTCCTGAAATAACATAGAAAAGTTTATCATCGAGAGATACTATGTAAAATATCTACATAAGTTATTGTGGATTGAAGAGCTGATCTAAATGATGTACGATGGACGAGACACGGGTATTACCCTATTGAAAGAAGTTGCTAGCTATGATGAATAAGAACTCGATCCATAAAAGTGACTTAATGCGAATACTTCTATCAGATCTTCATGAACTCAAAAGCGAAGTCGCCAAGCTGCAGAAAGAAGTATCTAAGTGCAATCAAAGAACTGCTCAACTGGAGAATAAAAAGAGACCATATGGTAGAGAGGTGTACAAGAGGGTGTATTCAATGCTTACATTGATCAACGACTATGGAGGCACTATGAACTCAACAACCGTTAAGAGACTAATGGGCCTTAGCAAAGATGAATTTTACAGAACTTTGAGGTGCGCAAAGGATGAAAACCAAATCAAGCTTATGCCTAATGCAAAGGATCAGCGAAGTTATATAATCAAAATCAGAGCGTGATGATGAAAAATCTAGTAAATAATCGCCCAATAGGATTTACAATCTCTAAGGAGGAGCCCATTTCAAATCTTGTTGGGATCTTAAATAAGGATGCAAGCAGGATTAAGCCATCCCATGAAAAACGTATTCAGTATTAATTATAATTATTTGAACTCAGGTAAATTTTTTTAGGCTTATTACAAAGTTTTGGCTAACAAGAACATCTAGCGAGTTCCATCGGAAATTGAGGGGTTTAACACAATTAGTATTTTAATTTATTAATAGAATATCTATTTTTTGATATTTGTAATTAGTTTTGAATCCAATCCAAGAAACCATGGTGGAGAGATAAAATTTAATCTATATCAACAAAACAGAGATTACGGCCCACAATCTAAGAGCCCTAAGGTAGGATTTAAGGTAAAGTGTTGGTTCTTGATAATAATCCCGCCATAAAAAGAATTGTTCTACGTTCGAAAACTATAAGCCTGCCTTTAAGGCAGGCTTTGTACACTATGCTATCGCGACTGAGTTGGGTGTATAGAACTAAAAAATCAAATTTCTTTCAGCTTCTCGACGCCCACTTTCTTGACATTGGGCTTCCAGATCGTTGCAGGCATCCAGGCAGGTGCGTTGGCGGGCTTTTTAACCTGCTTCCGTTCTCCAGTGAATATGTGCACTTTCTTTGTTCCCCGCTCCCTCAGTCGGATATCCTTAATGCCCCTGTTAGCCGCTTTCAAAGCGGCCTGTCTCGGTGATTTTCCTGTGAAAACCCCGCTCTCGTTGCCCTTAGCGTCTCTGAGGGCAAAATTTCTTGCTTCTTTCTCAGCCATAATGTTCCCTCCTACACAAGGACGAATTAAGCCTCGATGGATCCGCTTATATTAATTTATTCCCAATTCGCCGTCCTGTCAAGTGGGAAAATGCACATTTTCACCTAATGCACCTGGATTTGGGAGACAAAGACCCGTGATACGACAACCATAATCAGCATAGCGAAACTGACAAAAGATTGACCTAGATGCTTAAGCTGAAAACCCCCATGGCTGATACACACAATACAACCAACGCTATCAGTCAGAACAAGGATAAATCTCCCTCTTAGGGGGCTCCAGCCATGCCAGCCTATTCGATGACGAAAAACTTTGCGTAGCTTACCTTCGTGTGAGGGTCTTATCCCCCGCATGCCCCCGCATGCAAAAATCATAGCAGTGAACGCTCCCTACCCTAAAGGGTAGGGCTTCTATCGCCTTTGCGAAGAGATTGCATTCCCAATCTCAGAATGTTGATTGCTGCATTGAGATCTCTATCCATAGACAGGCCACATTTCGGGCAGCTATGGACTCTCTCAGAGAGATCCTTTTTGACTATAAGACCACACCTAGAACACATCTTAGACGTGTTTCTTGGATCTACCAGCACTACCTTAGAGCCAGCGTACGCTGCTTTGCTCTCAGTTGCTTTCACCAGCATATTCCAAGCCACGTCCGAGATTGATTTTGCCAGGTGATGGTTCTTGAGCATGTTCTGAATATCAAGATCTTCGAAGACAACAACACCAAAACGATCTACCAGCACACGACTAACCTGGTTAGCAAAATCATTTCGCCTGTTAGCAATCCTCTCATGGATTCGCTCGACCACCCATTTAGCTTTCTTCCGTTCAGACGATCCCCTTGGAGCTTTTGAGAGCTTCCTTTGGGCTTTGGCTAATGCTTTTTCTTCGACTCGAAAGAATCGCGGGTTAGCGATCTTCTCACCATTTGAGAAGGTGGCAAAGCTCTCCAAACCTGCATCGATTCCAACGACTAAACCGTCTTTCCAGGGAGGCAAAGGAGCATCTTCAATCTCAACCGAGAAGCAAGCGAACCATTTGCCTGTCGTTGATCTCCGAAGAGTACAAGTCTTGATATCTCCCTCAATAGGTCGATGGATTTTGATCTTGATATCACCGACTTTTGCTAGATGGAGCATACCATCTTTGATTTCAACACCAAATTGTTTGTAGGTGATGCTATCATAGCGACCTTTGCCCTTGAATCTAGGATATCCAGGTTCTTCTCCTGCTTTGACCCTTCGGAAGAAAGCTTTCAGAGCTAGATCTACCCTAACTTGGACGTTTTGGAGAACTTGAGAATAGACCTGCTTAAGCTCCGGTCTTTTGGCTTTCCAGGTTACAAGGATACTATTGGTTTCGTACAGAGAGATCGATTTGTCTCCCTTCTCCCAGGCAGCTTTTCGCAAACCTAACGTATCGTTATAGACCTGCCTACAAAGCTCAAGGTTCTGATTCAAAATGGACCGTTGGGCATTTGTGGGATAGATTCTATAGCGGTACGATTTACGCATTTGAATGAGATAGGACGTTTCAGCGTATATAGTTATCTTCAGGGAGGACTCCGCTTTCATCCCCACCCAGAAGGATGGGGCCTTCTCGCTCCGTCCTCTCCCTCCGGCGAGGTAAATTCTCGATCCTGGCTCTTACTGGTAACAAAAACATTGCAGCGTGTGTGATTAACGTGGCTGCGTATCGCCTTCACTTTCGCCCCGTGTTCTTTGCCCTCATATCCATTGGGCACCCTATAACTGATCATGGACTTCGAGCTGTATCCAACTATCAACCTCAGATCAAGGTCCTTCAACGTCCTACAAGCGCCCAGAGAGCTGTTCATCCAGGCCTTGAACCGTAACCTGAACCTACAGCGTTACAGAGTGCTCTACGTCTGCGGAAATTACTCCGGCATCCTCAGCAAACTGGATCGTCGGTTCCAAGACCTGGAGATCCGCCGAGCATTCACAGTATTCCAGCTCATGACCGTCCTGGAAGAGGTAAGGCATTCGATTATAATCGTCGAGCACGACCCGACGCTCTACGAAGACGCTGCAGAGATGGTCGAATACGTCTCCCGTGCCTTGAGCGATGCGACCAAGGAATCTGCAGTGCTGCTCTACTCTCCAGGGTCTGATCCATTCCTGGAAGACCTGACCAGGAATGCTGATCGAGTATGGTATTTCGACGAAGGGCCAAGAGCATCGCCCAGGCTTGTGACAAAGTCATCTCCGAAGGCAGAAAAGAGCCAGACAACCCTGGAGGCGTTCTCATGATCAAATTGTCATGGAGACGTGGGACCAAGACATTTAAGCCTAAGCAGATGATCAACCCCAGGCTCCTGGAGTTAGAGACCGCTAAAGAGATCCTCGAAGAAGTCTTCCATGCCCGACCTTCTGACGTGGAAGATATGATCCAGAGGAGGCTTGAGGAGAATAACCTGAACAGGTACAAGTCTGGAGAAGCGCAGTGGCCACAAGAGTTCTGCCTGAGTGAGTAACATGGGCCGAAGCTTCGAGAGCATTAGGATGGGGATCAAAGATGTCTCGGCCAGGTGGCTGAAGGCTTCAAAGGCTCTGAAAAAGGAGGACCAGGTTTATGGGCAGAAGCTGGCGGAAATGGCCAAGAAGCACTCAAGCGAGGCGTTCTATGCGCTGGATGATCCATTGGAGGCAGCCGTCTTCTCAGTGCTGGTGGAGATTATGAAGGAGCTGGCCGAGGCCGATGATGAGCCAGCAAAGAAAGTACGCTAATCGGGATCAGCCCTTATACCCCAGGGGTAGAAGACGGTAAGGGGGGTGCACATCTCTTGTTTACACTAGTAGCAGAATGACGATATCAACGCTCTGTTCTATTGGATTATGGTCTGCAAGACGAATTATGTCCGTTACGCCTAATGTGCGGGGGTCTTATCCNCCGAAAGTAAATATAAGGACAGTAGATAGGCCCAAAACATTACCAGTAACCGACTCGACCTTTTCTATATTTAGATACATCGTCTCTAGGTGGCGAAATTCTTCAGATCATTGGAAGCTTTTATAATTTGATGTGCTTTTGAGGATAGCATTGGCGGACCTGTCTGAGCTGCAAGCTGGTGGAATCATGACTGAGCAAAATCGCAATTATATAAAGGAGGAAATCGGTAAGCTTCTTTCCGAGATCTGGCGGATCAAGAGTCTGTCGGAGCAAGAGTATGGCCTGAACCACCCCATCACAAAAAAGCTAAGCAATATGCATGGGGATGCACAAGCGTTGTTGCGGGAAAAATGAAAACCATCTAGGCTTTAATTGGCTCTAGCCTATCGCTTTAGGCCGGAAAAAGATCTTCATTTACAGGTTCAATAGTCAGAGGCACAGGCTCTACCTGCGGGCCCTGGGATTCCGGCCTATAGCTCATGGCCTGGCCTCGATCTCCGTTCATATATGGAGTTGAGTCCTGGAGTTGATGCTAAGAAAATAAGCCCACTGTAAAAGGGATGGCCGGGTCAGTCAAAGGGAGTATGGGGGTAAGACTGTCTCCCAGCCTAAGTACAATTAATAGTAATAGTAGTTAAAAAGGATCACCCATGCGCCGCGCAAGTGTTCAAGCCACTTCTAGCGACACGGACCGGATCCGTCGCGCTGCTGCTCACATGCTCGGGAGAAGAGGGGAAGGGTGCAGGGAGGGGAACCAGCTGAAGTAGCACATGATATGGGTGCATATTCACTCTTGTTATTAATCAGTAATAACCTATTTAAGCTAAAAAATAGATTAATACAACTATGGCAAGAATTGGAGTACGGAAGGGTAACATCAGAAGATTGTCAATATCAGTATCAGAAGAAACTGCAGATTGGATTGAGGCTCAAGTAGAGTCTCAACGATATCGAAATATTTCCCATACCATCGAGTCGGTAATCCGCGAAAAAATGGTAAGTAACGCGAACAATTGATCTGCCACTTTCGAACAATCCCAATGACTTGCCTTTAAATGAGAAATAGGATAGTCATGAAAAATAGGTCTTAGACGGGTCTCGACCACCCGTCTGAGAAACTCCACTATAGGAGGGAGCAAATTCCGTATGTCAGAAATAGCTTTGCCTAGAATAAATAGCTTTGCCTCTGTGGCGCAGCAAGCCAATGTACAGCCTCCAGAAGAGCCTATTTTCGTCTTAACAGGATCTCAGCTCAAAGATATCATCTCTAGGGCCATCCAGGAGGCCACGGAACCGCTTTATCAGGAGATTGCTTATGATCGTCAAAGGATCGCAAAGCTTGAGCGGAGAGAGCCACAACCACTCCAAAAAGACAGAGGTGAAATCCTAAGAGCCTTGCTTGCGGCGAATGGCAGTAAGATGTTAGCAAAGGAAGCTAGACAAAAAATGAGACTCAGCAAGCAGTCGTTTTCTATGCTAGTGGCATCAATGGGAGAACACGTTGAAACTAAGCCACTACATAGCGATAATAGACAAAAGCTTCTGATCTTGCGAACTTCCTAAATAGTTCAGCTGAACTATTGACTAATTCTAGGATCTCTCCTCAAGGCAAGTCGTTCGCATAAGTCGCGTCGGAATTTACGCGATTTGTTGATATTGATTACTTTCAGATAGAGATAAATATAAAGTAATATATCAAAAATGGTCATCTTAGAGAGAAACAAGAAAATTAGTTCAAGGTTCAATTGAATCATTTAGACTGTTGATAGTCTCGGAGAATCCCGTCTTAACCCTGGATTTCAGTTCGTTACCTTCGTCTAGCCATCCTCACCTCAAAGTCTTCTATGTCTGAGACCTATCACGAGAGGAAATCATGATCTTAAATGGCATTTTAAAAATTAATTTTAATGACTTTATGAAAATGGCGAACTCTCTATACTTCTTGGTACAAAGTGTGCGTTCCAAACTAAGAGATGACCCTCCGAAAGCACCCATAGATTCATCCCATTATCATCTCTTCGCCCCTTCCTATTTAGCTTAATGATTCTGGATGAGCGTTCTCCCTAAATACTTCCTAGTACAAAGTGGGCGTTCCAAGTGAAGGGACAATCTTTCCATTAGACCGTTCGCCATCTTGTCCTCCATATTTGTCTCTTCGCTTACCATCTAGCTATTCAACATTTTTAGATTTTACGGCTCGCTCCCCTCTGANTCA
>Ga0031655_10001333_pt1 | contig 14756 bp, 11 predicted proteins | sample FrelakmetHBP12HB_FD_55187 | JGI IMG/M metagenome (GOLD analysis project Ga0031655, IMG submission 55187) | Freshwater lake sediment microbial communities from the University of Notre Dame, USA, for methane emissions studies -HBP12 HB | ecosystem: Environmental > Aquatic > Freshwater > Lake >... | reverse complement strand
AAGGGAGTGGGCATAAGCTCGGCGAAGCAGCTCTGGGGCAAGGAGCTTTCCTTCAACAACATCCTCGATGCCGATGCCGCCTGGAATGCAGCCAATGACTTCGAGGCTCCTGCGGTAGCTGTGATCAAGCATACCAATCCCTGTGGCTTGGCATCGCACAAAGACCTTGCCGAGGCTTACCGCCGTGCCTATGCCGGAGACACCGTCGCTGCCTTCGGCGGCATAGTCGCTTCGAACAGGCCTGTGGACGCTGCCACTGCTCAGGAGATAGGCAAGATATTCTATGAGGTAATCATTGCGCCTGGTTATGACGACAAGGCACTCGAGCTACTCAAGCAGAGAAAAGATGTTCGCATCATCGATATGGGTACTCAGAAGGCTGTGGCTTCATCCAGACTGGACTTCCGCCGGGTCGGAGGCGGTTTTCTCATGCAGACCCCCGATGCTTATCCCGAAAGCAAATTGAGCCTGCGTACTGTGACAGAGCGTGAGCCTACCAAGAAGGAGCTGGAGGACCTGCTGTTTGCCTGGAAGGCGGTCAAGCATGTGAAGTCCAACGCTATCGTGCTGGCCAAGGACTCCATGATTGTGGGCATGGGCGCGGGACAGCCCAGCAGGGTGGTCAGTGTGGAAATCGCCCTGAAGAAGGCAGGGGAGCGCAGTAAGGGCAGCGTGCTGGGCTCAGACGCTTTCTTCCCCTTCCCCGACGGTGTGGAGCTTGCTGCCCAGGGCGGCGTCACTGCCATCGTCCAGCCCGGAGGCTCGGTCAGGGATGAGGAGGCAATTAAAGTAGCAAACAAATACAAGATGGCTATGGTGTTCACCGGCATACGCCATTTCAAACATTAGGATGTTTGATTTGTTTCTACTATAACCAAGTCTCTGGGAAAGAGTCTATTACCATCTTACCGGATAGCATACTTTCTTAAGGCAGCATTATGGTCGAATACGAATCCTATTATTTCATCAGCCAGACCTTGTCGAGTAGATCATGGTTCGTAGACTTGACATCCTCTATGACTTCACTATAAGATTGGTGCATCTATTGCAGTAAGGTAAAAGGGAGTGTTATGGCACATTATCCCATAACTCGGGAGTATGTAGAATAGCATGAGCTTAAATGAAAAAAGAAGCCCCCTAAAAGAAAAGCCTCTTCGTAATCCCGGACAATCGCTTGATGAGCAATTGGATCAAATCAAATGGAATATGTTGTTGTTCCTCCTAGCGCCTTTGTTGCTTGTGTTTTTAGCTATCTGGGAGTGGTGGCGTTGGTATCTGAAGTCTCCGCCACAACCTATAACGGCCACTATACTTGCAATTATTCTGTTAGGATATTGCATCCCCAAATTCTACAAGCTCGGGAGGCGTCGCCATGATATTAAGCAAGGACGTGATGGAGAAAAGGTCGTTGGCCAAGCTTTGGAAAAACTTTGCCAACAAGGGTATTCAGTTTTTCATGATGTGGTAGGTAAGAACTTCAATGTTGACCACGTCATAGTCTCCACGCATGGTATATTCTCAATCGAGACGAAAACGTACAGCAAGCCGACGAACGTAAACTCAAAGGTCACGTTCAACGGGGAAAACATTCTGGTGGCTGGCAAATCCATCTATCCAAGTCCGGTAGAGCAGGCAAAGGCAAGCGCTAAATGGCTACGTTGCGACGTACTTCATGAAAGCACTGGCAAATGGTTTCCCGTAAAACCAGTCGTAGTATTTCCTGGCTGGTGGGTTGACGAACAGAAAACTGGAGAAGTATGGGTGCTAAATCCCGATGGGCTTAAATATTGTATAGACAGAGAGCCCGAAATGCTCACCGAAGAGGACATGCATTTAGTGGCATATCATCTTTCGCGGTTCATCCGCGCCACAGGTTGAACGCAAAAGTCGGGTTCTCCCAACTTTTAGTTGTTTTTAGAAAGCTCCCACCTTAGTATTAACTTAAGGGTGGGGTTCATGAAAACCGTTGACGTAGTGATCCCGGGCTATAACGAGGAGAAAGACCTACCTCGCTGTATAGCTACATTGTGGGATTTTCTTAATGAGCATCTCTCTTACCAGTGGCAGATTGTAATCGCCGATAATGGGTCCACAGATAAAACGCTGGCTGTGGCCCAGGCCCTCTCCCTGCAATATCCTCGCGTCACGTATATCCACCTTGACCTGAGGGGACGTGGCCGCGCCCTGAGGAAGGCATGGCTGGAGAGCAAGGCTGATGTCGTATCCTATATGGATGTCGACCTCTCCACCAAACTGACCGCTTTGCCTCCGTTGATCAAAGCTCTCGATGAGGGATACGGCGTTGCCATAGGCTCGCGACTCATTGGAGGCTCCAGGGTCAGACGAGGCTTGAAGAGAGAGATAACCTCACGCAGCTATAATTTCCTGATCAGGATGATGTTCCTCCCCAGCTTCCATGATGCCCAATGCGGCTTCAAGGCAGTGAAGCGCGATGTAGTGCAGGAGATCGTCCCCTTTATCAAGGACCAGGCCTGGTTCTTCGATACCGAGCTTCTGCTGCTGGCGCAGAAAAAAGGCTATCGCATCAAAGAGGTCCCTGTGGAATGGGTAGATGATGCCGGCACCACAGTCAAAGTTGCGAAGACAGCCTGGGAGGACGTAAAGGGCCTGTTCAGGGTGCGGTTCAAGCCGCCGTTTTAGCTGCTTTTCCTGCCAGGGGATCGGGATAAAAAATTTCTGTATTGATAAACTTTTGCAGGGGCGGGTTTCAAACCCGCCCCTACTGTTTTAATATGTTGCATTTATGGTGGCTTTTGGATATTATCCACAAAGTGAGTCGCATAAAATAAACACGCCGGTGTTTCAGGCAATAGAAGGAGGGACAATTGGAGATAAAGGTTGTCTCCGGTGACATAACCAGGATTAAGGTCGGCGCTGCTATTGTGAACCTTTTCGAGGGTGTGCAGCACCCGGGCGGGGCTACGGGGGCTGTGGATCAGGCTCTGGGGGGAGCTATAACGAAACTTATCGCAGAGGGTGAGATAAAGGGCAAGGCCAATGAGATAACACTTATCCATACCCTGGGCAAGATGGAGTCGGAGCGGGTGGTGGTGCTGGGGCTGGGGAAGCAGGAGAAGTTCACCCCGGACTCGATTCGCGCAGCGATGGCGGAAGTGTGCAAGTTCTTGAGTAAGCTGGGCGTTAAACAAGCGGCAACCATAGTCCATGGAGCAGGAATAGGCGGCATGGAGGCTGAAAAAGCGGCTCAGGCTCTGACCGAGGGCTGTATCCTCGGGCTTTACACTTTCCGCAAACATATCACCAGGGAGCCGGAGCATGGGGAGATTGAGGAGCTGCTTATTGTAGAACGGGACGGAAGTAAACACGCTGCTCTGGAACAGGGGATTAGGCGCGGTCGGATTCTGGCCGAAGCGACTAACTGCGCACGGGACATGATCAACGAGCCTGCCAACTATATGACTCCTTCCGATATGGCAGAGGTGGCGCGAAACGTCGCTGCGAAATATGGGCTGGAATGCTCTGTCTTGGAGCAGGAGGAGATGAAAAACCTGGGCATGGGGGCATTACTAGGTGTTGCTCAGGGCAGCAGGCAGCCGCCGAAATTCATCATCATTAGCTACCGTGGAGATGATTCCTCGAAAAGTACACTTGGCTTGGTCGGCAAGGGGCTGACCTTTGATTCGGGCGGTATCTCTATCAAGCCTTCGGAGAGCATGGACGAGATGAAGGGTGATATGGCTGGTGGCGCTGCTGTCATCGCTGCCATGAGAGCCATTGCTGAGTTCAAGGCTAAAATCAACGTTACCGGCCTTATCCCGGCGACCGAGAACCTGCCGGGAGGCGCTGCGCTAAAACCCGGGGATGTCTTGAAGGCGATGAATGGCAAGACGATAGAGGTAGTGAACACCGATGCGGAAGGGAGGCTGATACTTGCCGATGCCCTTTGCTATGCCAGGAAGCTGGGGCTTTCCCCCCTGGTGGATGTGGCGACCCTGACCGGTGCCTGCCATGTGGCCCTGGGCGATGTCTGCACCGGTGCTTTTGGCAATAACCAGGAGACTATTGCCAGGGTGATCAAGGCCGGTGAGGAATCGGGCGAAAAAATATGGCAGCTTCCTATGTTTGATGAGTACAAGGAGCAAAATAAGAGCGATGTGGCTGATATCAAGAACTCGGGTGGTAGATGGGGTGGGGCTATCACCGCCGCCCAGTTCCTGGCTGAGTTCAGCCAGGATACACCCTGGACGCATCTGGATATCGCCGGCACTTCGTACTCCAGTAAAGAGCGAGCTTACACATTGAAGGGTGCCACCGGGGTTGCGGTAAGGACTTTGGTCAATTTCGCCCTGGCAATTGCCGAGGAGCGGTCAAAATAGATGCCACAGGAGGTTTATCATGAAGATAAGATGGCTTGGTCATTCGTCTTTCTTGATAACTGCTGACGATGGCACCAAGATCATAACCGACCCATACGGAGTTTACCCTGACCTTCACTATGCGCAGATAGAGGAGTCAGCCGACGTAGTACTGGTTAGCCATAAGCATGGAGACCACTTTGGCGGCAAGGTCAAGGGTAATCCCAAGCTGGTAACCGGTGGGGGCCAGAAAAAGGAGAAAGGTATCGAATTCAAGGGGATCGAAGTTTACCATGATACCTCGAAGGGAAGCCAGAGGGGGCCGAACACAGTGTTCTGTTTCACTGTAAATGGGGTGAGGCTCTGCCATCTGGGAGACCTGGGACATCTGCTATCGGGGCCTGAGATCGCCGAGATCGGGCCAGTCGATGTTCTTATGGTTCCGGTGGGTGGCTTCTACACTATAGATGCCTCCACCGCCAGCAAGATTTGCGATCAGATCAAGCCTAAAGTGATAATCCCCATGCACTATAAAAACGACAAGTGCTCTTTCCCCATCTCCGGAGTAGATGAGTTTCTCAAAGGCAAAGCCAATGTAAAGAGACTCAATACCAGTGACCTGGAGCTAAAGGCAGGGCAACTCCCTCAGGAGACTGAGATCGTTGTTCTGAGACACGCTATGTAGATGTCTCAGCGCTTTCGTTTATCTCTTTCGATAAATATAGTGAGTTCAGAGTCTTTCACCTTTGCAGGAGGTGACATAGGGGCTGAAGAGGGCGCATAGACTGTCTCTATAACTGAGGTTGTTTATTAGTCTCTTTTCAACCCCCTTGGTCCCCCAGTCTTGGGGGATTTTAAAATTTGGGGGACACCCCCAAGCCCCTGGCAGAGGGATTTCTATCCCTCTGCACTCCTTGTTAGCGGATAGCCTCTACGGGTGCAAATTGACATCGGAGAGCGGGATACAGTATAATGAAGAGCCTTTAAGTAAAGTAGGAAGAGAATGCCGAAACGAACTTATCAACCGAAGAAGTTGCGAAGAAAACGCAAACATGGTTTTCTTTCACGTATGGCTACTCGCGGCGGGCGGATAGTCTTGAGTCGGAGACGGCTCAGGGGTCGCCATAAGCTTACGGTATAGGCTAGCTGCTGTGGCGGAATGGGTGAAAAGGAAAGGCTCAGAAAGAAATCTCAGTTTGCCGCCGTTTATGAGCATGGGAGGACGTGGGCAAACGATTTTGTTGTGCTCAAAACGCTGCCCAATGGTCTTGAGTGGAACCGGTATGGTTTTGTCACTGGTAAGCGCTTAGGCAAGGCAGTGGTGCGTAACCGGGTGAAAAGACTGTTGCGCGAGGTGGTAAGAGCAACGCCTGCTAAGACGGGATGGGATGTGGTGTTCATAGCCCGCAACCAGGCAACGACAGCAAATTATCACGAATTAGGAGCATCGGTGGCAGTGTTGCTGCGCCGAGCAAGAATTTTAGCAGATAAGGACGGAGTAAAGGGAACGGGAAGCGCAGAAGTGTGAAAAGGTTAGCTTTAGGATTAATACGTTTTTATCAGGCGGCTATCTCTCCTAACAAGCCCACTTTATGTCGTTATGTGCCCTCTTGTTCCCAATATGGCTACGAGGCAATCGAAAAGTATGGGATTGCGAAGGGTGGTTGGCTGGTGACGAAGCGCATTTGCCGCTGTCATCCTCTGGCCAAGGGTGGTGTAGACCTTGTGCCTTGACCTCGTTTCCGCCTATCCGTTAACGGTTTTCCTTAATGTTTAACAACGGAAGAATCAGGCTGACAAAACCCATCATTATAGCTATCCTTCTTGTGGCTTTAGTCCTCTCCGGCTGCGCTGGTAAGCGGGGCTGGCCTGGAGCTCAAAGTGAAGGGGGTACTCTGTATGTTTGCACCATGGATGGCAGAGTCATTGCCTTGAATCCCGATAGCCGTATCCGGAAGTGGGATTGGCAGCCGACAGCGAAGGTAACAGGTGGCTTTCTTTCCTGCGGTGGTGCTGCTGGGAGTAGTTTGGTGGGAGGGAAGTTCTATGGCTCTCCAGTTATATCTAACGGTATGGTATATATCACTTCTTATAGTGGGAAGGTTTACACTATCGATAGTGGTAGTGGAGTGGAGTTGTATGACACGGGAAGCCCCATCGTTGGTAGCGTAGCTGTTGGCAACAACACCGTATTTGTCGGCTCATCCAACGGAAAGCTTTCTGCGCTCGATGCTGGGAATGGGTCTTTGAAGTGGGAGTTCTCCTCCGAGAACGAGGTCTGGGCCACACCTCAGGCTATTGATGACACCGTTTACTTTGGCTCTCTCGATCACAGCCTCTATGCCCTGAATGCCACTGATGGTACGAAGAAATGGGCCTTTGAAACCGGTGGGGGCATCGCATCTACCCCTCTGATTGTCGAAGGAGTGGTTTATATTGGCTCGTTCGACAAGAAATTCTATGCTATATATGCAGATACTGGCACACCGAAGTGGATCTTTGAGGGGGCAGGAAACTGGTTCTGGTCCGAAGCTCTTTATAATAATGGCACCATTTATGCGGGCTCCCTGGATCATAATGTTTATGCTCTGGACGCCGGGAACGGTACGCCGGCATGGTCCAAACCATTCAAGGCTAGTGATCAGGTGAAGTCATCGCCGGTCATTGCTGGAGGGGTGCTGGTGGTGGCCTCTGAAGATGGCAAGGTCTACGGTCTTGACTTGAAAACCGGGGAGAAGAAGTGGCAATTCGATGGCATCAAGACTAAAGTCCTTGCTTCTCTTTGCGCCGCCGGAGGCACTGTTTACATAAACAGTCAGGACAACAACCTCTATGCCCTGGATGGGGAGACTGGCCATCAGGTCTGGAGCGTACCATTAAGTAAGTGAGATAGAAGAAACTATGGCTGAAGCTAGTCCTGTAAAAACTTTTAATGTACGCAGGTTCGTTATTTTCCTGCTTATAGCAGTGCTTCTTTTCCTCCTCGTCACCGGTGTCGTTTCCATAACCGGTATCTGGGACACGATTCTCATGGAGCCGATGCTAAACTTCTTAGTCCTGATGTCCAAGTATTTTCTTGGTAGCTTCGGGATTGCTATTATAGTCTTGACTATCATCATTCGGCTGCTCATGTTTCCTCTCACCATGAGGCAGTTACGATCCAGCAGGGCGATGCAGGCAATGCAGCCCAAGATGAAGGAGCTGCAAAAGAAATTTGCCAAGGACAAACAACAGCTTGCTGCAGAGACAACAAAGCTCTACAAGGAAACCGGCGTCAATCCCCTTGGCTGTGCCTTTCCCATGCTGATCCAGTTCCCCATCTGGATTGCTCTCTATCAGTCTGTTATACAGGCTCTCGCTTATACTCCTGAAAACCTTCTTGGTTTATCCAAGCAATTGTATTCCTCGTCGGTTATTCAGGGCGCGGTGCCTCTGAACCATCATTTCTTGTGGCTGGATCTCACCAGCGGGAATATCGTCATGGCTATCCTGACAGCGGCGAGCATGTGGATGCTGCAGAAGATGTCCAGCCCGCCCTCTACAGATCCTCAGCAGCAGTCTATGAACCGTATTATGCTGTGGGTAATGCCCTTGATGTTTGGCTTTTTCTCCTTAACATTTCCCAGTGGACTCGCTCTTTACTGGGTAGCCTCCAATATCATCAGTATGGTACTGCAATATCGTGTAACCGGCTGGGGTACTTTGAAGATGCCCTCTCTGGCATTCCTAAAGGGAGGCACTCCTCAACCAGTCGATAATCCCCAGGCGAAGACTGAGGGAACANCCGGTATAGGGAAAAAGGCTGGGAAGGGTGTGGTCCTGCAACAAAAGGGTGCTAAGGCGGATGGTGCAAGTTCTGAGAAGAAGGAGGCTGTTGGAGGNGATATAATCTCNCAACGAAAGAAGGGTAGCCATGGAAAGCGTAGAGATAAGCGCAAANACTGAGGAGGAAGCCATCGCGATTGCTCTGGCTGAACTGGGGCTGAGCCGTTCGGAAGTAGAGGTGGTTGTTGTTAAGAAAGGAAAAACCGGNATCTTTGGCTTCGGTTCGGAGGAAGTCAGGGTAAGGGTAACGCCGCTGGGNCAAAAGCCTGAGGTGGGTGAGGATGTTGCAGGTATGGCTAAGGCGGTTTTACAGGACGTCCTCTCTCTAATGAAGGTGCCTGCTGATGTTGTGCTGGACAAAACTGGTGCTGGTGATGCAGGGAATATCCCACTTGATATCAAGGGAGAAGATTTAGGTATCCTTATCGGGAGGCGTGGCGAGACACTTTCTGCGTTGCAATATTTGGTTAACCTTATTATCAGCAGGCGGCTTAAATCCCGCGTGGGGGTGGTTGTCGATGTTGAGGGATATAGGCAGCGGCGCTATGAGTCATTGCGTTTGCTAGCCCGACGCTTGGCGGAGCAGGTGAAATCCACTGGCAGGTCGGTAACCTTGGAGCCGATGCCTCCCAATGAGCGCAGGATTATTCACCTGGAGTTGAAAGATAACCCCGATGTAGCTACCCAAAGCATAGGTCAGGGCGAGGAGCGTAAGATAGCAATTCTTTCGAAGAGTAGCAGCAAAGGCGAGCCAGTTTAAGAATAAAAATTTCGAAACCTTTGAACTAAGCAGGAGGTAGTAATGAAGTTCAAGAACATCATTTTCGAGAAGAAGGACGGGGTTGCGAGGATAACCCTGAATCGCCCGGATGTCATGAATGCTCTGGACCCCAAGACACTCGAAGAGATGTATGCAGCATGTGAAGATATTGAGAATGACATATCGGTGAGGGTTGCGGTGATCACAGCCACCGGCAGGGCATTCTGCACTGGTGCTGACCTCACAGGAATAGCGTCTATACCGCCCGATAAACCTCGCGACTATTTCCTTAGACTCTGGAACAAGACATTCAGCGCTATCGAGAATTTGAGTGTACCGGTGATAGCTGCAGTAAACGGTATTGCTCTGGCTGGCGGCTTGGAGCTGGTCATGGTTTGTGACCTCGCTATCGCTGCCGATAATGTTAAGCTCTCCGATCAGCATGCCAACCGAGGTCTGGTGCCTGGCGGCGGTGCGAGCCAGAGGCTGCCTCGCCTCATCGGCATTAGGAAGGCGAAAGAGCTTCTCTATACCGGTGACCGCATCACAGCGGCTGAGGCGGAGAGGCTCGGGCTTATCAACAAAGCTGTCCCCGCTGATAAATTAGAGGAAGCTACCAATGAGCTGGTAGCGAAGCTGGTGAGCAAGAGTCCGATGGCTATGAGAGCTGTTAAGAAGCTAGTTAATCGGGGCATGGAGGCCAGTTTGGATTCAGGCCTGGAGTTGGAGATACTCGCTATGACTGCCCACGGTACGACCGAAGACTTTGCCGAGGGTATAAAGTCGTTCCTGGAAGGCAGACAGCCCCAATTCCCCGGGAAATAGCGGGCAAGCTTTGGACGTTGACAAGTCCGTTACACTGTGATAATTTTCCATTAGCAAAGGGCGTTGACGGAGACGAGTAGGCGGGGTAATCACACAGCGAGTCTGGTATGGTGAGAGCAGATGTGGCTAACCCGGACGAAAATCACTCCTGAGCCGCCAACCGAAATCCTTCCCACAGGGAAGGAGAGTAGACTTGGCCGGTTTCGTCAGCCGTTATCCTAGACGGGGTCTTTCCTAGGAAGGAAGGATGCCTTAAAGAGAGCCCCGATGTGTCGGGGAATTAGGGTGGTACCGCGGGATGTAAGTCCCGTCCCTTTAAGGGACGGGACTCTTTGTTTGGGCAGGAGGATTATATGTTCCAGCCGGTGTCGAGCAGGGTGAATTTCCCTGAGCTTGAGCAAAGGATAATCGGGTTCTGGCAGGAAAGGCGGGTTTTTGAGCGAAGCGTGGAGCAACGCCAGGGTGGGCCCTTGTATGTTCTCTACGATGGGCCGCCGACGGCCAATGCCAGCCCGGGGATTCATCATGTTCTGGCCAGAGTGTTCAAGGATGTATTCCCCCGCTACAAGACGATGAAGGGCTACTATGCTTCTCGTAGAGCAGGCTGGGATACTCACGGCTTGCCTGTGGAGCTTGCGGTTGAGAATGAGCTGGGGTTGAAGAGCAAACGCGAGATAGAGGATTACGGCATTGCCGAGTTCAACAAACGCTGCCGCCAGAATGTGCTTAGATATGTCAAGGAATGGGAGACGCTTACGGATCGCATCGGTTTCTGGATAGACATGAAGCACCCCTATATAACCTTCGAAAATGGGTATATCGAGACCTGCTGGTGGATAATAAAGACGCTTTGGGATAAGGGGCTTGTTTACCAAGGGTACAAGGTTACGCCGCACTGCCCTCGTTGCGGCACCTCGTTGTCCTCTCACGAGGTCGCACTGGGCTACGATGAGGCAGACGACCCCTCGATTTACATAAAGTTTGAGGTTGCAAAATCACTATATAAGGATACAGTTTTTATGGAAAAATTTCGTTCCCGATCGGTCAGGGAAGCTGATTTTGCTAGGCGGCTTCTCGAACTTGTTGGGGACAAACCTGTTTATCTGCTGGCATGGACGACTACACCATGGACACTGCCGGGCAATACTGCTTTGGCGGTGGCAGCAGATGCTGAGTACTCAATAATGGAGAGCAAGGATGACTATCTTATTATGGCTTCTGACCTTGTAGGTAAAGTAGGACTCGAAGACTATCATGAGGAGACTAGGATTATTGGTGGGGAACTAGTTGACCTCCTGTATGAGCCATTATTTAACCCGATTGCTTACGGAATCACCGGTCTTAAAATGGCTACAGGGGGTGAAAGGCTCGGACGAAGAGAACCTAGTGAGCTCTTGGAAGCTTGGGAACCAGGTTGGTTTGGGGGGAAATACTTGGTTATCACTGCTGACTTTGTTTCCATGGAGGAAGGCACAGGCATTGTGCATGTAGCCCCTGCCTTTGGTGAGGTCGACTTTGAAGCTGGCAAGGACAAGGGGCTGGACTTTGTGCGGGATTATGTCGATTTGCAGGGGATCATTCAGGGAACATATGCCTTCGCTGGAAAATTTGTCAAAGACGCTGACCTACTCATCCTTGAAGACCTGAAGTCGAGAGGACTGCTCTACCGCAGCGAACGGATTCGCCATACCTATCCCTTCTGCTGGCGCTGTAATACGCCGTTGCTCTACTATGCCAAGCCTTCCTGGTATATCAAAACCACCGCGATGAAGGAGAGGCTGATCTCAGGCAACGCTGAGATTAACTGGTATCCGGAGTACATCAAATACGGCAGGTTCGGCGACTGGCTGAATAACAACGTGGACTGGGCATTCTCCCGGGAGCGCTACTGGGGCACGCCGCTGCCCGTCTGGCGCTGTGATATTTGTAAACACGACGAGTGCATTGGAAGCGTTAAAGAGCTTAAGCAAAAGGAAGGTGTTAAAGGCGTAGATAAGCTGTCGGACTTGCACCGGCCCTATGTAGATGAGGTTACCTATAGCTGTCCCAGTACCAAGTGTGACGGGGAGATGCACCGTGTGCCCGAGGTTATCGACTGCTGGTTCGATTCCGGCGCCATGCCCTTTGCCCAGTGGCATTATCCTTTTGAGAATCAGGATACTTTCAAGGCTAATTTCCCTGCTGATTACATCTGTGAGGCTGTGGACCAGACGCGAGGCTGGTTCTACAGCCTGCACGCAATCTCTATTCTTCTCACTGAGCAACCCTGCTTTAAGAACGTGATATGCCTCGGCCATATCCTCGACAGCGCTGGTGAGAAGATGAGCAAGTCCAAGGGTAATGTGGTCAAACCTGAGGATGTGCTGGCTACAAGTGGAGCTGATGCCCTGCGCTGGTATATGTATACCTCTTCNCCNCCNGGCAACGTGCGTCGCTTCTCCAAGGANCTGGTCGAGGAAGTAGTGCGCAAGTTCCTGCTCACCTTGTGGAATACATATTCCTTCTTCGTGACCTATGCCAATATCGATAAGTTCGACCCCCGCAATGTTGCTAACGTAGGGCATCGCCCCGAGCTTGACCGCTGGATACTCTCCGAGCTCAACCAGCTTACCGACGGGGTGACTCGTTCTCTCGATGAATACGATGCAACTGGAGCAGGACGCAAGATCGAGGAATTTGTAGACAACCTCTCAAACTGGTACGTGAGGAGGAGCAGGAGGCGGTTCTGGAAGAGCGAGAACGATGCCGATAAGCTATCGGCTTATACTACTCTTTATCATTGTCTGGTTACTTTGGCCAGGCTGCTTGCTCCGTTTACCCCCTTTGTTGCTGAGGAGCTGTATCAAAACCTGGTGAGACAATTCGACAAAAATGCTCCTGATAGCGTTCATCTTACTGATTATCCTGTGGCTGATTTAAGCCAGGTCGATGAAAAGCTGTCTGCTGCTACTAATCTAGTGATGAAAGTAACCAGTCTGGGGCGTGCTGCACGCGCCAAAGCTGGAGTAAAGGTTCGTCAGCCTCTGGCGAAGGTTCTGGTGAAGGTGAGGACGGAGGCTGAAAAAGCCAGCCTCGAGCAGATGGCTTCCCAGGTTTTGGACGAGCTCAATATGAAAGAGTTGAATGTTGTCGAAAGCTCACCTTCGGGTGAACACCCGAATTGGCCTCTGATTGAGGAGAGCGGGCTGGCAGTAATGGTGGATACCGATATCAGCCAGGAGCTTGCCGATGAGGGTTTGGCTCGCGAGCTGGTGCATCGTCTCCAGACGATGCGCAAGCAAGCTGGCTTTGATATAGCAGACTACATTGAGACCTATTACGAAGGCGGGCCTTCAGTGCAGCGTGTGATGGAGAAATTCGCTCACTATGTCAAGCAGGAAACGCTGTCGAGGAAGTTGGTTGAAGGAAAGCCCCCTGAGGGTGCCTACAGCAAGAGCCAGGTTATCGATGGCAATAAGGTGAATTTGGCGGTCAAAAAGTTGAAATAGTCTTATTCAATTGATATTGGGATTTCCAAACCCATACTTTACTTTTGTTTATTAATCTCTTTTCAACCCCCTGATTCCCCCAATCTTGGGGGAATTTTAAGACTGGGGGACACCCCAGACCCCTGGCAGAGGGGTGAATCCCCTCTGCACTCCCCCGAAGTAAACCGCCTATACTTTTGGGCAGTCCCTTAGGGTCTTTCCCCCAGGGTAACCCACACTACCTGCTGGCTATTTCCTCGCCAGTAGGTTATCTTTACACTATCTCCGACCTTATATTCCCACAACAGCTTTATCAAGTTGGATGCCTCAGTCACATTTTGGTCCTGGAAGCTAGTGATGACATCGTTGACTTGAATGCCTGCCTTGGCCACTGGGCCATCCGGTGCAACGTACGCAACCAGGACCCCCTTATTTATAGATAAGCCAAGCTGTGAGGCTAAGTCAGGTGTGAGGTCGTCAAAAGTAGCACCGAGGTAAGGCCTGATGACATGCCCATATTTGACCAGGTCGTCATATATGCGGCTGGCAGTGTTGGCGCTCACAGCGAAGCCGATGTTTTCTGCGCTGGAGATAATGAAGGTATTGATTCCCACCACTTTACCATTCAGATCAACCAAAGGACCGCCGCTGTTCCCCGGATTGATGGCCGCATCGGTCTGTATCACATCATAGTAAGCAGCCTGTCCTATGGTGAAGGAGCGCCCCAGACCGCTCACTATACCCAAAGTAACTGTGGGGCCGCCTTCTACCAGCCCCAAGGCGTTGCCCAGGGCTATCACCCAATCTCCATCGCGTAACCCGGAGGTGTCACCGAACTGAGCTGTGGGAAAGTTCTGACCGTCTATCTTAATCACTGCCAGGTCGCTGAGCGGATCAGCCCCCACGAGTCGGGCCTCATAAGTTTTATCATCGTCGGGCAGAGATACCTCGATCTTGGTGTAACTGTCTATTACGTGATTATTGGTCAGGATATAGCCGTCGGGGCTTAAGAGAACACCTGAGCCGCTCTTTGTGGCTACAGTCTGGAAGAAGAAAGAGGTAGCCTTATACTCGACGGAAACGTAGGCTACGGCTGGCATGACCTTCGCCACAACATCAGCAACAGAAGGGAGAGCAGATAGCGGTGTCCCACTGGGTGTTGCCGTAGGCTGGGCCGTGGTTGTAGGGGTAGGGGTGTTCGTCGGTGCGGCTGCAGTAGAGCATGCACTGGCTAAAAATGCTAGCAATAATATGAAAATGAAGATACTCACCTTGCTCGTTTTCATTCGCATTGCCTCCTATTTCCAGGTTAACTTTTACCTAAAATTAGCAATTGGCTTAAAATTGATACTAAATAGCTTCAGCTTTTCTCCTTAGTTGCCGTCTTAGAGATGACCAGAAACTTTGATACTGGCGGCTCACTGTCACTCTTTGCCACGCCCTCTGTCTCAACGTGGGCTTCTTCTAATTATGATGATTTCATCCTTGGGTATATTGAAATGAGCTTGGCGCAAAAGAGCAGGATCACCGCTGAGATGTATG
>Ga0031655_10001330_pt1 | contig 14785 bp, 15 predicted proteins | sample FrelakmetHBP12HB_FD_55187 | JGI IMG/M metagenome (GOLD analysis project Ga0031655, IMG submission 55187) | Freshwater lake sediment microbial communities from the University of Notre Dame, USA, for methane emissions studies -HBP12 HB | ecosystem: Environmental > Aquatic > Freshwater > Lake >... | reverse complement strand
CCTGCGTCAAGGAAAGAATCTCCTTTATCTTTCCAATCGTCGGCAGCAGAAGCTGATACGGGAGACATCCACAACGCTGCTGCACCTAACAGGACAAGCATCAGGATCCATTTCTGCCATGAACTACGGGAAAGTGCAGATGAGATCAGATCAGTCACCGCTTCCTGATTGAATTACTCTGGTTGAGTTTAATATCAAGGTTTTTATTTAATTTTGGAGGGGGTTATTCGTCTTCTCGCTGTTTTAAACCGTTGCCATCGGGAAGAAAAATCCGAAGGAGAACGAAAAAAATGAATTCCCGGCATCATGTCCGACACAAGATAGAATTTTTGGTATGTTCAAAACAGCGGTTTTTCCACGTTCCCCTTACTCAAAGGCCATCTGATTAGAGATTTGCCACCGGATAAGTGCTATTAGCGGTCATTTTCTGGTGCAATTCAGCCCCTGACAGCCAAATGGACAAAGAAACGGGGGATTCCTCAGACAATTGTGCTGGTTTTTCCCGATTTAGTGTCAAAAGGCCTTCCGGAACGGGAAAATGGAGGGCAAATTGGGGAGATCAGGGTGTATTTCCTGTTAACGTCTTTCTGGACACCCTACCCCCCTTACCTCCGGGTCATGGGCATACCCCCTCCTGCCGACCCTGTTGGGGGAGCGATGAGGATACATTAACAACCCAGGCGAGAAACCAGGACCATATAATCCCGAATTTTTGTAATGCCGTTTACCTGACAATTACCAGCGGACAGGTCTCATTCACATCATCGTTACCGCATTGTGCAACCAGTCTTTGTGTACCAGTAATTATCGGTGTCGTGGTTGGCGTTGGCATGGGGTTCGGAGTTGATATGGGTTGAGTGGTCGGAACTCCCGGGACAACAGGCTGGTTTNTTGTCACGGCAGGGATAAGATGGCTNGTGGTAGAAGGTTGTTTCATACATCCTGTTATCAGAATGAAAAAAATGAGGGATATAACGAGAAGCAAAGGAATTTTCATAGTGGGACTTGAATCCTTTTCAGGGATTAATTTTTGGATTTGTAACGGAATTAATCGGTAACCGTTCATTCACGATTGCAGACATCGTTTACCTATCTGGTGCCATATATGCCCGTATAATCCCCTCAACGTTCTGCTGCTCATTGTTTTTTTATTTTTTGTCCCTATAGTAACTATTATTTGTTCATAGCAAGAACGAACAAGCATGGCACTCAAAGAGAACATCCTTGAAGTGGCGGGAGGCCCTCACGTCGCGGCTATTGCCACGATTGACGGTAAACTACCGGCAGTGCGGTTTATGGTACTCAATGGTTTTCCGGATATGACCTTTGTCGGGGCAACTATGAAGAGTACAAAAAAAGTAGCCCAGCTGAAAAAGAATCCCAATGTGGCAATTTCGACCTGGTCGGGCAAGGAGTTCTCCGACCCCTACGTTGAAATGAAAGCAAAGGGCGAAGTCCACGAAGATCTTGTTACCAAGAAAAAATACTGGAACCCGATGTTTGAACAGTATTTCAAATCAGTGGATAATCCCGACTACGTCGTCCTGGTCTTTACTGCAGCTGAGGTTGTATACCACGGGAAGAACATGATGACCGAGGAAGTGTGGAAGAGATAATCCCTCTCTTCTTTTCTTTTTCATTCCCGGGAATACATCACATAACTGTGGTTTTTTTCTCTCAGGGAAAATGATAATGAGGTAACGGTATGAAAACAAAAACAATCCGCCAGACCATCTCCTTTCATGCGAGCGCCCATGACGTGTATGAAATGCTGATGGACGAGAAAAAACATGCCCTATTTACCGGAGGCTCTGCACGGATCAGCAGGGACGTCGGGGGGGCGTTTGTTACCAACGACGGGTATTCAGACGGCACGAACCTGGAGCTGGTACAGGACGCTAAAATTGTCCAGACCTGGCGGGCAAGTGACTGGCCTGAGGATCATTATTCAACGCTGACCATCACCCTTTCCCCGGTATCCTCAGGGACGAAACTTTCCTTTGTGCAGACCGGCGTTCCCGCTGACCAGTACGAGGAGATCAGCCTGGGGTGGCATGACTATTACTGGAACCCTGTGAAGGCAGCACTAAAAAAGGATACGAGATTGTCTGAATTATGAGATACAGAAGTATCTCGCGGGCTTTATTATTTTATATACAGGAGGGATACAGTGCGGGATTCCCTGCTGCATCTCCATCACTTGTCCGACGGGAATCACCGGTTTCCGGCCAAGTCCTTCATGATACGGGTAATATCCGGTATTAACCCCGGTGTTGTTTTCCGGTATTCTTCATACTCCCTGCCGAAACGCCCGGTGAGTTCTTTTTCTTCGCGAAGGGACTGGATATAACACAGGGTCAGCCATGCACAACCGAGGATGACCATACCGGTCAGGAGTAAAAGGAGCCCTGTACCGATGATAGTGCAGCTGATACCCGCATACATGGGATTCCGGACATACCGGTAGATGCCTCCGGTCCGCAGTTTTTCTGCCTGTCCCACCGCACCGCGCGGTCCCAGGGAATAAAACCCGGCTATGAATACCGGTAGCCAGATGAGAATCATGCAGGTGCCGGTTAATCTGAAAAGAACAGGAGGAATGAACGGGACTGCGTGATCCAGAAGGGGAATACCGGTATAATCTGCCAATTTTACCGAAATGAGCATGAGTATGGCTATTCCGGAAGCAACACCAAGCGGAGCAAGGGACCGTTTAAGGTTTGGTTTATCCATGGATACTACGTACCCTGCTGCATCTCCATCATCTGCTTGGGGGTGAGCAGCCACTGGAGACCACCGGACGGCCGTTTGTCGAATGAATAATTCCTGATTTTTGCCAGCCCGCCTTTTGCAAGAATAATTGAGACGGTATCATTTCCGGCAATGATCCTGCTGATAAGCATCGATAACTGTGGTTCGTGCCCGGTGAGGAGGACCGCGGCATCCTCACCGAATTGTGCAGCCTGATAGCAGATCGTATCCGGATCACCACCGGGCGCAAGTTCCTCCCAGGCAGCGAGCCGATCTTTCTGGCCAAGCGAGCGGGCAACAATCTCCGCGGTCTCATAGGCACGGGTCAGCGGGCTGGTGGCAATAACCTCGAACCCGAATTTTCTTGATCGCATCCACTTCCCGACTTTTCGCATCTCATCCTTTCCATCAGCCGTGAGTGCCCGTTTACTATCATCGGGTCCATCAGAAGACTGACCCGCCTTTCCATGCCGGAGAACGAAGAGATACATACAAGACAAACATTGCTGATCGGATATGAGGCTTGTCATCGCACTAACCGCAATGAGTACTGCTTTTATGCAAGGATGAGATAAAAAAAGGAAAGAATAACTATTTTTTTGGATACTTTTTCAAAAATCAGGACTTTAACCCAATGTAATAATGTTGCGATGGAGATTCGCCTCCGCCACTACGGTAGCCCGGGCACCACAACCCGATCATCTCCAAGTTCTGTTTATGATCCTGGCTGACCGGACGAACATGGACCGTAACATCCGGTCATGGTAATTCCGTAATTACGATGAAAATGCAGGATGGCGAGAGAATTCTTAAGATATTATAAAGAATTGCTTTGATTTTATATCTCTTTTCCAATTTGGATAATCGTTATTCCAAATTAAAACGTGGATAAGGAGGATTTGCTCATATAAACTTAATATAGACCAATTGACACTCGCAAGAAGAAAGGATATTGGGATAAAATTTTCTCATCTCTATTCCGCTTGAGACAGACATCTTTAATATAATGCATCACGATACTGGTGTCTATGAATTGTCATGGGTATTCTGTTGTAGGGATCATACAGGCGATATTCGGGACATTACTAGTTCTGTATGGAGTAAAAATAATGATAATAAACTCTTTTTTCTATGGCACTTTGGATATTGGCATTGGGATAGCGATTTTGTCTTTCGCCCAATCTGAGTATAACCAAACAAAAATATTAGAAGAATTGAAAAAAAATAAAAACAATTAATTTTCCGATAAAATTACTTACCAATGCGTCAAAACAGAATTCACCGATATTAGGTTCATTATTTATCTAACATTTTTGGATAGAGAATAGAACCATCAGTGAAGAGTGCTGCTATGGGGCATCACAATGTGCCTTAAGGTAAGGAATCAAAACCGGATCAAAATCTTCACTATTATTGTCCAGTTTGTTATCGAATTTTTCCTTTTACACCAGTATGATTCCATGATGCTGATTTTGGATTTTTGAATAAGATAATTGAAGTAATACTCGCATTGCTTTTAAGGCGGGTGTTCGACATTATTGCAAGGATGTGATATGAGGGAATACCGACATGTGCCGAATACCTCGATATCCGAAAGGTTCATTCCTCCCAATCCAGAAATATGCCCCTATGGCAAGCCCAATTATCTTCGTCACTGGCTCTACGGAGGGTATCGGGAAAGCGACAGCCGCTGAACTCCTGTCCCGTGGTGCTGAGGTGATCATTCATAGCAGGAATTCACTCCTTCTTCTCATGAATTACAAAAATGCACTAAAAAGCAGAATCCGTTCTGCGTATTCTCACATCACCCACCGGTAACGATCCGGTTCATAAAGAGTAACGCCCCGATCCAGATCCCGTATGCCCCGCCAAGGCTCAGGAGGAGACTGAATCGCTCCATCAGGAACCAGAATGCCAGCAGGAACAGGAGCGTGGGGATTGCAAACCAGAATGCCGAGATGACCAGCTGCCGGGTCGTCTCCCGACCTGCCTCGGAATAGGTGAAGAGGAACGCGAGGGTCGTGATGATCGGCGCTGCTGCAAGCATGCCGCCGTACCGGGGATCTGCATGTTCGGCAAGCAGGGTCACCCCGACAATGACACTTCCGCCGATGATGAATTTCAGGAGCGTGTAGAGATAATCCATCCTGTGGATTATTTTGCCGGGTTGATTAAATACCCGGTTGTTCCGGAGTGCAGGGGCATACCCCCTCCGACTCCCTACGATGGGGACGGCTCAAGAGTGATAAAATAATTCAGGGTGTTCCGTCATTTCCGCCGTGGTGCAGGGTGGTAACCGGTAGCATTAACCGGTGTATCATCCTTGGTATCTTTTATCCGGTCCCGGGTCTCATTCCCGGCCTGTGCCGTGGTCCACACAGGTGCAGTGGTATCCTTGCCTGCTGGGTTTTGTCGCCTGATTTGCTGGTACACTGCTTTGAGAACCGTTTTATTATTCTTTCCCGCGGACCGGTCAAACCTCATCTGGGTTTTCTCCCCAAACTTCTGTTCGACTACCAGATTGTTGTTGTAGGCACAGGCAAGACCTGTACTGTTCGGGTACAGGGGCAGGAGATCGGCGAGAACTGCCTGGTGCGCAGCGATCATTTCCTGTGCATGCAAAAGTCCGGTTGCGTTGGACCTTAATCGTGTCAAAGACGTTTCTGTCAGGTTTAGTTTCTGCCAGTACTGGTCCAGCGCCAGCTCTGCGTATCTGGTCTTATTGAGTTCCAGTTCCCTGCGCACTTCCGAAATCCGGGTTTGTGCATGGTCGACCTGTTTTTCCAACCGCTGGGTATCATTGAACGTGAAGGTTTCGTCAAGGTCTTCCATGGCGACCTTCAGCCCGTACAGGGGGCTGTCAGGACCGATGGTGCCACTGTAGGGTGCAATATCGACTGAAAAACTGTCAGTACCCTGGACTGCTGTTGAATTGTCCTCAAGTGCAGCGACTGTCCCGGCACACCACAGCAGTGCAATAATACCTATTCCTGCAAAAATGATGTGCCTGTTTTCCATACATCCTCTTTTACCAGCATATGCCGTTGGATACAGGTATCTTTTTTCTGACAATAAGGATGGCTATGGTTCGGTAAAAACAAAAACGTCTGGTCTCCGCTCAATTTCCCATGAACTGTTCAGGATAGTCCAGAATAAAAAATAAAGCAGGATACTAAGAGATTGTTTACCGGAGAACTGCCGGCTGCCCGGAGTCCCCGGTATGTATCAGCATTACCCTGACCGCGCGAAGAAAGGGGACGGTCCTGAAAGGCTGAAACGATTACCAACAATCCGGGGATGATCAGTCGTATCCGGGGAACCCCGACAATAAAACAGGGGTGATACCTGGTGAAAAAACAGTACGGTCTTGCGTATCAGACCCTCATGGATGGAATAATAATCAGCAATCCTGCCTTGTCGGGGACTTCCCCGCTGGAACCGGCAGATACACCCGGATGAATCAATGATACGCACGGCTCCTCTTTTCCGGGTATCCGGCTGGCGGATAGATACGATGGGTAATGACAGGCGAAAAACTTTTTAATTAAAAAAGAGAGGTGTGTGACCTGGGATCACGTATTCCTTTTTCCGTTTGACTTCTCCGGGAACTCATAATCACGCTTAAACGAATTTTTATTCCCCATGTCAGGTTTGTAGCCGGTATTTTGCTTTTGGATTTGTTTATCATCGCCACTGTTTTTTATGCGATTCTCTTTTCTATCCCAGGTCTGGTTAAAAACCCAGGTTTTGTTGCCCGCAAACGGGTAGGTTGCATTATACCTGAAGTCAGGCACCTTTTTTACCTGGCCGTGATTTTTGAAATTGTCAGGATTCAGCGATAACGTCACAGTAATATTACCATCTTCGTCTTTGATGATTTGCACGTCATCTTTATCCAGGCCAAGGAATTTCATGAGCCGGAAAAGGAAATTATCCACCCGGGCATTTCCCCCGGTATTTTCGCCGATTACCCGGATGGTTGCACTACCCTCAACCGGGATCGTCGTATCATTCACGGCAAGAGTTCCCGAACAGGTAACCTGCACGCCATCGCCGGTGGTAACGTTCTCGAGATCGGACCTGTGGAACTTTGCAATAAGGTTCCTGCACTCCCTGTCGGATGCTGTTGTCCTGACAAGGTCAGCGCCATCGCAGGTAAGGGAGCTGTTGGCATAATCGATACCGTACGTTTTGCTCTCGTGGCCGTAGGGTNTTAAACCGGTGCCAGTCAGGGTGACATATACGGTAAATATCCCTTTGTTGTTAAGATTCAGGGTAGTTGGCCTGATAACAAGTTTTGCAGCCAGCGGTTCATCTTTTTTGATAGGATCAGATGCGTTAATATGCACTTCNGCTTCTGCCTCATTATTGTCCGCTACCGGATCCGTCTCATCCAATCCCGTGATNCTGATCCTGTTCGTCCTGGTCCCCGCAGTGCTGAAGCTTGTTTTCAGGGTAAGCGTGGCAGACGTGGCATTTTCCAGCTCGCCAATACTCCAGACATTCGTGGCAGTATTGTACTCTCCGCTGCCCGCCACGGCAGTGATGTGTTCCAACCCAGGGAGCGGGGAAATGTCGTCTTTAAGAGTAATGTTGGTGGCATTCGCAGGACCTTCATTCCGGAGCGTAATAGCCCAGATTACTTCATCACTGACCTGGTACGGTCCGGCTGAACTCACCACCTTAGAGACATTAAGGTCAGCATGCATTACTTCTGGATCTGCAGCACTGGCGATAGGTATCGTCAAAACCAGCGCAAGCAGGATTATTCCTGATATACCATGAAGGAATTTTACCATAAAATTTCATTCCCAATCCGGGACATCCCGGTATACTTTTTTCTTGACCCGGCCAGAGTTAAGGAGTAGGAAAGTTTAATAAAAACTGAACAGTCCTCAATACTCCTGAATATGCAAACATCGTTCCCGATCGTTCAGAATCAAAAATAAAGATTAAAAATCCCATAAAAAAATCCAGAGCAATATGCGGGAGAAATGAAGGAACCGGTTCGTTTTTTTGCTGAAGGGCGCGCAAAAGAGTAGGTTATTCGGTGCTCCTGAACGAACAGAAAGAATGGGAGACTTTGTGAAAAGAATGCATTAATTTTTCAAAGTGGAAGACCAGTCGCCGGGTATCACTTTGAAGTTGTTTGTCTGGAGAAAAACCCAATAAAAATGTAAATGTGTTTTCCACGCCAGAATTCCGGAGGATTTTATCTTTTTTTCTCCTGTTATTCCGATGCATGGTTGTGCAGTGGCCACCTAATTCAAAGCTCTCTGGCGGTTTCGTGAAGTCACGGTGGTAAAATTAGTCAATTTCTGAAATGAAATTTTAAGTTAGACGAATAATCAACCAGGTTCAATGACCTAATCTGAACAATCCAGTGAATTATAAAGCAGTAAATTGCAACAGTGAGAACCATGACGTATACACCATGCGGTCCCCTGCCGGGACAATCCTGCGTAGTATCCGTGCGGGCAGGCGTCAGGAATTCCCTGAGCGATATACAATAATGACAGGGATGTAGGTTTCCTGGAACATCCACCTCAATCTCCAGGTATCGTATCCTGGAGTTCCTGAAATGTGCACAGGAAGATTTCATTCAGTATCGATAATTCTCGGAAATCAGATAAAAAAGGATTGAAACATGGTCTTATTTACCTGCAGAGATCTCGGAATAGACTGTCCATTCGTAACGACAGGAGCCACGAATACTGAAATACTGAAAAAATTTATCGATCATGCAGAAGTTGCTCATAATATGCCCTTCCTGACTGCCGATGTTATTTTCAGGGTAAGGAAAGCGATAAAAAAATAGGGGTTACGACGGGTTAAGGCCGACTATAATTCTTCCAGAGTCATGGGCGTACCCCCTTTCTCCCGCCCGGTTGGGGGCAAGAGGGATACCATATTTTTTTGAGAAGTCACTGAAAGAAAAAAGGGGGACGATTCCCCCACCTGTTGTACTACATATGCTGAGATCGAGTAAAATAAGCCCTATACGGGATCCGATTCCTCATTGATTCCTACCTGCTCTGTGGAAAAAACCCGTAAAATTCTCCATTTCGGTTCGTGTGGAGAATACGCCCAATTACAGCCCTGTTAGTCAAAATACGGCAGTTTTGCACCTCACCTGGTGGCTGGCAAAGCCCCTTGAATCGAGCTGTTTTTTGCCTCTTAGTTTATACCATGGAGCACCCGAAAACCCTGCCAGAACACCAATATGAGGCTATTTTTTTTCCGACGAGGGTCTAAAAAAAGACAGTCTGACGGCCGGGAGCGGGGTTGATGAGATGGGGGAGTTCTGTCATGAGGCAAGGGATTAATGCAGTATTAAAATTCACCGGGTCTTTCATCATCTCAAAAATTGAATTTTTCTTCATACACTAAAATGTTTCCATGAATTAAGGTTCCGGACTTCCTCCAAAAGAACACCAGACCAAGTGCGGTGTGAAATTGTTCTGAACATGACAAGCCATATGAAAGAGATTATAGCCCTCATCAGGACTCATTATCCGGAGACCTTCCCAGTGAAGGTCGAGGGAATAAAGATAATGGTTAATGTTTGAATACGAGGAACACCATCAAAACCTGCACCAGGCTTTTTAAAATTTACGCTTTTGTCGTTTTAAACGCCAGAAGAAATAGCGGGTTTTAGAAATTCCGGTCCGATGACCAGATTTTTTTATTTCCGTAAACGTTTCCTGGCAAACAGCAGCGCCACGAGGATACCGGCAGCTACGGTTGAAGGAAGGAATCCGGCCGCCCCGATACCACCGGACGAGAGCAGCACGACATTTACGGTCGTTACCTGGTCAGTAGTTATCTGTACCGGAATGTTCTGGGTGACAAATCCTTCTTTTGTCACGTTGAGCAGGTGACTGCCCTGAGTAATATCCGGGAGCGTTGCCGGAGAAATACCGGCGGTGAAACCGTCGAGCGTGAGCTGGGCGCCAGCCGGCGTCGTGTTGACAAAAAGCGAGCCGGTCAGCGCAACAAGGGTCGCGTTGACCTCCGACACGCTCCCGGCCTGGACGGTAACCGGCATTGACAATGCCGCGTATCGAAAATGCGAGAGGGTTATATTATAGGTACCGGGGTTCAGGCCGCTGACAGTCAGCGGAGTCATTCCCTTATACACGTTGTTGACAACAACAGATGTCCCGTCCGGGATTGCATTGAAGTCCATCGAGCCAGCCGGTGGCGGTCCGGAAGTCTGGCCGGACCCCCCGCTGGTCCCTGCGGTGAGGGAAGGTACCGAAAGGCTGACGGAGATGGTATTGTAATCGACCGTGGAGATGCGGGAGCGGTCAGCCGGGCCGTCAGCAACCCAGACGGTATAGCTGCCGGCATCGAGCCTGCCGCCCGCAGAACCAGTGTACCACGGGTAGATCCAATGACCGTCCGCGTCTACATCTACCCGGGTTGCCCCGCCCTGGTCCGCGAGGCGGTTGATGTTATCAAGCGCTACGCCATTTTGCGGGAGGTTTGGGCCGGTCAGGAAGAGATAGACGGTGTCACCGGTATACGAATATCCCGACAGCGTCACGACATTTCCCATAGAGACCTGCGTCTGCCCTGCTGCAATGGCCCCGGAAAAGAGAGAGAGCACAACGATAAGCATGACCGCCCCAATGGCTGTGGTTCGAACAATTTTTTGCATTATTTCCTCGCAGTGTTCCTGTATGTACCCGTGCCGGCCCGGCACCTCCGGGCAGAATCGGGATTATGGACAGGTACGAAAATTCTAAAGTCCGATGATATAATCCTGCCGCTGTTGTGTTATGCACAGAGTGACTAATGGAGGTGAACGTGGATCGGGATACTCTTTTGAGGAGGGTTTGCATGATACCCCCCCTTACCACATATGCTGAGATCGAGTAAAATAAGCCCTATCCGGGCTCCGATTTTCTTCTCGATTCTCATCCCAAATAGAAAAAACCCAGTAAAACCGCCGTTTTCGGTTCCTGTGGAGAATACGCCAGATTATCGCCCTGTTTGCCAAAATACGGCAGGTTTGCACCTCACCTGGTGGCTGGTAAAGCCCCTTACATCGAGCTGTTTTTTGCCTCATAGTTTATCCCATCGGACCCCCGCAACCCTGCCAGAACACGAATGTGAGGCTCGTTTTTTCCGACAGAGGTGTAAAAAAGAGGCGGTACGGGAAAATGTAAGCAGGTCCGGGAGTAGATGCAAGCACGGTGAAGTATGCCGACAAGGCGGCGATGGCCGAAAAAATTCAGGGTCTTGATCACAATACCAGGTTCAGCACCCGAAATGCAATTCCACCAATAGCAATCGCCATAATAATCTCGGATGCGGAGATCGCAAGTGCTTTCTTCCAGCCGAATTCCGATACGAGCACCAGTATTACGGAGATGCAGGGGATGTAGAGCATCGAGACCAGTGCAAGGACGATCAGCTGTACCGGGGACATGATTGTCGCAAAATTCGTAGTGTGGAATATCACCGCAAGGGTGAGAATCGTCAGTTCTTTCCTCACTATCCCGAAGATGAGCGTAATCCCGATGACCGCCGGAAGCCCGAGCCAGAAGACGGTCACTGGTGCGAGCAGGTCATTCACCGGGTCCAGGAGTCCTGCTGCATAGAATGCCTGGATCAATGCACTCCCGATGATATACGCCGGGAAGACGATCCAGATAAGCGATTTTGTCCGGGTCCAGGTCTGCTTCAGGACGACAGACAGGGAGGGGACATGGTAATCCGGCATCTCCATGATCAGCCCGACAGATTCACCTGGTACTGCCTTGAACGCAATTCTCCCGACAACAAGGATCAGAAGAATATCAAACGCGTAGAGCGCAAGTGCCCACCAGATGTTGACGAACGCTGCCACCAGACCCAGGATGACCACAGTCCGTGCTGTGCAGGGGACAAGCGTCACTAAGAATGCAGCAAGGGTCTTCTGTTTCGGCGTTTCCATGATCCGGCATGAATAGATCGCAGGAACATTGCACCCGTATCCAAGGATCAGGGGGATAATCGCTTTTCCGTGCAAGCCCAATTTGTGCATGCCACGATCGAGCATCACCGCGATGCGGGTGAGATACCCTGAATCCTCCATAACGGCGAGGAGCAGGTAGAACGGCAGGACATAGGGTATGACCAGCGTTACTCCCGCAATAAAACCAGTAAATGCCCCGTTCCAGAGAATATCCATGAGCGGACCCGTGATCACCGGCTCATAATGTTCGAACTGCGAGAGGAAACTGGCAAGGAGCGCTGAGACCTGTGCTCCGATCAAAAATGTCCAGACCAGTAACCCGCCAATCACGGCAATGACCGCGAGGTACCCAAGGAACGGGTGGAGGGCAATCCGGTCGAGCTCATCGGTCAGGCTCTTCTCCTGCGGCCCCTCACCCGGTGCCCGCATGGTGATCACTTCAGCCGCAATACGGTCAGCAATCTGGTACCGCTCTGCGCTCATGACAACACAGACCGGTTCCCCGTGAATGGATTCGATCTCTCCAGCGAGCAATCCCGCACTTTCAACGGTGCCCGGGTCCTGTTCGCTTACCATCTGCATGATTGCCGGATCGCGTTCGAGCAGTTTGATCGCGGTCCAGCGTACGGGGTACTGTGTTGTTACGTTACCGAGCCGGTGGACAATTTTTGCAATCCGCTCTTCCACCTCCTTTCCGTAGCGGAGTACCGGAGGAACCGGGTGGTCCTGCATGAGACCCGTGATTGCATCAGTGAGGGCCGGAATTCCCTTGCCCCTGATGGCAACNGTCGGNACAACCGGGACGCCGAGCAGTGTGGAGAGTTTACCCGTNTCGATGGTAATTCCTTTCTTTTCGGCAAGATCGATCTGGTTGACCGCTATCAGCAGCGGGGGTGCCAGTTCGAGGAGCTGGATCGTGAAGAAGAGGTTGCGCTCCAGTGCCGAGGCATCGATGACGTTGATCACTGCATCCGGGTGTTCGAGCGCGATAAAGTCCCGGGAGACCAGTTCCTCCATCGAGTACGTGGAGAAGGAGTAGATGCCGGGCAGGTCAATAACCCGGATACGTTTCCCCCTGTGGAGCAGGAGTCCTTCTGCCCGTTCAACCGTCTTTCCCGGCCAGTTGCCGATGATCTGGTCAACACCGGTCAGCTGGTTGAAGATCACGCTTTTACCGACATTGGCATTGCCGGCAAGGGCTAGGGTATAGTCCGCATTCTTTATGCCGGNCNCGTTTCCTTTTGAGCAGCCTTTGCATTCCCCGCACCCGCTCATGCTTCAGCCGTTCCTGGCGATTCAATAAAGATATTCTCGGCTATCGCATGATCGATGGCAAGTTTCGTCCTTCTCACCAGGATCTCCACGGGTCCGTCCATGGGTGTTTTTCTCATGATGGAAACTTTTGTACCCACTGTTAACCCAAGGTCCGAGAGGCGCTGGACTACCTTACAGTCCCCCCGGATAAATGCAATCTGTCCTTCCTGTCCGGAACTGAGATCAGTAACAGGAATAATTTTTTTATCCCGGATAGTCACGGGCTTGTCAGGTTTTCCTGCACCATCACACTCGGTACAGCTCCCTACACCTTTGTTACAGGGACCGATCGGACTTCCGTGCGGGCAGTGTGCCGGTGCGTCCAGCATCCTGCAGAGCGCATTCTCTGTCTCTCCGGAGATCGTATGTTCCATCCTGCACGCTTCATCGTGGACCTTTTCCCGGTTCAGATGCAGAACGTCAGTCAGGAACACTTCGAGGAGGCGGTGCCGGCGCTTGATTGTCCCGGCAATCTTTCTTCCCTCGCCGGTCAGGGTTGCACCCCGGTAAGGCTCATATGCGACCAGCCCTTTGTCCGAAAGACTGCGGAGCACTTCGGTCACGCTCGCCGGCGCTACCTTAAGACATTTTGCTATTGCGGTGGTCTTTGCCGAACCATTCCGCGATTCAAGATCATAGATTGTTTCGATATATTCCTCAACCTGTTCCTGTGCCATGTTACCGGTATTTAGGTTGGCCTAAATAATAAATGTTTAGGTTGACCTAAAAATTATCGTTTTACTACCAGTTTCAGGGTACCGTGTCAGCAGCTCCGCCATGAAACCAACATACCCACAAGGGAGGAATATATCCGGATGCTTAGAGAGGATCGATCTTTATCACGTTGAGATCATCACAGGAAGACAAAAAAGCGCCCAATACGGGCTCATTTTCCCTTCCGGATATCCAGGCATAGAGCGGAAAAACCCGTAAAACCCTCTGTTTCGGTTCGTATGGAGAATACGCCCAATTACAGCCCTGTTAGCCAAAATACGGCAGGTTTGAACCTCACCTGGTGGCCAGTAAAGCCCATTACATCGAGCTGTTTTTTGCCCCATAGTTTATCCCATGGGGTACCTACAAACCCTGTCAGAACACCAATACGAGGCTATTTTTTCTCCGACGGAGGAATAAAAAAGGGGTTTTAGTAAAAAATGGATGGATACAGGAACAGACCAGTTTCCTGCATTTTTTGAGAGAATAAAAACAAAATTACCAGAAAAAAGGGAGATCCCGACACCAACTCCATACTACATTTCCTAAAATCAGAACAATTGCACCGATGGATCCACCTATAAGCGTAGTTTATGGTTGTTTTTTAAGAGCCATTTTCCGATTCAGTTTCACCTCAGCGTAATCGGGGTTGATAGCAATCGCCCTGTCGTAGGAGGTGATCGCTTCGGCATACCTTCCGAGTTCATGGAGCGCGACGCCGCGGAAGTTCCATGCATAGGCATCATCCGGGTTGATAGCGACTGCCTTATCAAACGATGCGAGTGCTTCAGCAGGCCGTCCGAGAATACCCAGCTCGGCCCCGCGAACGAACCACGCATTGGCGTCATCCGGATTAATGGCAAGACCTTTGTCATACGAGTCAACTGCTTCGGCATGCCGGCCGAGTTCAACGAGTGCCCATCCGCGGTTGTTCCATGCATCTGCGTAATCCGGCCTGATGGCAATTGCCTTGTCATACGAGTCGAGCGCTTCGGTATGCCGGCCGAGCTCACCGAGTGCGACGCCGCGACCGTTCCACGC
>Ga0031655_10001325_pt1 | contig 14808 bp, 9 predicted proteins | sample FrelakmetHBP12HB_FD_55187 | JGI IMG/M metagenome (GOLD analysis project Ga0031655, IMG submission 55187) | Freshwater lake sediment microbial communities from the University of Notre Dame, USA, for methane emissions studies -HBP12 HB | ecosystem: Environmental > Aquatic > Freshwater > Lake >... | reverse complement strand
GGCTGGATCCCTTCCTTCCGGCACAACTCGGCGATCGTGCTCTCCCCCCGCAATCCTTCCAACACGATCCGTACCTTCTCTTCCGCGGTGTACTTCTTGCGGGTCACACGACGAATATTCCGTACGGTTGCTCCCACACTTTTCTTTTCCTCGACCATGGCTTGCTCCTTTTCTTGCTCCTTTTATTGAATTCTATATCATCCTGGCCGGGAAAGTACACCTTAGTTTGTGCCCCTCGATTGTCTCACTAGACCTGACACGCTACAGATTAGAATTACTTGGTATTGCTGATCAAGTCCCTTCTTTCCAGGCCAACAGCAGAGTTCATTCGCTTACTGCTTAACCTTGACATGTCTAATAACTAATGAGGACGTACACTTAAAAGTAATATGATAAAGGTCCTTTTTATGTTTCTAGTTTTTGTTGGGGCATTTCAATATGATGTAATTAGTTTTAATGGTATTAGATGCGCCTAGTTGTCTATAAAATAGTCATTGGTAATCCAGTCTTCTCTATTGGATTTGATGTAGAATTATTAATATACTTTCCCACACTAAAAAACGGAGGAGACCATGTTGAAGAATAAATCCATCAGATCGCTGGCGAAAATCAGCCTGCTGGTCATATTGGCAGCTGGTCTGGTTGATTGCGGCAAGCCACAGGCTGTAACTCCCACAAGCACAGGAACCGGGTCGACTGCCATTTTGCCGGTTGCCACGACGGCTACAAGCGTTCCGAGCAGCATAACGATAATCATCCCCGAAGAACCCCCCAGTTTCAACGCTGTGATCAGCGACACCGGCTATGACGCCCTAGTTATGCACATGACCTTGCTGGGCATGACCGGCATCGACCCGGATGGAAACATATTCCCTGTCCTGGCGTCCGAGCTGCCCACTGTGGACAACGGGGAGGTGGTAATAAACGACAAGACAAAGGCAATGGACGTTACTTGGAAGATGCGCCACGATGTCAACTGGGCGGACGGAACACCTGTGACCGCGGATGATGTGCTTTTTACCTATCAAGCTGCCAGTGACCCGNCCAATGGCTTTGCCATTCCTGGTCTAGATTTGGTCATCAGTATTGATAAAATCGATGACTACACCTTTGTAGTACATTTCAGTAGTACCTACCCAAATTATTTGTCCTTCCTTGGTGGCCGGCAGATCGTCATCTGGCCTAAGCATTATTGCAATCTTGACCAAGGTTATACTGCATGGGACTGTGGTCGTAATCCGCTCAGCGATGGCCCTTATATCCTTAAGGAATGGGTGACTAGCGACCACCTGATCTTCGTGCGAAATCCAAAATACTTCGAGCCAGGAAAACCCAAGATTGATCAGATCATTGTGCGCATAGTCCCGGATGCCTCGGTTCGCGAGACAATGATGCGCCAAGGTGACGCCGACCTACTAATGTGGGCTACAGAGCAGGTCGCCAATGATCTTAAAGATGCAAGCAATGTGAAGCTCAGTATAAGTCCCACCAGCCGCTGGGTCATGCGTCTGTTTATCAACCTGGCTGCCAAAGGCACGACCGACCCCGTAGCGACCCCCAACCCGTTCTTTGGAGATGTACGCGTGCGTCAGGCTATCCGCATGGCTATCGACGTTGATAAGATCACCAGTTCGGTCTGGTATGGCTACGCCCAGCCGGTTTGGACTGAGTTCTTCCGCCCGCCGTACAACACCTGCAACATTCCCCGACCAAAATATGATGTCGAGGCAGCCAAAGCCTTGCTCGACCAGGCCGGCTGGGTTGTAGGTGCCGACGGTATCAGGGTATGCAAGGGCTGCATGTATGCCCATGATGGTGACCGATTCCAGTTTGATCTTCTGACTTACTCTGAATATGGCGAACCACTGATCCTAACCCAGCAGCTGATCGGCGAAATGCTCCAAGCCGTAGGAATTCAGGCTAACCTGACCCAGGCTGAGGGAAGTGTCATGTGGGCCGACTCTTCCAGTGGCGGCATTGAGCAGAGCGGGAATTACAACCTCGATCTATACGATGACGGATATGCCGGCATTGACCCATCTTACTTCCTCAATTATTACTATTCCTCCGCCTCGGCTGTCCCTGACCAGGGCTGGAACGTGGTTCGCTTTGAGAATGCGCAATTCGACTCATTACTCGAAGAGACCAATACATTGAACTCACAAGACCGCCAAACTGCATTCTGTAAGATGGCACAAATTTTAAACCAGCAGCTGCCCCAGATCCTACTCTTCACCACTTTGAATGCGGAGGCATATTCGACCCGTTTNGCCAACATTCAGGCTAATATCAACAGTGTGGTGTCCTGGAACGTCGCTGACTGGACTATCACCAAGTAATTTTTTCACGGGTCGGGAGGTGGCCCTCCACCTCTCGACCTTACCCCTTCAATCTGACGGAGCACAAGTTGGGCCAATTCATAGTGCGGCGTTTGTTACAAGCCGTGGGGATATTGTTCCTGCTCAGTATCCTGTTCTTTATCTTGGTCAACCTGGCACCGGGCGGGCCTTTAGCTGGCTATGGTGGCGCCCGCCATTTGCCGCCGGAGCAAGCTGCCATCCTAAAGCACCAACTCGGTTTGGACAAACCTTTGCCAGTCCAGTACGTGATCTGGCTGGTCGGCAATGATTGGATGAGAGTCGACCAGAGTGCGGTAGCGAGTGGGACGAGTTATGGCACCCGGCGCGGCATCCTGCGCGGCGATTTCGGTTTCTCATTTCAAACCCGCCAGCCTGTAATGACCGTCATCAGCGAGCGCCTGCCGAACACACTCTATTTAATGGTCGCAACTTTGCTGGTCGCCTTGGTGATTGCCATCCCAGCTGGAATCCTTTCAGCTGTCCGACAGTATTCATTCTTCGACATATCCGTGACCACATTTTCTTTCGCCGGGCAAGCCATCCCGGATTTCTGGCTTGGTCTCATCCTGATCCTCATCTTTTATGCCTGGCTTAAAAACCCTATTACCGGTACCTCATTGCTTCCTTCTGGGGGTATCTTGTCCATCGGCGTGCCCTTTTCACTGCTCGACGCTCTCCAACACTTGATCCTGCCCCTCGCAACCGGAGCCCTGGGTTGGATCGCTTGGTACTCACGCTTTTTGCGCTCAAGTATGCTCGATGTGATTCATCAGGATTATTTGCGTACAGCGCGTGCCAAGGGCCTCCCCGAACGGGTGGTCATCTATAAACACGCCCTGCGCAATGCTCTTATCCCGTTGGTCACCCTATTTGCTCTCGATCTGCCCTACATATTCAGCGGCGCAGTATTCATCGAGACGATCTTTGCCTGGCCGGGGATGGGACGGCTTTACTACCAGGCGGCACTCCAGCGCGACTATCCTGTCCTGTTAGCTATCCTAATCATTGGCGCAGGGTTTATCTTGCTCTCGAACTTGTTCGCCGATATTCTTTATGCTCTCTTGGATCCTAGGATCCGCTATACTTAACCGAAAAACAATGAAGCAATTTGATTCCAAAACTGGTGTAGAAATAACAAAAGCTTCCGTGAAAAGCCAGGATAAAGGCATTCAATCCAAGGTCTGGAAGCGATTCCGCAGGCACCCCGGTGCAATGATTGGTTCAATCGTTTTAATAATTCTAGTCCTAGCTGTCCTTATGGGATCCTTCTCCCCGTACAGCTCGGTGAATTCGAGTGTCCTCGAACGACTGCAGCCTCCCTCCTGGCATCACCCGATGGGCACCGATGCGCTGGGGCGCGATCTTTTGACCCGCATCCTTTACGGCGGACGTATTTCCCTGGCCGTGGGATTGATGGTGGTCTTCATCACGATTGTGATTGGCGTGACGGTAGGCGCTGTGGCTGGTTATGCCGGTGGTTGGATTGATAATGTACTGATGCGCATAACTGATGCCGCCCTTACACTGCCCTCCTTGTTGGTACTGATCCTGATCAGCTCCATCTTGCGAGAAATTGAGATGCCTTTTTTCACACAGAACAATGTGGTGACCATCGCCGTTGTCATTGGTCTGCTTTCGTGGATGACCTTTGCCAGACTTGTTCGGGCTGCTTTCCTGACTTTGCGCGAGATGGACTATGTTACTGCAGCGCGCGGTTTGGGTGCCTCTCATTTGCGCGTCGTCCTGGCCCACATCCTGCCGAATGCAATAGGTCCTATCATCGTCGAATCTACCTTGCAGCTAGGTTACGCTATCATCGAAGAATCCGGTTTGAGCTTCCTCGGTTTCGGTATCCAGCAACCTACCCCAAGCTGGGGAAATTTGTTGAGCAATGCTCAGGAAAATTTTGTAAGGTATCCATGGTTAGCGATTTTTCCAGGTGTCATGATATTCCTAGCCATCATTTCAGTTAATTATATTGGGGATGGATTGAGGGATGCTTTTGATCCCTATAAAGTCCTGAGTAAAGTCGGAGAGTTGTAACTGCTGAAATAATCAAACTCACCCTATCCTGAAAAGGAGCACCCAAAATGCCTGCCAATGTTCAACCGCTTGAACCGCTTCAAACTCCCTTCCGTCTCCGCTATCTCAGTGACGAGCAGCTGGATCAACTCAAATCTGCCACGCTGGATATCCTTGAACTCACCGGTGTGAAATTCCCTTCTGAAAAGTCCCTCAAGATTCTTGCTGATCATGGCGCCATCGTAGACTTCAAGACTGAAATTGTCAGATTTCCCCGTAATTTGGTTACCAAATATATGGCTTCCCTCCCTCGCTTCTTTACACTGGGAGGGCGGGACGCTATTTATGATCTCCGCCTCGATGAAGGAAAAACTTTCTTTACCACGGACGGTTGTGGGATTGAGACCTTTGACTATGAGACTCATCAGATGCGTCCCTCATGCAAGGCAGATGTGGGCATGATGGCTCGGATCGTTGATTACTTACCATCACTAGGGTTTTACTGGCCGATGGTCAGCGCCCAGGATAAAGGTGTCACTGCCCCTCTGCATGAACTTGATGCTGGATATAACAACACGATCAAGCACATTCAGAGCGAGACCATTATGGGCGAAGTACCGGCTCGCTATGCGGTTGAAATGGCGACCATTATAAATGGCAGTAAGGAAGATCTGCGTAAACGGTCGAGTTTTTCACTTGTGGTCTGCACAATTGCCCCCTTGATCCAGGATAAAGAAGGCATCGAGGGCGCAATGGTTCTGGCTGAAGCGGGCGTTCCTGTTGGCTTTTTGGCGATGCCGACCATGGGTACCACAGCCCCAGCCACTCTGGCAGGAGCACTTGCCATGGGGGACGCCGAGATCATCAGTGCGACTGTGCTGATGCAAATGGTTGCACCAGGTGCCCCAGTCTTTCACTCCTTAATGCAAGCCTGGGCGGATCCGAGTTCCGGAAATTACGTTAGTTATCCACTGGATGCCCGCGGTCGTTACGCCCCGATTGAGATGGCTCACCATTGGGGCATGCCCGCGTTGGGAGCCTGTTATGGGACCGATTCGCTTGAGACCGGCACCTGGCAGTCCGCAGCCGAGCCGGCATTGGATCCCTATATGATTGGCCTGACCGGTGCCGAGATTGTGACCGGTATGGGCCTTTGTCATACCTACACCCGCCTCTACCCGGAACAACTCATCATGGATGCTGATATCTATCAACGGGCGCGATACTACCTTATGACCATGGAAGTTAGCCCTGAAACTCTTGCCCTGGACACTATTCATGCAGTGGGTCCTGGAGGGCACTTCCTGGCTCAGAAGCATACCCGCTTGCACATGCGTAATTCGATGAAGCGCGCCATCACTCACCAATTTGGTCCTGAAGGCAAATACCGAGATGCCCGGGAAGTAGCCATTGAAAAAGTGAAATGGATCCTTGCTAATCACCAGCCGGAGGCTCTTGAACCAACCAGGCAGGTTGAACTGAGCCGTATCCTATCTGCAGCAGACAGAGAGTTGGGATAATTCCAAGTAAGGAGACCCCGCATGGCCTACAACGAGACACCTCAACTCCAGCCAATCACACCGGCCTACCACCTTCATATCCTAAGCGATCAACAGCTTGACCAGCTCAAGTCTGCCACGCTTGAAATTTTGCAGGATACCGGAATCTATTGTCCCTCTGAAAAGTGTCTCAAGATTTATGCCGACCACGGTGCGCAGGTGGACTTTGCAACCTGCATTGTCAAGATTCCACCTGATCTTGTTCTCTCCACCATGAGTCACGCACCGCGGACCTACACCATGGGAGCGCGTTCGAAATCCCATGACCTTTTACTGGATGGAAAATCCCTTTTCTGTGCCACTGATGGCTGCGGTGTGGAAGTGATTGACTTCGTTACACGTCAGCGACGCCCTTCCTGTAAAGATGACATTGCCCTTGCAGCCCGTATGGCGGATTTCCTGCCATCGATCGGTTTTTATTGGCCGATTGTCAGCGCCCAGGATTTCCCCACCACAGCGCCCCTGCACGAACTTGATGCATCGTTCAATAACACTGTCAAACACATCCAGAGTGAGACCATCATGGGCGAGCGGCTGGCTCATTATGCAGTTGAGTTGGCCCGCGTCATTGCTGAAGATGAAGCAACCATGCATGCGCGCCCCCCTCTCTCATTGCTGGTCTGTTGCATCTCACCTCTTGCACAAGACCGCGATGGCATGGAATCAGCGCTGGTTCTTGCCGAGGCGGGATTGCCGGTCGGCTTTATGTCCATGGCGAATGCCGGGGCTACAGGTCCCGCCACCCTGGCTGGAACGGTTATTACTGGGGATGCGGAAATTGTCTCTGCGATGGTTCTTATCCAAATGGCTTGCCCCGGTGCCCCGGTTTTCCATTCGTTGATGCCTGGTCTGATGCACCCGCACACGGGTGCTTATCTTGCTACGGCTTGGGAAGGGACATTACTCTACCCTATTGGTGTGGAATTGGGACATAATTGGGGAGTTCCGACTTTGGCAGGCGTTTTTGCAACCGATGCTCAGACACCGGGCTGGCAATCTGCAGGTGACGCAGCCTCATCCCTGATGCTCTGTGCCCTGACCGGTGCTGAGACAGGCAGCGGGCTGGGTCTACTTGAATCATGCACCCTGCTTTATCCGGAGGAACTAATCCTCGACAGCGATATTTATAACCGAATCAGGCTAGAGACAACCGGGCTTGATACCAGCCCTGAAGCCTTAGCGATGGATATTATCAAGGCGGTAGGCCCTCGTGGACAATTTCTGCGACAACGTCACACTCGCGAAAACATGCGGAGGCGGGTTTTCTCGGACCTGACAGCCCAGCCTGCCCCCGGTGGTGGCTTACGCGACCCGGTTGAATTGGCTCGCGAAAAGGCCAGCTGGATTTTGGAAAACCATCATCCTGAGCCNCTTTTACCTGCCCAGAAAAATGAGNTCAATCGGATTTTATGCCTGGCGGATAATGAGTTTACATAACTAATTTTTCCTGCCCGGGAGGAGAAAAAATATGAAAACGCAGATTGAAGTCCTTTCTGCGGAAGAACGCAACCAGATCCATGAACGAAGCTTGAAGCTTCTGGCTAACACTGGAGTCCGTATACTTTCGAAACGCGGACGTCAAATACTTAAAAATGCTGGTGCCGAAGGAGATATTAACTCTGACATAGTGCGCTTCCCGCGTCCGCTTATTGAAGAATCACTGAAACTCGCCCCTCGAAAATTCAAACTGGGTGGGCGCCGTCCGGGGTGGGACCTGGAAATGAATATCGGCAAATGCTCCCTTTTAGCTGATGGCGGAGCTGTCTCTGTTCTTGAGTGGGAATCGGGTGAGCTTCGCCCAGGTACTTTCGATGACTGGTTAAAAGCGACTCACTTGATCGACGCAATTGACGAGATTGGTGTTTATTGGAATATGGTGGAGGGCGGTTTCAATGGGAATTCCACGGGAGATTTCGTATCTTACTGGCGTAATATTCTAAATAATTGCTCCAAGCATATCCAGGATTCGACCGATAGCATTAAGAAATCACATTTACTCCTGGAAATACTGCAAATTGGTTTTGGAAGCCAAGAAANGATNCGGCAGAAGCANCCGTTTTCATATGTTCTCTGTCCAATGTCACCACTGGTTATTGATAATACCTATACGGACTCCTACTTGGAAACAATTGGATATGACATCCCAGTCGCAATCATGCCGATGCCACTAATGGGTTTAACCGGTCCTGCCAGCCTAATTTCCACGCTCCTGACTGCCAACTCCGAGATGCTTGCCATGCTTTGCCTGGTGCAAGCAGCCGCACCCGGGACACCAGTATTGTATGCACCCATTCCCCAGACGATCGAACCGCATACTTGGCGCTACACCGGTGGCGCGGTGGAGAATTCACTGCTGGGAGCTGCTGTTACAGAAATGGGGCGTCATTATAGCTTACCTGTCGAGGGTTCGACCGGCGGCACCGATCAATATTATCCTGGAGCTCAAGCCAGTTACGAACGGGCGATCAACTGGACCTTACCTTCCATTGCCTGGCCGGATATCCTCGTTGGGCCTGGTCTCTTGGGCGGTTCGACCATCCTTTGTTTTGAGCAAATGGTGATGGATGTTGAGATCTTTAGGCGCTGTTCGATCCTTCATCAAGGTATACCCACAGCGGAAAAAATGTGGTTAGAAGAGAGTATTGCCGAGACGGGCCCTGGCGGGAATTTTTTGAAACAGCAGTCAACGATGAAGGCTGTACGGGAAAGTACCTGGTACCTAAGCGAGATGGGGTTTCACGATACATATGAAAAATGGATAGCTGCCGGCATGCCAGACATCTTGGATGTCATTCACGAGGTGGTACAAGATATATTGAAGGATTACCAGCCNCTGCCCCTGGATGTCAGCGCAGACCGTGAGTTGGAGAGCTTGGAAAGTATGGTCAGAGAATCTAATAAATAACGCCGTGTACCAGTGAGGACAATATGAAATTTACTGCACAAGTTCTGTCTGCAGAAGAACAGGTCCGAGTCAATGAAGAAAGCCTTCGGATCCTGTCTGAATTAGGTGTGAAATTCTTCGGCAAAAAAGCCATCCCCATTCTGAAAAAGAATGGTGCGAAAGTGGATGAGGATAGCAAGATAGCCCGGATTCCTCCGGAGATGGTTGCCGAAGCGATTCGAGGAACCCCCAGGAGTTTTGTGCTGGGAGCTCGCAATCCGGCCTATGACTATCCCTTGCCATCGCCGGTCACCCGTTACNGCATTGACGGAACTGCTGCATTTGTTAGCGATTATGTCACCAGAGAAAGACGTTATGGCACACTAAAAGATATNGAGGATAGTCTGCGCATCTTTCAGCAAATGGACATGGGCATAATGGCATGGGCGCCGAACACAGCTTCGGATGCACCGGCCCATTCACGTGCCTTGCATGAATTCTTTGCCATGATGCGGTTCTCTTCTAAGCATGGTGAGCATGAGGTCCATTTTAGTAACCAGGTTCCCTACTTGATTGCAGGATTGAAGGCTGTTATGGGTAGTGAAGCACAAGTCAGGGCACGTCATAACTATTCATTGATATATTGCCCGGTGGCACCATTGATGCACGACGGAGAAATGCTCGATGCCTACCTTGCACTGGGGGAGGTAAACATGCCGGTAATGATCATGCCCATGCCAGCTACCGGTTCCACCGGCCCCGCCAGCCTCTTCGGTAATATCTGTCAGGCCAACGCTGAGGCGCTCTCGACAATCGTCATTTACCAAATGGCGAACCCAGGCCGTTCTCTGATCTATAGCAATGCTACCGCCACGATGGATTTTCGCAATGGTGCATATCTGGGCGGCTCTCCAGAAATGGGATTAATGGCAGCCGCCCTGACCCAGATGGGCCGCTATTACAGCCTCCCTGTTTCCTCGGCTGGCTGTACTGCAGATGCCAATCAGCCGGGACCAGAAGCGGTCCTCGAAAAAATGATAACCACCCTTCCTCCGGTATGCGCGGGAGCGGATATCATCATTGGCTTCGGGGAGATCGAAAGCGATCAGTTGTTGGTATTAGAGCAGATCGTAGTGGATAACGAACTGGCTCATTTTTGTGAGCGCATGTTCTCGGGTGTTGATTCCAACCCGACCAAGGATTTATACGATGATATTACCCAGATAGGTCATGGTGGGAACTACCTGAAGTCCCGCCACACTCGGGAGATCGCCCGCAGCGATGAATTCTTTTACCCGAACTTGATCGACCGCCACAACTACGAATCTTGGCTGGACCTTGGCATGCCAACGATGTATACCAAAGCCCGGGAAAAAGTGGATGAGATTCTCGCTTCACCATTGACGGACCCATTACCAGAGTCCGTTTCTCGCGAGTTGGACGAAATCCTGCTCTTAGCTGATAAAGAATTGGCAGGTTAGCTACCAATGCCAGAAATGCTTTTACAGTCTTCTGATAATTAATACGATTTGATAAAATGCGCCCATGACCTGCCCCCCAAAAACTGATCCAACATTTATGTTAGGATTCAGAGAAGGAGACAGGTCAAACCTACGATTGTTCATATCCTTTTTATTAGTGGTTCGATGTTTAGAAATGCCCACCATTATCCATATATATACCCCACTGACAGTTCAAGCATAAGCCGAATTGTTCGAACGCATCCCTGGATATAGAATCGGGTAATTCATCGACATTGACTTGAGCACCACAAATTCTACAACGGCCTCGCTTGGGGCTGGTCATATTGGAGGGTCGATAAGCTGCAGAAGAAGACTGGGGTGTATAACTATTTCCCTTATCCCTGCCCGAAACTTTTTCATAGATCCAGGCAAATATAAATAATAGAAAGGCGCCTACGAGACACAAACCTTCCATGATTTTTCTCTCCCTTCTGAATGGATCCTTCTATATTCATATACATATCTAGATTACTAAGTAGTCATGTCCTTTGGCATTGTTTACAATCTACCATTATCCACCGGACCCGCTCGTCGATGAGCTCCTTCGGTTGCTGGGCTCAGAATGATTTCTGAACCAATTGATTCTGGGAAATAGTCATCATCATTTTATGTATTTTTCTACAGCTACCTTACAGCTACCAGAAGAGACGACATAAAAACATGCTGGATTTGGACAGGATGGATATAGATTGACCCCAATATATGGTACTCTATATTCAACAGATAGCCATATTTTGGAGGTAGAATAACTGGACAGAATAGACAATAGTCTTCCCCCAACTCATAATCGCTTGGTCGCAGGTCCGACTCCTGCCAGGCCCACAATTTCAAAATAATCCCATGATTTGTCTTTATTGGATTTCAAAAGAGATCACCCCAGGCGCATTGCTTTGGCAATTGCCCTCATATTGCCCGGAGCTCCGACTAATGACCAGCCCCCAATGGTTGTCCCAGTTGTTATATTAGACCTGGATCACTGACTTCCTGTTGAGCAAGCAACCAGGCCTTTAGTGCTGGGGGATGATAACCTAAAGCACTATGTGGTCTGATGGTATTGAACTCCTCTCTCCTACGCACAATCAAGGTTTTGGCTCCTCCCAGGGTAAAGAAGATCTCATTATCAAGCATTTCGTCGCGCATCTTGCCGGTGAATGACTCAATATAACCATTCTCCTAGGGACTGCCCGGTTCGATGAACAGGGTTTTCACGACTAGTCGGTTGAGCCATTAGCTTAGCGGTGATAGGTTAGTTCGCTGATATTGAATGACCGACAGATTTCCCCCACATTCTATCCCTGACAGAGAAGCACTTTTGCTTCCCGCAGTTTGCTGATGATCTGTTCGATGGTGTAGCATTCCCTTGGCATTTTGACCTATCTCCTTGTCTGAACCCTAACTTGAATGTTTGATCAGTTTTTTGGGTAGGTCATAGGTATAAATGTATTTACGTATATACATTGAAGATTTATAATGGCGGGTAGCGCTTTCTCATTCTGTCCCAAAATAGAAAAACGAATGGAGGGTTCAGCTATGCCGGAAGATCAACGATCGAGCAAATATGTCCTGGCCATCGACCTGGGGACGGGCGGGCCAAAGGTCGGCCTGGTGGACCAGGAAGGACGGGTGATCCGCAGCGCCACTGCCGCGGTGCAACTGTTCTTTCTGCCCGACGGCGGCGCGGAGCACGACCCCGCCGAGTGGTGGACCACCATCAGCGCCTGCGTCAAGAAGGTGATCAAGGAGTCGGGGGTGCCCCCGGCGGCAATCATCGCGGTGGCTGTCACAAGCATGTGGGCAGTGATCCTGCCAGTGGACGAGAACGGCGCGCCGCTGATGAACGTNATGTCGTGGATGGATGGGCGGGGCGCGCCTTACAACCACGAGATCATCAAGGGGTTCCCCAACATCCAGGGGTACAAGCTGAATATCCTGCTCAAGTATATCGACCTGGTCGGTTTTCCACCTACACTCAAGGGGGCCGATTCGCTGGGCCACATGCTGTTCATCAAACATGCACGCCCGGAGATCTACCGGCGAACCTACAAGTTCTTCGAGCCGATGGATTACATCAACATGCGCCTGACGGGCAAGTTCGCCGCCACGCAGAACACTGTCATGCCGTTGATGATGACGGACAACCGCCGGCTGAACGTGCAGGAATACGACCCCTGGCTGCTCAAGACGGGCGGCATCGACCGCGATAAACTGCCCGACCTGTTGCCCATCGACGGCATTCTGGGCATGGTCACGCCCTCCGTGGCCAGCGAACTGGGGCTTTCTCCCAACACGGTGGTGGTCTGCGGCATCAACGACAACAGCTCCTCAGCCATCGGGGCCGGCTCCATTGCCGATTCCGAACCGGCGGCGGTGATGGGTACCTCGGGATACCTGGCCGCGCATGTCTCCTTTAAAAAGACCGATATCAACAGCTCGATGGGCACCATGCCCAGCGGGATCAAGGGGCGCTACCTGTTCTGGGGGGAGATGGCAAACAACGGCAAGGTGCTGGAATCCTACCTGAAGAACTTGATCTACGCCCAAGACGCCTTCGAGACCGGGAAGATCCCGGCGGACATGTACGAGCGCGCCAGCCAGGTGGCCGCCCAGGTGCCCCCGGGAAGCGAAGGGGTACTGTTCCTGCCCTGGTTCAATGGCAGTTTCTCCCCCGGCGAAGACCAGTACATGCGGGGCGGCTTCCTGAACCTCTCGCACAAGACCAGTCGCGCCCACCTGACCCGGGCGGTCTTCGAAGGGCTGGCGATGAACTGGCGCTGGTTGAGGGGTCCCTCCGAAAAGCTGATCGGCAGGACCTCCCAATACTGGCGGCTGACTGGAGGCGGGGCGCTCTCAGACGTCTGGTCACAGATCATGGCGGACGTGGTGGGGCTGCCCATGCACCGCCAGGCCGACCCGCGCAACAGCAACGTGATCGGCGTGGCGTTGCTGGCCTTCAACCGCCTGGGGCTGGTCAAGCTGGAAGACATCCCTAACATGATCAAGTTCGACCGGGTCTTCGAGCCTAACCCGAAGAACAAAGCCATCTACGACCGCATGTTCGCGCAGTTCATGGCGGGCAAGGACAAGGTCCGGCCAGTGTTCCACGCATTGAATAAAAACTAAAAAAAAGGAGAAAAAATATGTCTGACGATCAACAATCCATGGATCTGTTCGGGGATATGCATCCCTACAACAAGAAATTCAAGGTCATCACCAAGCTGCCTGAAATGGGCTTGGACGAAGAAGAAGTGCTGGATGAGATGGCCTTCATGTCGGAGGAAGAAAATAAAAAATGGCAGGGCGGACAGTGTTCCGGAACCATGTACCACGGAGGCATGGAGCACTATGACTTCCTGAACAAGGTCTTCAGCATGTTCTCCTCGGTCAACCTCTTGCAGCGGGACCTGTGCCCAAGCGGAACCAAGTTCGAGGCCGAGGTTCTGGCCATGGTGGGTAAGATGCTGCACGGCGAAGAGGTGAGCAAGGTCAACCGCCTCGACGAGGAAGCTGGCGCGGTCACCTCGGGCGGTACAGAAAGCATCTACAACGCCATGTATGTTCACCGCGAGTGGGGACGCGAGGAGAAAGGGATCGCTGCTCCGGAGGTAATCGCCCCGAGCACCATCCACCCGGCCCACCTGAAGGCGGCGCATTACCTGGGGATGAAGGTCATCCGCGTGCCTGTGAACGCCGACTTCGAAGCGGACGTGGAGGCCATGCGGGACAAGATCACCCCAAACACGGTAGCACTGGCCGCCTCGGCCGGGACCTATCCCAACGGTGTAGTCGACCCGATCAGCAAGCTATCGGACCTAGCGCTCGAACACAAGATAGGCTTGCACGTCGATGGCTGCCTGGGCGGTTTCATCCTGCCCTGGATCGAGAAGTTGGGGTATGACGTGCCCGTTTTCGACTTCCGCCTTCCGGGGGTCACCTCCATCTCGTGCGATACGCACAAGTACGGTTATGCGCTCAAGGGCACCTCGACGATCAACTTCCGCAGCAAGAACCTGCGCCACTACATGTACTTCGCGCAGGAGGACTGGTCGGGTGGCGTCTATACCTGCCCAACAGTGCAAGGCAGCCGGTCCGCCGGCCTGAGCGCGGCCATGTGGGCGGCGATGGTCTGCATGGGCGAGGCAGGTTACCTTAAAGCTGCCAAAGCCATCATGGACACGGCGGACAAGATGCGGACGGGCATCGCCAAGATCCCCGAGTTGCGCATCATGGGCAAATCCACCTTCCTGATCAGCCTGACCTCCGATGTAGTGAACCCCTACTTCGTGAACGACTACTTGGAAAAGAAGGGCTGGCGCATGAACGGCTGCCAGAACCCACCCGGATTCCATTTCTGCCTCACACTGCCCCAGACCCAGCCAGGCATCGCTGAGCAGTTTGTCAAAGACCTGGCAGACGGCGTCGCCTTTGCCAAGGACCCGCCTTACGAAGTGCCCAGGACCGGC
>Ga0031655_10001324_pt1 | contig 14810 bp, 17 predicted proteins | sample FrelakmetHBP12HB_FD_55187 | JGI IMG/M metagenome (GOLD analysis project Ga0031655, IMG submission 55187) | Freshwater lake sediment microbial communities from the University of Notre Dame, USA, for methane emissions studies -HBP12 HB | ecosystem: Environmental > Aquatic > Freshwater > Lake >... | reverse complement strand
ACGCAAAAGAACAGAAAATGCTTGCACCGGTCTGGGTCATTCTTGCGATCCTGCCAGTGTTCGGGTATCTTGTTGACGTGCTCTACCTGATAATCCGTGAGGTCCGGCCTTCCCAGAAGACAGAAAAGCCGCCTGTGTCTTTGTAACAGGAAAGAGCCACATGGATTTCATTGTCCAAAATTCTGCATTGTTCAAAATGGGATTGTGGGGAGCATGATGCGAAACTACACGTATCCTTTTTTTTAAAAACCCGAGGTCCATTGCAATGCAGAATATTATGTGCAGAGCCGGGCTATTCTCAAATATCGCAAATCCGGGAATGTTTCAGGGCTGAACTTTCACGAGGTCTCTTTTAATCGCCATTTTTTTTATTTTTTCATTAATATTGAGACTGTTCTCCATACGATGCCAGTCCTCGTTACTCATCCCCATAAAAAAACCGCATTCCGAACATTTAGTCCAGGCTTCATAATGATCAGGGAATTCTGTATGAAGGGATGATTTTCCGCATCGGGGGCAGATAAGTTTCTGCTGGTTGATCGAAGTGGTAACCTCGCTCTCCCTGTCGTGGGGTTCGACCTTTCCCTCACCAGAAACGGGCTCGTGGTCACCGGTTTTTGCATCATCTGACACGTGATGTGGCGCCACGCTGCCGTCACCGCGAGCTATCCTGGCCTTAACTTTTAATTTGTCAGTCATTTTTGTTTTCAACNCCTTTTCCTTATATGATTTTTTTTAAAGAGCATNGTATGACAGAAGAAAATGTTATACCAATATCTGAGATACCTTCCATAGAGCGTGGAAGTATATCCCTCTACNCTGTTGTTGCAAAATTTGAAAGAAAAATCAAAAATCGCACATTTTGCTGTTACCCTGGTCTCCGTCAGAAATCAGGTCACAGCGTCCAGTTCCTGTTTCAGGGAGGGCAGAAGGCTCACCGAAATGTTCACTTCGCGGGCGGCACTCTGGGTNAGGATCTGCTGCCGTCTCAGCTCTGCCGCGTTACGTTCACGCAGATCCCCCTTCCGCTGGATCTCGAAGATCGGGTTCCGGTCCCGCTCCGCTGATAACAGGTGATTATAGAACGTGAACGTGTCCAGTGCGATCTTCCGGTTTCATTTTTGAGATGTCCCGCTGGTAGGCAAAGTACAGGCTGTTGTCCGGGTAGAGCGGGGTGGCCTGGACGAAGATATACTTGTCATCGGGGTTCGCGAGGAATTCCCGGTCTGCGGTGATGAGGTAGTTCTCTATTGATGAGACGTCGAGATAGAGACCCTCTCGGCGATATCGCTCCTGTCCTTGTTCACAGACGTGTTCCAGAGGATAAGCGAGTTGGCAAGATACCCGCTTGCTCCGATGAGGACACCAAGAACAAGAATGAGGATCTCATTTTTGGTTTTTTCGTCCCTCGCATTCACGCTCCACTTTTTTTTTCTGTTGGCCGGCCTCAGCCCGGGTTGATTACGGTGACGTCTGGTAAGGGGATGGAAAACCGGGTGGCCGGTTGGGTGCCGGACCGGTTATATTCTTCATCCATCCCGCAGGCCGGTGACCGGAACCGCTGGAGAACCATTGCATTTTTTTAACCAAGTTTCCAGACTGCCTGATTCTGATAGTCGAGATTGCTCACCACGTACGTGGTGTTGGGAGAGAATGTTGCCGGTATCTCGTAGATGAGGTATCCTTCTGCCTTGTTACTGTCGCCGGGCTGGATGTATCCGACGGTCCCCCCCCGCCCGATCTGGTAATCATACTGCGTCCCGAAAACGTTGTCAATAGTCACATCGGACCCATGGACTGACGAATAATTGTAGAACATTCCATTACTATTCACCATAAACTGTTTTGCCGAGGGAGCAAAAACGGCATTTTTACCAGGATTCATGACACGGACGTATATGAACAGGAAGGTGTTCCCCTCCCTGGGCTTCTCCATATTGTAGCCATGCTGAGTGTCAAGCGGCGGGGATGCAGCTCCCTGCTCGCTGGGGCTGTTCCATGACGGGGATGTCCAGTTGTAGTTTGGTTTAATTTCAAACCCGAAGATTGTGGCCTGGCCGATTTTATCCGCACTCCCGAAGGTGGCGTACTGTTTCATGGCCAGAGCATTCGGATATGGTGCTGCGGCCGGGTTTGCGGATGGTGTTAGCGATAGTATGACCACCGCCGTCGTTGGAACAGAAGAAGTTGCCTGGACGGGCGGTGATGTACTTGTGCATCCCGAGAAGAGGATTACAAGGAACAGCACTCCAAAAATTGCGATTGTGTAAATGTTTTTCATACCATAGCTCCCCTTATATGGCCCTCGCATCAATCTCGGGTGGAAGCAGCTGCTTGAGGAGCATATCCGGTACCTGTTTTGAAGTGTGCACAGCCATATCGAAGTACGCCCGGTTGTCCCGCTCACCTTTATATTTCAGGTCAATTTTAAAGTTGGTCTCCATGAGCGTGATTGCTCTCAGTGTAGTGATAACCGCATNCCGTTCNGATATAATCCGGTCCTCTCCCACCACCAATTTCTGCCGGTCACCATCGATATCAGAGATTAACTCGTTCTGNAACGAGAGCACGTTGATGTGGGTGTTGCCAATGGTAATTGTCTGGCCTTCAGGAAATGAAACGCCATAATTTGTCGTGAAAGGTAACGCATTGCCTGGTGTTACATTCGTAACCGATACAGTCAGCGTCAGCAGTGAAACAGCCAGAATCACAATTACTAAAACAATGATCCCAAGGATTACTTTCATCCCAAAGCCGCCGTTTCCCTTATTTCGTGCACGTTCCTGTTCCTTTCCCTCTTTTCGTCCCTTTTCTATCACTTGTTCACGTTCCCGCTGCAGATTCTGTTCCTCTTTCCGTCCCTTATCCATTGCCTGTTCCCGGGCTTTTTGTTCATCCCGCAAGCGGTCCTGTTCTTCTTTCCGTCCCTTTTCAATAGCCTGTTGTCGGGTTTTTTCATCATCCCGTGAAGTTAAATCATCCATGTAAAATCACCATAATATCCTTNAGATATTTCCATCATTCTCGCACGTGNAGTTCACTATTTCCCTGATCTGATGTATNTTAGTGTGATAAACCCAGTATCAAGTAATTTTAACTGGTAATGTACTCATACCAGAGTAAGACAGTACATGGCGAGACTGCGTATATATCTTGTCTGATATTATAAAATTTGAAAAATCACATCAGTTTTTTGATGAATTACAGGTTTTTTTAACACCTGCATTGTTGATATAAATAAGGAGTATTGCCGATAAACTGCTGATGATGGCCATTAACGTTGCGTGTAAACGATATTTTCCTGTGCTTAAAAAAAATGGAAATTCCGAATTGTTTCAGATTTTGCAACAACGGGAAGTGTTAATATACCTTCCCGCTATGTACTGGTTTGCCCTGATAGGGGTATAAAAAATATAGTATATCATGATAATTTTAAAAAAAATCTCATATCAGGGAAAGGAGTTGAACAGACAATGACTGATAATCTAAAAGTAAAGGCCAGCAAGGCCGTCGATGATGCAAACGTGGCTGCCCATGCCGTATATGATGATGCAAAGGTTGCCGCCCATAATATACTCAAAGATGGAGGAGAGGAAGCACAGAAAGTATCAGATGATCTAAAAATCGGTGTCCACAAAGCCGTTTCTGATGCTAAAATCGCGGCACACAAGGCCGGATCACAATTGAAGAAGAAATAATGGAGAAGTGAACAATGGCTGATTTAATCTATCTTGCGGTAATTTTCCTTATACTTGCCCTGGTTTTTTTTATCATGGGAATGAAAGGGATAGCCGGTTTCTCTATGGAAATTGCAAAATGGCTCGTAATAATCTTCGTAATAGTTGCCATAGTCACATTCATATTGTAGGGGATCGTTGAGAGAACAAAAATAGTACAACCCCTTTTTATTAGTTTAATTACTGTGTCGACAAAAAATATTTCAAATCTCACTTTTACTCAATACCAGGAGTGGCATTTTTTTTATTAGATACCTAAAATCCCTCAGTTACCAGCGGAATTTCCTTTATTTTTTATTCTTCTCCTCGAAGGTTATGAGCAGATATCTGTGCACGCACTCTGAACCCTCCCCCCGGTGACATCTCGTTCTTCCAAATCCCTGCATTGTGTGGTGACGTTCGAATCCGATCACTGCGTACGGGAACCATGAAGGTTTCAGGTAACAACCATCAAAGAGATGCCCCCATAGTTTATCATGGCAGACAGGTAATCCTCTCCCGGATGTGATAACCCATGGTCACGATGCCGGAAGAACTGATACACCTGCTCACGGAATGGCATACAGTTCCGGTAGCAACCACTGGACCGGATGGAAAGCCCAACGTTGCGGGTAAATCGGTCATGGTCATGAATCCTGAAACCATTGTCTGGGGCGAACTCTATTTTATGCAGACGTATGAAAATCTCACCCACAATCCCCGGGCATCAATCTGTGTCTGGAAAAGAAGCCCCCCGTTCAGCGCATATAAGGTGAACGGGAGGGTAACAATTCATGAAAATGATGAGATTGCAGCTCAGCTGGAAGAACGCGTGCGTACCGTACATAGAAAGGAGTTTAAGGCTCGCCGGGAAAAATTGGCAGCGGTCTTTTTTACCGTCGAAGAAGTCTATGACCAGACTCCCGATCTTGAGTCTGCCGGAAAACGGGTTTCCTGAAATCGGCTCCACCTTTTTCCCCTTTTTTTAACGAAGATACTGGTATCATCCCGGTCCGGCCTGTTCTGCCGCCCAACTAAAAAAAATGAATTATTCGGGGTGATCCACTCTCGTCTGGCCGGAACCTGAAGATCCTTTCATCGCAGCAGGATACCGGTACCCGCTGCCCGCCTGCTCCAAAAAATATTTATTCCGGGAAAAAATAGTGAACGTTATTTACAGGAACTAAAAAGGGGGAGTGAGGTGAAAGGTGTGGTAAGAGGTGAACGATACTGGGGACCCNGAGGCGGGGAATGTTCTAAAGGCCAAGGTGTCCGGGGAAGTTATGATGAGCGGGGGGAACCTGCAGACCAGGAAAATGATCCCTGCCATCATCTGAGGGACGATGAGGAAGACCTGCAGTATCCCGGTAAGGATGAGTATATTTGGCCCGGGATCGAGGAAGAAGAGGACGATTGAAAGAACCTGTCAAACGGTATCTGTCTTTTTTTTAATCAGCATGAAAAGGCAAAATGGATCAGTACAATTTTTGTTTTCATTGGTACCTGACTTTCTGATCTGATACTGAGCAAATATCGGGCTCATCTTTTTTAAAAAAGGGAACCGAAATCCGGCCAATGCAGCATCTACTTTATCGCCACCGGAACAGGGTAATATATATCCCCAACGCCGGGAAGGGGTATTGTTGCTATTGTCGTGTTGATATCGTTAAGCGAATTTGCCTTGATCTGTTTTGATGACATCGTGTAGAGGACATTGCCGATATAGAGGGAACGCTTTACATCTGATGTCGAGCTGCCGTAATAATAATAACCGTTGTCGCCGGTCCCGTGCTGGACCGTACCCCGGAGAGTAAACCCGGTCTGAGGGGTGAGGCCGAATACGTATGCCCCGTACCAAACCTGCTGCTGGTTGTTGTAAAAGTCCCCTTTTGTAACCTGGGATGCGGTTACCGCACGGACCGGGATCACCAGGAGGTTCTTTGCCTTATCAAAGAGGAACGCGTGGTGATCGGTGAGGGCTGCCGAGTCAGAGCCTGCATCACCGATCTGCACCTTGTCGAGTTGTTTTGGGTTGGCCACATCAGAGACATCGAAGAGGGCAAGCTTTACTCCGCTCGTAGAGACACCCCCCCAGTCATTTGTCGTGGTCTCCTTGCCGATGCCGATGATATGGGTCGCGTCATACGGGTGCAGGTAATCAGAGTATCCGGGGATCTTCAGTTTTCCGAGGACCTTTGGGGTTTCCGGTGTTGAGAGGTCGATCACGAAGAAGGGGTCGATCCTCTTAAAGGTGACCATATAGAGCCGGTCACCAATGAACCGGGTCGAATAGATCGATTCCTGTTCGGCAATATGGGTTAACGAACCGATCGTGGTCATCTTCCCATCGAGGACAAAAACATTATTGTAGGTGTATTGCCCGGACTGCGTATAGACACTGGACGTGGTCGCGAGGCGGAGATTGTTGTTGTATTCATCCATCGAGAACTGGTTGTCCAGGGTACCCGGCACCTCGCCTTTTGCGATGTAGGTGATCGTGCCGTCCTTTATGGCGATCTTGTGGACAACCGTGGTGGTCTGGTCGGCTTCCTGCCGCCGGATCGCGTCCTGTTCGGCGGATTGGAGACCATTGAGGATCGACTGCCTCTGGGCCTCGGTCAGGGAATTGAAGTCAGGAGGGATTACCGAAGGCGGGACGGCAATTTTTGCAGATGATGAAACTCCTGCCGGTGATGAAACGGCGATGTCAACCGCGGTTGAAACCCCGGCAGATCCGCTGGTACCCGTACCCCCGCTGAACGCAACCGGCTGAGGCGGGATAATTTTCCCTCCGCCCTGCACGGTATAGATCACCGGGTGGTATTTCTGGTAACTCACGTACATCGCATAAGGCGAGACATAGAGGATGTTCCCGCTGCCAAGCAGGTAGGTCTGGGCATCTTTTTCGTTTCCGCTCGTTACATCCAGGGAGGTAATGGTGGTGAACGTGTACTGGGATTCGTGGTTGTCGAAATACCAGACATCCGGGCGGGCAACGGTCGTTGTCCCTTCGCGGAGAGCGGGGACGACCACATGGTCACTGGAGTAGAGGTATATCTGCTGCCGGGTGACCATGTACACGAGTGAGCCAATCATCCGGGCATCGGTATAATCGCCGTCAATCGTGTAGTCCTTCATCACTTTTGGGTTTTTCCGGTCACTGATATCATACACGATTGCGTGAGTGGCCGGTGAATTGTAGTGCAACGGGGGTATCGGCATTACCTGCCCGATGGCTGGCCCGGATGCCACCGTTTGTGCACTGTTTTCCGCTGTTCCCATCCCCGTGGTGAAGAGCACAAGCCGGTTGCCGCTGACAAAGAGGTCTTTTGGCGTGTCGGAAATTTCGGTTTTGGAAATAACCGATGCACCTGCTGCCGGATAGGCGTTGATAATGGCAAGCGTCGATCCGGATATCGTGTAGATACAGGTATCATCGTTTTTTACGATATCCGGTTCATCGACCCCGGCAACCTGTACGTTGGTCTGCGAGTACCCGACCGTTCCCGGAAAGGCAGCCGGGACGGCCAGACCTCCGTTCGCCTGTTCCAACCGTTGCGGACCATTCATACCGGTGCTGATCCCGACCGCAGGAACCATGGTCGCATAGTGTTCGTTCTGCTGGTCTGTTACCATCGAATCCCTGACATACTGCTCGATCTCGGCAGTCGAGTTGAACTTCTTCAGTTCAGACGATACGGGCAGGGTAGCCGCGGGAGTGCTCATGCATCCCGTCGCAAGGATTGCGATAAGGATGAGCGAGGCACAGAGTATGAGGAAGTAATTTTTGGGTGACATAGTCTGACATGAGATTATGGGCAGATGAGGTCATCAACTTGGCGTAAACTGCGAAAATTTTCGAAGGTATCGGAGATTATGGAGGGGATTTAAGTAAAAAGATGCAGATTTTTAGTTTTCTTTCAATGGAGGGCCCCGGCTGTAACAGTACCGCGATCTTCCAAATGGGGGATGACAGGGGCGGGTTCTACGACCATGTTGTCCCACCAGTCGTAGACATGAACGGGTACGGTTGGGAAAAACCAGCACTATTGTTTTGGGATATCCCCGGTACAAAGCCGGTTTGGCTAACGGGAGCATAAGCCTCAAAAACGTGTGAATGAAGATCATGGTTTTTAAAAATACGCGATTATGAAGGGTGCCGGTTCGATGGGAGTTTCATGTGCATATTCCTTGTTGCCTGCTCCAGTCTTTTAAGAGAGATGGAAAATTGTGGGAATACCGGTATCTGCTTCGCTATTTTCAAGGATTCGGATTTTCAACTCACGACATCAAACCCTGGTTAGAACAACCACGACATCTTCGATTCGAAATTCGTCAGGATATAACGGTAATCATCAAACCATCGTGCCACCGGATTGCTGCGGAACACCATGAATTTCCCGAGGTTATCGGGATCGGCCGATTGGTGATATCGCATGAAGACCTGACCTGCTGTCTTTCCTATAATCTCAATCTTGCCGGTAGAATGCGACATCACAAACCGGGCCCGTTTCGCAAGGCCTGAACACGCCTGCCAGGATTTCTGGATAATTTCATACGATTGTTCGACCGGGACCTGGAAGATCCGGTTTCCGATCGATGGCCGGCACTGGAAGATGTAATAGGGCGAGATTCCCGCAAATGAAAGTTTCCGGAAGAGCTCGGTGAATATTTCCGGCTCACTGTTGATACCGTTGAGAATCGGTGTCTGGCTGACGATAATGACACCCGCTTTCCGGAGTTCTTCAGCAGCCTGGATTGACACGTCGGTCAGTTCCCGCGGGTGGTTGAAATGCGCCATCAGGTATATGCGTTTTTCCGGTGTACTGTACCGTGAGAGAACAGAGCGGAGGTCTGAGTCATTGAGAATCCGGTACGGGTTATATGCCAGCATCTTGCTGCCGATACGGATGATATTGACATGGTCAATCTCACGGAGCTGGCGCAGGATCGATTCAAGCTTGCTGGTTTCAAGTGTCAGGGGATCTCCACCGGTTAAAAGAACATCCGTGATCTCCTTATGCTCACGGATGTAGTCAATCCCTTCAGAAACATCCTTCACGGTCTCGCGTTCGTTACCCGTGAACAATCGTTTCCGGAAACAGAACCGGCAGATACCCCCGCAGACATCGGTCAGGAGCAGGAGCCCGGTCTGACTATATTTGTGCTGCAGGCCGGGTTTCCGGGTGAAATCTTTTTCGNACGAGGGGTCGGGACATCCCCCTCCGCTGAGTTCNGAAGGATCAGGGATGACTATCCTGCGAAGAGGATCATGTCCGTCTTTCCAGTCAATGAGCGACAGGTAATACTCGTTGGAGCGGAACGGGAATGTATCACTCACCGTCTCCATTGTGTCACGTTCCCTGGATCTGAGCCCGACAAGGTTGTCAAGCTCGGATATAGTACTCAGGTATTTCTGATTCATCATACACCTCGGTGTTTCAGGTTGCGCACTGCCTTTTTAGAAGGCAGGGGTTGAGTAATGCGAAAAAACTACAGCTCGCCAGTAAAGGAAATTGAGCGAATTTACGTGCACTACTCAGGAAAATGTTACTGGGAATTCATGCTTTAAACCCTTTTTGTTATTTCACCATTTCACGGCGGAAAAGCTGATGTGACGTACTGGCAGGAAAAATGCCTTGACAGATCCTTTTGGTTGCCGGATCGTTTCCCCGATGACCTGGATTCGCCGGTTATTTTCGAGAGCCGGACGTGGCTTCCTGTTCGTCCTGAAATCGTAAAACCAAATTTGTTGCACAAAATTTTGAGGGTGAGATCCAAGCACAACCTCCACGAGATTCTCATTTGTGGACCGGAGCCGTCTTACCAACCGTAGCAAGATAGATCAGGAACTGGTCCACGCCATCTATGCCAAGAATGCCGTGCATGATATCGTCCTCATACGCGGCAATTGCACAGACCCCGCAGCCGACTGCTGATGCTGCAAGGTACAGGTTCTGGCAGACATGCCCGGCATCCTTATGCAGTTCCCGGTAGCCCCGCTCGCTGTATCGCCAGGTCATCCGGTATGGGACGGCGACCCAGAGGAAGACCACACCGCATCGCTGGATAAATTGCTGGCCGAGACAGGCTTCTGCGATCCGGATATGCAGCGTCGGGTCCAAATCGAGCTGCTGGAGACGGTGAGTGAGGGCGAGGTACCGGTATAATCCCGGCGTAAATCCCTCAACATCATTGATGAGCAGGTACGTTTCGAACGCATGGCGAGCTCCGGCTGACGGGCCGTCGTAAGTTTGCACAGATGGGCCGGGTCCGGGACTTCAGCCCAAAGAATGGCGGGTATACCAGCCCGGTGTTTGAGATCAGGATTGCAGAGGACAATAATGTTTGAGGACGAAGTGCAGACTCGGTGTGCCATCTGCGGGACCGGGGTCCTGCTCGGGCTCATCTTTGTGCTGGCTCATCTTCCCCTTATCCTGCTCATGGTGCCGGTCGCGGTGCTGTTTCTCGACATTGTTGCGGACCCGGAAGAGACCCATGCAGTGTGGTACGGGATGCTGAACACGCTCGGTATCTTTGACGTTTCCACGTTAAATGATGATGAGAATGTGAACTATGCCCAGAAGAGGCATTACTTCTGGTTCGGAGAAGTGGGAATGGCTTGTATTCTGGCGGGGAGCATCGCGGTCCCTGCCGGGATCTGGTTTGCGGGACAGACCGAGATCTCCCTGGCATTCATTGGGGCTGCGGTCCTATTCCTGCCGCTCTTCGTGTTCCTGCCGAAACTGATCCAACAGGCAATGAAGGCGGATGCCGATGCAGCGATCGAGGCTTTCGGGAAGAATGAACAGGTGAAGAGAGTGTTCTGGACCCTGTTCGTGGCGATGGCCGGGCTGGTGCTGGCCCGGGTCGTGGACCCGGTGACGGCTCAGCAAATTGTTGGAATATTGTCAGGTGCTGGAGTATAAACCAACTTTTTTGAAGGATGCGAAAAATCTTATGATTATTTCTTCTTCATCCCGTATCCTTGAGGATTTCAACAGAGCCTAAAAAACTGTAAAAACATATCTAATAATTCAGGTTCGCCTGTCTCAGCTCACCGCCTTCTTCAAAAGTGCGACGATCTTCGTCTCTTCGGTGGCAGTCAATTCCTTCAGCGCGAAGGAAATCGGCCACATCGCCCCTTCGTCCAGGTTTGCCGTATCGTTGAAGCCGAGCGTCATGTACCTCTCTTTGAACTTCTGCGCGCTACGGAAAAAGCAGACGACCTTGCCGTCCTTGGCATACGCGGGCATACCGTACCAGGTTTTAGGTGTGAGCTCTGACGCGTTGGCTTTGATGAGAGCGTGGAGCCGCTCGCCCATACCACGATCCGCTTTCGGCATCGCGGCGATTGCTGCGAGCACCGCAGCCTCGTCGTCGGCCTTCTTCGTTGTTTTCTTGGTCGTATTATTCTCAGCCATAGTGTTCTCCTTCCTTATTGACTGACTTTAAATACATATCAAGTTTATCGAGTTGCTATAATTCACCAACAATAAGGTGGACGCGGATGCAGCGATCGAGGCGTTCGGGAAGAATGAGCAAGTGAAGAGAGTGTTTTGGACATTATTCGTTGCGATGGCCGGGCTGGTGCTGGCCCGGGTTGTGGACCCGGTGACGGCTCAGCAGGTTGTTGGGATCATTACGGGGATGGGGGTGTAAGATGGTCTCCCCCCTCATTTATCCCTCGTCGAAGATACTTAAATTATGATAGTCTCTGTTTTGAGAGGAAATAAGCCCTATAAGGGCTCCGATTCTTTCCTCCATCCTTTCCTGACATTTGAAAAACCTCTGAAAATGGTTATTTTCGGTTCGCGTGGAGAATATCCCCGATTATCGCCCTGTTTGNCAAAATACGGCAGATTTGCACCTCACCTATTGGCTTGTAAGGCCCTTTACATGGAAGTGAATTTCGCCCCCTATTTNAGGTAATAAATTCATAGAAATGCCACCAGAACACGAATAGGGGGGTCATTTTTTCCGACGGGGGTCTCAGAAATTGAGCCGGGGGCCCGGCAAGTGAAATTTTGCCTTCTTGAGTCTTATCATGACCACATTTGATCGGGAGGTTTTCAATCGTATAAGATTTTCTGGCATGTATTTTCCGTATTTCGAGCAGGTGAAACGGTGCGTCACGATGACAGCTCAGCGGGTACTCGGGATCACCCCAAATCCAAAAAATAATCGTTTCCCTGATTTTCCCTTTTTTATGGCACGTAAATAGTGTCAATTGAAGTCAGCACAGTTCCCGTTGAATCAACAACAGATAATTTATAAGAATTCGAAGTTGCATTTACCCCGAAGAGGATCTTTCCGTCATCTATCGATCCTGCTGCGACAGTCCCCGAAATAAGGGGATTGATCAATCCATTGTTATTGGCATATTGAGAAGTTATTGCTGTAAGGCTATCGTTGGTTGATTTATACGAGATTACGAAAGAAGAATCAGTGTATTTGAAATCATTCCTTTTATCGTTATTTTTGATGGTTATATCCAAAATAAGCAAGACACGACCTGCCTTACCGACACCATTCTGAAGTGAAATTTTTTTCTCCGCTGAATTAAGGGTGACGGTCAGGATGTCATTTGCCGGAGTTGACGTTGTTGAGACGGGTGCAGGTGTGGTACTTGTTGGTGCCAGTGTAGTGATGAGTGACTCTGGAACAGCTGTGGGACTGAACGTTTGTGAAGGAGTTGGTACAACCGGCGAATTGGTAGGTGCAGAAGTCTGAGCCTGGGTGGATGTACACCCGGCACTCACAATGTATGCTGACAGGAGTATGACTAATACAGACCAGATAACGAACCTGTTTTTCATCATCATTAATACCCTCGTCAAATCTGATATGTCATGAAACAAATAATTTTTCTTTTGTGATTCCGAAAAAATCTGGGAAATGTAACATAATCGGATTTTTTTGCTCTTTCAATAGTACGATAACAAATCCCCCAAAACCGCCATTCCTTTCATAGTACCTATACCAAACCCCATCTCCTCGCATCCGGAAATAATTATCACCTTCCCGGACGATGGAACNGTGGTGAAAAGAATGCTGGTTGGCATCATGTCTGATACCCACGATGATATTGTGCAGACAAAAAAAGCCNTAGCAAAGTTCAACCACGAGGNTGTGGAACAGGTCCTGCACGCGGGAGATTTCATATCACCGTTCATGATCGATTTACTGAAAGAACTGACGGCACCCTTAACAGGGGTATCCGGGAACAATGACGGGGACCGGTCCCTGCTCGAAAGAAAATCCGGCGTGCTTCCCTCCATGAAGATCACGGGAATGTTTGCCCGGATCGAAATGGGAGGGATGAGGATTGCGCTCCTGCACGGTAATGACCGGGAACTGCTGGAGACGCTTACGGCTTGTGGTTCTCTCGACCTGCTGGTGTATGGTCATACCCACCGCCCGGAAATCAGGAGGGAGGGGTCCCTGCTGATTCTCAACCCCGGGGAGGTGTATGGGCACCTGACGGGCAGGAGCACCGTAGCACTCCTCGATACGGTGAAGCGATCAGCCGAGATCGTGGATATCTGAGACCCGGAAGTGGTACCTGGCTGGATCAATACCGGTGAATACTTCGATCCGGCTTTGATACCATATTCCCGATCTGAATGCGATCCGGNGAAANCTGGAGTGTGCATCCATATCCACAAAGGTGAAAATCAACGCACCCTGATTGAATGAACAAAAATAGTTTTTATTTACCTGCTGAGGTTGCAGTGACATTGGCTGGTACGGGTGTCGGGGTTTCCGGGCAGATACAACCCAATGGCAAAAACCGGATGTGATTTTCGCAGGTGATCTGGCAGACCTGGAGAGCAGTAGTTTGATCGGCGGATGCATTTGTTTCCCCGGCCTGTACTAACGGGTTGACATAGATTCAACCCGCAAAGAATGAGAGCAGGATGATGAGTGCAATGAGGATTACAGGGTTTTTCATGGATAGGCCCCACAGTGTAACAAAGCAGTTCTTCCCGTCATATACTNTAAAATTCTTCCGTGGGAACCTGCGGGAATACNCATGATGCCGGGGAAACTCCCTCCNTTTCCCTGCTTTTCCCTGCATCTTACCGCACTATTTCCTCATCGTTCAGTCTCATCAGGTAAAATACAACTAAAACGCGACTGTTGAACCATGGCGATATCAGACCTCGGGGCCGCCTGTAAATGAGATTAGTACCCCTATAAACGAAACCGTCATGGACAAAGGGTTTCTCAAATACCGGAATTACTTCGTCCTCCTCGTCATCACGGCTTTCTTATTTTTTCGGGGGAGTGCCTTTTTTCTTTTTAACCGCTGATTCTTTTTGAATTGTTTTCCTTCCTGGAGGTCTTTTTGGGACCGGGGGTGGGGGAGAAACACCCAGTGTTATACCACACATAGGACAGAAATTGGCTGCAAGGGGGACTTTTTTCCCGCAGTTCTTACAAAAAGGTGGATTTTTCACGAGCGTATCGCGTGTTTGTGTCGTATCTGTTTTTTCCTTTTCGAAATGGCTCCGGGGCAGGTCCTGGCTCTCCTGGGGTCCGGGTTCATCAGGCTGGGAGGAAGCGGGAAGAATCTCTGGTCGCCTGGCAGGTTTCTGAATGGCCGATTTGGGCGGTTGTAATGCGCTCTTCATAGCACCATGTATCACCGATTGAATATCGGGTCTGGGCACTTGTTGGGAATCTGCTGATGTTCCGGGACGGCGGCTTTCTGCTCCCGTTACCTGCTTTTCTGCCGGTCCAGGTACCTCTTCATCCTGCCTGACCTGCAGGGTTTCTTCTGTCTCGGGTTCCTGTTCCTGCAGTATTTCCGTCAGGATACGGTATCTGGCCCGGGGCGGTATTTTCTCGTCTTTGACCGGCTTTCGTGTCACCTTACGTTCATCCAGCATAGGGAGGTTCCCCAGTTTTATTGGAATAGGGAATTGTTACTTGTTATGTACCTTTGTTATCTTCTTTTTAAAAAACCCTGCAAAGAACTATGCGCAGGATCAATGGACGAGTCCCGGATGGTGCTGACAGCATCACCTCACCTTCACACCCATCCCAATTCCCCACTCTTCCCACCCTCCAAACAGCCCTTCTTTTCAC
>Ga0031655_10001319_pt1 | contig 14832 bp, 21 predicted proteins | sample FrelakmetHBP12HB_FD_55187 | JGI IMG/M metagenome (GOLD analysis project Ga0031655, IMG submission 55187) | Freshwater lake sediment microbial communities from the University of Notre Dame, USA, for methane emissions studies -HBP12 HB | ecosystem: Environmental > Aquatic > Freshwater > Lake >... | reverse complement strand
CGCGGCCAGGTGATCACCGGCAAAGTCGTGAGCGATCGAATGATGGGAACGGTAGTGGTAGCACGCAATTACCTGCACTACATCCGTAAATACAAGCGGTACGAGAAACGCAGCTCGAAACTTCATGCCCACAACCCTTCCTGTATTCAGGTAAAGGTTGGCGATATGGTGAAGATCGCCGAGTGCAGACCTCTGTCGAAGAGCACAACCTTCGTTGTTGTGGAGGTGCTTCAGCAATGAAGGCGAAGCAGTCCACAATACCCCGTGCACTTGCAACGGGCACGAGGCTTGCATGTGCCGATAACACCGGCGCAAGGACCGTGCAGATCATCTCGGTCTTTGGGTACCATGGTGTCAGGCGCCGTCAGCCTAAGCTGGGTTTGGGGGATCTCGCCACGGTCAGCGTTCAGAAAGGCACTCCCGACATGCGCCGCAAGCTGGTGCGTGCAGTGATCATCCGCCAGAAAAAGGAGATGCGCAGGCCTAATGGAATGCGGGTATCCTTTGATGACAATGCAGTTGTCGTCGTCGATGAAAAGAATGAGCCAAAAGGAACGGAGATCAAGGGTCCGGTAGCACGTGAAGTGGCAGAACGGTTCCCTAAGCTCGGGTCCATGGCTACGATCATAGTGTGAGGTGTGCAATATGGTACGAATCGAAAGCGAACAGCCAAGAAAGCAGAGAAAAGCACGATATCAGGCACCTTTACACGTGAAAACCAAATACCTCAACGCCCCGTTGTCTTCTGCGCTTAAAGAACAATATAAGAAAAAGACGGTACGTGTGATTAAAGGTGATACCGTAAAGGTAACCCGCGGGGATTTCGTTGGTGATGAGGGACTTGTGGATGCAGTTGATACCAAGAAATCGAAGATTGTTGTCCATGGTGTTTCGTCCACAAAGGCTGACGGAACCGAAGTACCCCGGGTCATCGATGCCTCTAATGTGCAAATTACCAAACTGAATTTCACTGACAAACGCCGCGAGGCAAAATTAGGGGAGGCTGAATAATGTCGGATCATCTCAAACGACTGAATGCCCCAGACTCATGGCACATTGCAAAGAAGACCACAAAATTTGTTACGAAAACGGCACCCGGACCGCACAATGCAAATGCAATGCCTATTGCAGTCTGGCTCCGCGATCACATGGGGTTCGCAAGGAATCTGAAAGAAGTCAAGCAGATCCTCAATCAGAATGATGTTATCATCAACGGAAGACCCTGCAGGGATCCGAAGATGGGAATCGGACTCTTTGACATAGTCTCTCTGCCGAAGATCAACAAGTTCTACCGCATCCTTCGTGACAAGAATGGTCATCATGTCTCAATTGAGATCGATGCAGATGCTGCAAAGACCCGGTTATGCAAGGTAAAAAACAAAACGATTATTCCAGGTGGCAAGATCCAGCTGAATATGAGAGATGGTGCGAACCTGCTCGCTGACAACACCTTCAAACCCGGTGATTCGATCGTTTTGTCTCTTGAACCTGAAACACGATTCAACATCGTCGACCACTTCCCCTTTGCTGTAGGTAACATGGCGATGGTAATCGGGGGACGTCATTCAGGAAAAGTTGCAAGAATCATTGATATTATCAAGATGCACGGAAGCGTACCCAATAAGATAATCCTTGATGATGAAGCAACCAAGACACGCTTTGACACGATTTCACCGTATATATATATGGTTGGTAAACAGACACCCGCGATAGCAACCTGGGGGATTGAACAGTGACATCGATGCGTGATATCTATATCGACAAGGTAGTCGTTCATATGGGAGTCGGCGAGAGCGGCGAAAAGCTCGTAAAAGCTGAAAACATCATGAAGACAATCACCAAACAGACTCCTGTCAGGAGCATTGCCAGGATGACTCAGCCGGCATTCTCCATACGCAAGGGTGCCCCGATCGGCTGCAAGGTCACGCTCCGGGGCAAAACAGCCCGTGATTTTTTTGCGACATCGATCGGCATCATCAACAAAACGGTCTTTGAAAGCCAGTTTGACAAGAGCGGGAATATTTCATTTGGAATTGAAGAACATACGGATTTTCCCGGCATGTCCTACGACCCACAAGTTGGCATCTTTGGTATGGATGTCAATGTTGTGCTCGAACGCAAAGGTATCCGCATCACCCGCAGGCGCATGGAGCAGAAAAAACTCCCGTCAAAACAGCGCGTGAAGAAAGAAGATGCAATCGCATTTCTCAAGGAGCAGTATCAGGTTGAGGTGCGCTAATGGCTGGAGAACAGAAGAAGATCTATGGTCGTGGTGCGAACGAATGCAAGATGTGCGGGCGTAAACAGGGACTCGTACGCAGATATCATATCATGTTCTGCAGGCAGTGCTTTCGCGAGTGGGCCCGTAAAATCGGATTTAAAAAGATGAGCTGAAGGTGAATGCACAATGACACGAAGTAACCCAATAGCAGATGGAATGTGTTCGTTAAAAAATGCCGGTGATACCGGCAAGTCCGTGTGCATCATCGAACCGGCAAGCAAACTCCTCGGTGCGATGCTCCGCATTATGCAGGACGCCGGTTATATCAGCAGTTTTGAATTCGTAGATGATGGCAGGGGAGGACAGCTCAAGGTTCACCTCACGGGCAAAATTAACCGCTGTGGTGCAATAAACCCGCGGTTTTCGGTACAGATGGATGAGATGGAATACTGGGAGAAGCAGTATCTCCCTGGAAAGAACTTCGGGCTCCTGATTCTTTCGACTTCGCGTGGTGTTAAATCCCACGAAGAGGCGAGAAAAGAAGGCATCGGTGGCGAGCTTCTCGGGTATGTATATTGAAGGTGCTAGATCATGTCGGCAGTCAGAATAGTTAAGATTCCCGAGGGTGTAAAAGCGTCTCTGGATGGCTTGCAACTTCGCGTGAAAGGGCCAAAAGGGGTGCTCTCACGAAACATGCGGTTTCCTCAGGTCGTTATAACCTGTGAAGGAAACGAGGTCACCATATCAACCGAGTCCGGAAGGAAAGAGATGATAGCGATGGTCGGGACACTGGAGGCTCATACGAAAAACATGTGTCGGGGTGTCAGCGAAGGGTTTGAGTACCACATGAAAATGGTTTACAGCCACTTCCCGATCCAACTGAAACTTCAGGGAAATCGCCTTGAGATTGCCAACTTCCTCGGTGAGAAAAAGGCGCGCTACGCACGGATTGAAACGGGTGTTACAGCAAAGATCGCAAATGATGAAGTTGTGCTCACGGGAATCGACCGCGAACTGGTCGGAACCTCGGCAGCGAACATTGAGCATGCAACCCATATACGTGACCGCGACCCGAGGGTCTTTCAGGACGGCATCTATATTGTTCAGAGAGGCTGAGATCGATGACTACTGAATTAAAACGGTTAATCCGGGTACGCGTTGATAAAGGAGCAGTTTTCAAACGTGATGGATATGGCAAGAAACGACAGCTCTCAGATTCCTGGAGAAAGCCCAAAGGGCAGCACAATAAGCAGAGAGAGCAGAAGAAGGCAAAAGGAGTTCTCCCCAAGCCAGGGTTCGGAAGCCCGATTGCAGTGCGTGGGATGCACCCCAGCGGATTTTTTGAGGTGTTGATCTCTTCGGTAAAAGAACTTGATGGCATTGATCCAAAGACTCATGCAATCCGGATAGGAGCAACTGTCGGTGAACGCACGCGTGNTGGTCTCCAGGAAAAGGCCATCACGGAAGGTTTCAAAGTGCTGAATGCCCGCACGGTAAAGACCGGACCAAAACAGGAAAAGATCCCGGAACCAGCAAAGGCGGCGGAAAAGGCGGCGGACAAAAAAAAGAGCNAAGAAAAGAANCCCGCAAANTCAAAAGTTCCGGTAACACCNGTCAAGAAGGATACAAAGAAGGCAGAGAAAAAGAAGGCNGAAGAGAAAAAGGCTCCGGNAAAAGAAAAGAAATCTGCAAAACCAAAAGCGGAACCTGCAGAAAAAACACCAGAAAAAACGAAGTCAACGATTCCCGTAAAATCAACCAGGAAATCTGTTAAACCAAAGACGGAAGTGCCTGCCGAAGCCAAACCCAAGGCAGCTGCAAAACCAAAGGCAAAAAAGAAGACCGAGTCAGAGGTGAAGAAGAATGAGTGATGTCGCCAGCCAGAAACGCATCGCTGCCGCAGTATTAAAGTGCGGTGTCAACCGTGTCTGGTTTGACCCGGCCCGTATCTCGGATATCGAGAACGCAATCTCACGGGAAGACCTGAGGGGGCTTATCACTGATGGCGCGATAAAGGCACACCAGAAGAAAGGCGTAAGCCGTGGCAGGGCCCGTGCGCGGATCGCAAAACGGTCATACGGGCACTGCAAAGGTGCCGGGAAAAGGAAGGGTGCGGCAGGTGCACGCAACCCGAGCAAAACGGCGTGGGTTCAGAAGATCCGTGCTATCAGGAAAGTGCTTGTTGAACTCCGCGACGAAGGGTCGATTGACCGGCATATGTACCGCTTAATCTACCGTAAAGCGGCGGGCGGGCAGTTCCGAAGCGTCGCTCACATGAAGGCACATATGGAGATCCTCGCAGGGAGGATGAAGTAACATGGCGACAGGATCACGGTATTTTGTACCCTTCAGAAGACGAAGAGAAGGCAAAACCGATTACTACAAGAGGACCCGGCTTGTCGTTGCAGATGCGCCACGAATGGTTGTGCGCAAGACAAACCGTCATATCATTATCCAACTTGTTACAGCAGAGATGGATGGCGATCGCACACTCATCGCAGCAAACTCTGCCGAACTGGAAACATACGGCTACAGGGGATCGACATCCAGTACACCGGCAGCCTATCTGACTGGTATGCTATTCGCCGTAAAAGCAAAAAAAGCAGATCATGGCAGGGCCATTCTGGATATCGGGCTCAACCGGGCGACTCCTGGTGCACGGGTCTTCGCCGCACTTAAAGGCGCGGTCGAAGCGGGACTTGATGTACCACATGGGGAGCAGATTCTCCCTTCCGATGAACGGGTCAGGGGTGCACATATCGCTGCGTATAACAAAAATGCCGGGGATATTGCTACGATTGTCGAACAGGTGGCAGACGCAATAAAAAAGGAGCTGGTATAAATGGCTTATGAAAGAGAAGAGTGGCGCCCGGTCACCGGTCTTGGCAAACGTGTCGTTTCTGGAGAGATTAAAAGTATCGACCAGGTACTTGAGAGCGGCAGGCCAATAAAAGAACCCCAGATTGTTGATATGTTTCTTCCCGAACTGGAAGACGAGGTTCTTGATATTGCCATGATGCAGCGTATGACTGACTCAGGTCGCCGCGTTCAGTTCCGTGCCGTTGTTATTGTGGGCAACCGGAACGGTTATATCGGATTTGGTCAGGGCAAGGATGTTCAAGTCGGTAACGCAATCAAGAAAGCGATTGTAAAGGCAAAGATGAATATTATTAAGGTCCAGCGTGGCTGCGGTAGCTGGGAATGCGGATGTAATGTTAGCCACTCGATCCCGATGCAGGTTAAGGGAACTGCAGGCAGTGTCCGTGTCACGCTTAAACCAGCGCCCCAGGGTATCGGGCTTGTCACTGGCGATATTAGTAAAAAAGTGCTTGAGCTCGCGGGTATCAAGGATGTATGGACATTTGCACGCGGACAGACGCGCACTACCATCAATTTTGCGAAAGCTACCTTCAACGCACTCAATGAGACCAACATGATCAGGACAGGGAGGTCTCAGTAAATGTACGCAGTTGTTCAGGTTCGCGGGGTTGTTAAGACCCGTCGGGACATCAAGGACACACTTAAGATGCTTCGTCTTCACCACATCAATCACTGCGTGCTCGTACCGGACACTCCGGAAAATCTTGGCATGATCCGTAAAGTAAAGGATTATGTTGCCTATGGCGAAGCAGACGCAGCAATTATTGAAACTCTGCTTCTGACCCGTGGCAGGGTAATTGGCGATGCGCCGCTGACCGATGCGTATATCAAATCGAACTCGACTTACAGCAATATTTCCGAATTTGCACGGGCACTTGCGAGTGGCGAAACGAAACTGCGTGAAATTCCGGGACTCAAACCCGTATTACGTCTTCATCCGCCACGCAAGGGATACAAGACCACCAAACGTACCTTCACACAGGGTGGAGCGCTTGGCTATTATGGTCAGGAGATCAATACTCTCCTCTATAAGATGAGGTGAAGCAGGATGCCAACCAACAAACGTTCAAAGTACCGCGGATCGCGGACATGCGGTGGCGGTACCCATAAAAACCGGCGGGGTGCAGGTAACCGCGGCGGGCGGGGACGCGCCGGCATCAACGCCCACCACTTTGTCAAGTGGTATAAGGAGATGGGAGGACCGGTCTTCGGAAAGGATGGTTTCTCAAATAGTTCCCAGATTTCCGTATCGGTAATGGATGTCGGGATTATCGACCAGATTATACCATCGCTTCTGGCACAGGGTATTGCAAAAAATGAAGGGGATATGATTGTGATCAACGCCGCTGATATCGGTATTGATAAGGTGCTCGGAAGCGGCAAANTCACACAAAAACTGAACATCTCCGCGCAGGCATTCTCTGAATCCGCGAAGGTAAAGATTGAGAAGATGGGTGGAAAGACGCAGATCGTCTGACCCCCTCTGTTATTTTGGTGAAACAATGGGAAACCTGCTGGATCGAATGGAACCCCTGCTCGCTGCGATGCCCGCAGTCAAGAGTCCAGAAGGACACGTTCATTTCAAGAATAAATTGATCTGGACGCTGGGAATATTAATTCTGTATTTTGCCCTGACGAATATTCCTGTATTTGGTCTCGCTCCAACTAATCAGGATTTATTTGCTGCATGGCGTGCTCTTCTCGCCGGTGCAAGCGGTTCGATCGTTCATCTTGGAATCGGGCCAATCGTCACTGCGTCCATCGTGCTCCAGCTGCTTAAAGGAGCAGATATTCTCCAAATCGACACGAGTGAGACACGCGGACAGGTCATGTACATGGGTCTGCAGAAGATTCTCATCCTTGTCATGATTGTAGTCGAAGCTGCACCAAATCTTGTNGGCAGCTTCATGGTACCCGATCCGGTTATTGCCAACCAATTCTTTGGTGGCAATCTCTTTGCGGTCTCCTTGCTCATTTTCCTCCAGATCTGTATCGGCGGTGTTCTCGTCTTCCTCATGGATGAAGTAGTGACTAAATGGGGGATTGGTTCCGGTGTAGGTCTTTTCATCATCGCCGGCATATCACAGGCAATAGTAAACGGATTTATTAACTGGGCGCCGGTTGCTGATCAATACCCGGTGGGATTTTTCCCGCGCCTCATTGCTATTGGTCTGGATGGAGGAAGCTATCTTCAGTATTTTGGCAAAGACATTCTAGCATTTGTCACGACAATTGCAATTTTTTTAATCATTGTTTATGTGGAATCAACGCGCATCGAGATCCCGCTCGCTCATGCTCAGGTGCGGGGTGCTCGGGCACGTTTCCCGGTCAAACTGATCTACGCCAGTGTCCTGCCCATGATTCTCGTCCGGGTATTACAGGCGAATATACAGATGGTAGGAATGTTCCTCTCGAATGTCGGAATCACCATACTCGGGACATTTAACGGTTCGACACCCCAGGGTGGAATCATGTATTATCTTGCTCCCATCAATGGACCAACGCAATGGATGTGGTGGATCACTGATCTTGGTCATGCTCCATGGCAGGTTCTATTACGTCTGGGAGTAGACATCACATTCATGGTGGTCGGTGGTGCGATCTTCGCACTTTTCTGGATCAAAACAGCCGGGCTCGATTCAAAAGATGTTGCCCGACAGATCCAGTTATCGGGCATGTCCATTCCCGGCTACCGGAGGAATCCGCAGGTGCTTGAAAAGTATCTTGACCGGTACATCCCCCGTGTTACTGTTATTGGTGGTGTTTTTATAGGTTTACTCAGTGTAATTGCAAACCTGTTTGGTGTCATCGGTTCTGTGAGCGGAACCGGGTTACTCCTGACAGTAAGTATTACCTATAGGCTTTATGAGGAGATCGCAAGCCAGCAGATCATGGAGATGTACCCGTTCATGCGGACATTCTTTGGAAAAGAGTAGGACATGGAAGGGACCAGGATGGATGGAAAAAAGGTCATCATAACCGGAGTACCGGGCGTCGGAAAGACGACGGTCGTCAACGAAGCGCTTAAAAAAATCAAGGAAGAAGGTGTCGAGTACCATTCAATTAACTTTGGCACCTTCATGTTTGAGGTTGCGAAGAATGATAATATCGTCAAGGACCGGGACCAGATGCGCACGCTGGATCGTGCAGTCCAGAAACAACTGCAACAGCGTGCTGCACAGGCAATTTCCCATATCCCGGGCAATGTTCTGATTGATACGCATGCCTCCATCAAGACCCCGACAGGTTATCTTGCGGGACTTCCTGAGTGGGTGCTGCGGGAGATCATGCCTGATTCAATCGTTCTCGTTGAAACGGATGATGACCAGATTCTTATGCGGCGTCTCACCGATGAAACACGTTCACGGGACAAAGAGGGTTCCCGATCGATAGCTGAACACCAGCAATTCAATCGCTCGATTGCTGCTGCCTATGCGATGCTTACCGGTTGCACCGTAAAAATTGTTATTAATGCTGATTTCCTTCTCGACCATGCTGCCGATGATATGGCTGCCGTACTCAGGTGAATACATGAATTTTGGAAAAGTCTGGGATAAGTACGGAATGTATATTGCGATTCTTTTTATGTTCCTGATGATGTATTCATACAGCGTTGCGTGGTTGCGCGTCGGGGTTGGTCAGGCTATTGATGCTGTTTTCTCGCCCATTGTAGACGGGTTCAATATTCCCTTTTATGTCCTTATTATTATCCTTTCTTCACTAACGGGATTATACTCATCAATTATCCAGAAATACACAATAGATTATGACAAGATGACTGATGTCCAGGAACGGATGAAAGAATTTCAGACCGAGTATCGCGAAGCACAATTGTCTCAGGACGAAAAAAAGATCAAGAAACTGGAAGCAAAAAAAGACCGTGTAATGCGCGAACAGCTTGAAATGTCCCAACAGCAATTTAAACCGATGGCTTACATCCTTGTACTGACAGTACCCATCTTTTTCTGGTTGCTCTTCCGGCTTGCCCAGGTGCAGAGTACAATTACCCTGCCCTATGCCGGGACCATCAGTCTGCATGCTCCGGCAGTGTGGATAATTCCCGCCTGGATTCTCTGGTATATGATTTGTTCAATTACCCTGAGCCAGGTGATCAGGAAATCCTTAAACATCGGGGGTCTTTGATGAGGATCACCGTGAGCGGGCTCCCCGGAAGTGGGACAACTTCTCTCTCACGGTACCTTTCAGAACGCCACGGGTTTTCAATGATCTCTGCCGGAGAAGTCTTCCGACAGCTTGCAAAGGAGCATGCTATGGGGTTGGCAGAGTTTGGTCGTCTTGCACNGGAAAATCCGGAATTTGATAAAATGATTGATGCCCGGCAGAAAGAGATTGCTGAGGAGCNGGACAATATTATCGTTGAGGGCCGTCTTTCCGGCTGGATGGTCACGGATGCGGATCTGAGGATCTGGCTATTTGCCCCTGTCGGCTGCCGGATAAGGCGGATCGTTTTCAGGGACCAGATTGCGGATGAACAAACTGCGGAGCAAATTACAACCGAGAGAGAAGAGTGCGAGGCGGCAAGGTATCACAGTTATTATAATATTGACATCAATGATCTCTCGATCTACCAGATTATCCTGAACTCCGAATATTGGGGTGTTGAAGGTCTCGGCGCAATCATTGATACGGCAATCATTCAGCTGACTCCTCAAGAAACGCCATAATCTTTCAGTCGAGTATTCTTTGATGCCGAACAATCCCAAGATTTTTTTTGAATGACGATAATAGTAGCATAAAAAAATCCTTAAAAGCCAGAAACAGGGAACGTGATAATCTTGGGCGATAACATTGCAATCCAGCTCGTTCATGCATGGAATAGGGATGAGATTGCAAACCTGTACCGTGCCGGTGGGTGGTGGAAGGAGGAGTATGATCTAACGGAGCTGCCCCATTTGATCCAGGGAAGCTTTCTGTTTGCCGTAGCGGTCGATCTGAAAACCGGTCATGCTGTGGGAACGGGCAGAGTTATTTCTGACGGGGTTTCAGATGGATATATCCAGGACCTTGTTGTGCTTCCGGAATACCGGAAATCTGGGATCGGGACTCAGATTGTTTCGATATTAGTAAAAAAATGCATTGAATTAGGAATTTCCTGGATTGGTCTTATTGCAGAACCAGGAACTGCGAATTTTTATATGCCCTCCGGTTTCCATCCTATGGAAGGACACACTCCGCTGATATTCCGGAGTGATGAGTGATGCTCACCCAGGAAAAATTTTAAACCTGTTACACTTGCAGATCGTGCCTTTTTCGAGAATCACTACGCACATTATCCACAGACACATAGTGACAATACTTTCACAAATATGGTCTGCTGGAATCATTACGCACACTACCAGTATGCCTATGAGCGAAAAAATCTCATTATCGCAAGCACAATTGATGGTACAACGCGGTTCCGTCCGCCCATCGGCCCAAGGGATTCTCAGCTGCTTAAATCATTCATACGACTTGCTTCAGATATCAGCGACAATGAACCCGTAGTTTTGATCGATCCCGAAACCGCCAGCTGGATGCGGGAAATATGTCCGGGAATAAATCTCGTGCCTGATCGCAATCATTTTGAATATGTTTATCGTTCTGAGGACCTTGCAACGCTTCCCGGTAAAAATTATCTGACGATCCGTCACCAGATAAATAAGTTCAGGCGTAACTGCACCAGTTCGGTTGAGCCAATTACCAAAGAGAACTGGGCGGAAGTTAAAAGATTTCTTATCGAGTGGTGTGAGTGGAAAGGGTGTGAAAATGATAAGGTTCTTGCGCATGAAAAGGATGCGGTCTTTTTTGCCATTGATCATTTTAACGAATTAGCGATAAAAGGGTTGATTATACGCGTCTTTTCAAAAATTGGTGCCATGTCCCTTTTCGAACCCCTCAATGCTGATACCGCATTGGTTCATTTCGAAAAGGGACTTCCTGACTGCGAAGGGATCTATAAAGTAATAAATGCCGAAACCGCGTCATTTTTAACGAGCAGATACCTTTACATAAATCGGGAAAGTGATTTAGGTATTAACGGACTCCGTGATGCAAAAATGCGCTATCATCCCCACCATATGGTTGAGGTTTTTTCATTCAAGCGTGATTCCTGAAAATTATACTATTATCCCATGGTATTAAAAATTCCAGCATATCAAACTGTAAATACTCGTTTGCTACTTTATAAACGGGTAAAAAAATGTTATATCAGTGCACTATATGCCAGGATACCTGATGCAATAATCTTCACCGCTATAGCAGCCACAAGCATACCGAGGACTTTTCCCATTATATCAGTTACCACTTCCCCCAAAACTCGCTGGATACTATCTGCATAGAAGAGAACAAGCCATGTAGCAATGAGTGCAAAAGTGATAGCAACGAATGGAATAAGAAGGCCATAATCCCTTGAAAGAAGCATTACGGTGGTGATGGTTCCTGGCCCGCATAAAAGGGGAGTTCCGATAACGACACCTGCAGCGGTATTTGAATGTTCTTTGCAATGCCCGATTTCAATACCCAGCGCTTCCTGTATCCCAAGAAGGAAGAGGAGGATTCCCCCTGCTATCTGGAAGCTGGGCATGTTGAGGCCAAGGATATCAAAGATCATTCTGTTGAAAATCAGGAACAGGTACATCAATCCCCCCGCTACTGCAACAGCTATGAATGCCTGTTTGTGAATCTCTTTTGGGGTCTGACCCTTCGTCATTGCGGCAAATACCGGCACGGATAAAATCGGGTCGAGAATGATGAACAGGGCAGCGAAGGAATAGATTATACCTGAAAATATTTCCTGCATAGCTTGATTTCAGATATATGCTCTGATTGCGGATAAAATTGCGGGATCTACGGGTTGGGTTTCTGCTTGTTGTGTAAGAGCACCTCCCTATAATATAAAGTAAATAATGAGGATAGAGGCTGTAGATATCGCGCCAATTGCTGATACCAAGCGCGATTTTACGTCGGTCATAATCACCCATGATGCAAGGCAGAAAAAGACGTACGGGATCAGTGTGGTAATCACCGAGATTGTCGCAAGCTGATCAAAATGGTTGGAAAAGAGTAGGAGAAATCCGCTGATAGCACAACCTGCAATAAGTGCAGGTGCGGGAGTACCACGGCTGTTTAAATCCCGAATTACAGGAACAGAAAATTCAGAGGACATGGACTGTAGTATCCGGGAAGTGCCGATTATATAGGCATTTATTGCTGAAAGCATTGCGATTATCCCGATAATGGCGACTATAGTACCCGAATGCGCAAAAAGAATTCCGGCAGCGGTTGCAACAGGCGCAGGTGAAGTGGCAAGCGCCTCTACACCAACACTGCCGATAAGCGAAACGTTGAGGAGGAGATACACAGATACAACAATTCCCATAACGACGATGAGTGATCGCCGGATTAATGCGGGATCCCGTGTCTCCTCAACCGGGATCGCGCTAATCTCAAAACCCGTGAAAGGCCAGTATACAATAATGATCGTTGCGAGTAAACCAGTTGCAGTGACAGGAACCTGTGGAACAAAATTATCGATCTTAACAAAGGGGATAAGCAGGATCGAGATGATTATGAGAGGTATAATTTTTAGTGTTGTGAGAATATTTTCTGTCATTCCGGAAAAAGAGATTCCGGTAATGTTAAGCCAGCAGAAGGCACCGATGATAGTGATCTCGATAAGCAACACATGTGAAAAGCCAAAATACGTAGTATACTGACCAATCCCTGCAGCAATAGTAGATACTCCGAATATAGAAGATATGACGTAAAGTGTGATGAGAGGTACTGCGAGCCAGGTGCTGAACACCGATGCGAAAAGTGTATAAAAGCTATTGGATGACGCAAATCCGGATGAGACAGAGGCCAGTGAAAGAAGAACGCAGGATGCGGATATGGCAACAATCAGCCATGCCAGAAGTGACCACGGTCCGGTTAACTTTGCAGCGATTCCCGGTACTACAAAAATACCGGAACCGATTGTCCCTCCTACCCCGAGGCTGACAAGTTCAAATATTCCCAGTGATCGTTTATAACTGCCAGCCTCCGCCATCGATTCCCCTTTCAACCTGTACTATACAAAATTATAATAGCCGGTTCTCTCCATTTTCATTTATATCTAGCTCTTCAACAGGGTTGGAATCCGGTGTGAGGGGTAGAGAAAGGTGTGAATTACGTATGGTAAAAGCGGTAACAACATCAAAAAAAAGTGCTGCGAAAAAGACAAAGAAACCGGCTGTAACAATAACCAAGCCAACAATAAAAAAAACTTCAGCGGCAGGAAAGAAAGGTTCAGCATCAGGAAAAAAGGGGGGCACTCTTATGCGATACAAATGCAGGCTCTGCGGGTATGTCTATTCACCTCTTCGGGGAGAACCGCATAATGGCATTCCTGCGGGTACCGCCTTTGAGGATCTTCCTGATTCGTACGTCTGCCCGGTATGTGGGTTTCAGGGAAAAGGCAAGGTTGGCACGTGGGGATTTGATGAGTGGAGGCCGACACGCTATATCTGTTCCATGTGTGATTACATCTACGATGAAAAACGTGGTGAACCCCATCATGGCATTAAACCAGGGACAAAATTTGAGGANCTTCCTGAAGATTATGTCTGTCCTGTCTGTGCGACCGATCCAAAAATTGTTTTACGGTACGGGAATGTTCTCAAGCAGGGGTTCTCACCCCTTGATGATTAATAAATTAAACAGATTCCCTTTTTTAATCTCGTATCAGACAACATGGATATCATCCCTTCCTAAAATGAACCAGGATTAAATCTCAAATCTATAAACTTACCGGTAGTTTATCTGTATTGGAAATGGAAAAATGTCATCCAATCAGACCATTGTAACGCGGGTCAGTCTTCTGGTTGCCCCTTTATGTCTATGACCGGTGTTGTTATTGCCGGTGTATCTGGGGGTGCGGATTCCCGCATCGACGCGTATCTGGGAGACACCATCTCCATGGCGTGTCATGTGGTAGAAAACAGGCATACCTGTTTCTTAACAGGCCGAATCTTCCTGTTAATGGTGTAACTCTGACAGATATTTCCCAAAGGACTGACAAGGGGCATATTACCATCGTTGATCTGGACATTACCAGAAATGGACATTGAGATGGAGCACTGCACATTTGGGGATCAATTTCGGAACCTGTACGGTCTACGTTGAAACCGAGCCAAATGACAAGGCACATCTTGGCAGCGGCGATAGTTATCAAACCCTGTCTGTATACCTCGAGGATTCAGGTCTTTCAAAAGTATCGATAAGCGGTGGGACCTTGTATTCGCTTAATCCGGAGACCTATACCTCGACATTGACAAGAATCTCCAACTTAGTAGCCATGCTTACTACATCCATTTTGGCTACGGTTCCTGTTTCCCTGAATTCGACATTATCAGTTCGACTTCTGCAATGGCGGGAATAACTCTATCATTATCGATTTTTGGAGTTATTGGATGTTCCAGTCTGGTCCTGTACTGGCGCTTTTACCGTTAATTATTCCCGATACCTGTTTTTAATATATTTTACCTTGAAGCGTCCAGTGTAGATCTCAAATCTGGGATAAAGAAAAGGATGCGTGTAAGGGAAATGTGTTTCATAATTCATATCATATTATGAACAACAATTTCTTTTTAATTGTTCATCCAGATTTGTTACTTAAGAAAAAGTCCCGTGTATTCATAAAATTTTTTCCCGACGGGTAATGTTATTTTGCCCGAAAATTATCGAGCGAAAGA
>Ga0031655_10001311_pt1 | contig 14874 bp, 14 predicted proteins | sample FrelakmetHBP12HB_FD_55187 | JGI IMG/M metagenome (GOLD analysis project Ga0031655, IMG submission 55187) | Freshwater lake sediment microbial communities from the University of Notre Dame, USA, for methane emissions studies -HBP12 HB | ecosystem: Environmental > Aquatic > Freshwater > Lake >... | reverse complement strand
TTTGACACTGCAAAGAGTGAAATTAAAACACTGCGTAAACCCAATGAGCAGATTAAAGAAATTATGGGAAGCAAGCCCGCGGCTCGTAAGTTCTTTAATGACATTAAGGCTGTTGCAACTGCACCTAACGGTAGGTTCAACGAATCGATGATTATTTTGAAAGCATTTTAATGACACAACAAATTGATTTAAACAAATACAAAGACTTTGTAGCCGCGGTTACAAGCAAACAATCTAACGGACTTGATGCATTCATTGAATGCCTGCAAGAACTTGAAAAGAAAGCGGCAATAGATGGTATACAGTTGAACATTCCACTGTTACTAACTGCAAGCATTGGTCTAGCAAGTGAAGGTGGCGAATTCAGTGAGATTGTCAAAAAGATGGTCTTTCAAGGTAAGCCATTCAATGAAGAAAATCGCTTTCACCTGAAGCGTGAACTAGGTGATATCATTTGGTATTGGACCAATGCTTGTAGGGCACTTGGATATGACCCTAATGATGTTATTGCTGAAAATGTAGGTAAACTTGAAGCACGATATCCGGGCGGACACTTTGACGCATTCTACAGTGAGAACAGAAAAGAAGGTGATCTTTGAGTCTCAGTCCTGTCTCTGATGAGATATGGAACAATTTCATTGCTAGGAAGATAACATATTCTTCTTGGCAGAAATGGTTTGCGTGGTATCCTGTCAAAATACACAATAAAAGAGTGTGGCTAAAGACAATATACCGACGCAAAATCAACACATATGTTGACATGGAAGATTGGGCTAGATATGAATACGGCACAGTCTTTGATGTACTAACAGACTGATTATTGGTCAATAGGTTCCGCTACCTCGAAAGCGGCGATACTCCGTCCTCATCGTGCAGTGACGGTAGAAGCGTGACCAACGCAAATTTATGGGACTACCATTTGATGCTTAAACGTCTACCCTCTGTGTAGCAACGTTTCCCATATCTTAATAGTTGAATGTATGCCAAAAGATAGTAATTGCGATAGATACTTTTGGGCTGTGTGTAGAATCCTGATGAATATACCTACACTATAACAGCGAATACGGAAAAGTCCCTTCACGGGGTCGGTGAGACATAGACAATCCTCCACCTTAATCTTTTAATTCATCATCGCCCGAACGCCTCAAGAATGTTTTTTGGTTTGAGTAGATCATATCTACTCGCCATTGCCTAAGAATATCTAAACACATATACCAGATAAATAGTATTATTAGGTAACACATATGTCAACATACCCAACAGCTAATGTACTTTCAACACCAACCGGTTTAACCCTAGATGAGTTAAAAGAGGCATTATTCAACAATATATCCTATCGTTTAGGTCAAGGTATCATTGATTTAGAATTAGACCCTCAACATTATGAGGCAGCATATAATTATGCGATTAAGGTATATCGTCAGAAAGCCCAAGCTGCCACTGAGGAATCATATACATTAATGACCGTTGAGAAAAATGTTGATACTTATACCCTACCACAGGAATTTATCAATGTCCGTTGTTTATATAGACGCACAATTGGTTTAGAGACTGGTCCATCAAGTACTAGTTTTGATCCGTTCAGTAGTGCTATTTTAAATACTTACTTACTTAACTATAATTATGCTGGCGGTATGGCAACATACGACTTCTATGCAGGCTATGTTGAATTGGCTGCTCGTATGTTCGGTGGTTATGTAACTTACACATTTAACCCAGTAACCAAGGTACTTAGAATTGTTCGTGACCCTAAAGGTTCAGGTGAACGAGTTTTAATATGGGCTGATGTGCAAAAGCCAGAAGAAGTTTTACTACAAGATCCTGGTGCAGGTGTATGGATAGGTGACTTTATCCTAGCAAACCTTAAAGTTATTATCGGTGAAGCCCGTGAAAAGTTCGGTACTATTGCAGGTCCAGGTGGTGGCACTACATTGAATGGTACTGCTATGAAAGCTGAAGGCAAAGCTGGAATGGAATTCTTAATTGACGAACTCAAGCGTTATGTAGATTACAGTCAACCACTAACTTGGATCCAAGGTTAAAATGAAGATTGCAGAAATTCTTATTGAGGGCAAGATAGGCCCTCATGAGGATAATGAACTAGAATTAATGCTCAGTGGAACAAAACCAGCAGCATTAATTGGTTCTGAGAGCATCGGTAGTTTTAAACCTTACATAAAAGATAAAACTCTTTCTTTGGCTGCTAAATTCAAGGGAGGTGGCGGTGCTACTGTATATGTTGTAACTCTTCCGAATGAAACTTGGCGAGGTAAGCAAATAGAGAATCAATTCATGAAGCAAAAACAATTTCCCGTAGGAAGCCCTGAAACAAAAACATCACATGCTAAAATGGGATTACTTTTAGGATATTCTAAAGAGGATATCAGGCACTTTTTACAGACTAGATTTAATTAACCTAAACATTTTTCTTTTTCATACTCCTGTCATATACTAAGTACTTGATAGGAGTTTTTACATGATCATAGGCATCACTGGTTTAATTTCGTCGGGCAAGGATACTATTGCCGATTATCTTACAACACATATGGGCTTTAAAAGAATGAGTTTTGCTGCTAGCCTTAAAGATGCAGTATCAAATGTTTTTGGTTGGGACAGAGAATTACTTGAAGGTAGTACAAAGGCTAGTAGAGCATGGAGAGAAAAAGTTGATCCATGGTGGGCGGAACGACTAAACATGCCACATCTTACACCAAGATGGATATTACAATATTGGGGCACTGATGTATGCCGCAATCATTTTCACAATGATATTTGGATTGCAAGCGTAGAACATAAATTATTGAACTCACCTGACGATATTGTAATTACTGACTGTAGATTTACTAATGAGGTACAGGCTATCAAAAACGCAGGTGGCATAGCAATTAGAGTACAGCGTGGACCAAATCCAAAATGGTATGATGCTGCCATAGCATATAATAAAGGACCTAACGGAAATCCTGAATGGGCACTTAGCAAATTAATGCTAGATAAGAGTAAAGTTCATGCTAGCGAATACTCAAGTGTAGGATTAGACTATGATTATTATATTGACAATAATAGTACGATTGATGATTTACACAAAAGTATATCTGAAATTGTTAATAGTCAATCTGCAAATCACCCCGACGCCAATTAACATCTTTCTTTTTTACTACTTCAACACAGTTTAAGCATATACTGCGTAAATTTAATGGGGCGCTATTCTCTAAGTTACCATCAATATGAAACACAGTTATTTGTGTACTGAATAGACTTTTAAATCCACATAAATCGCATGTGGATTTTTTCTTATAACCACTTTTAGTCCAACTGGGCTTGAGTGGTTTTAATTTATTTTTCTTTTTTCCGCACTCGTCACATATACTACGGTAGTATGTTTTTTCATTGCGGATATAATTTACTGCGGCATAATTCCTATTGCATGTTTTACAGAATGGTCTATGTATGAGCATAAGGTATTTAGTCTATAAACCTTTAAAGGTTCACTAACCTATCCTTTTTTTGGTTTATAGCTAAATAATAGTATGCAATCAGGTTGTAAACCTCATAATTTTACATAAAGGAAAATAAAATGGCATTATCATCACCAGGCGTAGAAGTTGACATTATTGACCAGAGTCAGTATCTTCCAGCCCCAACCAATTCAGTTCCACTAGTTATTTTAGCTACTGCACAAAATAAAGCAGACCCATCAGGAACAGCAGTAGCTCNAGGTACTACCGCAGCGAATGCAGGTAAATTATTCCAAGTTACAAGTCAAAAAGATTTAGTTGATTTATATGGAGTACCTTTCTTCTATACAACATCCAATGGAACTCCTATTCAGGGTTATGAATTAAATGAATATGGTTTGTTAGCAGCATACTCATTATTAGGTGCTACAAATCGTTGCTATGTTTTACGCGCCGATATTGATTTGGCTAGTTTAGTAGGCAGCACATCTCGTCCTACAAGTCCAGTTGCTGATGGTACATATTGGTTAAATACTACATTAAGTAATTGGGGTATCTATCAATTTAATGCCACAACAGGAACATTTACTTTAAAGACTCCAATCGTAATCAGTGATGCTACATCTTTGTCAGGTGGTATTCCATTAAGTAGTATCGGTAATATTGGTGATTATGCGATAGTTGCAGTTGAGCCAACTATCTCTTTTGGTAATTATACAACTAACACAGGTACATATTATTTCAAAGCTAATAATAACGCATGGGTTAGAGTTGGTTCTAGACCATGGTTAAATCAATGGCCAACAGTTCAAGGTACAGTAACAAACCCAACTTTAACTGCAGGTGATACATTTACAATTAATAGTAACGGACAGTTCTCATTCACTGTAACTGTACCAAATAGCCCTAATAACAATTTAGCGGGTTTAGTTAACGCTATTAATAGCGGTGGTACTTATAATGGCAGTGATGGAGTTTCTTATATAAATGCAGCCGCAATTTCAGGTAAATTGAACATCTACTCAGTTGAAGCTACTGCAGGTAGTGATAGTTATGCTATTGAACTAACTACTGCTACAGGTGTACTTGATGATTTAGGTATTGCACCAGGTGTATACTATCAACCACAAGCAGTCTATGGAACTAGTGCTGAAATGCCATTGTGGACAAGCAGTCAGTCAGAACCTCACCCAACTGGTTCTGTATGGATTAAAATTGGAGCTAGTGGTGTTGGTTTAACTCCAAGCGTAGCACGATATAGCACTACCAGTGCTTCTTGGATTAACAAAACTGTTAATTTAGAAGAATCTGATTGGGGAGTAACTTACAATATAGATCCTACAGGTGGTCAAGCAATCCCTGCAGGTACTATATATGGTCAATATAACTATGACGGACAGAATGTATTGTCTGATGTATTTTTATGGTCAAGAGTAGCAACTGGACCTACAGTTGTAACAGGTACAAATACTAGCCCTACATTTAGTACTGCNGGAACATTATATGTTACAGTAAGTATCCCAAATCAAAGTGAATTNAGTAGCGTTTATAGCGTTTCAATTGCATCTGGTAACACTGCAACCAACTTTGTTACTGCATGGCAAGCTGCTAATATTCCTTACACATATGCAACAGTTTCTAGTACAGGTGCAATACAGTTGGTTCACACTGAAGGTGGTGAAATCATTCTAAATGATTATATTACTGCTGCTGGATTGACATTTGGTACTAGTTCTGGACTTATTGCAACTGCTGGGTTTAGTCCATCAAGCGTATACGGTGTAAAATATGGCCCAGAATCAACACCCATCTTTAATGTAGAAGTAACTTCTACAAACGGTTCTGGATCAGGCGCATATGTTAATGTACAACCTTCAGCAGGATACTATACTATTATTGATTCAGGTGTAGGCACTAGTGGCGGTGGTGGTTATGCAGTTGGTAACACAGTTACTGTGGCAGGAACTCATTTAGCAGGTGCTTCACCAGCAAATGATTTAGTATGTAGAGTAATGAGCGTGGGCAGCGGCGGTTCTATAACTTCACTAACTCTTGTATCAGGTAATGCTACTACTAATTACACAGCACAATTAAGTAACTGGCAAGCACTTACATATACTCCAGGATTAATTGCACCTACAACATTACCTGTCAATGGAACTAATTGGTTCTATAGCAGTGTTGATAATGTTGATATTTTGGTACAAGCAAATGGTATGTGGAACGGTTACCGAAATGTAAACTATGATAGCATGGGTTTCCCTGCAGCATCAGGTTCTAATACAACTGATCCAAACGGTCCTATCATTGCAGCAACAGCTCCTACTACACAAAGTACTGGTTCTGACTTATCATACGGTGATATTTGGATTGACACTAGCGATCTAGAATTATATCCAGTAATTAATCGTTGGGAAATGGTTAATGGATTAGATCAATGGGTAACATTAGATAATTCTGACCAAACTAGTAGCAAAGGTGTAACATTCCTTGATGCTCGTTGGGGCAGTGATGGATCAATCAGCCCAGTAGAAGATCCTATTCCAACAATTCAAAGTTTGTTAACTAGTGATTATGTTGACCTAGATGCTCCAGATCCATCACTATATCCAACAGGCATGTTATTGTTTAACACACGCCGTAGTGGTTATAATGTGAAGAGGTTTGCGACTAATGTATTCACACAAGCTAATTATCCAAACGCAGGCGCATATGATCCAGAAGATCCAACTAATGATGCGAATTTACCTGAATACAGCTATACATGGATATCTGAAAGTGGTCTACAATCAAATGGCGCACCATACATGGGTCGTCAAGCACAGCGTAATATGGTTGTTAAATCATTGCGTTCAGTAGTAGAAACTAATACTGATATCCGTGATGAAGATAACTTCTTTAATTTGATGGCGACACCAAATTACCCAGAGTTACAACCTGATATGGTAGTGTTGAATACTGATCGCGGTGAGACAGGATATATCATCGGTGATACACCAATGAGATTACCAGCAGATGCTACTGCAATTCAAGCTTGGGCAACTAATGCAGCAGGTGCAGAAAGCACAGGAGAAGCAGGTTGTGTTACTCGTAACACATACTTGGGCTTATTCTATCCAAGTGGATTAACATCTGACTTGTCAGGTAATATTGTTGCAGTTCCACCAAGCCACATGATGTTGCGTACTTTCTTGCGTAATGATACTGTCAGCTATCCTTGGTTAGCAGCAGCAGGTACACGCCGTGGTAATATTATCAATGCTACAAATATTGGTTATTTAGATGCACAAACTAATGAGTTTATTACAATCAAAACAAATCTAGGTTTGCGTGATGTATTGTATATCAACTTCATCAACCCATTAGTATTCTTTACTGGTGTGGGTTTATTGAACTATGGTAACAAGACAAGTTATGACTCATCAAGTGCATTAGATAGAACCAATGTTGCTCGTTTAGTTGCATATATCAAGAGACAGTTAACGATTGCAGGCAGACCATTCGTATTTGAACCTAACGATGCATTGACTCGTAGTTCAATCGCTGGTGTGGTTCAATCATTGATGGTTGACTTGGTTGCAAAACGCGGTATATATGACTACCTAGTAATATGTGATGAAAGTAACAATACACCTGCAAGAATTGATAGAAATGAATTATGGGTAGATGTTGCAATCGAGCCAGTAAAAGCGGCAGAATTTATTTACATCCCTGTTCGTATTTTGAATACTGGCGGTATAGCAGCTTTAAGCAATGGTTAAAGCTAAAGATAAATAATATTAATAGGAGAAATATAATATGGCAACAGCCTCACAATCATTGTTTAACATGACAGTAGCCTCTGATAATGCCGGTGGCAATCAGGGTCTACTAATGCCTAAACTACAATTTAGATTCAGAGTTAACTTTTTAAACTTTGGAACAAGTGCAAGTGCAATTGAGCTTACTAAGCAAGTTATAGATTGTAGCAGGCCTAATCTAAGTTTTGCTGAAATTCCTTTGCAAGTTTACAACTCTACTATTAAGTTAGCNGGTAAGCATACATGGGCTAATATGACTTGTAATGTTCGTGATGATGCATCAGGATCAGTTTCAAAGTTAGTTGGACAGCAATTACAGAAGCAATTAGACTTTGTTGAACAAGCTAGTGCTGCTACAGGTCAAGATTACAAGTTTCAAACAAACATTGAAATCTTAGATGGTGGTAATGGTACATCAGCACCGGTAGTACTAGAAACTTGGGAATTATATGGTTGTTTCTTGCAAACAGCTAACTATAATACTCTTAACTATGGAACTAGCGAAGCTGTAACAATCGCTATGACAATCGTATTTGATAATGCAATTCAAAGCCCAATCGGTTCTGGTGTTGGTTCATCAATCGGTCGTGTATTGAGTGGCGCATCTGCGACAGGTATTGGCGCTGGTCAAGCATAATATATAAAGAAAAGTCTAGCACATGTCTGGATTTTTTCAAGATTTATTACAAGGAACTGCCGAAGGATTCTTCGGCAATGACTACCTTCGTGACTATACACATGCAAGTAAGACATTTAGGACAAACTCATATCAATATGCTCCTAAGCTTAAATTCTTATTTCATGTGTATTTTGACATCAACCCATTAGCTTATGCACAAAGTCTTCCTAATTCTAATTATGGACTAGCAGTTAAAACTGTAAAATTGCCTAGCTTTAATTTTCAAGTAGAGACTATGAATCAATATAATAGAAAAAGATTGATTCAAACAAAAGTAAAATACGATCCTATCAATATTACATTCCATGATGATCATGGAACAGCTACTGGTACTCCAACCGCAGGTGGTATAATAAGAAGTTTATGGAAAGCATATTATAATTATTATTATGCTGATGGTAGAAATCCACAGGTAATATTTAATGGGGTGAGAGGAAACACACCAAATGGAACTGCAGGTGGTCCAGGTGGCACAGCAAATACAGCTACCGGGGCACAATATAACACCAGAAATCAATATGACGATTCAATAACAGGAAACAGCACCTGGGGATATATAGGTGATACTAATGTACCAACAGATGCCGGTGGACAAAAGATTCCATTCTTTAAAAACATAACTATATTTGGATTGAGTCAGCATAATTATACAGCATATACACTTATTAATCCACTGATCACTAGTTTTTCACACGACACCTATGATTATTCTCAAGGTCAAGGTACAATGGAAAATCAAATGACATTAGAGTACGAAACTGTAGTATATAATGAAGGTTCATTATCAGGAAACTCACCTAGTAGTATTGTTAGTGGATTTGGATTGGACGCTAACTATGATAGAACATTAAGTCCAATTGCAAGACCTGGATCAAATGCAACAGTATTAGGACAAGGTGGTTTAATTGATGCAGCCAATGGATTCATGAGCGCACTAACTCCTGACGCAAATGGTAATATCAACCCATTACGGGCTATTCAGCTAGCTGGGTCAACATACAACACATTTAAAAATCAAAATCTATCATCCATTGTAAAATCGGATGTGGTTAACGGCGTAATAAATGCTGTAAATCAGACCCCAAATAGAAATACTAACATAGCTACTCCTGTATTTGATGCTACAGGAAATGGATTACGACAAATTGCGTCAGCATTGTCATCTGCCCCTATAAATGTTGGAGTACGCACTGCAGGATCACAAAATGGTCCAGTACCCCAACCACCTACTAATTAATTATCATGGCACAAATTTTAGATACTCGCACTTCACTGGATCAAACAGTTAGAATTTTTGATTCTTTTTATGCATTTAATCTCGTTGTTAATGGCAATGAGTATGATATCGTCCGTTCATATTTCGTATCAATTTGTGCTTCTACAAATATCGCAGATAATTTTACTGCGGTGTTATTTAGAATTTCACAAGATACTGGTATTCCTGTACTTGATTTATTAAATCAAATCAAAGGAACTAAAACTATAGAGATGAATCAAATACTTGCATATTATCTTAATAGTTTTAAAAGCAAAACATCGCTCTATGGTATTGCTACAGTACCTAGACCAAATACCCCTGTAGCACGCAACATCGTACAATAATCATGGCTAATTGGGCACAAGGTGTTTACGAAGTCAAAAATCCAGAAAAATATGTAGGTAAACACAAACCAAAGTATAGATCAGGCTGGGAATTGACATTTATGACATTTTGTGACACGCACAAAAATGTAACACATTGGGCAAGCGAATCAATGTCTATACCTTATCGTAGCCCACTAGACGGTAAAGTACATCAATATATTCCAGACTTTTTTGTAGTCTATCAGAATAAGTATGGTAAGCAATTGGCTGAAGTAGTTGAAATTAAACCAAAAAAACAAAGTCTTATCGAAAGTCGTACAGCTAGCGCCAAAGATAGAGCAATAGTTGCAGTCAATCACGCTAAGTGGGCAGCTTGCTCAGCGTACTGTAAAGCACATGGGTTTACCTTTCGTGTAATTACAGAAAATGATTTGTTTTATAGTGGCAAAGCAGATTACAAGAAAAAAAGATAAATCATAGTATACCTCACTTTTGTAAGTTAATCACGCAAAGTGATAAATAGAAGTATGTATACAAAAAATAAATATTATAATCTTTATTTTAGGATAATTCAAAATTCTAAAAACAGAATTTTACCTACATCTGTTAAAAAAGAAATACATCACATATTGCCTAAGTCATTGGGCGGGACAGATGATGATGAAAATCTTGCAGTTCTTACACTAAAAGAACATTGGATTTGTCATCGTTTACTTATTAAATTTCTAGTAGATAAAATACATATTAGAAAAATGTATAATGCCTTATATATGATGGCAGTAAAAGACTATCGTACCGTAAATGCACGAATTTATGAGCAAATTAAAAATAATGTAGAACCCTGGAATAAAGGTATCAATGGATATAGAGGAACACCCTGTTCGGACAAAACAAAAGAATATTTTAGTAATCTTTATAAAGGTAAACAGAGACCTGAAAAAGATAAAATAGCGATGAAAGAAGGTTGGAAAAAATTAAAAGAAGCTGGATACGCACCATGGAATAAAGGAAAAACTGGAGTACAAATTAAAGAAGGATTAGAATGTATTTTTATTTCACCCGAAAATAAATCATTTAAATACTCTACATTCAAAGAAGGATGCGAACAAAATAATTTATGTAGAAGTGCTATGTCAAGAATAAAAAATACTGAAAAAACACACAAAGGATGGAAAGCAATAACCATTACTAAGGAGAATTAAAATTACACGAAAACTAGAAGAACTTTTTGAACTTCCCCAAGACGAAATTGAGAACTTGGCTACACCTACTCCTGAAAATGCAGAGTTAATAACTACTACTGCTTTAGATAGTTTATCTAAAATAGAACAAGCATTGCCGCAAGTTCGTGGATTAGATGCTGCTGATGAGGAGATGGATAGTCTTGCTTCATTGGCACAAGATAGTTACAAAGACTTGATGGATCTAGGCATGCAAGTTGACAGTAGATATGCTAGTGAAATATTCAATGTTGCTGGTACTATGCTTGGTCATGCTATTACAGCAAAAACTGCCAAACTAAATAAGAAGTTAAAGATGATTGACTTGCAGTTGAAAAAGGCTCAGTTGGATCAAAAAGAATCAAGTAGAGAAAAAGAAATTGAGGCTACACCATTAGGTGCAGGTCAAGTACTGGATCGCAATGAGCTACTTAAAATGTTGGCACAGAAAGAGAATAAGGATTAATCTATGTTCAACGCAGTTATTTATTGGATACATTTATCAGAACATACTGACCCAACAACAGAAGGATATATTGGTGTAGCTAAAGATGTTGGTAGGAGAATGAAGGGACACTTGGTTGATATAATAAAAGGTAAACACACAAATCTACATTTAGTAAACGCAGTAAACAAATACGGATGGGACAGTTTAGTAAAGGATATTTGGCTATTTGGTGAAGAGTCATATTGTTATGAAATGGAAGAACACCTGCGCCCAAAGAAAGCAATCGGGTGGAATATTGCTCCAGGAGGACACCGTGGACCTGGTAAACCAAAAGGGTTCATACCCAGCAAAGAATCAATTGAAAAACAAAAAAACACAGTAAAAATAAATAATGCCGACAGAAAAAGAAATATTTTACTGAATAAGCAACAACAACTGGAACAAAAACAAGTTGTCTACTTAGAAAAGAAAAAGATAGCCCAAGATAAAAAAGCTGCCCAAGCAAAAATAGGAGCACAGAATAGAATAAAGTCCAATACAGGTAAAATAAGGAATGATATTCACAAAAAGAATATGTCAGTTGGTTGGAAAAACAGATTTGCAGTAGGTAAAGGAACCGGTAGGGAAGGAAAACCTAGAAATACAAACCTATACACGTTTGTTCATCCTGTATTTGGTATGGAAAAATGCACTCAGCTAGAACTACGGAAAAAATATAATCTATCACAGGGTAATCTAGGCTCTATGTGTAGGGGAGATAGGAAATCGGTATCCGAATGGAAAATAGATAATAAATGATAAATAATATATACAGGAATAAAACATGCGAAGCCTTAAACAACATATTATGGAAAGTGTAAAGACTTATAATTACACGATCAAAATTGCCGGCACCATTGACAAAAACTTTTTAGATATGTTTAAGTACAATCTAAACAAGTTTGACCCAGTGAACATCAGCAATCCAACCAGTACTCCTATCCAAAAATCACCATACGGTTTTCCTAATTTAGAAAACGAGAGTGTGACAATTATCAAAGCTGAATTTAGATACCCAGCAACAGAGCCAATGATTCAACAAATTGCTCAGTTGTTAGGATATAATGTAAACATGGTTCGTGTAATTGGTACAAAGTTTGATGATAGCATTGATAGTGAGATGATGGGATATCAGAATGAAATGAAAGATACCCCATTGCTTAATAAAGAACAAATGGGTGAACAACCTGATGCTAAAGAAGCAAGTAAGGCTTATGCAGACTCATACCTACAGTCAATCAAAGATCAAGTTAAAGATTCTAAGATTGATATCCCTTATGCAGGAACAAGAACACAAGATGCGTTTGATCCGTTCAAGCCATATTTGGATGATAAGAAGCTTGGAGACAAGAGTCCAATGTCTACTATCAAGATGCCACCAAAGCCACAAACTGGCGCAAGTAAATAATTCAAAGGAATAGTAAAATGAACATGTTAGACATTATGAACAAACTTGCTCAATTGAGCGAAGCTGTCAAGGATACTGGTAAAGGTAAGATTCACACTGCTGAGCCAGGTGGGTATGGTCGTAAAGATGATGAAAATGACGAAGGCAAAAAAGTAAAAGCTGACATCGTTAAAAAAGGCCGCGGTCGTCCTAAGAAAGATACTGATGCATCTGGTGAAGAAAAGAAGTACGACACTAAAGGTCTAGCTGGTGTATTTGGTGGCGGCAAAGCTCCTAAATCTACTAAGAAGGGCACAGTTGTTAAAGGCAAGGCACAAAGTCACGCATCTAATAAAGATGATGACGGTACAGATGTTGAAGAATCTAAGTCAAAGAAAAGAGGTCTAAAAGAATATTTTGATCAATTAGACCGTGCATTGACTGAAGCAGGTTTATCAGTTCAACCTATTCCTGGACAAAAACAACAACAAAGTTATTTGATCAAGGATACCTCAAACCCAACATCTTCTGCAATTACTACTAGTGATCCAGCAGTTGTTAAGGCTGCACAAACTGGTACTTTGTCAATGCAAAAACCAGGAGCTGCATCTTCATCAGGCGCAACACCAGCAACAGGTGCAGGTTCACAAGTTGCTCCAATGGAAGAAGGTGGTGAAAAATGGATCAAAGGTGCTATCAAGCATCCAGGTAGTTTCAGTGCTAAAGCAAAGCGTGCCGGTGAGACAACAGCACAATATGCTAAAGAAAAGGCACATGCTCCTGGCACACTAGGTAAGCAAGCTCGTTTAGCACAAACACTAAGCAAAATGCACCATGAAGATGAGATGGAAGAAGGCTTAGGTGATGTTGTTAAGAAAGTTGGCGGAGTAGCTAAGAAAGTTGGCGGTGCTGTATTGAATAAATTAGGCCATGGTAGTGATGAAGACTTGATCCGCGACATGCAAAAACGCGCCGGCATGCCACAGACTGGCAAGAAGCCAATGGCTATGTCAAATAAAGAAATGTCAGAAGCACAATCTCCAGAATATTTTGCACAATCAAGTCCAATCAGCAGCAACAACCGTAGTGATACCTTCTTAGAAGGCCGTACTAAAGCTGACAACAAAGCTGAAAAAGCAGGTAAGAAAGTTACTAAAGACTTAGAATACGATATGGGTCATAAAGGTAAAGATGATGCTAAAGCTGAAAAGGCTGGCAAAAAAGTTACTAAAGATATTGAGTATGATGAGAAAAAAGACAAGAAAAAGAAAGTAAAAGAAGGTATGGAACATAATTTACAAGCGGCAAGACTTGAAGGTAAGAGTCACGCTTTAAGAAAAATGCCATATAACTGCACACATGATGACATGGAAGAAGCAAGACACTATCACGAAGGCTTCAAAGAAGGTCTAGATGAGTGTTATGGTCAAATGCCAATATTAGGCCGTACAGCAGTTGGTGAAATGGGTGCTGGTTCAGAAGTAGGTGATATGGCTAGTTATGGCGCACATACTCCTGAATTAGATGAAATGGATAAGACTGCTTATATGAAGCAAAAAGCAATCAAAACTCCAGGCAATACATTTAAGGCATTTGGACAGACAATGCATGATAACGATGTATTAGACGAGTTTGCTTTTGAAGCATTAGATAATCAATTAAACGCATTACTAGAAAGCAAAGAAGATGTTGCTGAAGGTATGACTGTATCTATCAGTAAAGGTCAACAAGGTGCCCCTGATTCAGTAAGTGTTTCAGCACAAGACGGTGAAGCAGATCAGTTATTGTCTATCATCAAACAATCTGGTTTAGGCTTGTTTGGTGGTGAAGAACAAAATGGATATGGCGCACCACAAGGCTCTACTGCTGCTCCAGGTGGAATTGAAGTAGTTGATGACCATGATGGTATGATGGCATTAATGAAGAAATTATCTGGTCAAGGTGGTGAAGACTATGCTGATGAAGAAGGTTCTGATGAGGGACATGACCATGAGCACACAGATGAGTCAACATGCAATGAATGCGGTATGATGGAATGCGAGTGTGATTCTGGTGAAGAAGGTCAAGAACAAGTTGATGAAGTGGAATCAGAAGATCAGATGGCATACAAAGTTGCAGAAGAAGGAGAACAAAATCCACCTGATAACGGTTCAGCAAATACAACTAATGATGAGCAAGGTAATGCCGCAGCAAACCAAGCATTAGCAACTGCTGATGCAGAAGAAAATGCTGATACTAAACAAGTAAATGTAGCTGAAGATG